>Ga0302314_10008554_pt1 | contig 18199 bp, 15 predicted proteins | sample III_Palsa_N2_3_FD_200533 | JGI IMG/M metagenome (GOLD analysis project Ga0302314, IMG submission 200533) | Peat permafrost microbial communities from Stordalen Mire near Abisko, Sweden - III_Palsa_N2_3 | ecosystem: Environmental > Terrestrial > Soil > Palsa > Peat permafrost | place: Sweden...
CTCCCCGGCCGCGTGCCCGCCCAGCCCGTCGGCGACGGCGAGCAGCCGGTCGCCCGCGTAGGCGGCGTCCTCGTTGTCCGCCCGCGCGAGCCCGATGTCGGACCGCACCGCGTACCGAACGGTGAGCTCCTCCGAAGCAGAAGATGCCATATCAGCGTCCTTCCCAGACAGGTACCCGATGAGGAAGGACGCGAGCTCTCGCCGCGAGGCCGTCTCCGCCTCGACCCGCTCCCAGTAAGCAGCCAGCTCCACCGCCGCCGCGGCCGTCGACAGCGCGCCCATCGCGCGGATCGACGCCAGCGGCATGCCCAGCCGCCGGAGCCAGGCGACCAGCCGGGCCTGCTCGAGCTGAGCGGGCGCGTAGAACCGGTACCCCGACTGCGGATCGACCCGGGCCGGGGTGAGCAGCCCGAGCTCGTCGTACAGGCGCAGCGCCTTGCGGGTCAGCCCCGACGCGCGGGCGAACTCCCCGCTGCTCATCAGTGCCACGTGCGTCCTCCTCAGGCCGGGCAGGCTGCCCGGCATGCTCAGGCTCGGGCTGGCCCCAAGGGCGAAGTCAAATCAAATTCAGCGGCGTCTAGAGCGGCAGCCTGATTGGGTCCTCGCTGACCGCGAGGAACCAGTTCGCGCGGATCAGATCGCCGCCCGCGCCGCCGGCGATTTCCCGCTCGAAGTAGGCGATGCGGGCGAGCAGGCTGTCCACGTCTTCGAAGTAGACCTCGTTGATCGCGTCGTAGGCCCACTCCCGGCCGTCGGTGACCAGCGGGAGGTTCTGCACATAGGCCAGCCCGCGGTAGGCGACGGGAATCGCCGCCGCGCCGACCGGGCCGGCCCGGCCGCGCCACCGTTCGAGGAACTGGGGGAGGGTCAGCCCGTCGGCGCGGGTGGCGATCGCCAGCTGCTTGAGCTTCGGCCCGCCCTCCTGCCAGCGCCGCTCGAGCCAGTCGGCCCCCCGGGTGACCTGCTCGCTGGTGACCACGACCGGGCTGGCGTCGAACTCGATCACCTCGCTCCGCAGCCGCTGCACCGCCCGGCCGGGGGGTGTGCCCAGCCACGACTCGAATCGGCGCAGGTGCTCCCGATCACCGAACCACTCGAGCGCGACCCCGTCATGGCGCTGGTCGGCGGCGATCTCGGGCAGCGACACCGACACCGTCAGCCGGACCGGCCTGACCCGCTCCGGGGCCGAGGCCGCCGCCGCGACGGCCTCCCGCCAGCCGCCGGCGAACTCCTCGCGGCCCAGACCCCGCTTGGCGGTCGCCAGCCGAATCCGCTTGATCAAGCCCGCCCGCCTCTCGGTCAGCTGCCTTCACGTCGGCTGAACGGTTTACCCGGCCCGGCAGCGGCTTCATCGTGGACGAGCGCGAACGGCGTGTCAACATCACCGCGCCCGGTCGCGGAACGCTGGCTGACAGCTACCTACGGTTCAGTTAGAAGCCGCGTCGCAGGGTAGCTTGAGCCACCATGAGCGACAACGGTACGACCGCGACGACGCAGCCAGAAGAAGAAAGCCCCGTCGTGTCGCGCGAGCAGGAGCCGGGCATTCCGGAGTCGGCCGAGCCCCCGGAGCCGGCGCAGCCCCCGGAGCCCGCGGAGGACCCCGGATACCTCACGCGAACAGGCGAGGCCGTCGGCGAAGACGGATCGGTCGTTCCCATCATCGGCGGGCTGCCCGCCGTCGAAGGGTCTGCCTGGGACATCGGCGCCCCGGTGGATGACCGCGGCGTGGACCTGGCCGACGAGGGGGAAACCCCGCCAGAGCGGTGACGGAGCAGGGACCCGGGTGATCGTCCGACGTCAGCCGCCAATGGTGGGCGTGCCGGACCCGATCGCCACCGCGAAGACGTGCAGCGCGTTGATCTCGTCGCCCGCGCTCGCGCTGACCGTCGGCAGCGTGACCGATGCCACCGTCTTTCCTGCCTCCAGCGGCACCGAGGCGAAGTAGATGCTGACCGGGTGGGGGGTCTGCGTGCTGCTGGAGAAGTTCCAGCTCGTCGTGGTGGCGGCGACCTCATCGCCGGACACCGGGGCGTTGTTGTACCAGTCCGCCATGGCCAGGCTGTAGGACTGGGTGGTGCCGTCGGTGTAGGTGATCATCCCGGTCCCGCTGGCCGCCCCGAACGCCCCGGCGCCGAGGAAGCCCAGGTCGGTCCCCGATCCGGACAGATCGATGGTCTGCCCGTCGGCGATCACGTCGTCGGGCGCGCCGACGGCGGTGGGCCAGGTGAACGTGGTCCCGCCCACCGTGGCCTGACCACCCGCGGTCAGCGGGGTCGGCGTGGCCGCGGCGAGCGCCTGGGCGGAGAAGCTCTCCCCGGTGCCGTCGAAATTGCCCGGTGCCGGGTTGGCGTTGTCGGTGATCCCGACGTTGTCGTAGGCGGCGGCGAGAGAGGAATACGGTGCTCCGGTCGTCGGCGTCCCGGTTCCGATGCCCATCGAGAAGATGTGCATGGCCGTGGTCCCGCCCGCGTTGCTGAGGACCGGCAGCGTGACCGAGGCCACCGTCTTGCCGGCCTCCAGCGGCACCGAGGCGAAGTAGATGCTGACCGGGTGGGCGGTCTGCGTGCTGCTGGTGAAGTTCCAGCTCGACGTCGTGGTCAGGAGCTGGTTGCCGACGGCCGGGCTGTTGGCGTACCAGTCCGCCATGTTGAGGTTGAACGACTGGCTGCTGCCGTCGGTGTAGTTCACGGTGACCGTGCCGCTCGCGGTGCCGTTCTGGCTGGCGCCGAGGAAGCCCAGGTCGGTCCCTGACCCGGACAGCGCGACGGTCTGGCCGGCCGTGACCACGTTATCCGGGGTTCCCGCCGCGGCCGAGGGCCAGGTCAACGTGGTGCCGCCGACCGTGACCTGCCCGCCCGGGGTGAGCGGGGTCGGCGCGCCCGCAGCTAGCGCCTGGGCGGAGTAGCTGTCGCCGACCCCGTCGTAGTCGGCCGCCGCCACATCGGAGTTGTCGCTGATCCCGGTGTTGTTGTAGGCGGCGACGAGCGAGGAGTACGGGACGGTCACCGTGGCCGACGCCTTCACCACGCTCGGCTGCCAGCCGGCCGTGGATCTGATCTCGACCTGCAGGGTGCTCTCGCCCGGCTGCGCGTCGGCCGGCGCGGTCACGGTGAAGTGCTCGGTGACGGTCTGACCCGGCGCCACGGTGACCGGCGCAGGCCTGCTCGCGGTCCAGCCGGCCGGCACCTGCAGGGCAAACTGGGCCCGCGGCATCGCGTAGTCGCCGTCATTGACCAGGGTGGCGGTCACGCTGGCGGGGGAGCCGGGCGTCACCGTGGCCGGGGCGGACAGGGTGGCGTAGCGGGCCCCGACGGTGCGGTCGACCCTGAAGCTGCCGCGCAGCGGCAGGTTGGCCAGGGCCGAGGAGTCGCCGACGTAGACGCCGAACGTGCCGTCGGGCAGCACCCACCCGTTGGCGGTGTCGTCCCAGTACGACAGGTCCTGACCGGAGAGGGCGAAGTGGACGGTCGTTGACTGCCCCGGCTTCAGCGTGACCTTCTGGAATCCCTTGAGCTGGCGCGGCGGCTCGCCCGCGGCAGCCGGGTCGTTGAGGTACAGCTGGGCCACGTCGGAGCCTGTCACCGTGCCGGTGTTGGTGACGGTGGCGGACACCGTGGCCTGGGTGCCCGACTGCCCGTTGCAGTCGCAGGCGGGCGTTCCCGGGTTCGACGTGCCGTTCTGAACGCGCTGCGGAGTGACCCTCAGGTGGCTGAACGCGAACGTCGTGTAGGACAGGCCGTAGCCGAACGGGAACAGCGGGGTCTCGTTGGTCGCGTCGTAGTAGCGGTACCCGACGTCAATGCCCTCGGAATACTGCACCTCGCCGCCGGTCCCGGGGAACTGGCTCGGGGTGGACGCGGGCACCTGCGACAGGTCGGTCGGGAAGGTGACCGGCAGGTGGCCGCTGGGATCGGTCGTGCCGAACAGCACCGAGGCCAGCGCCGTGCCGTTGCTCTCGCCCGGGTACCAGGCGTCGACTACCGAGGAGACCTGGTTGATCCACGGCATCGTCACCGGGGCGCCCGCGTTCACGACCACGACCGTGTGCGGATTGGCCGCGGCGACCGCCGAGATCAGCTCGTTCTGCGCGGACGGCAGGTTCAGGCTCGCGCGGTCCGCCGCCTCGGACTCAGTGTCGTCGGACACGACGACCACCGCGGTGGAGGCCGACTTCGCCGCGGCGACCGCCTGCGCGATCCCCGGCGCCAGGTCGGACGGGGTGGCCCAGCTCAGCCCGGCCGACGGGCCGCCGCCGGAAAGCGACAGCGTGTAGGTCTGGCCGGCCGTCAGGTTCACGCTGACCGAGTAGGTGGAGACCGGCGGGGTGCCCGGGTTGGCGAGGATCTCCTGGCCGTTCAGGTACAGGTTGGTCGGCGTGTAGGAGCCGGGGTTCTGGAACGCCAGCACGTAGGTGCCGGTCTCGGGGGCGGTCAGCGTGCCGGTGTAGCTCGCGCCGTATCCCGTCGCCGCGTACGCCGGGGTCAGGTCGGCGCTCGGTATCGGCGACAGCGATGTGTCGGTGGGCAGGCCCGGCACGTAGTTCACCGTGGTTCCCTGGCCGGCCGCGGCCTCGATGCCCGCCAGCGGCGTCACGTTGAAGGTGGAGGTCACGTACGCGCTGCCGCCGCCGGTGTCGGTCGGCGCGGCGGAGGCGGCCGGGCCGATCACCGCCACCGTGCCGGCCCCGTTCGCCGACAGCGGCAGGGTGGCGTGGGAGTTCTTCAGCAGCACGGTGCCCGCCTCGGCGACCGAAGTGGAGACCGCCTGGTGCGCGGGGGTGGTGACGACCGCGCTGGTCGACCCGGTCGGCGGGTTGTTGAACTCGTTGAACGTGAACATCTCGGTCAGGATGCGGCTGACCATGCCGTTGAGCGTGGCCGTGGAGACCTGGCCGTCCTGCACCGCCGCCTCAAGGGCCGGGCCGTAGAACTGAGCGGAGGGCATCTCCTGGTCATTGCCCGCGTCGGCGGACTGCACGGTGGAGTGGGTGGCCCCGTAGTCCGAGGTCACGAAGCCGGGATAGGCCCAGTCGGTGTCCAGGGTGGTCTGCAGCAGGTACTGGTTCTGGCAGGCGGCCTGGCCGTTGATCGTGCTGTAGGCGCACATCACCGACGCCGCGTGCGCCTGCGTCGTCCCTGCGTAGAACGCGGGGAGGTAGATCTCCTGCAGCGCCCGGGTGCTCACGATCGCGTCGTCGGCCGGGGTGTTGCGGTTGGTCTCCTGGTTATAGACGGCGAAGTGCTTGATCTGCGCCATCTCGCCGGTGCTCTGCACCCCGTCGATGTCGGCGACCGCCAGCGCGGAGTTCAGGTACGGGTCCTCGGTGTAGGTCTCGAACGAGCGTCCCCAGCGCGGGTCGCGGTCGATGTTCACCGTCGGCCCGAGGTCGACCATGGCGCCCTTGGCCCGCTCCTCCGACCCGACGACCTGCCCGTACTGGTAAGCCAGGGACGGGTCGAACGAGGCCGCCAAGGAAACGGCGGAGGGCATCTGGGTCACGCCGGTCAGGCCGTCGCCCGGACCGAGCGGGCCGTCCTCCTCGCCGATGGCCGGGACGCACAGGCTCGGGATCGCGGCGATGTAGAAGACGTACGGCTCGCTGGTCCCGGCCCCGGTCACCATGTTGATCTTGTCGGCCAGGGTCATCTGCCCCAGCAGCATCGACACCCGTTGCTGTACCGGCAGGGACTGGTTAAGCCACGGGCAGGAGGCCGTGTCAGCGGTCGCCTTGGCCGTCGCCCCGGCCGCCGCCACCGCGGCGCCGGAGGACGGGGCAGCGAGCGCCGCCAGCGGCAGCGCCAGCGCGGCCCCCGCCGCGATCACGAGCATCCTGCGACATCTTGCCCCGGGGAACGACTTCACGACAGCCTCCACTACTTCTAGCGGTCACGTCATGTCGTAGTCAAACCCCGAACGACAAAGGCGACAATAGCCAACAGCATCACAAATCCGTTAATAAACCGTTAAAAACGTCTACCGCGATTAACGAATCAGGGCGCGGCCGCCAGCCGCCACCGGTCGCCTCCGGCGGCCTTGGCCGCGTACATGGCGCGGTCCGCGTCCGCCAGCAGCTGGTCGGCGACCGTGCCGGGCGCGGACAGGGCCGCGCCGATCGACGCGGTGGGGTGGACCTGCGAGCCGGCCAGCTCGAGCGGCTGCTGCACGGCGTTCATGAGCCGGGTGGCGATCCCGGCAGCCTCGGCTGCCGACGGCACCGGGTAGGCGATCACGACGAACTCGTCACCGCCGAGCCTGCCCACGGTGTCCCGCTCCCTGGCGGTCAGCTCGAGGCGCCGGGCGACCTCGGCCAGGAGCTGGTCGCCGGCCGCGTGCCCGAGGGTGTCGTTGACCGCCTTGAAGTGATCCAGGTCGCAGTAGAACGCGGCGACCCGGTCCCGGCCGCGCTCCGATTCCGTCAGCGCCGCCGCGAGCCGGTCGAGTACCAGCGCCCGGTTCGCCAGCCCGGTGAGCCGGTCGTGGGTGGCCGCGTAGGCGAAGCGCGCCTGAATGGTCCGCAGGATCGTGATGTCCTCGATCTGGGTGAGGAGCACGCACGGTTCGGTCCCGCCCTCGACGGTCAGCAGCGTCGAGCTGACCCGGCCCCAGACTTCGCTGCCGTCCGGCCGCGTGAAGTGGATCTCGTAGTGGCTCCAGGAACTCGCGGTGCCATCGGCGGCGCGCCGCGCCGGGACAGGATCGGGCCGAGTCAGCTCGGCCGCGACGGTACCGATGAGCTCGGCCGAGGCCCGCCCGAGCAGCTTCTCGAAGGCGACGTTGACCCTGGTGATGTGCTGGTCCTCGGTCAGCAGCGCGATCGCGATCGGCGACCGGTCGAACATGGCGCGGAACAGCCGCTCCGAGTCGGCCACGAAGGTGTGCACGCGCGCGTGCTCGATCGCCAGCGCCGCGTGGACCGCGAACTGCTCGAGCAGCCGGCAGCTGGCCGCGTCGGGGAGCATGCCGCCGGGCGGCTCGTCCACGCTGAGCACGCCGATGAGCGTCCCGTCGGGCGCGTACAGCGGGGCGAACAGCGAGTCGTCCGGATGCCAGGCACCCGGCTCGTCGACCGGGGCGGTCGGCGGCGTCCAGCTCGGGATCGGTCCGGCCGGGCTCTGGTCGCTGCTGTGATCGAGGAAGCGCAGCTCACCCCAGGCCTCGCACGCGGCCAGGAGCTCGTACCAGGCCTCCATCGGCGCGCGCGTGCCCATCAGGGCCTCGGTCGCGTCATCGGACCCGGCCACCGCGACGACCTCGCAGACGTCGCCCGGCCGGGCCATGTTCACCAGCGCGGCGCCGAAGCCGAGCTGGTCGACGACCGACTGCACCACCATCTGCAGGGTCTCCTGCAGATCCAGGCTGGAGGCGATCCGGCGCGCCAGCCCGGCCAGTAGCCGGGCCGACTGCGCCTCATCGGCCACAGCGGATTCCTTCACACGAGGTCCTCACTCCCGTGACCACTAAAAGCAATGTTCATATGCGCATAGTAATCAAGCCTGAGTCCGATATCTCCTGGCCGGGGTCGAAACGAGCCGATCTCGGCCGCGAGACGCCCGCCCTCGAGCCCCACCCGACGCCCGGAAAGGCTAGCGGGCAGCCGGCTCGCGGATCTGGTCCAGGATCGCGTCCGCCCCCCGCTCCCGCAGCGCCGCCGCGAGCGCGGCCCCCACCGCCTCGGGTTCCACCCCGGTGACGCTACCATCCACCCGCGAGCGCCCGTCCAGCGACGTGACCTGCGCATAAAGCGACAGCAGCCCGTCCCGCCTGGTCGCCAGCGCCCCCACCGGCACCGAGCACCCGCCGTGCAGCTCGGCCAGCAGCGCCCGCTCCGCGCGCACCGCCGCGTCCGCGTCGGGGTCCCCGAACGCGTTCAGCATCTCCAGCAGCTCCCGGTCCCCGGCCCGGACCTGAACCGCGAGCGCCCCCTGCCCGGGCGACGGCGCGAACAGCACCGGGTCAAGCAACTCCGTAATAGCGTCGTCCAGGCCGAGCCGCCGCAGCCCGCACGCGGCCAGGATCACCGCGTCCAGCCCCGACTTGCTCCGAGCGAGCCGGGCGGGCACGTTGCCGCGGATCGGGACGACCTCCACGTCCGGCCGCACGGCCTTCAGCTGCGCGATCCGCCGCGCGGACCCGGTCCCCACCCGCGCCCCGGCCCGCAGCCCCGACAGCGTCGACCCGCACAGCGCGTCCGACGGGTCGGCCCGGGGCGGGGTCACCGCCATCACCAGTCCGGCCGGCGGCGCGGTCGGAAGGTCCTTCAGCGAGTGCACCGCGATGTCGACCCGCCCCGCGAGCAGCTCCTCCTCGAGCTGGGTGGTGAACACGCCGCCCGCGCCGTCGCCGCCGAGATCCCGCACCAGCGACTTGCGGTCCCGGTCCCCGTCGGTCATTACCGACCGAGCCTTGAACTCCACCACCGGGCACCCGCCCAGGTGATCGATCAGCTCCCTGACCATGGTCTGCGCGAGGCGGCTGCCCCGCGCCCCGACGACGACGGTTTCCATCTAACCGACGCTACCGGACATAGGGCCCTGGGCGCCGTCACCTCCCCGTTCTCGTCCGGCGCCCGTAAGGAACCATCGGAATCTAGGTCAGGGTCTTGACTCTCGGGTTACCGGAGGGCCGACGGTGGTGTGGTGGACAGTGCACCTCATCGCCGGCCAGGAACGGATGGGACCTTCCCGGGCCCTCGACGTTCGGCCTGCTGGTCGACGACCTCGACGCCTGCCACGCCCGTGCCATCGACGTCGGGGCAGCCGAAACCGTCCCCCCGCACACACCCGAGGGCATGCCCCGGTGCTCCGCGGTCCGCGACCCAAGCGGCAACTGGATCTGGCTCTACCAGGCCTGACCCACCCACCCACCCACCCTCCCCTGATAACAGCAAGAAGCGTCGGATGAGGCGCGCGGGGCCAACCCAAACTCGATTGCGGGGGGCGTAGAGCTAGGACTTGCGCGCCACGATCCCGTAGACGGGGACGGAGGCGGCCGGGTCGACCGGCGAATCGGCGGCGGGGCGCCATTCGGTGACCGGGACCAGGCCGGGAGGGACCGGGGTGAGGCTGCCCGCCAGGTCGGCGACCTCGGCCTTGGAGCGGAGGGTGATGGACTGGGTGGGCATCATCTTGTTCCACATCCTGGCCGCCTCCTCCATCGCCGGATCCAGGTCGCTGGCCAGGTGGTAGATCGCGACGTAGCTTCCGGACGGCACGGATCCCACCAGTGCGGACACCACCTCGGCGGCCTCCGCGCCGTCGGTGACGTAGGCGAGCGTGAACAGCAGCATGATCGCGACCGGCTGTTCGAAGTCCAGGGTGTCCTTGGCGCTGGCCACGATCGCGCTCGGCTCGCGGACGTCGGCGTCGACGTAGCCGACGACGCCGCCGGGCGCGGACTTCATCAGCGCCCGGGCGTGCGACAGCACCATCGGATCGTTGTCCACGTAGGCGATGCGGCACTCGGGCACGAGCGACTGCGCCACATCGTGGGTGCTGCCCACCAGGGGGAGGTCGGTGCCGATGTCGAGGAACTGCCTGATTCCGGCCTCGAGAACCAGGTAGCGCAGGACCCGCTGCTGGAACCCGCGGACGGCGGGCGCGATCGCGCCTACCACCGGCGCCGCCGCGGCCAGTGACCGTGCGGCCTTGCGGTCGGCCTCGAAGTTGTTCTGGCCGCCGTACATGTAGTCTGCGACGCGTTTCGCGTTGGGCACCAGGGTGCTGATGAGCGCGGCTTTGGCCCGGCGCGTCGCGTCTTCCCCCCAGTCCTCTTCCACGGCTACAAGTATGCGACAACGCAAGGGTTCCGGCACCGCTAGCCGCGCCGATTCAGCATTGTGATGCGAGGGACCACGGGCCTTCAGGTCCGGGGGAGTCGCGTCGGGTTAAGCGGGGCGGTTCTGCTGTCGATGTAGTCCTTGATGATCGCGAGTGGCTCGCCGTCGCGGGATGCGGCCAGGTAGGACGGGGACCGGAGTGCTCGCCCCGCAGCTGCCTGCGGATGTGGGCGGGGAACCCCTGGCGGAGCCTGCGGGCGGAGACCCCGTTGAGGGGGCCGACGAGCCTGGACAGGGCGATCTCCGGCGGGTAGGGGACGAGGAGGGCCCACCGCGACCGGCCGCGCCGCCGCGTAGCCACAGACGTCACCCAGCGGTAGGCCAGTCCCAGCCGAGTTGCAAGAACATGCCGAGCCGGTCGCTGACGGCGCGGATCTCGGTGATCAGCCCGTCGGTCAGGGTGAAGATCCAGATCTGCTCAACGTCGCAGTCGCGGCCGGTCGGCTCGGGCATACGCGGGTGGCTGCCGGTGTGCTTGCCCACCACCCGCAGCCGCGCCACCACCAGGTCGCCCTCGCCGATCAGCTCCTGCACCAGCAGGCCGCTCTCCGCGGCGTCGGCCGGGCCGAACGCCGCCAGCTGCTGCCGGAAGCCCTCGATGGCGGCGCCGGGCTCGTCGGCCTCGCCGAAGATGATCTTGTTGTGATCGATCACCCGCGGCGACAGGTAAGCGGCCCGGTCCTCGGACCCGTCAAGCACGCCCTCGTTAAGGCGCTCGAAGAACGCGGCAATGACGGTCTTGTTGTCGGCGATCGTGGTGGTGCTCATGGGGTTCATGCCTGCCCTCTACTCCGATCTCAGACTCTTACGGCGTAAGAGTTCTTGTCGCCTCCGAGATTGACTTACGATGTAAGCGCCTCGGCGCCGAGCTCGGGGTCGAGGCGATGACGCTCTACCACTACCTGCCGAACAAGGACGCACTGCTTGACGGCATCGTCGAGCGGGTGATGGCGCAGACGGAGGCCACCTTCACCGGCGGCCCGTGGGAGCGGACGGTGACCGACTACGCCCGCTCGCTGCGGGCCACGCTGCTGCGCCATCCCGGCGCCGCGCTGATCGTGGCGACCCGGCCCGCGGTGACGCCGGAGACGCTGCGGGCGGCCGAGCGCGGGCTCGCCCTGTTGCGTGCGGCGGGGTTTCCGCTCGACCGGGCGCTGGACACGCTGAACGCGCTGACGCTGTTCACCGTCGCGCACGCCGCCTCCGAGGTGAGCACCGCGGCGGTGAACTCCGCCCACGCGGCCGGCTCGCAGGATTACGTCGCCGCCCTCGACGAGGAGGAATTCCCGCTGCTCACGGAAGCCGCCCGCAGTTCGACGGGCACCGACGACGGCGCCCGGTTCGAATTCGCCGTCGCCGCCTTCATCCGCGGCGTCGCCCCCGCCCCCGCCGCCGGCTGCGACGAGGCCGCAGGCTGAGACGAGGCCGCAGGCTGAGACGAGGCCGCAGGCCAGGGCGCGGGCGGCCGACCAAGCTCAGCCGGTCATGCCGTACGCGACGAAGTCCCAGATCTCGTCGGCCGACACCGGCCGGACGCTGCCGTTGGCGTCGGCGGCGGGGCTTCCGGGGTCGGGCGCGCTGCTGGTCTGCGCGGTGAACATGACCGTCGCCATGGCGAGCGCGGCGACGCGCCGGGGCTCGGCGCCCGAGCGGAGCCGCCCGGCCTGGCCGGCCCGCGCAGTCAGCGCCGTCAGCAGGTCGAGCAGCGGCGCGTGCGCCCGCCGGACCTCGGCCGGATGGGTGAGCAGCAGCCGCGGCGCGAACTCGGTGAACAGCGCCCGGTGCGCGTCGGGGTCGGGCCGGGAGAGTTCGAACAGCAACTGGACGGCGGTGCGCAGCGCGTCGATGGGGTCGGGCTGGGCGTCGGCGGCGGCCGCGACCTGGGTCGTCGCGCGGCGCAGCGCGTCCTCGAACAGCGCCAGCAGGAGCTCGTGCTTGCCGTCGAAGTGCTGGTAGAAGCTGCGCAGCGACTGACGCGAGACGTCGACGACCTCCTGCACGGTGAAGTCGGTGGTGCCCTTGTCGGTGATGATGGACTGCGCGGCGTCGAGGAACCGCTGGACCCGCTGCTCGGCCCGGAGCTTAGCCGCCCGCGTCGACCGCTCGACCGCCCGTTGCTTCCAGGACGGCTCGTCACCGGCCGCCGTCGTCACCTCGTCAATGTTCACCATCGCGCACGACCCCGTCTTGGAGAGAAAGAGAAACCGAGAGCGGGAGCAGGCCCGGCATCATCGCGTTGAACATCGCCGGGTCGAGGTGCCCGGGGGACAGGTGCGCGGGCTCGCCGCGCTCGCCCATCAGCCCGGGGAGCAGGATCAGCGATCCCAGGTCGACGACCTCGTCGGCGGGCGCGGCCGGCCCGCCGACCGCGGCGATCCGGTCGCCGTCGATCCGCAGGATCCCGGGCCGGACGATCTCGCCCGCGTCGATGTCGACGAGCCCGGCGGCCTTCAGCGTGAGCACGGTCCAGCCTTCCTGATGGGGCGAACGCGAGAATTATATTCTCCCAAGTGAGTATCAGATTTCCATATCGGGGAGTGGTCGTCAACCGCCCGGACCGGGAAGTAAGTCAAAGGCGACGCTCGACACGGTGATCGGCGCGTGGGCGGCCGGCCGGACCCTGGCCGACTGCCGGACGGCCGCCGAGGCGGCCGGGCTCGGGCACGCCCGGCTCAACCGGCCGACCGAGGTGCTGACCCACCCCCAGCTGTCCGGTCGGGACCGCTGGCGCGAGATCGGCTCGCCCGTCGGCCCGGTCCTCGGCCTGCTCCCACCGCCGGAGTCGCCCGACTGGGACCAGCGGCTCGACCCGATCCCCGCCCTCGGCCAGCACACCGAGGCGGTGCTGCGCGAGCTGGTCTTCGACGCGGCCGCGGTGGCGCCCATGCGTCAGGGCGAGGGCATCGACGAAGGTTGAGAGCCGACCTCCGCATTGGCGAAATCTCGATTCACACATCTTGGTAACAGCATTCTCATTTCAAAGAATGCGTGCCACAATCGCGGTGTACCGTGCCGGGGATCATCACCGAGGAGGAACCCCGTGAGAACTGCCCTCAGAGCCCTTGCCGCCGTTGCCGTGACGGCCGTGCTCGCGGCCGGCTGCAGCCGCGCCGGGACGACGAGCACGCAGGCGTCCAGCTCGACGCCGGCGTCATCGTCGGCTTCCTCGACCGGGACCGGTTCGACGACGTCGACCGCATCGGGGCCGTCCTTCGGCACCGTGACCGATGCCTGCCACGGCGGCAGCGCGACCGGCGCGACCGACCAGGGCGTCACCTCCAGCCAGATCCTGGCCGGGGTGCTGACCGACGTCGGCTTCACCAAGGACCCGCAGCTTGAGACCACCGCCAAGGTCTTCACCGACTGGTGCAACGCAGCCGGCGGTATCGACGGCCGCAAGCTCGTGGCTGACCTCCACGACACCCAGATGCTCGACGTCGTCGGGGCGATGACCGAGGCCTGCCAGAGCGACTTCGTGCTGGCCGGCGGCTCGGCCGCGCTCGACGGGCTGGGGGTCGACACCCGGCTCAAGTGCGTGCTGCCCGACTTCGACGCGCAGGTCGTGATGATGCAGAACAACGGCTCTTCGCTGCAGATCTACCCGATCGCCTACGGCCACACCTACTCGCCTTTCGGCGGGTACTACGAATGGCTGATCGACCAGAAGTACCCGGCCAGCAAGAACGCGGTCGGCATCCTGTCCGCTGCGTCGGTCATCACCCAGGTCGACGGCCAGATCCTGGTCGACACGGCCAAGGCCGTCGGCGGGAACGTGATCTACAACGGCACCTTCCCGGTCAGCGGGGTGACCGACTGGACGCCGTACGCGGAGACGCTCAAGAACAAGGGCGTGAAGGGCTTCACCTTCTACGGCGAGCCGGAGCAGCTGGCCGCGCTCGAGCAGGCGATGGACAACATCGGCTACAGGCCGCTGTGGATCGACGCCAACACCAACTCCTACGGCACCGACTTCATCTCGCTGCTCGGCAAGGCGGCGTCCGAGCAGGCCAACTACGCGTCCCTGCCGGGCGTCTACCCGCTCGAGAAGGCGGCCGACAACCCGGCCACCGAGCAGCTGGTGAAGCTGTTCGCCCAGTACGCGCCGGGCCAGCCGGTGACCCTGCAGGACGTGCAGGCCTGGTCGGCCTGGCTGATCTTCGCCAAGTCGGCCGAGACCTGCGGCAGCGCCCTCACCCGGCTGTGCGTGTACGACGCGGCGCTCAAGCAGACCGACTGGGACGGCGGCGGCCTCACCGCTCCGGTCGACCTGTCCAACACCGACCCGGCGCCGTCCTGCTTCGATGTCGAGCAGGCGACCGCCAGCGGCTGGGTGCCGGCCCCGTTCGGCGCCAACAGCGGCGCCTACCGCTGCGGCGCGACCCTGGTCCCGCTGCCGGCCGGGTTCCCGCAGCCGGCCACGCTCGGCAGCGTCGGCAAGAGCATGGCCGACGTTAAGTAACGAAAGCAGCCGCCCCCATGTCGCAGTTCCTCGCCTACGGCATCATCGGCCTGTCGACCGCCGCGATCTACGCGGTGATCGGCAGCGGGCTGGTGCTGACGTACACCACCACCGGGGTGTTCAACTTCGCGCACGGCGCGGCGGGCATGCTGGCGGCGTTCACCTACTGGCAGCTCACCATCGGCTGGGGGTGGCCGGTCCCGGTCGCCCTGGCCGTAGTGCTGATGGTCGCCGCGCCGATGTTCGGGCTGCTGGTCGAGCGGGTCGTGATCAGGCCGGTGCAGGGCCTCGGGGAGGCGGAGCGGCTGGTCGTCACGGTCGCGATGCTGAGCGGGTTCATCGCGCTGGCGCAGTGGATCTGGAACCCGAACCTCGTCCGGGCGCTGCCCCCGTTCTTTCCCGGGTCGGCGCCGCTGCAGGTCGGACCGGCGTCGCTGACCTGGCAGCAGATCATCACGATGATCGTCGCGGTCGCGGTCGCGCTCGGCCTGCGGCTGCTGCTCTACCGCACCCGGGTCGGCACCCAGATGCGGGCGACGGTCGACGACCGGGCCCTGGCCGGGCTGACCGGGGCCGACCCGAACCGGGCCAACCGCTCCGCCTGGATCCTGTCCACCCAGCTGGCGGCGATCGGCGGCATCCTCATCGCGCCCGAGGTGACGCTCGACGCCACCCAGCTGTCGCTGCTGATCGTCAGCGCCTACACGGCGGCGGTCTTCGGCCGGCTGCGGAACCTGCCGATGGTGTTCGTCGGCGCGATCGTGGTCGGGGTGCTGCAGAGCTACCTCACCGGCTACCTGCCCCAGTCCACCGCCCTGAACGGCCTCCAGGTGGCCGCCCCGGCGCTCCTGCTCTTCCTCGCCCTGCTGGTCTTCCCGCACGGCCGGCTGCGCGGCAAGAGCCTGCGGCTCCGCCCGGTCCCGGTGCCCACGCTGCGCGGCACGGCCGTGTTCGCGGCCGCGATCATCGCCTCCGGCGTCGTCCTCGCGACCGTGCTCAGCCAGCCCGACCTGATCACCTACGGCGCGATCTTCTCCTTCGGGCTGATCGCGCTCTCCTACGTGCCGCTGTCCGGTTACGCCGGGCAGATCTCGCTCTGCCAGCTGTCGATGGCCGCGATCGGCGCGCTGGTCTGGTCCCACCTCGCCCCCGACGGCCAGTGGTGGGCGCTGATCGTCGCGGTCGTCGCGTCGGCCGCGGCCGGCGCGATCGTCGCCGTCCCGGCCCTGCGGCTGTCCGGCATCTACCTGGCCCTCGGCACCGCCGCGTTCGCGGTGATCCTCGACGACTGGGTCTTCTCGATCCCGACCATCACCATCGGCGGCCTGCACCTCACGCTGTTCGGGGACGGGTCGATCAGCGCCGTCGGGCCGTCGGTCTTCGGCCTCCATCTCACCAGCGAGCGGGCGATCATGGTCCTCGCCGCCGCCGCGCTCGGACTGATCTCGGTCGGCGTCGCCCTGCTGCGGCGCGGCCGGTTCGGCCGCCGGCTGATCGCGCTGCGCGACAGCGAGGCCGCCTACGCGATGCTCGGCGGCAACTTGCTGCTGGCCAAGGTCGCGGTGTTCGCGCTGGCGGCCGGCATCGCCGGCCTTGGCGGCGCGCTCTACGCGATGCAGCAGCAGTCGATCACCTCGACCCAGTTCACCTTCGAGGCCGGCCTGGCGATCTTCCTCATCGCGGTGGTCGGCGGGGTCGCCAGCGTCGGCAGCGGCTTCTTCGCCGGCGCGGTCCTCATCGGCCCGATCAACGCGCTGGTGGCGGTGGCGGCGTGGGCGGCCAACCCGGTCTCGCTCTTCCCCGGCCTGGCGGGCATGGCCTTCGGCCGCTCACCGGACGGCATCGTGCCGCTGATGCGCCGCGACTGGGCCCCGGTCGCCCGCTACAAGATCCTGGTCGTGGCGGCGGTGGTCATCTCCGCCGCGCTCTGGGTACTGCGGCTGGCCGGCGTGGTCAACGGCTGGGTCCTGTTCTGGGGCGTCGTGGTCGTCGCGGTCGCCATCCGCGGCTACGCCGCCGCCCGCGCCGACGCCACCCCCGCCTACGACCTCACCCCCACTCCCACCGACAGCCCCACCTTCACCCTGAGCCCCACCCCCACCTCGAGCCCCGACCCCGGGCCGGCCGAAGACCCCGTGCCGATCGAGTGGTGGGGGCTGAGCCGCCCCTGGCGGGCCGAGGACGAGGAGGTGCTCGACCGTGCCATCGCTCGAGGTTAGCGGGGTAACCGTCACGTTCGGCGGCAAGCGGGCATTGGACGGCGTCGCCATCGCGGCCGAGCCCGGGCACGTCACCGGGCTGATCGGCCCCAACGGGGCCGGCAAGTCCACGTTGTTCGACGTCATCTGCGGCCTCCGCAAGCCGGTCGCCGGCCGGATCCGTCTCGACGGCCGGGACGTCACCCGGCTCGGCCCGGCCCGCCGCGCCCGCTGCGGGATGGCCAGGACGTTCCAGCGGCTCGAGCTGTTCGGCCGCCTCAGCGTTCGGGAGAACCTGCTGGTCGCGGCCGAGCTCGGCCCCGAGCGAGGCCGGGCCGAGCGCGCCGTCACCGACCTGCTCGCGCGACTCGACCTCGCGGAGATCGCCGACCGCCCGGCCGACGAGCTCTCCACCGGCACCGGCCGCCTGGTCGAGGTCGGCCGCGCCCTCGCCGTCAAGCCCCGGTTCCTGCTCCTCGACGAGCCCGCGGCCGGCCAGGATGCCGAGGAGACCCGCCGCTTCGCGGCCCTGCTGCGCGCGCTCGCCGACGACGGCACGACCGTGATCCTCGTCGAGCACGACATGAGCCTGGTGATGGGCGTGTGCGATCAGGTGCACGTGCTCGACCTGGGCAAGATCATCTCGTCCGGCCCGCCCGAGGTGATCAGGCGCGACCGTACCGTCCTCGCGGCCTACCTGGGGGATGCGTGACCAGCCCGCTGCTTGAACTGCGCGGCGTGCGCGCCGCCTACGACAGCGTCACCGTGCTGCACGGGGTGGACCTGAGCGTCGCCGCCGGCCAGGTGGTGGCGCTGCTCGGACCCAACGGGGCGGGCAAGACGACCACGCTGCGGATCGCGGCCGGCGTGCACCCGCTCCAGTCCGGCCGGCTGCTGCTGGCCGGCTCGGACCTGGCCGGGGCGGCGCCGCGCGACCTCGCCCGGGCCGGGGTCTGCCTGATTCCCGAGGGCAGGGGCGTGTTCCCCAACCTCTCGATCCGCGACAACCTGCTGATGATGACCTACACCGGGCGGTCCCTGGCGCAGATCGAGGAGCTCACCTACGCGCGGTTCCCGGTGCTTGGCAAGAACGCCTCGCGGGCGGCCGGCACCCTGTCCGGCGGCGAGCAGCAGATGCTCGCGCTGGCCCGCGGCCTGGCCACCGACCCGGCCGTGCTGCTCCTCGACGAGCTGTCGATGGGGCTCGCCCCGGTCGTCGTCAGCCGGCTCTACGAGCACGTGGCCGAGATCGCCCGCCAGGGCGTGGCGGTGCTCCTGGTGGAGCAGTTCGCGACCGCCGCCCTGTCCATCGCCGATCACGCCGCGGTGCTGGTACGCGGCCGGGTGGCTCTGCAGGGCCCACCGGACGCGGCGCTGCGAGCCGAATTGTCCGACCTCTATCTGGGGAGCTCGAAATGACCTCTGCTGAATCCCGCGCGGACCGCTTCGCCCGCGAACTGGCTGACCTCAAGATCGCCGACCCCGCCGCCGGCCACCCCCGGCTGTGGCAGCGGGCAGGCGCCGCGCTGATGGTGGCCGGCATCGTGCTCGGCGTCGCCTCCTACCTGATCTCGCAGCGGACCGCCAGTTCGCTCACGGCCAGCACCGCGATCACGATCGCGCTCGGCGGCGTGACGCTGGCCCTCGTCGGCGGGGCGGTCTTCCTCCGCTACTCCCTCACCGGCTTTCTGCGCTTCTGGATGGCCC
>Ga0302314_10008556_pt1 | contig 18197 bp, 16 predicted proteins | sample III_Palsa_N2_3_FD_200533 | JGI IMG/M metagenome (GOLD analysis project Ga0302314, IMG submission 200533) | Peat permafrost microbial communities from Stordalen Mire near Abisko, Sweden - III_Palsa_N2_3 | ecosystem: Environmental > Terrestrial > Soil > Palsa > Peat permafrost | place: Sweden...
AGGTCGATGATCTGTGGCACGAGATCATGAAGGAGGAATTCCTCAAGCGACCGCGCCAGAGCCGGATCTATTGGAACGACAAGTTCCTTGAGTACCCCCTGCAGGGTGTCGACGTGATCAAGAAGCTCGGCCCGGTCGAACTGATGCGCTGCGGCCTCTCATACCTGTGGGCTGCGGTCAAGCCCAAGGGTCGCGAGGACACCTTTGAGGAGTGGGTCTCGAACCGCTTCGGCAAGCGGCTTTACGGACACTTCTTCAAGACCTACACCGAAAAGCTGTGGGGGGTGCCCGCCAACGAGATTCGCGCCGAGTGGGCCGCGCAGAGGATCAAGGGCCTCTCCTTCTTCAGCGCGGCCAAGGCCGCCTTCTTCGGCAACAAGGGCGACAAGATCAAGTCGCTGATCTCCGAGTTCAACTACCCGCGCTTTGGCCCCGGCCAGATGTGGGAGGAGATGGCCAACGACATCAAGGCACACGGCGGCGAGATCCGCCTGAACGCACCGGTGACGAAGCTCGTCACGAACAGCGAGGGCATCGTCACCGAGGTCGTAGCCGGTGATCAGACACTGACGCCGTCATACGTGATCTCATCACTGCCACTGCGTGCGACGGTCGGCATCGCCGAGCCGGAAGCGCCGGTCGAGGTGCGAGACGCCGCCCGCGGGCTGCGCTATCGCGAGTTCCTCACCGTGCTGCTGGTGATCAAGGGTCAAGACCTCTTCCCCGACAACTGGATCTACATCCATCAGCCGGGCGTGCGCGTGCTGCGCATCCAGAATTTCAAGTCCTGGAGCCCGTGGATGGTGCCCAACGACGAGGACGCCTCGATCGGCATGGAGTACTTCTGCTTCGAGGGCGACGACTTCTGGAACATGGACGACGACGACCTCGTCACGATGGCCGGGCAGGAGATCGAGAAGCTCAAGCTCGCCAAGGCCGCGGACGTCAAGTTCGGCTTCGTCGAGCGCGTGCACAAGGCCTACCCGATCTACGACGAGAAGTACGCCGAGCGCGTGCAGACGATCCGTGGTTGGCTGGAGACCAGCACCAAGAACCTGACCCAGGTCGGGCGCAACGGTCTACACCGCTACAACAACTCCGACCACTCGATGCTCACCGCGATGCGTGCCGTGGACAACATCACGCTCGGGACGCACCATGACATCTGGTCGGTCAACGTCGAGAGCGTTTACCACGAAGAGGTTCACGACTCCGAGAACCCGTACAAGAACGACCCCGAGACGCCGGCCATGGATGGTCCGCTCGCGTCGGAGAATTAGTGGCTTAGCAGTGCGCAGTCGTCTGCTTGGCCTTTTGGTGGTGGCCGTGGTCTGCATGACCACGGCCCTTGCCCTGGGCACCGGTCCGGCGCTTGCCGCCGCGTCGTCGACGGCCACCACGCCGTCGTTCGATCTCGGCAGCGCCCAGTCCAACGACACCACCACGGTCCTGACCACGCCCGCCACGACCGACGACACGACGACCACTGCGAGCGCTGGCAGCGGGGTCAGCGGTGGCGACGCGATCGTGATCGGCGTAGTGGTGCTTGGCCTCCTGATCGGCATTGCCGTGTTCGTGATGCGTGACGCTCGCAGCCACACGGTCGGCGACCCCGACCCTAGCGACAACCCATTCGCCGATAAGCGCAAGGGCTCAAAGGCACCACCGAAGTCACGCAAGCTGAAGCCTGCCGAGCGCAAGCGCCGCAAGCGCAGCCGCGCGCCGCGCAAACGCTGGTAGCCGGCTCAGTCCGCAAGTTCGTGACCGGCCGGCAGGTTCCGGCCGAGTCCGCCTAACCGGCAAGCGTGCGCCGGGCGCGCAAGAGCTGGCGATCGATCGTGCGACAGGAGTCGCCGGTGACTTCGGAGATCTCCGAGTAGCGGTAACCGAAGCCTTGCAGCATCACCAATCGGTGCTGCCGCGGCGGCAGCTGACGGATCTCGGCAAGCCGCTCGCGCACCTCCAAGACCTGCTCCGGTCCTGGATCGAAGATGACTTCCAGCAGCTCGCCCTCCTCTTCCTGCTCTTGCTCGAGCGAGATGTCGCGGCGCCGGGTACGCACGAGCCTGAGTGCCTCTCGTGTCGCTGTGGTCGCAAGCCAGCCGAGTTCCGTTCCAGGGATCAGTGACTCGCGCTCTGAGACCAGCCACGTCCAGGCTGTCTGACACGCCTCCTCTCGAACCGTGCGGGGGGCTCGCACGTTGGCTTTGACGATGCGCTCTAACTGTGGCGCCAGATCGGCGTAGAGAGCGGCGAGCGATGGGCATGAATCGGCGGTTTTGTGCATCTCAAACTCCAATTGAGACGAAGTTGGCACAGTTGACTCTACTAAATGAGTCTAATTGAGTGATAGGTTGCCAGCTCGTCATTGAGTCAAATCAATTTGGAGAGCTGAGATGCCCGTCTACATCGCCGCCGCCACAAGCGCCACCGTGAGCGCCACCCCCGACCCCAGTGGGCTACCGGGGAGCAATGTCCTGCAGCAGATCGTCAACGGTGCCGATGCCTGGGCGCTTGCGATCACGTTGCTGGGAGCGTTCGTCGGAGCCGGCCTCTGGGCGATCGCGTCTCACACCAGCAGTCACCACTACGCCGCCAAGGGCCGCATGGCGGCTGTGGTCTCCGCAGCCGCGGCGCTCGTGATCGGCGCCGCCCCGGGCCTCGTGAACTTCTTCGCGCATCTCGGGAGCACCGCCAAGTGAGCATCATCACCACAGTCCTGACCGGGAATCCCGTCGCCGGTCCCGTCGACAAGGTCGTCGACAAGGCGGTTGGCACGGTGGCCGGCGGGGCCGCGAATGCGGTCGCCGACTCGGGCCTCAACGCGATCGCCAAGTGGGTATTGAACGGGACCGAATCAGCCCTCGAGCAGGTGGCGCATCTGATCAGTACCACGACCTCGCCCGACCTCACCGGATCGTGGTTCTCGTCGACCTACTGGCGCGTCGCCAGCCTCGCGGCGCTGCTGACGGTGCCGTTCGTCTTCGCCGCGATGCTGCAGGCGATTCTGCGCGCGGATCTGGCGATGGTCGGCAAGGTCGTGTTCACATACCTGCCGGTTTCGCTGCTCGCTGTCAGCCTCGCCGCGCCGGTGACGATGTTGCTGCTCTCGGCTACCGACCAGATGTGCAGCGTCGTCGCTTCCGCCTCGGTCGATGGCGGAGCAGCCTTCCTGGATAGGGCCGGCAGCGTTGCCGGAGGGCTCGCAACGATCGACGGCTCGCCCTTCTTCGCGGTCATGGTCGGCCTCTTCGCGGTGGCGGCGGCACTGCTGCTCGCGCTCGAACTGATGGTCCGTGAGGCGGCTGTCTACGTCGTGGTGCTGATGTTGCCGCTCGCTTTCGCCGCCTTTGTCTGGCCGGCTCGACGGATCTGGGCGATTCGCTTGGTCGAACTGTTGATCTCTCTGATCCTCTCGAAGTTCGTGATCGTCGCGGTGCTGTCGTTGGCTGGCTCGGCAGTCAGTTCGGGCGACCCTGGTGTGCCACAGTTGCTGGCCGCGACGGCGCTGCTGCTGCTTTCGACCTTCGCGCCGTGGGCATTGCTGCGGATCCTGCCCTTCACGGAACTCGGCGCGGGTGCGGCCACGGCGCTGCGCAACGAACTGCCCCAGGCCGGCTACCGGGCGATGTCGATCGCCGGTTCCGCCGCGGCGGGCGTGGAGGGCGCCGGTGAGATCGCGATGGCAATACCCGGCAGGCTTCGACGCCACGCCGATCAAGCGGGACAGGGCCAAGCGCGCGAACACGACGGAGCGTCGTCGAGCGGCGAGGCAGGCGGCACGGCTGGCGCTGGTGGGTTCGGTGGGCTCGGTGGGCTCGGGCCGGCGGCCGGGGCGTCGCACGAACCCGCAGCTGAGGCCGAGCCTGAGGCCGCGAGCGATTCGCCGGCAGCCAAGGTCCCGCAGTTTCTCACCGACGTCGACGATGACATGCGCTTTGACCTCGGCAACGGCAACTGGGTGAAGCCAGGTGGCGATGACTGAGCGGCTGTTCTACCGATTCGGCCCGCTCGAGCGCCACGGCATCCTCGGGCCAATCCGCGCCGGCCAGGCGGGCCTGATCGCAGCGAGCCTGGTGATCGCGCTGCTGGCGCTCGACAATCTGCCAGACGCCGCCGGCGCGTTCCTTGGCCTCGCGACCGTGGCGCTGGCCACAGCGCTGACGACAGTGCCCGCGGCTGGGCGCACCGCGGAGCAGTGGCTGCCGGTGCTGACCGCGTTCACGCTGAGAGGCATCATCGGCGGGCACACGTACCGCTCGGAGCTTCCGATCACGGGCTTTCGGGTTGGGCGTCGTCGTGACGGCGCCCGGGCGTTGCGGAGCCCCGCGATCGAACTGCCGCCTGCCCTGCGCGGCGTCGAGGTCCGCGGCACCGATCGGGATGGCCTTGGGATCTTGCGTGAGTCACGCGGTAAGCGGCTGACGGCAGTGCTCGCTTGCCGGGCGCTGGCCTTCACCCTGCTGGACCCAGAGGCACAGGAGCGCAGGCTGGCGCAGTGGGGGCTGGTGCTCAGCGGCGCGGCCCAAGGTCCGATTCGCAGGCTGCAATGGATCGAGCGCACGGCCCCTGCGCAAGGCGACGAGCTAGCGCGCTGGCTGCACAGTGCGCGGGACCCATCGCTTCCTGCACGCGGGGCACCGATCGTCGAGTCCTATCTGGAGCTGATCAGCTCCAGTTCCACGGTCACTAACGATCATGAGGTGCTGCTCGCGATTCAGGTCGACGCGACACAGGTCCGCGGCCGGCGCGAGCAGAACCTTGAGTCGGTGCTGGTCGAAGAGACGGCGCGGATCGCGCGCGGACTCGAAGCGGCCGAGATCAAGGTGCTGGGCGCGCTCGGCGCGGGCCAGATCGCACGCGCATTACGGACGGCGTTTGACCCGTACTCGCGTGCGGAACTCGGCGCGCTCGACGCAGTCGGTGCTGGTCGTGGCGGTCTGGCGACCCACGCCGCAGGCCCGCTCGGCGCGCGTGAGTACTGGGACCGCTACCGCTGCGACGGCGCCTGCCACGCGACTTACTGGATCAGCGGATGGCCGCGAGTCGACGTCTCGCCGATGTTCATGGACGCGCTGCTTGGCAGCTCTGACACCGTGCGCACGGTCGCGGTCACCTTCGAGCCGGTCTCGCCCGAGCGCTCGACGCGTGAGGTCGAGGCCGCGATCACACGCGACCGCGCCGACAGCGAGCTGCGGCGGCGCTTCGGGCAGTCCGAGACCGCGCGCCAGCGCCAGGCGCAGGACTCGGCGATCCGGCGTGAGGCGGAACTGGCGGCCGGCCACGGCGAGGTGCGCTTGGCGGGCTTCGTCACGGTCAGCGGCCGCGACGAGCAGGAACTCGACCGCGCCTGCGCGGAGATCCACCAGCACGCCGCCCGGGCGCGGCTAGAGGTTCACCGGATGTATGGGCAGCAGGCCGACGGCTTCACGTTCACGCTGCCGCTGGCGCGAGGCTTGCGATGAGCGCCGAGCGTCCTGCCCACCGCGTCACCACCCGCCACGCGCAGGCGATCTATCCGTTCACGGCCGCCGGCAGTCTCGGTGGCAGCGGCGCCTTCATTGGCCGGGATGCGAGCGGCGCAGCCTTCTGTTTCGACCCTTGGGTGCTCTACGACCGCGGCGTGCTCGACGACCCAAACGTGATCGTGCTCGGCAAGCTCGGCCAAGGCAAGAGCGCACTGGTCAAGACCTTGCTCTGGCGCATGTTGCTGTTCGGGCGCCGGGCATTTGTGCTTGACGTGAAGCGCGAGTACGGGCCGCTCTGCGAGGCGGTCGGCGTACAGCCGGTCTCGCTCGCGCCTGGCAGCGGCGTGCGCCTGAACCCGCTTGCGGCAAGGCCCGAGGAGCACGCACAGATCGACCTGCTGCGCGCGATTGCCACCACCGCGATCGGTGCGCCGGTGACCCAGGTCGAGGCGGGGGCGCTGCGCGAGGCGCTGCGAACCGTGCGGCGTCGCGGCCGTGAGGCTGCGGGCGCTACGAGCGACTCGGCTGAGGGGCGCGGCGAGCCGACGTTGCCTGAGATCGCGGCAGTGCTGTTCAACCCGCCGGCAGAGATGGCCACGGCACTCCAGACAGATCCTCAGCAGCTGGCGACCGAATCACGGCGCGCCGCATTGGCACTGCAGGACCTCTGCGAGGGGCCGCTCAAGGGCATCTTCGACGGTCCGACCACGCCGGGGTTGGACCTCGACGCGAAGCTGCTGGTGCTCGACCTGCACGCGGTGCGCGACTCCCCGGCCGTCGGGATCCTGATGGCCTGCGCCACAGCGTGGATGGGAGCTCAGCTCGCGCGCACCGCCGAGCGTTCGGACCGCGCCCGGATGATCAATGTCGCCGACGAGAGCTGGAAGATCATCCAGCACCCCGGCCTCGGCGAGTGGTTCCAGTCGAACTTCAAACTGGCTCGGCAGTTCGGCGTGATGAACCTTGTTGTGCTGCACAAGCTCGCCGATCTACAGACGGTCGGCGACGCGGGCTCGCGCGCGGCGCGGATCGCCGAGGGCCTGATTGCGGACGCGTCCACGCGGATCGTTTACCACCAGGACGAGAGTCAGGTTCAGATCACGCGCGACCTGCTGGGGCTCTCAGGGACCGAAGCGCGATTGTTGACGCAGCTTTCGTCAGGGCAGGCGCTCTGGCGCGTCGGTGCGCGCTCGTTTGTGGTGCAGCACTACCGCTCGCGAGCGGAGCTTGGACTCACGAACACCGACACCGGGATGCGGATCGATGCTCGGTGAGCTTCCCTCGGTTTGCGCGGCGGTGGCGGCGGTGGCGCTGATCGGGGTCGCTCAGATCGACGCGCCGGCCCGCGATCAGGGCGCGCGCTGGGCCTCACGCCGAGACCTGCGCACGCTGAAGGTGGGCGGGCTTCCGCTTCTCGCGGCGCTGGCGAGGCGAGCGCACGTGGCACCTCGGGCTGCGGACGGGCGGCTGGTGCTTGGCCGCGACCGTGGCCGGCTGCTCTACGCCGAACGCCGTCACGCGCTGGTCGCCTTCGGTCCACCGCAGTCGGGCAAGTCAGCCGGACTTGCGATCCCGGCGCTGCTCGAGTGGTCGGGCCCGGCGGTGGCCTCCTCGATCAAGACAGATCTGCTCGCCGCCACCTTGAAGCGACGCGGCGAGCTCGGTGACGCACTGATCTTCGACCCGTTCGGCCTTTCAGGGCTGCCCTCACACACATGGTCGCCGCTGCGGGCGGCGACGACCTGGGACGGCGCGCTTGAGGTGGCCTGGCGGTTGGCGGCGGCCGGCGAACTCGACCAGCGAGGAGTCGAGGGTGGCGACTTCTGGGCGATCGCGGCTGAGCAGCGGCTGGCGCCACTGCTCTACGTGGCGGCCCGGACCGGAGCCGGCATCGAGCAGGTGGTCGCGTGGACCTATGGACAGGGGGGGCGTGAGCTGGAACTGGCACTAAGCGGGGTGCTCTCACGCGCCGCCAGCCGGGAGCAACAGCGCGACGCACGCTGCGCATACGAAGCCGTGCGCGCCTTTGAGGCGCAGGCGGACCGCACCCGTAGCTCGATCGAAGCCACTGCCCAGGCGCTGCTTCGCGCCTATCGCTTCACCCGTGTGGCGCGCTCGGCGGCCGGCTGCGAGATCACACCCGAGCGACTGCTGTCATCGAGCGCAACGCTCTATCTGATCGGGGACGCGAAGGCCTCGAAGCTGCTGCGGCCGATCTTCCTGGCGTTGCTGTCCGAGGTGATCGACGCCGCCTACGCGCTGGCCAACCAGCACGATGGACGCTTACCGCGGCCGCTGCTGGTGTGTCTCGACGAGGCCGGTAACGTCGCGCCGCTGCCGAACCTGGCTGAGATCGCCTCAACCGCACCGAGCCACAACATCCAGCTGATCTCGATCTTCCACGACCTGGCTCAGGCCCGCAGCCGATACCGGGGTCAGGCGGAGACGATGGTCAACAGCCACCGTGCACGGATGCTGCTGCCCGGCGTAGCGGACCTGGAGACCCTGCGCTACTTCTCGGGACTGGTCGGCGAGCAGGAGCGTCGCGAGCTGACGCGGACGGTCGGTCGGGGCGGCGCCACCCGTGCGAGCACCAGACGGCGCGCGCCCCTAATTGCGGCCGAAGCGCTGCGGCAGCTGCCGGACGGCCACGCGCTCTTGCTCTACGGCCGGCTGGCACCGGTACGGGTGCACCTGCGGACCTGGTTCAACGACCGCCGGCTGTGCCGGCTCGCGGGACGTCGGTGAGACCGCCGGTTGAAGATCCCGTGCTCTGTCACGCGTGGTTCGAACGACTCTGGCGTGACGCGTGCGCGTTGCGCGAGCGTTACCTGCTGCCGATCCGGCGCGGGTGGTGGCAGAACCCGATCCAGGTGGAAGCGTTGGCAGCGTTGGCCGCCTGGGTGGAGCGCTACGACAGCGAAGAGTGGGACGACCCGCCCGGCAAGCTCGCGCTGCTCTACGACCTCGAGCGCGTTGGCGGTCTGCTGCGCGAAGGCAGTGAGCCGTTTGACCCGGATCGCGACCGTGCCGAGTTCACGCTTTACCTGCGCGCGATAGGTTGCGTCAAACCCACAGCGCCAGAAACGGTGGTGGGGACCCGGCAGGCCACGCAACCCCACCCCACGGAGGTATGAAGATGGCGCTCACGCGGCACAGTAAGAACAGCCACCCCAACAGGCCGCTGGCAGTGCCCGTGCACCAGGCGTCGCAAGACGCGCACATCCCGTACTTCAGCCTTCCGGATCACGGGCTTGGCGAACAGATGAGCTACGAGCTGCTGACCAACGAGCTACTGCTGGACGGACAGGCACGACTCAACCTCGCCACGTTCGTGACCACCTGGATGCCGTCAATGGCGGCACGGCTGATGGATGAGACAGCCGACAAGAACATCATCGACAAGGACGAGTACCCGCAGACCGCTGAGATTGAGGCACGCTGCGTCAACATCATCGCCAACCTCTGGCATGCCGACGAGGCGGAGCAGGCGACCGGATGCTCAACAACTGGATCAAGCGAAGCGGCGATGCTAGCCGGGCTCGCGATGAAGTGGCGCTGGCGCGAGCGTCAGCGTGCCGCCGGCAAGCCGACAGACCGCCCCAACCTCGTGACCGGAGCGAACGTGCAGGTCTGTTGGGAGAAGTTCATGCGCTACTGGGATGTCGAGCCGCGTCTGGTGCCAATGGAAGGCGAGCGCTACCACTTGGGCGCGGCGGAGGCTGTCGCGCTCTGTGACGAGAACACGATCGGCGTAGTGGCCGTGCTCGGCTCAACCTTCGACGGCAGCTACGAGCCGGTCAATGAGGTTGCCACCGCGCTTGATGACCTGCAGTCCCGCACCGGGATCGACATCCCGCTGCATGTTGACGGCGCCTCAGGCGGCTTCGTCGCGCCGTTCATCCAGCCGGAGCTCGAGTGGGATTTCCGGATCCCGCGCGTGCAGTCAATCAACGCTTCCGGCCACAAGTATGGGCTGGTCTACCCGGGCGTCGGTTGGGCCATCTGGCGCAATGAACAGGCCCTGCCTAAGGATCTAATCTTCGACGTGAACTACCTCGGCGGCCACATGCCGACCTTCGCGCTCAACTTCTCGCGCCCCGGCAGCGAGGTGATCGCTCAGTACTTCATGTTCGTCAGCCTCGGACACGAGGGCTACCGGCGCGTCATGCAAAACGCCCAGGACGTGGCGTTGCACCTCTCCTCAGGGATCGAGAAGCTCGGTCCCTACAAGCTGCTCTCACGTGGGGACGAGCTGCCGGTGTTCGCCTTCACGCTGAACGACAACATCACCAACTACAGCGTCTATGACGTCTCCGACCATCTGCGCCAACGAGGCTGGCTGGTACCCGCCTACAGCTTCCCGGAAAACCGCCAGGACCTCAACGTGCTGCGAATCGTGGTGCGGGCCGGGATGACCATGGACATGGCCGACATGCTGCTCAAGCAGCTCGGCGAGGAGACTGCGGACCTGCAGTCACTCAGCGGACCGCTGCCGAGCACCACGTCGCGCCCGCGTAAGGCGTTCGCTCACTGAGTCGCGATCAACTCGGAGAACAGCTTGCGGTCGACGTTGCCGCCCGAGAGGACCAGTCCGATCCGCGTGCCCGGCTCGTAACTGAGCGCACCGGCGAGCAGCGCCGCCAGTGCGGCGGCGCCGCTTGGCTCGAGCACGACCTTGAGGCGCTCAAAGGCAAAGCGCATCGCATCGACCAGCTGAGCGTCGCTGACCGTGACCACGCCGTCGGCGCGTTCGCGGTTGACGGCGAAGGTCAGCTCGCCCGGAGTCGGTGCGGTCAGCGCGTCGGCGATCGTGTGCGGGACCGGTATGCGGACCCGCTCGCCGGCGGCAAGCGAGCGCACGTGGTCATCCCCCTCCTGCGGTTCGACGCCGAATACCCGCGCCTGCGGGAGCAGTGCACGCATCACAGTCGCGACGCCTGCCAGTAGCCCACCGCCGCTGACCGGCACGAGCATCAGATCGATCTCGCCGACCGCTTCGATCAGTTCGAGCGCAGCCGTGCCCTGGCCGGCCATCACCAGCTTGTCATCAAACGGGTGCACAAGCGTCAGGCCGCGGCTCTCCGCCAGCGCGCGCCCAACAAGCTCGCGATCCTGCCCAAAGCGGTCATAGCTGACGACCTCCGCGCCGTACCCGCGTGTCGCCGCGAGCTTCGCAGCTGGCGTGTCGGTGGGCATCAAGATCGTGGCAGCGACGTCCAACGCCGCCGACGCCAGGGCCACCCCCTGGGCGTGATTGCCCGAAGAGAAGGCGAGCACGCCCCGGCGACGCTCGGCCTCTGGGATCGAGCAGATCTTGTTGTAGGCGCCGCGCAGCTTGAAGGCGCCGCCGCGCTGGAAGGTCTCGGCCTTCATCACGACGCGCGCGTCGACCAGCTCGTCGAGCGTGCGCGAACTCAGCACCGGCGTGCGGTGTGTGACTCCCTGCAGACGCCGCGCCGCGGCGTGAACGTCATCTACCTCGATCATTCTCGCTCGTGATCAGCTCACCGATCTGGGCACCCGCGGCCTCGATCTCCGCGAGCGTCGTCGCTTCCAGCACCAGTTGCAGATCCAATATGCGGGTATCAAACGGTTCGAGTCCATTCGAGCCAACCACCGCGTGGCAGGGGACCCCGGCCTGGCGGGCGCGCGTCGCGACCTCAGAGACCGCTTTGCCGACCAGGCTGGTGCGGTCCAGCCGGCCCTCTCCGGTGACAACCGCGCGCGACGCCCGCATGCGAGCGTCGTAGCCGACCGCGTTCAGCACAAAGACCGCGCCCGAGGCCAGTTCGGCGGCGAACTCCGCCCAGAGGCCACCCGCGAGGCCGCCGGCGGCGCCGGTCATCGGTACTCCGCTCGGGTCGCGCGCGTAGTCGCGCGCGACCCGAGCGAGCCTCTCGCTCAGCACCCGGACCTGATCCTCGGACGCCCCCTTCTGCGGGCCGAACACGGTGGCCGCGTCCTCGAACACTGTGCGAACGTCAGAGAGCACGGTCAGACGCGCGGGTGGCGCCGAGGCGCTCCACCCGCGCTCGCGCAGAGCCTGCACAGCGCCGGCACCGCCGTCGGTCGTGGCACTGCCGCCGACGGCAACGTAGACGTGCGCGGCGCCGGCCTCAACCGCCGCGGCGATCAGCTCGCCGGTCCCGTAGGTCGAGGCTGCGACCGGATCACGTTCAGCCTGTGCAACTAGCACCAGTCCGCTGGCAGACGCCATCTCCACCACCGCGACGCCGTCGCCGAGCCCGAAAACGGCCGCGGTCGGCCGGCCGAGCGGATCTGAAACTTCAGCCTGGAGCGGCTCCAGCGAGAGCGCCTCACCGAGCGCAGCGAGCGTTCCGTCGCCACCGTCCGCGACCGGACACGGGTCGGATCGGTGGCCGGTCGCCGCGAGCCCTGCCGCCAGTGCGGCGGCAACCTCGGCGGCGCTGAACGTGCCCTTGAACTTGTCCGGTGCGAGCAGCACCTGGGTCGGGATGCCATTTTGAGTCATTCGCGCCATCCTGTCAGGGACGATGGCCGAATACACCGTCATCCAAGCTGCGGGCCAGGAGGTAAGGGTCTCGAGCCCCGGAAAGATCTTCTTTCCCGAGCTCGGCGTGACCAAGCTCGATCTGATCGAGTACTACCTCACGGTCTCCGAACAGGCGCTCAACCATCTGCGCCGCCGCCCGACCGTGCTCAAGCGCTTCCCCGAGGGCGCCGCCAAGGCGCCGTTCTTCCAGAAGCGGATCCCCGACACCGCGCCCGAGTGGTTGCAGACCGCGGTGATCACCTTCCCGAGCGGCCGCACCGCGCGTGAACTGCTGCCCAGTGATGCCGCCCACCTGGTCTGGGGCGTCAACCTCGGGGTGATCGATTGGAATCCGTGGCCGGTCCGCGACCCCGACCTCGATCATCCAGACGAGATGCGAGTCGACCTCGACCCCACCCCGGAGGCGGCCTGGGATGACGTGCGGCAGGTAGCCCTATGCGCTGGAGAGGTTCTGCGTGAACACGGGCTGAGCGGTTTCCCGAAGACCAGCGGCTCGCGCGGCATCCACATCAACGTGCGCATCTTGCCGGAGCACGGCTTCACAGAGGTGCGGCGCGCGGCGCTGGCACTCGCGCGTGAGATCGAGCGGCGCCTGCCTGAGCTGGCGACGAGCAAATGGTGGAAGGAGGAGCGGCACGGCGTCTTCATCGACTACAACCAGAATGCGCGTGACCGCACCGTCGCCTCCGCCTACAGCGTCCGCCCCACCCCTGACGCCCGCGTCTCAACCCCGCTTCAATGGTCCGAGGTTCCAGATGTCGAGCTGGGCGACCTGCGGATAGACACGGTACCCGACCGGCTCAAGACGATCGGCGATCCGAGCGCCGAGATCGACGCCCATGCGGGCTCATTGGCGAGCCTGCTGGATCTGGTCAGGCGCGATGAAGAGCAAGGTCTGGGGGACGGAGCCTGGCCGCCGAACTTCGCCAAACAGCCAGACGAGCCTAAGCGCGTCCAGCCGAGTCGCGCGCGGACGAACACCGACTGAGAGGTTTCTAAAAAAGAACCTCACCGACTACTGTCAATTTCGTCGACAATTGCAGGCGACGGATAACGCGCCGTGATTGACGCCGCGCCGTACCCAGAGAGCACGACGCTCGACGGGTCGTTGGTCTGGGGGCCCGGAGATCAGCGCTAGTGCGTAACCAGCCTCGCGAGCATAGGAAAAGCCCGCCTGACGTCGAATGCAAGACTTCCAAGCTATGCAGGTCCACGGTGATGCCGAGAGACCCCTATATGAGGCGACGGCGCACGGACGCAACTGTGTCGCGGATGACAAATGCGGGTAATTCAGGGCGAGCGCGTGCCGATGCACGCGCCGATCAGCTCTGCCCTCGAACACCCATACTGAATCTGCCACTCCAAATGTCAAATGCTGGTCAGCTCCCGCCGATAGGCCACGGGATAGATGAGTAGTGCAATGAACATCCGGGTGCTGCTGGTCACCGACGCCGATAGCGAGGCGGCGATGCTGCGTGGGGCTCTGATCGCCGCGGGCGGCGATGCGTTCAGCACGCATTACGTCCGCACCGCCTCGCAGGCGCTGACCAAGCTGCAGACCGAGCCGTTCGAGCTCGCGTTTGTCGACCTCGATGCGAACACCGAAGACGACCTTGAGAACCTGCGGCTGATCAGCTCGACCACAGCCGACACGGCGTTGATCGCGATCACCTCCAACCCCGACGATCAACTCGCCGTCGAGGCACTGGAACTCGGCGCTCAGGAGTGCCTCGTCAAGGACAGCAGTGACTTCAAACCGACACAGCTGGTGCGCTGCATCCGCAACTCATTCGTGCGTACCGCCCATGACGGCAGCAGGCCGCTGGCAACGCTGGTCGCGCTCTCCTCCGACGCGATCATCACGATCAACCGCGAACGCAAACTCACGCGTTACAACGCGGCTGCCGAGCGGCTTTACGGGTACAACCCGGCGGAGGTGCTCGGGACGACGGCCGTCGAGCTGATCCCAGGCGAGTACCACGAGGAGCAGAACAGGTTCATCGACCGCGTCATGGACGGAGAGAGCGTCGAGGCGTTTGAGCTTGCCCGTACGAACCTCGCCGGTGAGCACGTCGTGGTTTCGATGTCAGGCTCGCCGATCGCGGACGCGTTCGGCAACGTGATCGAAGCGTGCATCATCGCCCGTGACGTGACCCAGGCGGTGTTGGCCAACCAGCGGCTCTCCGACCAGCAGACGCTGCTGCAGAGCTCACAGGCCGCCGGGCACATCGGCAGCTGGTCGCTCGACCGCCAGACCGGGCGGATCGAATGGTCGGCCGAGCATTTCCGACTACTCAAACGCAACCCGGCGCTCGGCCCGATGACGATCGAGGAACTGCTGCTGCAGATACATCCCGACGACCGGGCGATCGCCGCCGAAGCGTTCTCCAGCGAGTCGACCTTTGCGTTCGAAGCGCCGCTGGTCACTGATCCCGATGACGTCCGCATCCTGCAGATCCGCGGTGAGTATGTCCCGCGTGAGGACGGACAACCCGGACGGCTGCTCGGCATCACTCAGGACGTAACCACCGAACGCGCAGAGCACGCCGCTCGCTTGCTGGCTGAGGAGCAGCTCGAGCGCACCTTTGACGACGCGCTCGTGGGCATGGCGATCCTCGACCTCAACACCCGCACGATCCGCAGCAACAACTCCCTGCAGGCGATCCTTGGCCTGACCAAGGAGCAGATGCTGGCCAAGACCTTGCAGGACGTGACTCACCCGGACGATCGCGGTGACGACGCGCCAGTCAGCGAGCTGCTGCGCAGCGGCATCCAGAAGAGCCATGTTCGCGAGAAGCGCTACATCCACTCTGACGGACACACGGTCTGGGCGGAAGTCGCGGTCTCATGGATCACCCACGCCGACGGCAGCCCGTCCCACTACCTGGTCCAGGTCCAGGACATCACCGAGCGCCGCGCCCGCATCGAACAGCTCCGCCACATGGCGGACCACGACCCGTTGACCGGCCTGCTCAACCGCCGCGGCTTCAACCGCGAGCTCGAAAACCACATCACCCGCACGCGCCGCCAGGGCGTGAGCGGTGCCCTGGTGATCTTCGACCTCGACAACTTCAAGCTGCACAACGACACCTACGGCCACGGTGCCGGCGACATGTTGCTGGTCGCGATCGCAGATTGCCTGCGCGAGCGGTTGCGCGCGACCGACGTGCTCGGGCGCCTCGGCGGCGACGAGTTCGCCGTGCTGCTGCCGGATCTCGGGCGTGTCCACGCCAACCTGTTGACCAGCTCACTGCTCGAGCACATCAAGCGCACCGCGGTCGATACAGCCGTAACCGCGAGCATCGGCTTGGTCTGCTTCGAAACCCTCGAGGACGTCGCCGCTGAAACGGCGATGGCCTGCGCCGACAGCGCGATGTACTCCGCAAAGGGCCGTGGCCGCAATCAGTACGCCGAGTACGTGTCGGCCACCGAAGGCTGGGAGAACGTCGGTTAGCGCGCGTCTGGACGCGCCTGACGCGCGCTAAATCAGCTGGTCGATCGTGCACTCCCTCGGCGACTTGTCGTCGCGCCAGCGCAGCAGCTTCGTGCCGTGACGGATGCGCCCGGAGGTGACCTGGTCGAAGCTGACCTCGACCACCAGTTCTGGCCGCAGCGCGATCCACTCAAGCTCCTTCTCTGACTTCCAGCGGCTCGCGTCACCATGGCCGGTGGTGCCGCTCTCGTACTGCGCGAGCCGTTCACGCAAAGTCCGCTTCTCCGCCGGCTTCAGCCCCGAGCAGTGGCCGACAACCCGCAGCTCGCCGGCCTCGGTGTAGAGCGCGAGGATCAGCGAACCGACGGTGCCGGACTCCTTGCCCGGGCGGTAGCCGCTGACCACCGCATCGAGCGTACGCAGCCGCTTGACCTTGACCATCGCGGTGCGTTTGCCGGCCGCGTAGGCTGCCCGCTGATCCTTAGCGACCACCCCCTCAGCGTGATCGAACCACCGCTCCGCGGCTCCAGCGTCTGTCGTTATCGGAGTCAGATCGACGCCAGGCAGCGGCAGTTGCTCGAGCCGCAGTCGGCGCTGCTCGTACGGCTCGCCCATCAGCGACTCGTCATCAACCGCGAGCAGGTCAAAGGCGACATAGCGCGCCGGCGTCTGCTTCGACAGCAGTTCGATCCTCGACGCGGCGGGATGGATGCGGTTCTGCAGCGCATCGAAGTCCTGGTCCTCCTGCGCGCCGGTGATCTCACTGTCGATCACTATCTCGCCATCGAGCACGTACCGGCCTGGCGGAAAGCTCAGCTCCGGGAAGTAGCGCTCAAGCGGCTTCGCGCCTCGAGATTGCAGCGTGAAGCTGTCGCCGTCCACAAACGCGATCGCGCGGAAGCCGTCATATTTGGGCTCGTAGACCCACTCGGGGCCGACCGGTAGCTCCGGTTTGCCGCGCGCCAACTGTGGCTCGATAGGTGGTTGCAACGGCAAGCTCATGGCCGCAGATCCTATGCCGTTCGTGATCGCACCGTGGTCTGTAGGATCGGTTGGAATGGCGACTGAGAAGCCCCTGATCACCGAGGCCGAGGAGGAGTACCTCCAGACGCTGTTCTGGCTGTTTGAGGCGGGCCTGCCGATGACGGCTGCGAACGTCGCGCGGGCGATGCAGCTCTCGGCGCCAACCGTCTCCGAAATGATCGGCCGGCTGGTCCGCGACGGCTACATCAGCCGTGACGCCGATCGCACGATCAGCTTCACCGAGTCCGGCCGGTCTGACGCCGAGCGGATCGTCAGCCGCCACCGGATGATCGAGCGTTTCCTCACCGACGTGGTCGGTGTCCCGTGGGATGACGTGCATGAGGAGGCCGAGCACCTCGAGCACGCGATGACGCCTCGTTTCGAGGCGTACGTGATCGCTTCGGTCGGCGACGCCCTTACTTGCCCGCACGGACATCCGATCAAAGTCGGTGAACGCATCGACGGCGTGCCGCTCGCCGACTGCGACTTCGGCGCCAAGGTCAAGATCCTGCGCCTGGAGAACGAGGCTGAGGACCTGCTGCACTACCTCAAGCACAACGGCATCGAGCCGGGCCTCGACGGCGAGATCGCCGCCAAGGATGGGGAGACGATCACTGTCAGGTCGGCGACCGGCGACTCGGTCGTCACGATCAGTGTCGCCGAGACGGTCTCGGTGATCGCCGAGCCGTCACCCCCGCCGCGCATCGCCCTGCCCGAGCAGCTGGTGCTCGGGCAGCGTCGCTACGGCCGCTGACAACGCGCGGTAACCGGGCACCGGTTCGGTCTCACAAGCGTGGCGTGATCAGCGTTAAGTAAGTGTGACTCGAATAAGTCCCACGCCAGTTGACGCATCCGCCGCCACGCGAGATCGTCGCGTCGTCTTCGCCGCGGCGTTCACGGTATGCGCCTGGGCATCGGCGTTCATCGTGATCCGCTCGGTTCACTCTGCTTTCACCCCTGGCGCACTTGCACTCGGGCGCCTGCTTGTCGGTAGCACCGCGCTCACTTCTGCGATGGTCGCGCGCGGCTCCTGGGTGTCGCCGACACGACGGGAGTGGGCACTGGTCTCGCTCTGCGGCGTGCTGTGGTTTGGTGCCTACAACGTTGCCCTCAACGGCGCCGAGCGCCGGATTGACGCGGGCACCGCGGCGATGCTCGTCAACGTCGGACCGATTCTGATCGCGCTGTTGGCGGGATGGCTGCTGCATGAGGGATTTCCAAGGCGGTTGCTGGTTGGCGCCGGGATCGCCTTTAGTGGCGCGATTCTGATCGGGGTGGCGACCACGTCTCGGGCGCCTTCCGATCTCTGGGGCGTCGTGCTCTGCTTAATCGCGGCCAGCGCCTACGCGATTGGCGTGACGGCGCAGAAGCCGGCGCTGACGCGTCTTCCCGCTCTGCAGGTGACGCAGATGGCGTGCGTGATCGGCGCGCTTGTCTGCCTCCCGTTCGCAGGGCAGCTGCTGACCGGACTCGGTCATGCCGGTACCAGTCACGCGTTTGATGTCGTCTATCTCGGGCTAGTCCCGACGGCCGCCGCCTTTGGTACGTGGGCCTATGCCCTTTCTCACACCACCGCCGGCAGGATGAGCGTGACGACCTACCTCGTGCCCCCGCTCACGATCCTCGCGGGATGGCCGCTGCTGGGTGAACGCCCACCAGCGCTGGCAGTGCTCGGAGGTCTGGTGGCGCTGGGTGGTGTGGCAGTCACGCGGCGACGGGGGTAGGCGTCTCCCGC
>Ga0302314_10008558_pt1 | contig 18197 bp, 16 predicted proteins | sample III_Palsa_N2_3_FD_200533 | JGI IMG/M metagenome (GOLD analysis project Ga0302314, IMG submission 200533) | Peat permafrost microbial communities from Stordalen Mire near Abisko, Sweden - III_Palsa_N2_3 | ecosystem: Environmental > Terrestrial > Soil > Palsa > Peat permafrost | place: Sweden...
GCTCGAACAAAGCCATGCCGATGTCGGCCTCCAGCTCCTTCAGCCATTTCGACAGGCCGGGCTGGGTCGTGTTGAGCGCCACGGCCGAGCGGCTGATGTTCTGGGTCTGCGCCAGGCTCAACAGCATGTGCAGATTGCGCAGGCGCAGCCGGCTGGTCCAGTCCATCAATGTTTCCTTCTTCAGGCAGCTATATCCAAAATGATATGAATCAGATCATTTCATCATTTTCCGCAGCATGCCTTAAGGCGGAGGTTGAGGCCAACGACAGCGCGTTCAGCGCGCCGCGCCATGCCATGGGGGGATCCAAGATGACCGAAGCGCTGGCCGGCGGCCTGCAGCTCTACAGCTTCTTCAACAGCTCGACCTCCTACCGGGTCCGCATCGCGCTGGCGCTGAAGGGCCTGGATCACGCCTATCGGGGCATCGACATCCGGACCGGCGCGCAGCGCGACCCGGCCTATGTCGCCGGGATCAACCCGTCGGCCGCCGTGCCGGCCCTGGTGCTGGACGACGGGGCGGAGCGGGTGACGCTCGGCCAGTCGCTGGCGATCCTGGATTATCTCGACGCCCGCTTCCCCGAGCCGCGCCTGATCCCGGCGGACCCGCTGCTGCGTGCCCGGGTGCTGGAAGTATCCGACGCGATCGCCTGCGATATCCACCCGGTCAACAACCTGCGCATCCTGCGCTACCTGCAGGACCGGCTGGGCGTCACGTCGGCGCAGAAGGACGCATGGTACCGCCATTGGGTCGCGGAAGGTCTGGGCGCGGTCGAGCGGTTGCTGCTGCGCGCGGATGCCGGGCCCTTCTGCTTCGGTCCGGCACCGACGCTGGCGGACTGCTGTCTGATCCCCCAGGTCGCCAACGCCCAACGGATGGGTTGCGACCTCACGCCCTATCCGACGATCATGCAGATCTATCATCATGCCATGGCGCAGCCGGCGTTTCAGGCGGCGGCGCCGGAGCGTCAACCGGACGCGGTGGCGTGACGGGAAGCATATGGGGAGGCGTTCGCGAGCATGTTGGGCAAGCCAAATCCGCAGACCGCACTGAGCGGGGTCGCGACATTCTTCAGCCGCCTGCTGGGGGCGGCACTGATCGTCGCCGTCATCATCAATGTGGTGAATGTCGTCGCGCGCTACGGCTTCAACCACGCGATCACCGGCGCCGACGAGTTGCAGATCTATCTGATGGTCGCCATGGCGTTCCTGGGCGCGGTCGTGGCGCATATCCGGCGGCGCCATCTGCGCATGGACGTGCTGACCCGGCATTTCCCGCCGGCCGTCGCCCGCTGCCTGAACGCGATCGAGGCGCTGCTGGCGATCGCGGTCTGCGGGCTGATGACCTGGGTCTCCTGGACCTACACTTTCAAGATCTTCAAGCTCGGCAGCCATAGCGAGAACGCCCATATCCCGATGTGGATGCCGCATAGCGTGCTGGCGCTGTCCTTCACGCTGATGACGCTGGTCGGGCTGATCCGATTGGGCACCAGGGACGAGACGCCGCCAGCGCCGCCGGTCGCGGAGGCGCTGCCATGAGCCTCGTGCTCGGCGTGTTGCCGGTGGCACTGCTGCTGTTGGGCTTCCCGATCTTCCTGGTGCTGCTGACCGCGGTCGTGGCCGCCCTGCTGCTGTTTATGCACATCCCGCTGTCGGTGCTGCACCAGACCCTGTTCGGCGCGATCAACGCCTATACGCTGCTGGCGGTGCCGTTCTTCATCTTCACCGGCGAGCTGATGGGTCGCGGCTCGGTCGCCCAGCGGCTGGTGAATTTCGTCAATGCCGGCGTGGGTCGGATTCCGGGCGGGCTCGGCGTCACGACGGTCTGTTCGTCGGCCCTGTTCGGCGCCATGTCGGGCTTGAGTGCCGCCTCGGTCGCGACCATCGGCCGGGCGATGCTGCCGGCGCTGACCAAGGCCGGCTATCCGCTGCGCTTTTCGGCCGGACTGCTGACCTCGATGGGCGCGATCGACGTGGTGATCCCGCCCAGCATCCCGCTGCTGGTCTATGGCACGGCGGCGCAGGAATCCGTGCCGCGGCTCTACGCGGCCGGCATCCTGCCGGCGCTGCTGCTGACCTTTCTGCTGTGCGCCTATGTCGTCTGGTACTGCTGGCGCAACGGCATCGGCGCCGGCCGGGTGTTCGCCTGGCGCGAGCTGGGCACGGCGGCCACGCGCGGCGTCACCGCGCTGGGCGCGCCGGTCATCATTTTCGGCGGCATCTATGGCGGCGTGTTCACCCCGACCGAGGCCGCGGCGGTCGCCTGCGTCTATGCCGCCGGCGTGCCGCTGCTGATCTATCGCGAGCTGGGCTGGCGCGACGTATTCGATTGCGCCCAGTCGACCGCGATCTTCACCGGCCAGATCCTGGTCATCGTCGCCTGCTCGATCCTGTTCGGCTGGGTGCTGACGGTGAATCAGGTGCCGGCCGAGCTGACCCAATGGCTGACCGGGCTGCATCTGCCGCTGTGGAGCCTGCTGCTGGCGATCAATGTGCTGTTGTTGCTGGTCGGCTCGTTCATGGACCCGATCTCGGCCATCCTGCTGCTGACGCCGCTTTTGGTGCCGCTGGTCAAGGCGCTGGGCGTCGATCCGGTGCATTTCGGCATCATCTTCGCGGTCAACCTGGGCATCGGCCTGTTCCACCCGCCGTTCGGCATCAACATCTTCGTGGCCCAGACGGTTCTCAGGTTGCCGCTCAACCTGATCTATCGCGGCATCGTGCCCTTCGTGTTCGTCTATCTGGTCGGGCTGGCGATCATCACCTATGTGCCCGCGGTGTCGCTGACCGGCGTCCGCTGGCTGATGCACTAAGGTCAAGAACAAACCGGGAGGAAATCTCATGGCTATCTCGCGCCGTCTGCTGCTGCAGACCCTGTCGGGCGTCGCCTGCGTCGGCGGCCTCGGCCTGTCCGGCCGGGCCTGGGCTGCCGACTTCACCATGAAGCTGACCAGCACGGCCTCGGCCGATCTCGACACCGAATGGATGGCGCTGCTGAAAAGCGGCGTCGAGGCCGGCAGCGGCGGCAAGATCAAAGTCGAACTCTATCCCGCCAGCCAACTGGGCTCGTCGCAGACCACCATCGAGGGCGTGACGATGGGCACGGTCGAACTCACGATCAACGCCTCCGGGCTCTATGAGGGGTTGGAGCCGCGCTTCGCCGCCCTGTCCGTCCCGGGTGTGATCACCAGCATGGGGCAGGGCGCCAAGGTGCTGGCCGATCCGGACGTGCGCCGGCGCCTGGGGCTCGTCGCCCGGGACAAGGGCGTCGAGGTCATCACGGCGCTGGCCCACTCGCCGGTCGGCATCGTCTCGCGCAAGCCGATCGCGACGCTGGCCGACCTGAAGGGCATGAAGATCCGGGTGCCCGGTTCGGCCGGGGTGATTTCGCAACTGAAGGATCTGGGTGCCTCGCCGATCGCCATGTCGCTGGGCGAGGTGCTGCCGGCGTTCCAGAACGGCACGATCGACGGCGTCTATGCCGGCTCGACCATCTTCTCCGCGCTCAAATACTACGACATCTCGAAGAACATGACCCTGCTGCCGGCGAGCTTCATCATCATCGTCGGGCTGGTGAATTCGGACTTCATGAGTTCGCTCGGGCCCCTGGAGGCGATGGTGCGCGCCGAGGCGGGCAAGGCGGATGTCGCCGGTGCCGCCTGGGGCGAGACCGACGTCGCCGACGGGCGCGCCGCCTGGGAGAAGAACGGCGGCCAGACCCTGACCCTGCCCGAGGCCGACGCCAAGCAGTATCTCGACATCGTCGTGCCGACCGCGCTGCGCAATCTGGGGCCCGATGCCAAGGCCGATTACGACGTGCTGAAGACCGCTTCGGCCAAATACGCCTGAGGAGCCGCGTCATGACCGCTTTCCCGATCCCGGCCGGCGTGCTGCCCACGCATCGCGATCTCTATTACGGCGGCGCCTGGCACGCGCCGCTGGGCGGCGGCTATGCCGCCAGTCTGGCGCCGGCGACGGGCATCGCGATCGCGGAGGCGCCGATCGCCGAGGACGCGGACGTGGATTCGGCCGTGCGGGCCGCCCACGCCGCCTTCGCCGGCTGGCGCAAGCTGCTGCCGATGGCACGGGGCGCCCTGCTGCGCCGGGCGGCCGACATGCTGCGCACCCATGCCGACGAACTGGCCCTGCTCGACGCGCTGGATACCGGCAACCCGGTCACCATGCTGGCCGGCGACGCGCGTTTTGCCGCCATGGGGCTCGATTATTTCGCGGGCCTCGCGACCGAGCTCAAGGGCGAGACCATCCCGATGGGCGAGGGCAGTCTCAACTACACGGTCCGCGAGCCGATGGGCGTCATCGCCCGCATCGTCGCCTATAACCACCCGCTGATGTTCGCGGCCATGCGCATCGCGGCCCCGCTGGCGGCGGGCAATACCGTCGTGGTCAAGGCACCGGATCAGGCGCCTCTTTCGCTGATCCGGTTGGCGGAACTGATCGGCGAGATCTTTCCGGCCGGCGTGGTCAATTTCCTGACCGGCGGCCGGGCCTGCGGCGAGGCGCTGACGGCGCACCCGCTGGTGCGCAAGATCACGCTGATCGGCGGCGTGCCGACCGGCAAGGCGGTCATGCGCAGTGCCGCCGATTCGCTGAAGCCGGTGCTGCTCGAGCTGGGCGGCAAGAACGCCTTGATCGCCTATCCCGACGCCGATATCGAGGCGCTGATCCGCGGCATCGTCCAGGGCATGAACTTCACCTGGGCCGGCCAGTCCTGCGGCTCGACCAGCCGGGTGTTCCTGCATGCCTCGATCCACGACCGTGTGCTGGACGCGGTCGCCAAGCTCGTGCCGGAGCGGCACCGGCCGGGCCTGCCGACCGATGCGGCCACAACCATGGGCTCGCTGATCAGTCAGGCGCAGTTGGACAAGGTCGAGGGCTTCGTGCGCCAGGCGCTCGACGACGGCGCCCGCCTGATGTGCGGCGGCAAGCGGCCGACCGATCCGGCGCTCGCCGGCGGGTTCTTCTATGAGGCGACGGTGTTCGCCGATGTGCGGCCGGAGATGCGGCTGGCGCGCGAAGAGGTGTTCGGCCCGATCCTGTCGGTGTTCCGCTGGGACGACGAGGACGCGCTGTTCGACAAGGTCAACGCGGTCGATTACGGCCTGACCGGCTCGATCTGGACCCGGGATCTCGATACCGCCCACCGGGCGGCCGCCCGGATCGAGACCGGCTATGTCTGGATCAACAACACCAGCCAGCATTTCATCGGCGCACCGTTCGGCGGGGTGAAGCAGTCCGGCATCGGCCGCGAGGAATGCTTCCAGGAACTGCTGGAATTCACCCAGGTCAAGAACATCAACGTCAAGCTGTCGGTCGGGTGATGGCGGAGGGATTCGACTACATCATCGTCGGGGCCGGCTCGGCCGGCTGCGTGCTGGCGCATCGGCTGGGCCAGGACAGCGGCGCCCGGATCCTGCTGCTCGAGGCCGGCGGCGCCGACCGCTCGCCGATCATCAAGATCCCGCTGACCTGGGGCCTGATCCTGAAGCACCGCCTGTACGACTGGGGCTATTTTACCGAGCCGGAGGCTGGTCTGGACGGGCGCAGGATCGAGTGCGCGCGCGGCAAGGTGCTGGGCGGTTGCACCTCGATCAACGGCATGGCCTATGCCCGCGGCATGGCCGAAGATTACGATCATTGGGCCCGCGACCTGGGCCTGCCCGACTGGTCCTACCAGCGGGTGCTGCCCTATTTCAAACGCTCGGAATCCTGGGAGGGCGGCGAGAGCGCGCTGCGCGGCGGCTCGGGTCCGCTGACGGTCGGCAGGCTGCGCTTCGAGGACCCGGTGATCGACGCCTTCCTGGCGGCGACCGATCTGGCCGGCCATGGCCGGACCGACGATTACAACGGCGCCGAGGCCGAAGGTTTCGGCCCGATGCAGGCGACCATCCGCCGGGGCCTGCGCTGCAGCGCCGCCGTGGCCTATCTGCGCCCGGCGCTGGCGCGCGGCAACGTCACGCTCAGGACCGGTGCGCTCGCCCGGCAGATCCTGTTCGACGGCACGTGGGCGACCGGGATCGACTATGTCCAGAATGGCATCCTGCATCGGGTCCAGGCCGATCGGTCGGTCCTGCTGTGCGGCGGCGTCATCAATTCGCCGCAGTTGCTGATGCTGTCCGGTATCGGCGATCCGGCGGCGCTGGCGCGGCACCGCATCCCGGTCCAGGTGGCTCTGCCCGGCGTCGGACGCAATCTGCAGGATCATGTCGTGTGCGACGTGCGCTGGCGCCGGCGCGGGTCGGGGCCGCTGCACCGGGGCCTGCGCGCCGACCGGATCGCCGTCGATCTGCTGCGCACCGCGCTGTTCGGGACCGGCCTGTCCAGCCAGATCCCGGCCGCCGCCGTCGGTCTGGTGCGCAGCAGCCCGGATGTCGCCTTGCCGGATGCGCAATTCATCCTGGCCGCCGGCCCGATGAATGCCGGGCCCTATCTGATGCCGTTCGTGCGGCCCTATACCGATGCGTTCGGCATCAAGGGCGTCATGCTCCAGCCGGAGAGCCGCGGCAGTGTCGAACTGGCCTCGGCCGATCCGGCGCAGCCGGCCGTCATCCGGCAGAATTTCCTATCGACCGAGGGTGATCGCGCCACGATCCGCGCCATGGTCCGCCGCATGCGCGAGATCGGCGATCAGGCGCCGCTCGCGCCCTTCATCGCCGAGGAACTGGCGCCGGGTGCCGACCAGACGACGGATGCGCAGATCGACGCCTTCGTCCGGCGCACCGCGATCACGCTGCATCATCCGGTCGGGACCTGCAAAATGGGCGCGGACGGTGATGCCGGTGCCGTGCTCGACGGCCGTATGCGGGTGCGCGGCATCGAGGGCTTGCGCGTCATCGACGGCTCGGCCCTGCCGCGCGTGGTGCGCGGTCCGACCAACGCGCCGGTTCTGATGATGGCCGAGAAGATCGCCGACGATCTGCGCGGGCGGCCGGGCGCCCGATTCTATGGAGTCTGACCGTCGCGGATCTTGCCCTCGATCCAGGCGATGAAGCCGCCGACCAGCGGGGTTTCGGCCAGTTCATGCCGGCAGACGATGTGATAGGCGTGCTCGGCCGGGATGCTCGCCTCGAACAGGCGAACCAGCCGGCCCTCGGTCAGGTCGTCCTTGGCCAGGATACTGTCGCCAAGCGCCACGCCCTGGCCGAAGATGGCGCCTTCCAGCGCGATATGGGCGTTGCCCAGACTGGTGGCGCGGAATTCGGCCAGGCTGCCCGACGCGCCGAGCAGCCACCGCGCCCATTCGGTGCCGTCGTCCTCGCACAGCAGCAGGTGATGCTCCAGATCTCGCACCGCGCGGATCGGGTGCGGGCCGTTCATCAGCATCGGGCTGCACACCGGGAACAAGGCGACCGAACATAGCGCGGTCACCCGCCGGCCGCCCCAGCGGCCGTTGCCGTAGCGGATGCACAGATCGACCGCCGAGGCGTAGATCTCCTTATCGTCGTTCGACGGGATGATGCGCAGGTTGACCTGGGGATACTGGCGCAGGAATTCGCCGACATGGCGCACCAGCCAGCGCGAGGTCAATGCGATCGGGCAGGAGATCACCAGATCGCCCGCCATCGATGCGTCGCCCAGCTTGGCGGTCGCGTCGGCGATGGTCTGGAACGCCGCATTGATCGCCGGCAGCAGCGCCGCCCCCTGGGCCGTCAGCTTCAACTGCCGCCGGGTCCGATCGAACAGCGCCACGCCCAGCGATTCCTCCAAGGTGCGCAATTGATGGCTGACCGCGCTGGGCGTCACGTTCAGTTCGGCGGCGGCCTTGGCGACCTGCAGATGGCGCGCCGAGGCTTCGAACGCGCGCAGCGGATTGAGCGGGGGCAGGCGCCGGCGCATGGCGGCTCCAATGTTGAGAAAAATTCAGCATAAGACTGCTGATAAAATCGTTTGCGCTCAAGTTGGAAAAGATCGGAACATTCTTTTACGCGAAACGGCAACAAACGAATCGATGGCGGCCATGAAGAACAGCAGCAGCGACACCACCGAACGGCTGTGGGGCGGCCGGTTCCGCACGCCGCCGGCGCCGGCGCTGACCGCCTTCTCGCGCTCGGACGATCGGTTCTTCCGCCTGGCGCCCTACGATCTGGCCGGCTCCCGCGCCCATGCGCGTGAGCTGCAGCGCGCCGGCGTGCTGGACGCGGGCGAACTGGCCCAGATGCTGGCCGCGATCGACCGGCTGGAGCGCGAAGTGCTCGCCGGCACGGTCCGCCCGTCGGCCGGCGACGAGGATGTCCATACTTTCCTCGAGCGCGTGCTGACCGAATGGCTGGGCCCGGTCGGCGGCAAGCTGCGCGCCGGCCGCTCGCGCAACGACCAGGCGGCGAACGACCTGCGGCTCTATCTGCGTGACAAGGGCCGGGTCATGGCGACCCTGGTGCTGGACCTGCAGGCGGCGCTGGTCGAGCAGGCCGAGCAGCATGTCGAGACCCTTTCGGCGGGGTTCACCCATCTGCAGCCGGCCCAGCCGATCGTGTTCGCCCATCATCTGCTGGCCCATGCCCAGGCGATCTTCCGCGATATCGAACGGCTGCGGGATTGGGATCGGCGCACGGCCCGCTCGCCGCTGGGCGCGGCGGCGCTGGCCGGCTCCGCCATCTGCACGCGGCCGGAATTGTCCGCGACCGAGCTTGGCTATGACGCGCCGTGCGAGAATTCGATCGACGCGGTCGGCAGCCGCGACCATGTCGCCGAATTCTTGTTCGTCGTCAGCATGATGACCGTCAACATCTCGCGCCTGGCCGAGGAAGTGTGCCTGTGGACCTCGCGCCAGTTCCGCTGGGTCGAACTGGACGATGCCTATGCCACCGGCAGCTCGATCATGCCGCAGAAGAAGAACCCGGATATCGCCGAGCTGACGCGCGGCAAGGCCGGTCGGCTGATCGGCAACCTGACCGGCATGCTCTCGACCCTGAAATCGCTGCCGCTCGCCTATAACCGCGATCTGGCCGAGGACAAGTCGGCCGCGATCGACAGTCTCGACACGCTGGATCTGGCGCTGCCGGCCATGGCCGGCATGATCCGCACCATGCGGGTCGATGTCGCCGAGCTGCGCCGCCAGGCCCCCATGGGCTTCACGCTCGCGACCGAGGTCGCCGATTGGCTGGCGCTCAGGGGCGTGCCGTTCAGCACCGCGCACGAGATCACCGGCGCGCTGGTCCGCCTGTGCGAGGAAAAATCGATCGAACTGTGGGAGTTGACGCCGGAGACGCTCGCCTCGGTCGATGATCGGCTGCGGCCGGACATGCTCGAGTGCTTGACGCTCGAGGCCGCGGTCGCCGCCCGCATCGGCTATGGCGGCACGGCGCCGGTCCGGGTCTGGGAACAGATCGGGCGGCTCAAAGCGGGTCTCGCGGCGCAGGCGGCCTGGGCCGATGCCTATGGCGGTCCAAGATGTTGACCGACGGCGCGACCGACATCGCCCATCTGCGCCATGTGCCCCGGCGCTATTGGGGCCGCTATGTCTCGGCCGGGCTGATCCTGCTGTTCCTGGGCTTCCTGGTCGATGCCTTCGCGCATGGTCAGATCGAATGGCGCTTCGTCGGCCAGTTCCTGACCGTGCCGTCGATCCTGTTCGGCCTGGGCAACACCATCGTCATGTCGATCCTGGCCATGGCGCTGGGCGTCGTGCTGGGCGTGGCGATCGCGATCATGCGCATGTCGACCAACCCGGTGATGCGCGGGGTGGCGCTGGGCTATGTTTGGCTGTTCCGCGGCATGCCGGCGATCCTGCAACTGCTGCTGTGGTTCAATCTGGCACTGGTGTTCCCGGCCATCGGCATCCATGGCGTCTGGCAGGCGCGCATGGTCGATGTCATGACGCCGTTCGTGGCGGCGTTGTTGGGTCTGGGCATCAACCAGGGCGCCTATACCTCCGAGGTCGTGCGCGCCGGGCTGCTGTCGGTCGATACCGGCCAGTACGAGGCGGCCAAGGCGATCGGCATGGCGCGGCTGAAGGCGCTGCGCCGGATCATCCTGCCCCAGGCGATGCGGGTGATCATCCCGCCGATCGGCAATGAATTCATCAGCATGGTCAAGCTGACCTCGCTGGCGAGCGTCATCCAATATTCGGAGATCCTGCATAACGCCGAGAACATCTATTACGCCAACGCCCGCGTGATCGAACTGCTGATCGTGGCGGCGATCTGGTATCTGGTCGTCGTCACCGTGCTGTCGCTGGGCCAGGCGCAGATCGAGGCCCGCTTCGCCCGCGGCGCCGGCCGGCGGGGGGCCCGGTCATGAGCGGCGCCATCGTCCGCGCCGTGGCGGTCGCCAAGCATTTCGGCCAGTTCCAGGCGCTCAGCGACATCAACCTTGATGTCTTCCGGGGCGAGGTGCTGTGCATCATCGGCCCGTCGGGCTCGGGCAAGAGCACGCTGCTGCGCTGCGTCAACCAACTGGAAAAAGTGACCGACGGCGCGCTGTGGGTCGATGGCGAGCTGGTGGGATATCGCCGCGAGGGCGACCGGCTATACGAACTGAACGAGACGCAGATCGCGCGCCAGCGGCTGGCGACCGGCATGGTGTTCCAGCGTTTCAACCTATTTCCGCACATGACCGCGCTGGAGAATGTGATCGAGGGGCCGATCCAGGTGCTGAGGCGGCCGAAGGCCGAGGCGATCGCGGAAGCGAGGATTCTGCTGGCCCGCGTCGGGCTCGAACATAAGGCCGACGCCTTTCCGGTCGAGCTGTCCGGCGGCCAGCAGCAGCGCGTCGCCATCGCCCGTGCGCTCGCCATGCAGCCCAAGCTGATGCTGTTCGACGAGCCGACCTCGGCGTTGGACCCGGAACTGGTCGGCGAGGTGCTGGCCGTCATGCGCGATCTGGCCCGATCGGGCATGACCATGATCGTCGTCACCCACGAGCTGGGCTTCGCGCGCGAGGTCGCCAGCCGCGTCGTGTTCATGGACAAGGGCCAGATCATCGAGACCGGTCCGCCGGCCGAGATCCTGACCCGGCCGAGCAATCCCCGGACCGCCGAATTCATTTCGGCCGTCATCTCGTGAAGCCTTGTCGATAGAAAGCGGAGCGTCCCCATGAAAGCATCTTCCTGCCTGCCCGTCCTCGCCCTGCTGCTGGCCGCGACGGCGCATGCCGAGACGCCGGCCGCGATCAAGGCCAAGGGCGAGATCGTGTTCGCCAACGTGCCGAACTATCCGCCGTTCGAGTTCAAGGATCCGGCGACCGACAAGCTGACCGGGGTCGATATCGAAATCGGCGAGGCGATCGCGGCCAAGCTGGGCGTGAAGGCCCATTGGCAGGAGACCGGCTTCGCCGAGATGATGGCCGCGGTCACCACCGGCCGGGTCGATCTGATCCTGTCCGGCATGAGCGATCTGGCGACCCGGCGCGACCAGGTGACCTTCGTCGATTACGTGAAGTCCGGCCCGCAATTCTACACGACCGTGGCGCAGGGCGACGCGTTCAAGGACATGCTGGCGCTGTGCGGCAAGAATGTCGGCACCAGCCGCCGCACCTCGTTCCCGACCGAGATCGCCGCCTGGAGCGACGCCAATTGTACGCCCGCCGGCAAGCCCGCCGTGGTCGTGGTCGGCACCGAGGGTTCGGCCGATGCCCGCACGCAGCTTCGCCAGGGCCGGGTCGATGCCGCGGTGCAGGGCAACGAGACCATCCCCTACATGATCGCGCAGGAACCCGGCGCCTATGCGCCGATCGGCAAGGCATTCGCCTCGCAATATACCGGCATCGGCATCGCCAAGGCGGATAAGCCGCTGCAGGACGCGGTCGTCGCCGCCCTCGACCAGATCATCGCCGACGGCACCTATGGCAAGATCCTGGCGAAGTGGCAGCTGTCGGACATCGCGATCCCCAAGGCGACGATCAACAGCGGTGAGTAGCCAGACCGAAACAGGCGCCGTCCGCTGGCCGCACGGCGCGCGCTGCGCCGTGGCGCTCGCCTTCGACCTCGACGGGCCGACCGGGAACGCGCTGATCGACGGCTCGATCTGGCGCAACCCGTCGTTCTTCACGCTGGGCGCCTACGATGTCTGGCGGGCGCTGCCGCGGCTGCTCGACCTGCTGGCCGACCAGGCGCTGCCGGCGACCTTCTTCGTGCCGGCCTGGATCGTCGAGACCTGGCCCGAGCAATGCCGGGCGATCGTCGATCGCGGGCACGAGATCGGCTATCACGGCTACGAGCACGAGGCGTTCTGGCAATTGACCAGCGACGACCAGCGCCGGGTCATGGCGCGCTCGCGCGAGATTTTCGAGCAATATCTGGGCATCGTGCCGACCGGCTTCCGCACCCCGTCCGGCGATTGGGCACCGGACACGGCGGCCGTGCTGGCCGAGGCCGGCGTGGTCTATTCCAGCTCGATGCGCGGCGACGACCGGCCCTATCTGATTCCGATCCCCGGCCGCGCCAGTCCCCTGGTCGAGATTCCGGGCCGCTGGGAGCTGGACGATTACGCCTCGCTCGCTTACCAGCGCAATCCGAATTTCCCGGCCGGGCTCGACCGGATCGCCGGCTACGCGGCGACGCTGGACAATTGGCGGCGCGAGTTCGACGGGACCCATCGCGACGGGCTGTGCCTGACCACCCTGTTCCATCCCAAGGTCTCGGCCCGGCCGGGCCGGCTGCTGCTGCTCGAACGGCTGTTCGACCACATGCGCCAGGCCGGCGGCGTCTGGTTCGCCCGCTGCCATGAGGTGGCCGACTGGTGGCTCGCGGAGTCCGCATCATGAGCGCCGAAATGCCGCGCTGGCCCGACGGCGCCCGGACGAGCGTCGTGCTGACCATCGATTTCAACGACATCCACGACATCGTCGCCCGCGAGCCCGCGACCGAGGGGCGCGAGAAAACCCTCTCGGTCTGGCGCTACGGCGCGCGGCGCGGCGTCGACCGGGTGCTGGATGTGCTGGACAAGCATCGGCTGAAGGCGAGCTGGTTCGTGCCCGGTCGCGTCGCCGAGGAGCATGGCGGCCTGGTGCGCCGGATCCATGGCGCCGGCCACGAGCTGGGCAGCAATGGCTATCGCAGCGAGATCTTCGACGGGCTCGATCTGGCCCAGCAACAGGAGGCCTTCGCCCGCGGCCATGCCGCACTCGCCGACGTGATCGGCGAGATGCCGGTCGGATTCCGCTCGGCCTCGGGCAATTGGGCGCCGGGTTTCGACCAGACGCTGCGGGCGGCCGGCATCCGCTGGTCCTCGTCCTGGCGCGGCGACGATCTGCCGTATTTCCACGAACCGCGCGGGGCCGCGTCCCTGGTCGAACTGCCGCTGCATTACGAGCTGGAGGACGAGCCCTATTTCGCCTTCAACCTCTATCCGCCGGTGCCGCCGGGGCAGTCGCGCATCGCCGGCTATCGCGATGTGCTTAATAACTGGCGACAGGACTTCGCCGGCTTCCAGCGCTACGGCCTATGCTACCTGCTGCGGCTGCATCCCGAAATGATCGGAACCACCGGGCGGATCGGCCTGCTCGACGAATTGCTGGGCGAGCTGCGTGGCCAGCCCGACGTCTGGTTCGCGACCGGGCGCGAGGTCGCCGACTGGTGGTCGGCGACCCAGCCGCCCAACGCGTCGGGCCATCCGGCCGAAATCTTCGCCCGGCTGTCGGGTCTGCAGCCATGACCGCGGTCGCGGCGCTGGCCCGCTTCATCCACGACACGCGCTATGAGGATCTGCCGCCGGCGGTGGTGAAGAAGGCGCTGGATCACACGCTGGATACGCTGGGCGCGTCCCTCGCCGGCGCGCTGGCGATCGAGCCGCGCCAGGCGGTGCAGATCATGGACCCGGGCGGTGCCGTGCCGGTCTGGGGCACGGGGCTGCGGCTGGGTGCGCGCGACGCGGCGCTGGTCAACGGCATCGCCGCCCATGCGCTCGAACTGGATGATTCCGGCGGCTGCGACCATTCCGGCGCGGTCGTCCTGCCGGCGGCCCTGGCGGCACTGTCGCTGTCGGACCGGGCGATCTCCGGCGCCGAGCTGGTGACGGCGATCGTGCTGGGCTACGACATCGGCCGGCGGGTGCTGGAGGCGTGCGGCGGCTATGCCGCGCATAACAATGCCGGCTGGCATTCGACCGCGACCTGCGGCGTGTTCGGCGCGGCCGCGGCGGCGGCGCGGCTGTTGGGCCTCGACAGGACAGCGACGGCGGCGGCGCTGGGTCACGCGGCCAGCTTCAGCGGCGGCTTGTGGAATTTCGTCCATGATTCGGCCCAGACCAAACGCCTGCATGCCGGTCGCGCGGCGGAGGGCGGCTTGCTCGCGGCCCTGCTCGCCGGGCGCGGCGTGACCGGCTCGGGCCAGGTGTTCGGCGACGTCTGGGGCGGCTTCCTGAAGACGATCGCGCCCACGACGGCAGAGCCCGAGGCGTTGGCCGCCGGTTTCGGCGCGCCCTGGAAGATCATGCGCTGCTCGATCAAGCCCTATGCCTCGTGCCGGGGCACCCATTCGACGGTGGATGCGGTCTCCGCCCTGCTGGACGAGCATGGGACGGACGTTGTCGGCGTTCTGGTGCGGCCGAGCGCCTTTTTGATGAACATGTGCGGCGGCCGGGAGCTGGGCACGCTCGCCTCGGCGCAGATGAGCCTGCCCTATGCGGTCGCGGCGCGCCTGGTCCATGGCTCGGCCGGCATCGACGCCTATCGGGCCGACCGGCGCCAGGACCCGCGGATTGCGCCGGCCCTCGATCGCATCACGCTGGAGATCGACCCGAGCCAGGCCGATCTCGACGACCCGCAGGTGACGATCAGCTTCGCCGACGGTGCCCGCATCTCGCGGCAGGCATCGGTCGCGCTCGGCGCGCCGGCCAACCCGATCGCCGATGCCGATCTGCAGGCCAAATACCGCACGCTGGCCGAAATGGTGATGCCCGCGGCCCAGGCGGCAGTGCTGGCCGAGGCGGTGCTGACGCTCGACCGGTCCGGCGATGCCCGGACCCTGCTGCCGCTGCTCGCCGGCGATGCCGAACGACGGCCGATCCTGTGCTGACGTCTCCCCTGGAAAGGTTTGCTTCATGAGCCGGAAACTTTGCGCCACCCTCCTCCTGGCCCTGGCCGCCGGTACCGCTGGTACCGCCGCGCAGGCGGCCGATCTGCCCGACCGGATCGTGCAGACGAAGGTGATCAAGGTCGCGGTTAACGCGATCTATCCGCCGATGGAATTCAAGGACCCGCAATCGGGCGTGCTGACCGGGTTCGACGTTGATCTGGGCAATGCGCTCGCCCAGGAATTGGGCGTCACGCTCGACTGGCAGGAATCCGCGTTCGAGCAGATGATTCCCTCGCTCGCGACTGGGCGGGTCGATATGATCCTGAGCGGGCTCAACGACCGGCCGGACCGGCGCGAGACCGCGGACTTCGTCGATTATCTGAATTCCGGCGCGCAATTCTTCGTGCTGGCGGAACGGGCAGGGGAGTTCAAGGCGCCGACCGACCTGTGCGGCAAAGCCGTCGGCAGCAGCCGCAGCACGGCGTTTCCGAAATCGATCGCCGATTGGAGTGCCGCGAACTGCGAGGGTGCCGGCCGCCCGGCGATCCAGGTCAGCGGCACCGAGGACACCACCAGCGCCCGCTCGCAGTTGAAGCAGCGCCGCCTGGACGCGGCGGTGCAGGGCAGCGAGACGGTCGCCTATGCCATGTCGCTCGAACCCGGCGTCTATCAGCCGCTGGGCGCGCCATTCGTCAGCGCCAGCCAGGGCATGGCCTTCACCAAGCAGGATACCCAACTGCGCGACGCGGTCCTGGCCGCCCTCCAGAAACTCATGGCCGACGGCCGCTACGGCAGGATCGTCGCCAAATGGCATCTCGAAGCGAGTGCCGCCCCTCGCGTCACGCTCAACGGCGCTCCGCTGCCGGCAAAGCCCTAAGGAACCGCGCCATGGTCGATGACCCCAAGCTCCAAGCCCTCCGCGACAAATACCTGAACGCCAAGGGCGGCGACATCTTCGATCCCGCCTTTCGGCAGGTGGCGCAGTCGCAGTTCAGGGACGGCGACAAGCGCACCATGCCGTTCGCCGGCATCGCGACCCTGCTCGACGCGCCCTTCGCGCCGGACGCGCAGAGCCTGCCCGATTTCGGCGGGCTCGATGTGGCGCTGGTCGGCGTGCCGATGGATCTGGGCGTCACCAACCGGGCCGGCGCCCGGCTCGGGCCCCGCGCGGTGCGCCAGATCGAGCGGATCGGCCCCTACGAGCATGTGCTGCGCATGATGCCGGCGGCGGGCCTGCGCGTGGCCGATATCGGCGACGTGCCGTTCCGCAGCCGCTTCAGCCTCGACGACAGCCACGAAGATATCCAGGCGTTCTATGCCCGCCTGGTCCAGGCCGGCATCGTGCCGCTGTCGGTCGGTGGCGATCATTCGATCAGCTATTCGATCCTGAAGGCGCTGGGGGCGAAGCGGCCGGTCGGCCTGATCCATATCGACGCGCATTGCGACACCAGCGGTGTCTATGAAGGCGCCAAATTCCACCATGGCGGCCCGTTCCGCCAGGCCGTGCTCGACGGCGTGCTCGACCCGGAACGCACGATCCAGATCGGCATCCGCGGCGGGGCGGAATATCTGTGGGAGTTCTCCTACGAGTCCGGCATGACCGTGATCCATGCCGAGGAAGTGCCGGCGCTGGGCATCGAGGAAGTGGCGCGCCGCGCGCGCCAGGTCGTGGGCGACGGCCCGGTCTATGTCAGCTTCGACGTCGATAGCCTGGATCCGGCCTTCGCGCCCGGCACCGGCACGCCCGAGGTCGGCGGCCTGACACCGCGCGAAGTGCTGGATCTGCTGCGGCGCCTCAACGGCATCGACATCATCGGCGGCGACGTGGTCGAGGTCGCCCCGCAATACGATGCCACCACCAACACCGCCCAGGTCGGCGCCCAGATGCTGTTCGAACTGTTCTGTCTGACCGCGACGGCGTTGGGGGCGCGCAAGGTGCGGGCGATATCCGATCACGGGTGATCGGGTATCGCGGCAGGGTGGAAACCGGTTTGGAAGCGACGACGGTAGCTATGTTGGGTGGATTCGAGACAGCCTGCTCACAAGCATAGAGTCGACGATTTTGGACAGTCGTTTGACGGCTGTGGTAGGCCTCGTCTTCGAGCTTGTTGATTAGATCGGCCGTCCTCAGCAGCCACTGCATCGCCACAAATTGATGTTGAAACGAGCATGTTGCCAACTCGTTCAGGGACGAGGCTGATCACCATGCGCTCGCGATACATCCTTCTGCTCCTCCCAATACTTACCGACTGCACGACAACCGAGCCACTGAAGTCGACAACCGCTCTGAGACCCACGATCGAAGGTGGCCGTGGCAGCGAGTTCGGCAATTATGGGACGGTGCCCGCCGGAGAGATTATCGGCCCTGAAGGCACGCCCTGCCAAGCATTTGCCTGGGATCGGCCTCTTTCAGATGGACGCGTCCTGCGGCTTCGGTCGGCATCCTGTGCGTTCGCGGGACGACCAGGCGGCCTGATTGCGATTGAGCTGGATAAACAGATTATACCCATGTCCGAAAGCTATCTGCGGTCCGAACAGCCCTGATCGGCCAGCGAAAGCACTTTATGGTGACCGAGTGGATGTCTGCATTCCGAAGACGAAGAAAACCGGCGGAGCGCCGGGAATGGGTCGAGTGCAGCCAGTCGCCGCGAGGTCAACGAGCGGATGCCAGTGGGGTGGAAAGAGGATGGTCGGGTTTCAAAGCAGATCTGTTGAAAATTCATCGATACAATTACCTCGCCGCTTTGTTCTTCGCGTAGGCGGCGGTCGGAGTGGCCGTGCCAGCACGCTGTAACGTACAAGCACGGCGCTCCGATAATCACGACAGGCCTTCAGGCGACATTTCTAATCGCCGACCAGAGCAGCGCCTGAGAGTTTGTCACCGACTTTCATGTCGTTGGCGAGGGCCGGTACCGGCTCTTGAATCAAAAACCAGTACCCAGCCGCAGCGATGACCGCGATCACGGCGCCCACGATAAAACCGCCGTGAAAATGTCCCGTGCTCTGGACGATGAAGCCCGTCACCGTCGGAGCGAGTGCGCCGCCGATGTAGCCGCCGAAATTCTGCATTGACCCTATCGAGGCCGTACAATTGGACGGTGCGGCGACGGAGGCCATCGCCCAGGCCGACGAACTGCAGACGTAGACCAGGAACAGGGACAACGAGATGCAGACAATCGCCATGGTGTCACTCGGCGTGAGCGCTGCCGTCACAGTACAGATCGCCGTT
>Ga0302314_10008559_pt1 | contig 18196 bp, 10 predicted proteins | sample III_Palsa_N2_3_FD_200533 | JGI IMG/M metagenome (GOLD analysis project Ga0302314, IMG submission 200533) | Peat permafrost microbial communities from Stordalen Mire near Abisko, Sweden - III_Palsa_N2_3 | ecosystem: Environmental > Terrestrial > Soil > Palsa > Peat permafrost | place: Sweden...
CCGTAATTTCCCCACTCCACCCCGGTTCGATCATCGTGGTGGCGTGGTCTTCCACGATCACCGCCGGCCCCCCAATTCGATCACCAGGCCGCAGCTCATCCCGCCGATAAAGCGGAACCTCCGATTGACAATTATCAAGCCAAACAACCGTTGCATCCGGATGCAAGGGCGCTATTCGCGCCGGAATCGAACCAATCGCAATAGTTTCACCCGGCAGAACCGCCTCCACAGTCACCAGCGAGGCGCGCAACCCGGTTTCGTCGTATTCATACCCGTATCGCGCGCGAAACTGCGATTTGAACGCCGCCGTCATCGCCTCGACGCCATCAAACCCCACCATCAACGGCAACTCCGCCCCCCGCGCGAGCAGCCCCACCTCCACCTTCAATGCCGTAGCACCAGGAAGCCCCTCACGCGCCTGCCCTCTAAGACTTTCGACCAGCGCCGCCAGCGCCGCGCAATCGCCAAGCGCAACATCGCAAGCCGCCTGTTTCACCACGCTCTGATCCGCAAGCCCCATCCCCAGCGCCGACAGCACGCCCGCCAACCGCGGCACCAGGATAGTCTCCATCCCGATTTCATCCGCCACCAGGCAAGCATGTTGCCCACCCGCCCCGCCAAAGCTCACCAGCGTAAAGCGCGCCGGATCATGCCCACGCGCCAACGCCACCTTCCGCACCGACTGCGCCATCCGAGCCACCGCAATCCGCACAGCACCTTCCGCCACCGCGCGCGGGTCCTGTCTAATCCCGGTCGATTCCTCAATCCTCAAAGCCAGATCGCCAAATTTCCGAGCCACCTCGCCCCGATCGAGCATCTGATCGCCATCGGGTCCAAACAGCGCCGGAAAAAACTCCGGCACCAATTTCCCCAACAGCAAATTCGCATCCGTAACGGTAAGTGGCCCCCCCTGACGATAACAAGCCGGCCCCGGCACCGCGCCGGCGCTCTCCGGCCCCACCGACAGCCGCAAACCATCAAACGAGATGATCGATCCCCCGCCCGCCGCCACAGTTTCGATATCGAGCATAGGCACGCACAGCCTAACCCCCGCCACTTCCCGCCCGGACCCGCGCGACAATCCTCCCGCCGCCAGCGCCACATCGGTCGAGGTCCCCCCCATATCGAACCCGATAATGTGCGAAAACCCCGCCGCCTCAGCCGTCCTCACCGCCCCCACAATCCCGCCCGCCGGCCCCGACAGCACCGCGTCCTTCCCCCGAAACCGAGCCGCCTCCACCAACCCGCCATGCGACTGCATAAAAAACAGCGGCACATCGCCCAGCGACCGAGCCACCTGATCGACATAGTGCCGCAGCACCGGCGACAGGTACGCATCGGCCACGGTAGTTTCCGCCCGAGGCACCAGCCGCATCACCGGTGCCACCTCATGGCTCACCGAGATCTGGCTAAATCCAGCCTCGCGCGCCAGCGCCGCAACCTGTTGTTCCAACTCCGGATAAGCCCAAGCATGGATCAAAGCGATCGCGACCGTCCGCAGCCCATCCCCATAAGCCCGCGCCAGCACAGCACGTACCTCCGCCGGATCAATCGGTTCAACGATCACCCCATCCGCCCCAAGCCGTCCCGCGATTTCCACCGTACAAACCGCCAGCACCCCAGGCTTCACGATCGCCAGATCGAACAGCCGCGGCCGAGCCTGGGTGCCGATTTCGAGCAGATCGCCAAATCCCCGCCCCACCAGCAGCAGCGTAGCGCTCCCCTTGCGTTCGAGCAGCGCGTTGGTAGCCACCGTAGTCCCCATCCGCACCAGCTCGATCGGCGCCGGATCGCTCCCACGTATTGCCGCAATTCCCACTGCTGCCGCGTCGTCCGCGCGCCCCACCTGTTCGCTAAGTATCTTGCTGGTGATCAGCCGCCCATCGGGCGCACGCGCGACGATATCGGTAAAAGTGCCGCCGCGATCGATCCAGAATTGCCAACCTGCCATGGGCCGAAGAATGTGCGGCGCTACGGGAGATGGCAAGGTAGGGCTAAGCCGTTATGACCGGTTTCACCACTACGTTGCGAAAATATAATAAGTAAAAGCAACAGGTTAAGGGGAAGGAGGAAGCATCTTTTTTGAAAAAAAGAAGCAAAAAACTTTTGTTGATTAGGAGTTCGAGTTTACCGGTCGATGGGCTTTGTGTTCCGACCTTATGGCACGAAAGTTTTTTGCTTCTTTTTTTCAAAAAAGATGCTTCTTCCTTCCCCTTAACCTGTTACTTTTACTTATAAACCCTCAAATCCGAAGGTTGAGGCGATACTCGCAATGGCTACCGTAGGTGCTAAAGCTCTTGCGCGGGGTCGTTGGTGTGGGAACAAAACGACAGAAATAAACGTCATGACCGCCGCCGTTTTTTTCGCGTTTATTCCCCGGGATGTCCTCCTCAAAATGGTATTTCTTCGCCCAGCGCCGCCCTGGTTCCGAGAAGATCGTCGCATACAGGGTGATCGCCTTGAAGTTATTGCACTCGGAGTTCAGATATTCGCGCCCCGCCTCGAGCAGTACATGCGCCAGGTGATAATCGGTCATCGGCTTCGCGGTATCGATGAAAAGCGCCCCGACCACGAGTTTGAGTTCGTGCTGGTAAGGATTTGGGATGCTGGAAATCGGAACGAAATCGGCACTGGACATGGTCCGTTCGTCGAGCCGTCCATTTCGCCATTGGTCCAGAGCTGACGCGCTGAAATGATAGAAATCCAGAAATCCTATATTTTTTTTATCGTTGTCGGTGAGCCGGAGGCCGATGGCGCAGCCCGAGCGCACGGCCCTTATGTCCACGCCATCGGGAAAGGTCTCGCCGAATTCCTCTTGCGCGAAGCGAACCAGTTCGCGATGATCGATGTCGCTCGAAAGCGCATAGGATACCGCGAAATATTCGCGCACATCCTCCGGCGGAGGCTCTACCTGGCTTGGCTCTTTGGAGAAAAGCCGTGTAATACCCACAGGGATCGGTAGCAGCATGGCGACGATGCATATGATCAACGAAGCGCCGAATATCAGCCAAAGCCAATGCAGATCCGATTTGCTGGCCAAAATGCGCGCCGCGATCGCCGGCACGAGGCTCGCAATACCGAGGAACAACCCGAACGCGCTCATCGCAACGCCGATCAGTCCCAGAAATACGCCGTAGGTGTCCAGGTTTCGGCGGTAAATGCCGGCAATTTCGCGCGGAAGCTCGCGCAGATTGCGCAGAGTCCGGTGAACCCGCATTACTGTTGCCCCCCTTTATCAACAAGTTATAGCGAAGCAGAGAAGCATCTTTTTTGAAAAAAAGAAGCAAAAGACTTTCATCACCTGGAGTGCGCCGACGCCGGCACTTTGCACTCCAATTGACCAAGTTTTTTTGCTTCTTTTTGTTCCCAAGGAGAAGCTTCTTCCTGCACCTTAACCGATTGATTTCACGTCTTTATCCGTCCGGATAGATACCAAGTGTCGGGCTCGTGATCGGGGCTCTTCCAACGGCCTCTTACCGCCAACCGCGGCGGCCCCAGCCATATTCCGGTCCCCAGCCGCCCCACGGTCCCCAAGCGCCCCAGTCCCACGCCGCGTCGGAATAATCTTCCGCGGTCATTTCCTGTTCGTTGGCGATCGCCCTCTGCTGCAAGTAGAGCTTGTAACTATTATACGCCTGCTGGGAGCCGACATATAGGCAATCACACACCAGCGGATCGGAATAGACGTACACCACCGTATCGCCATGCACTCGGCGCACGAATTGGTGCGGAGGCAGACGGTTCAGCATCTCCTGCCGCTTCGGCGTATTGGCCGGACGCACCAAGAAGCCCGCCGCGGACAGATTATCTTCGTTCTGGCTAACGACTTGCTGCGGTGTTTCGCATGCCACGAGAAGAAATACTCCCGACAATGCAATCACCGCGGCGACGCGTGACAAGATTCCAGGTTTCATCGACCGTCTCTTTGTTGCTTTGCACAATAAATTGCGAAAAATAGGGAAGCATCTTTTTTGAAAAAAAGAAGCAAAAAACTTCTGTCCATTCGGTTCGGAGCACACATACCGGCGTATACTAATTCCGAATTGACAAAATCCTTCGACAACAGGGTTGCATCCGGATGCAACGCTGCCGGCACTCGTTAGCCATTTTGGCCTGGCACGCTTCCACGTTCACATAACGATACAAAGATATTCCGATGTCGACACGCTCTTTTCTCGACAAAAACGTTGCATCCGGTTGCAATCCCCCCGGCATTGGCCCGCATTTCAGTCGATTCAGGACCTCAATCCCGCGTTTTTAATTTCCGGATTTGCGCCCCGAGTCGCCTAAAAACTAACACTCTGTATTAGCTTTACCCCACCAACTTTATTTAGATTGCCCCCAACTCGAATGCCCGTTACCCTCCCCTCATTCGCAGCCGATATTTTGATGCGCCTATTTTAACCCGAGCGCCAAGGCGCTGAAAGCATTAGACTCATGACCGATTACAAGGTGTTATCGGGCACCCTCTCCGGCCTTGTGCTCACCGGCGGCGAGGATCTCAGCGTCTACAGCGGCGGCACCGCCAGCGGCACCTACGTAGGCTCAGGCGCCATCGAAATTGTATACAGCGGCGGCACATCCGACCAGACCACCGTAGCCTCCGGCGGCGAGCAGGTGCTGCTCCCAGGCTCGATCGCGAACGGCACAATCGGCCTCTACGCCGACATCATCTCTTCCAATGCGGTAGTTTTCGTCTCCGGAACCGACATCATCCAGGTCGCGCGAGGCACCTTCTACGGCCCCACCGTAGGTTCCGGCGAGATCGAATTCGTGCTCCCCGCCGGCCATGCGGGCGCCGCCACCATCAGCGGCGGCATCGCGTTCGTCTACAGCGGCGGCATCGCCAACAGAATGACGATCATGAGCGGCGGCTTCGAGATCGTCTCGTCCGGCGGCACCGCCTCCAGCACGACGGTCGACAGCGGCGGGACATTGGTCGCACTCCCCGGCGCCCTCACCAGCGGCAGCACCACCGCCGGCGGCCAGATCATCTCCACCGGCGTGCTGGTGATGACCGAAAACGCTGGCATCTACGCTCAGGATCAATACGCAGCACTCATCGCCCATGTGGCTGAGCCCAAAGGCGAAACCACCTACGTCATGTCCGGCGGCGAAACCTCGTCCGTCGTCGCAAGCGGCACCATCGAGGTCTTCGCCGGCGGTGTCGCGAGCACCACCTACGCCACTCGTGCCGCCACCATCATCGTGTATTCCGGCGGCTTGGACAGCAACGACCGCCTCGCCGGCTCCGAGCAGGTTTCCTCCGGCGGCGTCGCAAGCAGCACCAACGTATCCGCCGGCGGCGTCCAGTACCTCTATTCCGGCGGCTCCATAGTTTCCACCGTGATTTCGTCAGGCGGCTCGATCGATCTCACCACCCTCGCCTATGCCGGCGGCAGCAGCGTCAGCCTCAATTCCGCCACCGATCTATTGACCGTCGTCCAGAATGGCGCCAGCGCGCACGTCCAACTGGCAAGCGCCTACACCGGCGAATACTTCAATCTTACCGAAGACACGCTGGGCGGCACGATGATCACGGTAACCGGCACCCCCTGCTTTTGCCGCGGCACCCGGATCCGCACCGACCACGGCGAAGTCGCAGTCGAGCACATCGCAATCGGCGATCGCCTGATCACCCGCAGCGGCGAGGCTCGCCCCATCGTCTGGATCGGCCGCCGCGATTACGACGGCCAATTTGCCGCCGCCAACCCGGATGTGCTGCCGATCCTGATCAAGCGGGGCGCGTTAGCCGAAGGCGCGCCGCAGCGAGATCTCTACCTCTCGCCATTGCACGCCCTGTACCTGGAAGGCACCCTCATCCCGGCCGGCGCCCTGGTAAACCAAGGTTCGATCGTGAAAATCCACTCCGCCGAGCGGGTCGAATATTTCCATCTCGAACTCGCCACCCACGACGTAATCCTCGCCGAGGGCGTCGAAGCCGAGACCTACGTTGACGACCGCAATCGCGGCATGTTCCGAAACGCTGTCGAATATTCCGAACCTCATTACCTCGAAGAAGCGCCATCCCCCGCCAAATATTGCGTCCCCCGCCAGGAAGACGGACCCGTGGTCGCGTCGCACCACGCGCGCCTGGCCCAGCGAGCGATCGCAATCGGCTATCCCCCCGCGGTCAACCTCACCATCCACCTCGCCCTGGGCATCAACCGCGTGGTGATACCGCGCGGCACCGGAATCCTGCATCTGATCTCAGATTTCGACACCCCCGCAGGCGATCTCCGCCGCCTGGGCGCCCTGATCAAACGGCTGTTCATCGCCGGTATTGCGATCGACCTCGCCGACAGCCGCCTGATCGCCGGCTTCCACGCGATCGAGATCCAAGGCGCCACCAGGCTCCGCTGGACCGATGGCGCTGCCGCGATCAAGCTTGAGCCCCGGCCCTTTCCGCAGTGGTGTAAAATCGAAGTCGCCGCAATTCTCGGCGATATCCAACTCGCATTGGAACGCACAGCCTAGGGAAGTCTTCTTTTTGTGAACAAAAAGAGGCAAAAAAACTTTGTCACTTAGGGGAGTCCAATCCCCAGGCATTGCACTCCATCAACAAAAGTTTTTTGCTTCTTTTTTTCAAAAAAGATGCTTCTTCCTTCTTCTAACCTTTTGATCTTACTTATTTCGGCCTCCCAGGAAACTCCCACAATGACCACCTACAACGTGTCGTCCGGCGCCACAGTGAGCGCGCTCGCGCTCACCAGCGGCTCCGACCTCTTCGTACGGGACGGCGGCAGTGCGGTAGGCATCACGGTCGAAAGCGGCAGCTACGAACTGGTCATGAGTGGCGGCGCCGCGGTCGAAACCACAGTGGCAGGTGGCGGCACGCTGATCCTGTTGCCGGGCGCGAAATCGGACATCACCGAGTCAGATGGCAATGTCATCTCCACCGATGCGATCGTCTTCGTAACCACAGATTCGGTACTAACCGACCAAAGCCCGCTCGCCTCCTCCACCGCCGCCTCCGGCACCACCGAATACGTGTTAGCCGGCGCCTCCTCGGAAAACTCCTTGGTGACCGGCGGCATTATGAACATCTACAGCGAGGGTCTGGCGAGCGGCACGATCCTGACCAGCGGGGCCGCCGTCAACGTCGCCGCCTCCGGCACGGTTTTCGACAGCCTGGTTGCCAGCGGTACCGGGCAATATGTCGCCGGCCACGCCTACGACACCACGATCGACGGCGGCACCGAGTATATCGACGCGAACGGCTCCTCCGTTTCCGGCACCGCTAACGACGGGGGCACCCAGTTCGTCTATTCGGGGGGTTCCACTCTGGATTTCCAGGCGAATTCCGGAGGGGTCCAGCAGGTAACCACCGGCGCCCTCGCCAGCAGCACCACCATCGCGAGCGGCGGCTACCAGATCCTATCCGGCGGCGACTCCCAAGTAACCGTGGTGAACTCCGGCGGCTACCAGCTTGTCTCCTCCGGAGGCATCGCCCTCGGCACCACTATAAACGACGGAGGCGTAGCCTTCATCTACAGCGGCGGCACTGCGAGCGGCACCACAGTCGAGACCGGTGGCATCCTGATCGTATTGCCTGGTGCCACAGCTCTCAACACCGCCAACTCCGGCGGGGACGTCATTTCCACCGGCGTGATCACCGTGCTCGACGCAGGCACCAGCCCGACTCTCACCATTCTATCAAACAATACAGTCACTTCCAGCGAAATCACCTACGTGCTTGCGGGCGGCGCGCTCGCCGGCGTCACCAATTCCGGCACCGTGGAGCTCTATTCCGGCGGCGCCGAGAACGGCACCATCGACCCCAGTTCGGCGTCCACCGACATCATCCACGCCGGCGGCGTCGCCACCAGCGGCATCGTCACCGGCGGCGGCGTGCTCGAGGTCCTCGGCACCGCGATCGGCACCACCCTCGGCGTTGGCGGCGCGGACGATCTATTTGCCGGCGGCATCACCAGCTTCACCACCGTAAACAGTGGGGGCACCGAATACGTATCCTCGGGCGGCACAGCCATCGGCACCATCGTGGACCGCGGCGGCCGGGAACTGATCGCAAGTGGCGGCGCCGCGAGCGCCACCGACGCGCGCGCGGGCGGCATCGCGATCGTAGCGCCAGGCGGCTTTGCCAGCGGCTTCTCGCTGAACAGCGGCGGCGTCGAATTCGTATTCAGCGCCGCCGCGGCGCTCAGCACCTCGGTCGCCAGCGGAGGCACCCTGATCGTGCTCCCCGGCGCCGACGTAGATGGCACCGCGTCCGTCGCCGGCGCCGCAATCGTCTCGGCCGGGATCGCCGAACTCAACCAGGCGGAGTTCGTCACCTACATCGGATCGACGCTGGACGGCGCCACCGTCGGCAGCGGCGACACGGCCTACATCCTGCCCGAAGGCACCGCCAGCTCGTCGCTGATCACCGCCGGCGGCACCATCAATGTTTACAGTGGAGGCATCGCCGCCGACACCACCATCTCGGGCGGCGTCGCGAACATCCTCTCCGGCGGCGAAGCCAGCCGCACGATTTTAGCCGCCGGTTTTCAAATACTTACCGTCTCCTCGGGTGGGGCGGCCACCGGCACGGTGATCAACAGCGGTGGCGTCGAAAACATCCTTTCCGGTGGCACCGCCACCTCCGCCGCGATCAACGGCGGCGCCACCGAGTATGTCTTTTCCGGCGCCACCACCACCGGATCGTTTGTATACAGTGGCGGCGCCGAGTATCTGTATGGCGGCGGGATCGCAAGCAATCTCACGCTGGCCATCGGGGGACTGATCGACGCCTCCGCCCTGACCTACGACGGCAACGGCAGCGCAACGCTGGCGTCGAACGACCAACTCACCGTCACCGAGGCCGGCACCAGCCTCAAGCTGCAACTGGTGGGAAATTACACCGGAGGTGATTTCACCGTCGCTCCGGATGGTTCGGGCGGCACGGAGATCGGCTATGTTCCCTGTTACTGCCGCGGCACGTGGATCCTTACCGACCGGGGCGAAATCGCGGTCGAGGATTTGGCGATCGGTGATCGTTTAATTACCGCCGGCGGCGCTAAACAGCCGATTCTATGGATCGGAAGGCGCGCCTATAACGGGAGGTTCATCGCCGGCGATCGCGACGTGTTGCCAATCTTGTTCAAGCGCGGCTCACTAGGCGAGGGCATCCCCAAGCGCGACTTATATGTCTCGCCGCTACACGCATTCTTTCTCGACGGGATGCTAATCCCGGCGTGGGTATTGGAGAATGGCGCTTCGATCGTGCAGTTGGAGACGGTCGAGGCGGTTGAGTATTTCCACCTCGAACTCGCCGCCCACGAGGTAATTCTGGCCGAAGGCGCCGCGGCCGAGAGCTTCGTCGACGACGGCGGACGGGCCATGTTCCAAAACGCCGCAGAACATCACACGCTATATCCGGACGCATCGCGCCGCGCGCCAAAATACTGCGCGCCACGTGTCGATTATGGCAAACCGGTGGAAAAAGTGTGGGTGCGCTTGGCGAAGCGGGCGGCTGCACTTCGTCGGGCCCCATTGGTCGCCGAGCCCGCGGCGCGCGTAGTCAGCCTCCTGATCCCCGCCGGTACCGGCTCGGTGCGGATCGATCAGACGATAAGCCGCGGGTTGCCCGCAGGCGTGGTCCTGGACGGGCTGAGACTAGATCCCGCCAGCATGCGGAGGGATGGGTCGCTCGACATTGATCCACCCGAGAAGGATGTCTGGTGTCACATCGAAGTCGCCGCGGCCGGAAGTCCAGACTGAGACGAAGGAAGAATTTTCTTTTTGTGAACAAAAAGAAGAAAAAAACTTTGAAACTTAAGGATTTGGATGCACAGGCCCAGCGACTGTGCACTCCGATTCAAACCAACAAAAGTTTTTTGCTTCTTTTTTTCAAAAAAGATGCTGCTTCCTTCGCTTCAACCTAGCTTACGCCCAGTCAGAGGATTTAATGGCCGAACCGGAGCGAATTCTCGAACTTGCACGCAACGCCGGGGCAATCACGCGACAGAAGATCAGCGAAATCAATTCGATCACCAGAGAAACCCGCACCTTGGCGTTGAATGCCAAGATCGAAGCCTCCCGCGCCGGCGATGCCGGCCGAGGCTTTGGCGTGGTCGCCGACGAAGTAAAGGCGATCTCGGCGCGGGTCACAGACGTCGCCAAGGCGCTGTCGAGCGAGCTGGGTTTGGCGATCGGCGAACTCACCGAGTTGGGCGAACGGATGGTTACCCAGGTCCGCGGCCAGCGTCTGGTCGATCTCTCCTCCTACATGATCGAGCTGATCGATCGCAATCTCTACGAGCGGTCGTGCGACGTCCGCTGGTGGGCCACCGACGACGCAGTGGTCCAGGCGTTCCAAGAGCCTGCGGCGGAACGGACGCGCCACGCGAGCACCCGGCTGGGCGTCATCCTCGATAGTTATACCGTCTATCTCGATATTTGGATCGCCGATACTTCGGGCCGGGTAATCGCCAACGGCCGGCCAGGCCGATATCCCAGCGCCGCCGGCACCAACGTTTCCCACGAGCCGTGGTTCAAGATGGCGATGGCGACGCGATCGGGCGCAGACTACGCGGCGGTCGACATTGCCCGGCACCCGTCGCTTGGCGACGCCTTGACCGCGACCTACGCCACCGCGGTACGGAGCAACGGCGAAGTTAGCGGCGCCGTGATCGGCGCCATCGGCGTTTTCTTCGATTGGGGACCGCAATCGCGCGCCGTGGTCGGCGGCCTACGTCTAAGCGACGAAGACAAGGCGCGCTGCAACTGTCTCCTGGTCGACGCAAACGGCCGAGTGATCGCGTCGTCCCGGCCCGTTGGTAACCTGGCCGAGCGCGTGGAGTTGGACCCGCGAGGTAAAACCAGCGGTTATTACCAATCGGCGGACGGCCGCACGGTAGGTTTCGCGCTGACGCCGGGGTATGAGACCTATGCAGGACTAGGGTGGTATGGAGTAATTATCCGAGATGCTTAGTGGTAAATTCAAGAAGTTGAAGCGAAGCAGGAAGCATCTTTTTTGAAAAAAAGAAGCAAAAAACTTTTGTCACTTTAGGTTTTGCATATACCCGACTGCCGACGGTGGATTCCGACCATTAAAGAAAAAGTTTTTTGCTTCTTTTTTTCAAAAAAGACGCTTCCTCCCTTCCCATCAACTTCCTGAATTCACGATCTCCCTAATCGAACACTAAGGACCTGGGGCGCCCCAACTCAAAATTCACGCAGCCGCGCGCTCGGCGGCAGGCCGCCGGCGTAGGGACGCCTGTGTAATCGCGGGCGGGTTATAGGACGCGTTGAACAGTCCGACATCGGTGCCGGGTGCCACGATCTCATCGATCCGGTCGAGAACCCCATCATCCAGAGCCACCTCCGCGCCCGCGAGCAAATCGTCCAGCTGTTCCATCGTGCGAGGTCCCAGAATCGCCGACGTCACGCCGGGGTGCGCGAGCACGAACGCCATCGCCAGGTGTGTAAGCGACAACCCGGCTTGCTCCGCCACGGGCACGAGTTGTTCGACCACGTCCAGCCTGTGTTCGTCGCCCATCTGCTTGGGAAACCTCTCGGTGCGCATGCTTTTGGGCAGCGGCTGGCCCTTGCGATACCGGCCGGTCAGCATGCCCATTGCCAGCGGGCTCCACACCAGGGTGCCCATTCCGTATCGCTGACAGACCGGCAGTACTTCCCGTTCGATGCTACGGTTGAGGATCGAATAGGGCGGCTGTTCGGTGCGAAAGCGTGCCAGCCCGCGCCGTTCCGCGACCCATTGTCCCTCTACGATTTCCGACGCCGGGAAGGTTGACGATCCGATCGCGCGCACCTTCCCCGCGCGTATCAGGTCGGTCAGTGCCGAGAGAGTTTCCTCGATATCGGTATCCGGCGACGGCCGGTGGATCTGGTAGAGGTCGATGTGATCGGTCTGCAGGCGGCTCAACGAATCCTCGACCTCGCGGATCAGCCAGCGTCGCGAATTACCCTGCTGGTTCGGATCGTCGCCCATGACGCCATGCGCCTTGGTGGCCAGCACGACATTGGCACGGCGCCCCTTGAGCGCCTTTCCGACGATTTCCTCGGACTCGCCTCGGCTATACACGTCGGCGGTATCGACGAAATTAACGCCGGCATCGAGTGCCTTGTGAATGATCCTGATAGAGTCGTCATGATCGGTGTTGCCCCAAGCGCCGAACATCATCGCGCCCAGGCAGTAGGAGCTGACTTTGATGCCGGTTTGGCCCAACGTGCGGTACTGCATGGCTTTTTCCTTTTGAAGCGTCAAGCTAGAGAAGGTGCAGGAAGAATCTTCTTTTTTTGAACAAAAAGAAGCAAAAAAACTTTGTCAATTGGAGCGCGCCGCCGTTCGCCGATGCACTCCACAGAGCAAAAGTTTCTTGCTTCTTTTTTTCAAAAAAATGCTTCTTCCTTACTCACGCCGCCAAGCGCTGCACATCTTCCGGCGACATCCTCACCAGCGCCTCATAGTCCGCCAGCAGCGCCGCCGTAACCGGACCGGAGTTGTAATTCAACTCGCCGATCTGGCGCACCGGGGTTACTTCCGCCGCAGTGCCCGCCAGGAACACTTCGCTGGCCTTGCTCAATTCCTCGGGCATAACCACGCGTTCCACCACCTTGATGTTACGGTTACGCGCGAGTTTCATCACCGTGCGGCGGGTGATGCCGTCGAGGAAGCAATCCGGGATCGGCGTGTGCAATTCACCGTCGAAGACAAAAAAGATATTAGCGCCGGTCGCCTCGGCGACATGGCCCCGCCAGTCGAGCATCAGGGCGTCGTCGAACCCTTCGGACTCGACCTGATGTTTGGACAGCGTGCCGATCATATAAAGCCCGGCTGCCTTCGACGCGGTCGGCGCGGTTTCGGGTGACGGGCGCTTCCACTTCGCCCAACCCAGGCGCACGCCCTTCATCCGGTCGGCGCCGAACAAATTCGGCCACGCCCAGGTCGCGATCGCCAAATGGATCGTGGTAGTCTGCGCCGAGACCGCCAGCATCTCGGAACCGCGATAGGCGATCGGCCGGACGTAAGCGTCGGTCAACCCGTTGGCGGCGAGCACCTGGTTGCAGGCTGCGTCGATCTCATCGGCGCTATAAGGAATTTCGAACCCCAGCAGCCGCCCCGAGGCGATCAGCCGGTTGGTGTGCTCCCGCAGCTTGAAGATGTGCCCAGAATACGCGCGCTCACCCTCGAACACCGCGCTGGCATAATGCAAACCGTGCGTCAGCACATGAGGCCGCGCATCGCGCCACGGCGTAAGCGCGCCATCCCACCAGATCTGGCCGTCGCGATCGTCGAACGGAGGATTAGGCATCTGGAACGCTCCACTAAATTTATTTCACCGTATTGGGTTAGGCTAGGATTTGCGCTAGTTTAAGTCAACGAACCTGCCCCAACTGGAAAGTATGGCTTGTATGACGATTGAGAGGGGGACAATGGATAGGGGTACGCCCGAAAAGTCCAAGCTCGCCGCGATCGACCCGCGCGCGGCACAACCCCCCGGCACCAGCCACCTGTTCCTGCGTGAGGAGCAGATCCGCCAGGCCCAGGACCTGATGTTTTTCGCCTACCGCGATTTCACCGGCGCCGCGGATGCGATCCTCAGCCAGGACGGCCTCGGCCGCGCCCACCACCGTTCGCTCCATTTTATCGGTCGCAACCCCGGCATGACAGTCTCCGATTTGCTCACGATCCTCGGCATCACCAAACAAAGCCTGGCGCGTGTGCTTACGGTGTTGATCGAACGCGGCCTGGTGGCCCAAATCGCCGGCAAGAACGACCGCCGCCAGCGACTGCTCACGCTCACCCCGTCCGGCGCAGCGCTGGAGCGAAGGTTGTTCGAACGCCAGCGTGAACTGCTCGCAAGCGCCTTCCGCGAAGCCGGCGGACCGGCGGTCGAGGGATTCCGTCGCGTTTTGACCGGCATCATGGAACCATCCGCCCGCGCCTACATTGGCGAAGACACCCCCGAAGCCAAATCCCGCACCGCCTGATGAGCGACGCCTCGCACATACTGGTGGTCGACGACGATGCCCGCCTGCGCACGCTGCTTTCACGCTTTCTGGGCGAGCGCGGGTTCCGTGTCACGGTGGCCGAGGATGCCGCGGCGGCGCGCGGCCTGCTGCGGGTTACCGAACCGGATCTGATGGTACTGGACGTCACCATGCAGGGGGAAACCGGCCTGGCATTGACCCACGCGCTGCGCCGCGAAGGCCGCACCACGCCGATCCTGCTGCTCACCGCGCGCGGCTCGCCCGACGACCGTATCGAGGGGTTCGAAGCCGGCGCCGATGATTATCTGCCCAAGCCGTTCGACCCGCGTGAGCTGGAACTGCGGCTGCGCGCCTTGCTTCGACGCACCGCAACGACCGCTCGTGTACTCCCCACCAGCGGCAAGCTGCGGCTGGGCCCGTTGGAGTTCGACCTCGAGCGGGGCGAATTATCCGGTCCAGAGGGCGTAATCTACCTCACCGGCGGCGAAGCGGCACTCCTCAGCGCCTTGTCAGCGCAACCGGGCGAGGTGCTCAGCCGCGAAGCCCTCGCCGGCCAGTTGGAAATGGACGAAACCGGCGAGCGCGCGATCGACGTGCAAGTCACCCGCCTGCGCCGCAAAATCGAAGCGGACCCGCGCGAGCCGCGCTTCCTCCACACCGTCCGCGGCCGCGGCTATGTGCTGAAGCCCGGTGTCTGACACCTCGCTCGCCGAGCGGGCCAAACGATTGCTGCCGCGTAGCCTACTGGGCCGCAGCCTGCTCATCATGCTGCTGCCTCTATTCCTTTCCACAGCCGTTGCGTTCGAATTGTTCTTCGGCCCCAACCTCAGCCTGGTATCGCGCCGGTTCTCGCAATCCGTAGGCGGCGAGATCGCCCAGACCCTAGAATTGCTCAGGCGCTACCCCTCACCCGCCGATCAGGCATGGATTATCAAATCGGCGGCCGCCAACAACTACCTGATCGTGTCGGTAAAGCCCCACACCCACCTGGCCCTGCGGAAAACCCCGGATCTGCCGGGCCCGATGGACAATGATCTGGCGACCTCGCTCCAGCAATTCGTGGTCCGCCCCGCGGTCACCGACTGGAGCTCGGACCCGGTCTACGTCGTTGTCAGCATTCAGCTCAACAACGAAGTGGTCGTGATCAAAGTACCCCGCAAGCGCCTGGTAGACAGCACGCTGGTGTTGTTTCTGGTATGGGTAAGCGGCAGTGCGGTGCTGTTTTCGGTCATCGCCGCCCTCTTCATGCGCAACCAGGTCCGCGCAATCCACCGCCTCGCGCGCGCCGCCGACAGTTTCGGACGTGGCCAGGACCGCGGCCCGATCAGGCTGGAAGGTGCCACCGAAGTCCGCCTCGCCGCCGCCGCGTTCAATCTGATGCAAGAGCGCATCCGCCGGTTTCTCGGCCAGCGCACTGAAATGCTCGCCGGCGTCAGTCACGACCTTCGCACGCCCCTCACCCGGCTACGGCTGGCGGTGGCGATGCTGCCGAACCAGGGCCCCGACACGCTCGACATGACCGCGGACCTCGAAGAAATGGACCGGATGATCGCGGCTTACCTGTCGTTCGCCCGCGGCGACGGGGAGGAACAGCCGCAAACCATCGATCTGGACACCCTTCTCGATGACATCGCCGCCGCCGGCCGTCGCGCCGGCGCCGCAATCGAGCGCGGGCCTCCGGTCGGCGTGGCAATCCGAGCGCGCCCAGACGCACTGCGCCGCGCCATCACCAACCTCACCGATAACGCCGCCCGCCACGGTGAACACGTCGAAATCAGCGTAGTGGCGAGCGACCGCAACGCGCAAATCCTGATCGATGACGACGGCCCCGGCATGCCCGAGCACATGCGCGAGCACGCGTTCCGGCCGTTCACCAGCAACGCCGCTGGCGGCACCGGATTGGGGCTAACCATCGCGCGCGACGTAGTGCGCAGCCACGGCGGGGAAATTCATCTGGAGACCAGCCCGCTCGGAGGGCTGCGAGCACGCATCAGATTGCCGATCTGAGGCGCCGGCTATCATTCATGAATCCAGCTTATAGCTTCATGCGGGTTATAGCATCTAATCGCATGAGTCGCGCCCGGCTATATCCAGTCGACGTTGAAACATCGGTAAGGACCGGAGGAAGTAGGACGCGAAAGGTTTAGATGCAGGAAGAATCTTCTTTTTGTGAACAAAAAGAAGCAAAAAAACTTTGTCAATTAGGGGTGCTGGTCGATGGACCGAGCACCCCAGAATAAAAGTTTTTTGCTTCTTTTTTTCCAAAAAAGATGCTTCCTCCTTCCGCTTCAACCTATTGCTTTCACTTACTATCTCTCCGGACACCAAAAGGAGATAGCAATGGACGATAAGTAGAAGCATGACCATGAACTAGATAAGGGAAAGCGAAGGAAGAAGCATCTTTTTTGAAAAAACCAAGCAAAAGACTTTTGTCACCTGGAGCGCACCAAACGAAAGCCGGCGCGCTCCAATTGACAAAGTTTCTTTGCTTCTTTTTGTTCACAAAAAGAAGACTTCCCCTACGTATCGATCATCTCCCGAACCCTGCTCGCAAGCGCATCAATCGCGAATGGCTTGGTGATCACTCGCATACCCGGGTCCAGGTGCCCATTACCAATCACCGCGTTCTCGGCATAACCAGTAATAAACAGCACCTTAAGCCCGGGCCTCAGAATCCTCCCCGCATCGGCGACCTGTCTTCCATTCATGCCACCAGGAAGCCCAACGTCAGAAATCATCAAATCGATGCGCGTTTCCGACTGCAAGATCTTCAAACCTTCAGCGCCATCGCCCGCCTCCAGAACCCGATAGCCGGCATCCTGCAGCAGATCCACGATCAGCATTCGCACGGTCTGTTCATCGTCGATCACCAAAACGGTCTCGCCGTAGCCGGTTTCGAACTCCGCAGTCTCATGCTCCCCGGATACACGATCGGACGCGTCGCCGTGATAACGCGGAAAATACAAACACATCGTGGTTCCGCGTCCGACCTCGGAGTAGACCCGCACCTGACCGTTCGATTGACGCACGAAGCCGTAAATCATCGACAGCCCCAGGCCGGTTCCCTGGCCGAGCGGCTTGGTGGTGAAGAACGGCTCAAATATCCGCTCGATGATATCTTTAGACATGCCGATCCCGGTATCGGTCACGCACAGCGAAACATATTGTCCAGCCGGCAGATCCCGTTCCCTCGCCGCCCGTTCGTCAAGCCATTTATTGGCAGTCTCGATCGTAAGGCGCCCCCCATCCGGCATGGCGTCGCGCGCGTTGATGCAAAGATTAAGGATCGCGTTTTCCAACTGGTTCTGATCGACCAGGATCGGCCAAAGTCCTGCTGTTCCTACCACCTCGACCGCAACATTCGGCCCGCACGAACGGCGCACCAAATCCTCCAGGTCGGCAATCAGACGGTTCAAGGCGGTGGGTTTCGGATCAAGCGTCTGGCGCCGCGAGAACGCGAGCAATCGCTGCGTGAGTGCCGCCGCTCGCTTGGTAGCACCCTGCGCCAAATCGACATAACGCGGCACCGCGTCGAGCCGCCCCTGCGCCACCCGGGCCTCCAGAATTTGCAAGCTACCGGATATTCCCGCCAGCAGATTGTTGAAGTCATGAGCGATGCCTCCGGTAAGCTGGCCGACCGCTTCCATCTTCTGCGATTGGCGCAACGCCGCCTCGGCCTGCTCGCGCTGCTCGATCGCCGATTGCACCCGAGACTCGAGCTTCTCGTTCAATTCGCGCAACGCCGCCTCGATCGCGTGCCGGTGTTCGATGTCGATCAGAACGCCGGGAAATCTGATCGCAGCCCCGCTCGCGTCTTGATCGACCCGTCCATTGGCTTCGATCCAGCGGAAAACACCATCGTGCTGCCGGACCCGGTATTCGCAACGATACGGCCCGCCGCGCCGGAGCGCCGCGCCGATTTCGTCCTCGACCCGGGCCCTGTCGTCCTCGTGGACGGAAGCCATCACTTCTTCCAACGGGATGCCGGCGCGGCATCGCTCCGGATCGAGGCCAAACGACCGGGCGAACCGTTCGCCGCCGACAAAATGGTTGGCCTGAACGTCCCAAACCCAGGTTCCGATGATGGCGCCGGCGTCCAGCGCCAACTGCACTCGCTCAGCCTGCGCGCGGGCAATCGCCTCGCTTGCGCTCACCGCCTCCGCCGCCTCGCGCCGCAGCTTGGCCATGGCGACGTTCGCCGCCACCCGGGCAAGCAACTCGCGCGCGGAAAACGGCTTGG
>Ga0302314_10008562_pt1 | contig 18188 bp, 18 predicted proteins | sample III_Palsa_N2_3_FD_200533 | JGI IMG/M metagenome (GOLD analysis project Ga0302314, IMG submission 200533) | Peat permafrost microbial communities from Stordalen Mire near Abisko, Sweden - III_Palsa_N2_3 | ecosystem: Environmental > Terrestrial > Soil > Palsa > Peat permafrost | place: Sweden...
GGGACCATCACCACGCGCCGCCGCAGCTGATCGAAGGGGATCCTCCGCGCGTCCACGCCGCCGATCAGCACGTTGCCCTCGACCGGGTCCATCAGCCGCGTCAGCAGCTTGGCGAAGGTGGTCTTGCCCGAGCCGGTCTCGCCGACGACCGCGATCCGGGTGCGGGCCTGGACCGTCGCGTCCACGTCGTGCAGCACGCGGGCGCCGCCGGGGTAGGCGAAGGCGACGTGGTCGAAGCGGACGTCCAGCGGGCCGTCCGGGAGGTCGGCGCCTTCCGCGCCCGGGTCCGGCACGTCCGGGACCGCCTCGAGCAGGCCGATCACGCGGCGCCAGCCGGAGATGGCGTTCTGCGCCTCGTTGAGCACCTCGACGCCCCACTGCACCGGCGTGATGAACAGCGAGACGAGGAAGAGCATGGCGACCAGCTGACCGGCCGTCAGGTGCCCGCCGACGCCCAGCAGCGTGCCGACGACGACCACCCCGGCGTTCGCCAGGGCCGCCGCGATCTCGCCCGCGCCGAACGTGACCACGACCGCCCGCTGCGCCTTGATCTGCGTGCGCCGGGTGCGCTCGATGGACTCGTCCATCCGCGCGCCCATCCGGGCCTCGATGCCGTACGCGCGCACCACCGGCGTGCCGACGAGCGTCTCGCTGACCGCGCCGAGCATCCGGCCGATGGCCTGGCGCACGGCGTTGTAGCTGCGTCCGGTCCGCTTCTGCACCAGCCGCATCGTGGCGAACAGCGGCAGGAAGCACACCCAGATCAGGATCGTCAGCTGCCAGGAGTAGGCGGCCATGACGATCGTCGCGAGCGCCATCTGGGCGATGCTGACGAACAGGGTCAGGCCGCCCTCCTGGATGAAGTTGGTGATGGTGTCCACGTCCGAGGTCACCCGGGAGACGAGCGAGCCGCGCTGTTCGGCCTGCTGGTGCGCCACGGACAGGTCGTGCACGTGCCGGAAGGCCTTGATCCGCAGCCCGGCCAGCCCGGATTCGCTGGCCCGGTAGAGCCGGCGGCTCATCGCGGTGGCCGAGAGCATCGTGGCCAGGACGGCGAGCGCCGCGATCACGACCATCCGCTCGACCTCGCCGACGTCCACCTTCCCCGAGGGGTCGCCGAAACCGTTGTCCATGGCCTGCTGCACGGCGATCGGGATGACGATGCGTCCGGTGGTGGCGATCAGCGCGAGCAGCAGCGTGACGCCGATGCCCTGGGTGAACTCGGGCGACAGGCGCAGGCCGGAGCGCACGATGGCCATCGGGCCGCCGCCGGCCTCGCCGACGATCGGGACCTCGGGGGCCGATGGCTCGGCCTTTTCCTCGATGACGGCGGTCACGCGGCGTCCTCCTGCTGCTCGGCCTCTTCCGCGGCCTTGGCGTACGCGGTGATCAGTTCGCGGTAGCCCGCGCTGCGGTCCAGCAGTTCTTCGTGCGTGCCGCGCGCGGCGATGGCGCCGTTCTCGAGGAAGAGCACCTCGTCGGCCAGCGCGACCGTCGCCTTGCGGTACGCGATGACGACGACGGTGGCGCGGGCCGCGTCGGGATCTTCGCCCTGCTCGCGCAACCCGTCGAGGATCGCCGCCTCGACGCTCGGATCCACGGCCGAGGTGCAGTCGTCGAGCACGAGCAGACTGGGGCGCCGCACGAGGGCCCGGGCCAGCGCGAGCCGTTGCCGCTGGCCGCCGGAGAGCGTCGTGCCGCGCTCGCCGATCACCGTGTCGAGCCCCCGTGGCAGGGCCTTGATGAACTTCTCGGCCTGCGCGGTGCGCAGCGCGACCCAGACCGCCTCGTCGCCGATCTCGTCCGCGCCGAGCGCCACGTTCGCGCGCACGGTGTCGCCGAAGATGAAGGTCTGCTGCGGCACGAGCGCGACCGCGTCGGACACCTCGCCCTTGGCGTAGTCGGCCAGCACCGTGCCGTCGAGCCTGATCGCGCCCCCGGTCGGATCGGACAGCCGGGCCAGCAGCGCGGCGATCGTCGACTTCCCCGAGCCGGTGGCGCCGACGAGGGCGACCGTGCGGCCCGGTTCGATCGAGGCGGTCAGCGAGCGCAGAACCGGCATGGGCTCGATACCGGGGTCGGCGCCGGGGTACGCGAAGTCCACGCGGTCGAACTCGAGGCTCGCGGGAGCGCCGTCGCGCCTGGCCTTCCGTTCGCCGTAAGCGGTGCGGTCCTCGGCGGCCAGCACGGCCGCGACCCGCTCGTAGCCGACGACCGCGCGCGGCAGGTCGCCGAGGACCCAGCCGAAGGACTCGATCGGGAAGGCCAGCAGGGTGATCAGGTAGGCCACGTTGACCACGTCGCCCGCCTGCGCATGCCCGGCGGCGACCTGCTGGGTGCCGAACAGCAGCACCGCGAGCACGCCGAGGTTGGGCAGCGCCTCCAGGATCGGGTTGAACAGCGAGCGGGCCCGGCCCGCGGAGATGTTGGCGTCGCGCAGGGCCCGGGCGCGCTCGGCGAAGCGCTCGGTCTCGGCGGCCTCGCGCCCCAGGGTCTTGACGACGAGCGCGCCGTCGAAGGACTCGTGCGCCACCTCGGCCACGTGCGCGCGCAGTTCCTGGGCGCGGGCGAAACGGGGGCCGGAGTAGCGGACGTAGACCGTGTTCGTGACGATGATCGCCGGGAGCAGCAGGATGCCGACGAGGGCGAGCACCGAGTTCGTCAGCAGCATGTCGACGATGCCGATGATCAGCATCACGCCGACGCCGAGGGACATCGGCATCGGGGATATCGGCATGAAGGCCATCTCGACGTCCGAGTTCGCGTTGGACAGCAGTCGGCCGGTGGGCCGCTGCTGATGCCAGGCGAGCGGCAGGCGCAGGTACGCGGCCGTGACCAGGCGCCGGTAGCGGGCCTGCATGCGGAACTGCAGCACGCCGGCGAGCAGCCGCCGGCCGAAGATGCCGATCACCTTGGCCACGGCCACGCCGATGATCAGCAGGCCGCCGGCGACCAGCAGTCCGGCGCTCGCGTGGTGGGCGGCGAAGGCGGGCAGCACGACGTGGTTGGTGGCCCAGCCCACGGCCCAGGCGGCGCCGACGGTCATCCCGCCGTAGAGCGCGCTGCCGACCAGCGCCCCGGCGAAGACCTTCCGCTCGGTGCGGATGGCCAGGCCCAGCACCCAAAGCCCGCGGCGGGTGGGCGACGCGGTGGCCGGATAAGGACGCATGGACGCTCTGCTCCCCCTGAATCGATCTTGATGACGCGGCGCGAAGAGCCTAACCGGGAAACGCCGGGCGCGTATAGTGGAATTCCCCCTCGGTGATCCTTACCCTAGCGCGTGATGGCCTCGCACGTCAGGGCCGGATACGCTGTGCGCATGACCGGATTCGCAGCGCGGGAACGGCAGGAACTGGCAGAGCTACTGGCCACGGTGGGGCCGGACGCGCCGACCCTGTGCACCGGCTGGCGCACCTCGGACCTCGTCGCGCACCTGGTGCTGCGCGAGGGCAGGCCGGACGCGGCGGCGGGCATCCTGGCCAAACCGCTGGCGAACTGGACGAAGAAGGTGCAGGACGGCACGCGCGACCGCACCCCGTACCCGGAACTCGTCGAGCGCTTCCGCTCCGGACCGCCCGCCTGGTCGCCGACCCGGCTCGAGTCGGTGGACGCGGCGGCCAACACGATCGAGTTCTTCATCCACCTCGAGGACGTCCGCCGCGCCGCCCCCGACTGGAAGCCGCGGGAGCTCGATCCTGAGCTGGACGACGAGCTTTGGCGCCGGCTGCGCTCCGGGGTGAAACTGCTCTTCCGCCGGGTGCCGGTCGGGGTGACGCTGGTTCGCGGGCCGCAGCAGCAGACGATCGTGGCCAAGTCGGCGACCCCGCAGATGGTCACGGTCACCGGGACCGCCAGCGAGCTGGTGATGTTCTGCAACGGGCGCAAGGACGCGGCGCGGGTCGAGCTGCACGGAGACGCCGCGGCCATCGAGCGGCTGCGGCGTACCCCGCTCGGCGTGTAGGCGGGTAGCTGCCGCGCTCAGCCGAGTCGCGGGGCCACCTCGTCCGCGATCCACTCCATCGCCTTCTCGAGGTGCTCCGCGGCGATCGGCATCCACAGGGTGCAGGCTTCCAGCCCCGCCTCGGCCAACTGCCCGAGGTCGTCGGCGACACCCGCCGCGCTGGGCGCCTCGCCGCCGAGCGGCCGTCCCGGGGCGGAAATCACCTGCGGGATGCCCGGCGGGGTGAGGAATGCCGCCGAGGCCAGGGTGAGGCTTTCGGCGTCCGCCGGGTCCGCGGCCAGGGTGCGCAGGCGGTGACGCACGTCGCGAATCTCGGCCGCGTCGGCGCCGGTGCCGAACCAGCCGGCGCCGAATCTCAGCGCTCGTCGCAGCGCTACGTCGCTGTGCCCGCCGACCCAGATCGGCGGGCCCCCCGGGGTCAGCGGCGGCACGCCGAGATGCGCGTCGCGGAACACCGTGAATGAGCCTTCGAATTCAGCGGGCCGCCGCGACCACAGGGCCCTGACCGCGGCGAGGTGATCGTCGGTGCGTACGCCGCGTTCGCGCAGGGGCACGCCCACGGCCTCGAACTCGGCCGGATTCCATCCCGTGCCCACGCCCAGGATCAGCCGACCTCCGGAGACGACGTCGAGGGTCGCCGCCTGGTTGGCCAGGACCAGCGCCGGATAGTAGGGCACGACCAGCACGGAGGTCAGCAGTCGTAGCCGCGTGGTCGCTCCCGCGACGGCCGAGAGCAGCACCAGCGGATCGGTGTCGAGGCCGATACCGCTGTCCAGCAGGCGATTGCCGACCGCGACGTGGTCGAAGCCTGATTCCTCGGCCAGCCGCGCGGTGCGGAGCAGGGCGGCAGCGCCGTCGAGCGGCCAGCGCGGCTGCAGCGAGATTCCGAGGCGCAGCATGGACATGATCCCGACTACTCGTCCCGCAACGCGGCGGGCAGCAGTTCGGCCGGGGCGTCCTGGTAGACGACCGGAACGAACCAGCGGCGGATCGCGGCGGCGCCGACCGAGGTGTGCGCGGGGGCGGTCGTGGCCGGGAAGGGGCCGCCGTGGTGCTGCGCGTGGGTCACGGCGACGCCGGTCGGCCAGCCGTTGAAGACGATGCGTCCGGCGATCCGCTCCAGTTCTGGCAGCAGTTCGCGGGCCGCCTCCACGTCCGCCGCGTTGTCCGCGTCGAGGTGGATGGTCGAGGTCAGGTGCCCCTCGCCGACGCTGCCCAGCCTGAGCAGGTGGTACGGATCCGGGCCGGCGCCCCGGATGTAAGTGACGATCAGGCCGACCGGGCCGAAGTGCTCCTCGCGCAGCCGCTCGGCGTTCGCCCGGAAGTCCTCGGCGCTCACCGCGTACACGGCCGGGGTCGGCGCCCACGGACCCTCGCCCGGCTTGCCCTCGGCGACCAGTCGCACGCCCGGGATCGCGGCCAGTTCCTCAAGCCCGGCGACGAGGCCGGAGTGGATGCGCTCGGCCAGCATCGGCGCGCCGACGGTGCCGGAGACGGCATCGGCGATCGCGTCGAGCAGTCCGGCGTCTTCGGGGACGAACATGATGCCCGGGTTGGTGCAGAACTGGCCGGAACCCATGGTGAGCGAGCCCGCGTACCCGGCGGCGATCTCCGCGCCGCGCTCGGCGACGGCGCCCGGGAGCACGAAGACCGGGTTGACCGAACCGAGCTCGCCGTAGAACGGGATCGGGTCCGGCCGCTCGGCGCACAGCTTCGCCAGCGCCAGACCGCCGCGAGTCGAACCGGTGAATCCGACGCCGGTGATCCCCGGGTGCTGGACCAGCCGGACACCGGCCTCGAACCCGAACACGAGGTCGAATACACCCTCGGGTGCGCCGACGCCGCCCAGCGCCGCCTTGACCAACTCGGCGGTGCGCAGCGACGTACGCGGGTGCGCCTCGTGCGCCTTGACGATCACCGGGCAGCCCGCGGCCAGCGCGGACGCAGTGTCACCGCCCGCGACGGAGAAGGCGAACGGGAAGTTGGACGCGGCGAACACGGCGACCGGACCGAGCGGCCGGTTGACCCGGCGCAGGTCGGGCCGGGGGCCCTCGGCGTGCTCGATGAGCGTGCCCTGATACAGCCCGTCCCGGAGCACCCCGGCGAACAGCCGCAGCTGACCGGTCGTGCGGGCGACCTCGCCGGTCAGCCGGGGAACGCCGAGCGCGGTCTCCCGGTCGGCCAGCGCGACGAGTTCACCCGCGTGCTCGTCGAGGGCGGCGGCGATCGCCTCCAGCGCGGCGGCCCGGTCGAAGGCGCGCCACGCGGCGAACGCGGTTTGCGCAGCGAGCACGGCGCGGTTCACCTCGCCGGAGGTCGTGGCCGGGACCGGCTCGCCCGCGGGCTCACCGGTGCGCGGGTCGTAGCCCTGGATCGGGGCCTGGTCGAGTGGCATGGCAGTCCTCACACAGATCGGGTGCTTAAAGGTTGTCGGCGTCGAGCCGCGGGGAGCAGAAACCGCCGCCGAGGTGGGCGAACACCGGGTCGGCGGGGTCGATCGGCCCGAACTTCGCGGTCAGCGCGTCGTGGAAGACCTCGGCGTCGTCGAGCGACTCGTAGCCCAGCGCGCGGGCTCCGTCGAGCGAGACCCAGCCGCCGCGCGTGTTCGCGGATACGCCGTAGATCGCCCGATAACCGGGCTTCTCCGCGGTGAGACAGGCCTCGAACAGCCGGCCCGCGTCGTCCGGGGAGAGCCAGGTGGACAGGGCGCGCAGGTCGGGCGGCTCGGGGAAGCACGTCAGGATGCGAACACTGATGACGTCCATGCCGTAGCGCTCGGCGTAGAGCGCGCCGAGGGCCTCGCCGGCGACCTTGGAAACCCCGTAGTACGTGTCCGGCAGCGCGGTCGTGACCTCCGGCACCGGGAACTCGTCCGGCGTGTGGAAGCCCACGGCGTGGTTCGAGGAGGCGAACACGACGCGCGGAACCCCGGCGCGCCGGGCCGCCTCGAAGACGTTGTAAGTGCCGTTGATGTTGACCTCGAGGATCCGTTCCCACGGCGCCTCCGTGGAGAGTCCGCCGAGGTGGATGACGGCGTCAGCGCCGCGGCTGGCCTCGACCAGGGCGTCGAGGTCCGTGACGGACCCTTGGACCGCCTCCTCCCCCTCGCCCGGGGTGAGCTCGGCGAGGTCGAGCAGGCGCAGCGTGCGGCCGGGCTTGGCGAGCCGGGGCCGGAGTATCCCGCCCACGCCGCCCGCGGCGCCGGTGATGAGGATGGTGGACACGACTGACTCCTTCGTGGGTCGCGTGACGGGTGGTCAGACCGCGGTGCGCAGGATCGAGCCGAGCTCCCGCGCGTGCCGCACGATCGACTCGGTGACCTGCGCGGCGTGTTCGGCGTCGTCGAGGCGCACGGAGGGCACCGAGCAGCTGATCGCCTCGGACGCGGGGTACTTGTAGTCCAGCGCCACGGCGAAGCAGCCGAGCCCGGCCACGTTCTCGCCGCGCTCGAACGCGTAACCGCGCTCGCGGGTCGCGGCGAGGTCGGCGAACAGCGCCTCCCGATCGGTCAGCGTCTGCGGGGTGATGGCGGCGAGGTCGGCCGGCAGGATCGCGTCGACCTCCTCGTCCGTGCGCTGAGCCAGCAGGGCCTTGCCGAGCGAGGTCGCGTGCGCGGGCAGCCGGCGGCCGACACGCGAGGTGAGGCGCAACTGGTGCGCGGACTCGCGGCTGGCCAGGTAGACGACGTCGGCGCCGTCCAGCCGGGCCAGATGCACGGTCTCGTTGACCTCGGCGCGCAGCTCCTCCAGCACCCGGGTCGCGGCGCGGATCACCGGGTCGCGGTCGAGGTACGAGGTGCCGACGAGCAGCGCCCTCACCCCGATGGAGTAGCCGGTGCCGCGCCGGTCGGTCTCCACCCAGCCGCGCGCGACGAGCGTGCGCAGGAGCACGAACAGGCTCGATTTGGGGTAGGAGAGCTCGCGCTGGATCTCGCTGAGGGTCAGCGGTTCACTGGTACGGGAGAGTAGTTCGAGCAGTTCCACGGTGCGGTCCGCGGACTTCACTCCGGGCGCGGCGGCCGGAGTGGCCGCCTTGACGTGCTCTGTTCGCCGTCCTAGGGTTCCCACAGATTCACTATACTGCACTATGTTCATAGATATGAACCCCCGCAAGTGCTGAACCCCCGGTCGAAGGGACCATCGTGCCGCCCAGCGCCACCCCCCGCCGTCTCGACGGCCTGCTGTTCTTCCCGGTCACCGCGTTCGACGCGGACGGCCGCTTCGCGGCGGGGCCGTACCGCGAGCACGTCGAGGCCCGGCTCGCCGACGGTCCCGGCGCGGTCTTCGCGGCCTGCGGCACCGGCGAGTTCCCGGCGCTCGCGCCGATCGAGTACGAGCTCGTCGTCAGGACGGCGGTGCAGGCCGTCGCGGCGGCGGACGACGAGCGGCGGGTGCCGGTGATCGGCGGCAGCGGCTACGGCACCGCGCTGGCGGTGGAGTACGCGCGCGCGGCCGAGCGGGCCGGGGCCGACGGCCTGCTGGTGCTCCCCCCGTACAGCGCGGACGGCGGCCAGGACGGCCTGCTCCGGCACTACACGGCCGTGGCCGAAGCCACTCCCTCCCTGGACCTGATCCTCTATCAGCGCGACACCACGACGTTCGCGCCGGAGACGGTCGCCGAGCTCGCGCAGGTGCCGAACATCGTGGGCTTCAAGGACGGCCGCGGCGACCTGGACCTGGTGCTGCGCATCGTCAGCGCGGTGCGGACGTCGGGCGAATCGGAGTTCCTGTTCTTCAACGGCATGCCGACCGCCGAAATGACCCAGCTCGCGTACCGGGCCGTCGGCGTTCCGCTGTACTCGTCGGCGGTGTTCTGCTTCGCCCCGGATCTCGCGCTGGCCTTCCACGGTGCGCTGGAGAAGGGCGACCACGCGACCGTGGACACGCTGATCGACGTGTTCTTCCGTCCCTACGTGGAGTTGCGCCAAGCGCGTCCGGGCTACGCGGTCTCGCTGGTCAAGGCGCTGACCCGCGCGTCGGGCCACGCCGTGGGAGCGGTGCGCGCACCGCTGACCGAGCCGGACTCGGCACACGTGGCCGAGGCGCTGGCGCTGATCGAGCGGGCGCGGGAGTCCTTAGCGTGAAAGGCATCGGCGTCAATCTCTACCCCTGGGACGTCGCCGGCGCCCCGGAATGCCCCGACCAGATTGCCGAGCTAGGCGCGGACCGGGTGACGCTGGCGGCGGCGTACCACACCGTCAGGGCCCTGAGTCCGCGCCACCCGAGCCGCAAGGTCGTCACCGCGACGCATTCGGCGGTCTACTATCGCCCGGAGCGCACGCACTGGCAGGACTCGCTGCTCAAGCCCGCCGAGGCCGCGTGGGCGACCGGCGCGTTCACCGATGGCGCAAAAGCATTACGGTCGGCCGGTCTCAAGGTCTACGCGTGGACGATCCTGGCGCACAACCAGCGCCTAGGCACGATGCATTCGGACCACGCGGTCACCAACGCGTTCGGCGACCCATACGCGTGGGCGCTGTGCATCAACTCCCCCGAGGTGCGCACGTACTGCGCGCTGCTCGCGGCCGAAATCGCCGGCCAGCCCGACATCGACGGCATCGAGCTCGAATCCTGCGGCTGGTACGGCTTCGACCACCTGCACGCGCACGACAAAACGAGCGGCATAGCGTTCGACGCGGCCACCAAGTTCCTACTGAACCTGTGCTTCTGCGCGGCATGCACGAGCTCTTACACGGCAGCCGGAATCACCGGCCTGCGCGACGAAGTCCGCGCCGCCCTGGCCCCCGTCTTCCTAGGCGCCACCGCGACCGCCACGCTGCCGCCCGACCTGCTGGAAGCGGTCACCGCACTACGCATCGACATCGCCTCGCGCTTCCAGGCCGAGGTCGTCGCCGCCGTACGCCGCGTGCGCGCCGACCTGCCGATTCTCCTCCACACAACCCCCGACGCCCTAGCCGCAGGCGCCAACCCGGGCGCGCTGCCCGACGGAACCTTCGGCGCAGTCCTCCAATGTGGCGGCCGACGAACGGACGCCGCGTTAGCCGACCTCCGCACGTACGCCGAGGCCCTGGTGAAGGCCGGAACGCCGCAACCGCTCGCCGCGACCGTGAACATCGTCGCCGGCATGGGCTGCGACCGCGCCGGACTTGCGAGCTGGGTCGACGAAGTGCGCGCCGCCGGAGCTCAGGAACTGCGGCTCTACCACGCCGGACTCGCGTCCGCCGCTGACCTCGCCGCTGTCAGGGCCCTGGGCTCACGCTAGCCCGGCTACGATTTACATTCGGCCCTGCCTACGTCGCTGGCGCTCCTCGTTCGGGCCGCGCTCCGCTACAGGGTCGCTGCGCTGGCTTACCCCGCCCGCCCATCCCACTCAACCCTGGCCCTACTCGCTGCGCTCCCACGGGGACTACGTCGTCCTCCCTCCGGTCGTCCTCCACGCGCACTCTGGCCTGTCGGTGAGGTCACGTCGGCTCCTGACGTGCAGCGATCGGTGGAAAGTCAAGGTCAACTGCGCCTCCGGCGGGCCAGCTCATCGGAAAATAGGCCCGCTCCGAGAGCGTGCGGCCCCCTCCCCGTCACGGGCATTTTCGCGCCACTACGACGGCGCGGCAAGACCGTGCCAGGATTACTCAGAGAACGATGGGGGTGTCGGTCCGGTCGGGGTTGGCGCGTGGTGGGGTTTCAACCCTGTGGTGGCTGTCGCCGGTCGGGTCGTTCTCCTCGCCTGACACCTGAAGGCGAACGACCCGACCTCAGCCGGACGACTGTGCGCTGCGCTGGGCTCGGGAAGCGACGGCGCCGCCCGGTTCCTGATGTGAAATTCACCATTCGGAGACGCTCTCCGGTTTGGGCGGCGTCCCGGTCGTGTCGCTCGCGGTGAAATTCCACATCGACCGCATGCCCATTGCGGGCGCTCAGTTGATCAACGACCGGCGGGCCCGACCGGTTCCCGAATCTGACGTCCTTTCAGGGAACCTACTTGATCACCGATTCGTTGATCAAGTAGGTGCAGCGGTCAGCCCCGGCGCCCAGTGCGAAATTCAGCAGTGGTCCGGCACCTGTTGGGATCACGGTGAAATTACACAGCGAGACCGCAGGCCGATGCGGGATTTAACAGCCGAGCGCAGCCCACACAGGCCTGCCCGACCGAGGAAAGAACCCCACCCCTACCCCACCACCCCGAAACCCCAGCCCGACAGCCCGACCACTTTCCGAGGGAGGCGCCGTTGACCTTGACCTGCCTGACCACGAACACGACGCAGGGAGCCGACGCGACGTCACGGACAGGCCAGAGTGCGCGTGGAGGACGACCGGAGGAAGGACGACGCAGTCCCCGTGGGAGCGCAGCGAGTAGGGCCAGGGTTGAGTGGGACGGGCGGGCGGGAAAAGCCAGCGCAGCGACCCCCGAGCCAGCGCAGCGCGGCCCGAACGAGGAGCGCCAGCGACGCAGGCAGGGCCGAACGCAAACCGCAGCCGGGCTAGATCCGCACCACGGACAGCCCCTAAGCCGCTCACTAGCTTTCCGTTAAACCGCGCAGGATCAGCTCCCAGACCGCCTCGAAGGCGTCCCCGATCTTCGGGTCGGCCCATTCCGCGCGGTGGGCCGGGTGGTGGAAGCGGGTCGTGGCATCCCAGATCGCCAGGCCGCCGCCGAGCACCGAGGGCCGGAACTCCCCAGTCTCGACCCCGTCCGCCAGAATCCGGTCGAGCTGCGCGGTCAGCGTGTTGACGTGCTCGCGGGCAACCTCCGGAGCGTCCTTGCCGATGAGGGCGTAGGTCTCGAAGAGCTCCGGGTCCTCGCGGGCGTATCCGTGCTTGAACTCGATGAGCTTGAGCAGCCACCGATGGAGCCGGTCCACGGCCGGGCCGGTCTCCTCGGTGATGCTGAGCAACCACCCGGCGGCGGTCTCGAGGCCGTGCTGCACCACGGCCGCGCGCAGGGCGGCCTTTGACGGGAAGTGCCGGTAGACGGCGCCGTGCGAGACACCTAGCGACTGCGCTACGTCGACGACCGTGGTCTTCGCCGGGCCGTAGCGCCGCAGGGCCTCTTTCGCCGCCGCGAGGATCTGCTCCCGCGTAAGCGGCTCCGCCGCCATCATCGTGCACTCCGTTCCTCAGCCTCAGCCGCCCACTCGGCTCGGTATCACTTCTCGCTGTCTAACGTCCGCATCCCCGCGGCGTCGTATCGGCCGCCGGCCGCCGAGTCCTTCGGCACGGCCTTCTCGATCTGCTCGAGATCAGTGTCCATGAGCCGGACGTCGAGCGAGCCTAGCGCCTCGGCGAGGCGGTCCCGGCGGCGAGCGCCGATCAGCGGCACGATGTCTTCACCTTGCGCCGATACCCAGGCGATGGCGATCTGCGCGACGCTCACGCCCTTGGCCTCGGCGATCGACCGCAGCTCCTCGACGAGCGAGAGGTTGTGCGTCAGGTTCTCGCCCTGGAAGCGCGGGTTGTAGTTGCGGAAGTCCCCGGTGCCGGCCGCCCGGTCGGCGCTCCAGTGGCCGCTGATCAGGCCTCGGGAGAGCACGCCGTACGCGGTGATCCCGATGCCGAGCTCGCGCGTCGTGGGCAGGATCGAGCTCTCGATGCCGCGCGAGATCAGCGAGTATTCGATCTGCAGGTCGGTGACCGGGTGCACGGCGTGCGCGCGACGGATGGTGTCCGCGCCGACCTCCGACAGGCCGACGTGCCGCACGTAGCCCGCCTGAATCAGTTCGGAGATCGCACCGACGGTCTCCTCGATCGGCACCGCCGGATCGAGCCGGGCGGGGCGGTAGACGTCGATGTAGTCGACGCCGAGCCGAGTCAGCGTGTAGGCGAGCGCGGTCTTCACGGCGGCGGGACGCGCATCGTAGCCGAGCCAGGCCCCGTCCGGTCCGCGCTGCGCGCCGAACTTCACCGAGATCTGCACGGACTCGCGCGGGATCGAGAGCTGCTTGAGCGCCCGGCCGAGCAGCATCTCGTTGTGCCCCATCCCGTAGAAGTCGCCGGTGTCCAGGAACACCATCCCGGCCGCGACTGCGGCCTCGATGGTCGCGATGGACTCGACCTCCTCCGCGGGCCCGTACATCCCGGACATGCCCATCAGCCCGAGCCCGAGCGCACCCGTGCTGACTGCTGCGGCGGTGGAGTCGGTGCCTAGCTTGCGAGTGATCATCGTCAATCCCCTCGGTCGTCGCTGTGCCTTCAGCTTGGACCTTGGAATGACAGATGTCAATTTTTGTCATCCGCTTACATGGAGGACCGGTCCTCGCAGACCCCGGATACGTTGCAGGCAGCACCCACACAGCACCAGGAGAAAGTAGGTGAGCCATGTCCAAGGAATCCAGCGGACGGCCGCTCAGCCGCCGTTCGGCGCTCAAGGTCGGCCTCGGCGTCGCGGCAGGCACGGGGTTGGCGGTCGCGAACCCGTTCGGCGCCCGGTCCGCATCGGCGGAGCAGAGCGGCGCGCAGCTGTGCGACAGCTCGGGGGACTCCGCGAGCGCGTACGGCCTCGGCTCCGGCGACCTCTGCATCCCCTACTCCCGCGTCCACGACGGCAGCTGGGGTTACGTCTGGGGTGACTCGTACTCGGGCATGCAGCAGTCCGGCTACCTCGGATCGCCGACGATGCTCTGCCAGAGCGGTTTCGACTCCTCGGGGGCCACCCCGATCTCGTTCACCTACGCGATGCCCTCGGGCACCGCGAAACAACTGTTCAACTACACCCACAACGCGGACAACGGATACGGCTACGAGGTCAGCCGGATCCCCAACGACTGCATTGGACCGACCCCACGACGCAGATCGTCGGCGACAACGTCACGAACCCGGCGCACTGGGGGCTGCCGGAGGTGCAGTACCTCTACGGGGGCTACATCCATCCGGGCAGTGCCAGCGCGACGTCACTGACGCTGATCGTCTCCCAGTGGGACGGCACGATCGGCAGCCCGCCGTACTGGGCGCTGCAGTACGACGGGATCAATCCTTGATCTGAAACCGACGAAGTATCAGAACCTCGGCGTACGCGGCTGCCAGCCCGGCTCGGCCAGCTGCATCGCCGAGGCGTCGTCGCGCACTCGGATGCCGCAGTCCTCGTACTGGCGGTTGAGCTGTTCGAGGGCGTCGTAGTCCAATTCGACGCCCAGACCGGCCGTACCGGGGACGAGGAGAGCGCCGGTCTGCTTGTTCCACTCGAACACGCCCGGCTGGACGACCTCCTCGCGCGTCCACGGGGAGTGGGTGTCGCAGGCGTAGGTCAGGTTCGGGACGGCCGCCGCGAGGTGCGTCATCGCGGCCAGCGAGATGCCGAGGTGCGTGTTCGAGTGCATCGACAGGCCCCAGCCGAAGGTCTCGCAGATCGCTGCGAGCTTGAGCGAGGCGCGGAAGCCGCCCCAGTAGTGGTGGTCGGAGAGCACCACCTTGATCGACTCGAGCCGGACCGCCTCGGGGATCTCCTGGAACGCGGTGACGCACATGTTGGTGGCCAGCGGCAGCGAGGTCGCCTTCGCCACCTCGCCCATGCCGGGGTTGCCGCCGGTCGGGTCCTCGAGGTACTCCAGCAGGCCTTCCAGCCGCGGGGCGATGCGCTTGGAGGTCTCCACGGACCAGTTGGCGTTCGGGTCGAGGCGCAGCGGGAGGTCGGGGAACGCGTCGCGCAGCGCCTCGATCGCGTCGGCCTCGGCGTCCGGGGAGAAGACGCCGCCCTTGAGCTTGAGCGAGCCGAAGCCGTACTCGTCGACCATCCGCTCGGCCTGCGCGACGATGCCCGCCGGGTCGATCGCGTCGCCCCAGTCGTCGTCCTTGTAGTCCGGGCCGGTGGCGCCCTTCGGGTGCCCGGCCCAGCGGTAGAACAGGTACGCGCTGTACGGCACCTCCTCGCGCACCGCGCCGCCGAGCAGGTCGCACACGCGCAGGCCGGTCGCCTTGCCCTGCGCGTCGTAGCAGGCCACCTCGAACGCGCCGATGGTCTGGCCGACCGTCTTCTGCAGCGAGGCCTTGCCGACCAGTTCGGTCATCGTGCTCGGGGTCACGCCGCCGAGGGCCAGCGCGACCCGGCGCGTCAGGCCATTGAGGTCGAAGACGCTGAGGCCGACCAGCGCGGGCGCGGCCTTGCGCAGGTTGTCCAGGGTCGGGGTGTCGCCGTAGGCCTCGGACAGGCCGATCACGCCCTCGTCCGTGCGCAGCTCGATGATCGCCCGCAGCTGGTACGGCTGGTGCACGCCGGAGGCGTTGAGCAGCGGCGGGTCGAGGACCGCCACGGGGGTCACCACGACGTCGACGATCTTCGATGACTGCTGCATGGCGACTCCCCTAGTTCACGTACGTGAACGCTATACACATCGCTGAACGGGTCTGCTTCCCGAACATATGCGGTGCGGGAAAAGGCGTCAAGCGAGGCGCCCCGACGTCAGCGCACGGGGTGTCCCTGCTCCCGCAACGCGTCCTTGACCTGGCCGATGCTCAGCTCGCCGAAGTGGAAGACCGAGGCGGCCAGCACCGCGTCCGCGCCCGCCGCGACGGCCGGGGCGAAGTCCTCGACCCTGCCCGCGCCGCCGGAGGCGATCACCGGAATGGTCACCTCGGCCCGGACCAGCCGGATCAGCTCCAGGTCGTAACCGTCCTTGGTGCCGTCCGCGTCCATCGAGTTCAGCAGGATCTCGCCGGCGCCCAGCTCGGCGGCGCGCGCGGCCCACTCGATCGCGTCGATGCCCGTCGAGGTGCGCCCGCCGTGCGTGGTGACTTCGAAGCCCGAGTCGGTCTTCACGTCGTCCCGGCAGCGCTGCACGTCCGCCGAGAGCACCAGCACCTGGTTGCCGAAACGGTCGGCGATCTCGGTGATCAGCTCGGGCCGGGCGATGGCCGCCGTGTTCACGCCCACCTTGTCGGCGCCCGCGCGCAGCAGCCGGTCCACGTCCTGCACCGAGCGCACTCCCCCGCCGACGGTCAGCGGGATGAAGACCTGCTCGGCGGTGCGGCGGACGAGGTCGTAGGTGGTCTCGCGGTCGCCGCTGGAGGCCGTCACGTCCAGGAAGGTCAGCTCGTCCGCACCGGCCGCGTCATACGCGCGGGCCAGCTCGAGCGGGTCGCCCGCATCGCGCAGGTCGGCGAAGTTCACGCCCTTGACCACCCGGCCGGCGTCCACGTCGAGACAGGGGATGACCCGGATCGCGAGGCTCATCAGTGGATCTCCCGGTAGGCGTCGATCTCGACCTCCACCAGCATCTGCGCGCTGATCAGCTTGGAGACGACGACCATCGTGGCCGCCGGACGCACCGTGTCGAAGAGCTCCTTGTGCGCCCGGCCGACATCGGCCATGTCGCGCGAGTGCGTGACGTACATCCGGGTGCGCACGACGTGCTCCTTGTCGAAGCCGCCCTCCCGCAGCGCGTCGAGCGCCACGCCGAACGCCGTGAGCGCCTGGCCGAAGGGGTCGCCCTCGTGGTGCACCACTCCGTCGATGATCGCCGTGCTGCCGGAGACATAGGCGTTGGGGCCGACGAACACGGCTCGGCTGTAGCCGAAGGCGTCCTCGAACGGTCCGCCCGACGCGATACGACGAACACTCAACGGGACACAGCCTCCAAGGCCTGCTCGAGGGTGAAAGCGCCCGCGTACAGCGCCTTGCCCACGATAGCCCCCTCGACACCGAGCGGCACAAGCGCGGCCAGCGCCCGCAGATCATCGAGGCTTGAGACACCTCCGCTGGCCACGAGCGGCCGGTCGGTGACGGCGCAGACCTCGCGGTAGAGCTCGACGTTCGGCCCAGCCAGCATGCCGTCCTTGTTGACGTCGGTGATCACGTAGCGGGCGCAGCCCTCGGAGTCGAGCCGGGCGATGGCCTCGAACAGCTCGCCGCCGTCCGTGGTCCAGCCACGGCCGCGCAGCCGCCAGGAGCCGTCCTCCAGCTTGCAGTCCAGGCCGACGGCGATGCGGTCCCCGTACTCCGCGATGGCCTTGGCGACCCACTCGGGGTTCTCCATCGCGGCGGTGCCGAGGTTGACCCGGGTGCAGCCGGTGGCCAGGGCCGCGCGCAGCGACTCGTCGTCCCGGATGCCGCCGGACAGCTCGACCTTCACCTCGAGGGCCGCCACGACCGAGGCGAGCAGTTCGCGGTTCGAGCCTCGGCCGAAGGCGGCGTCGAGGTCCACCAGGTGTACCCAATCGGCGCCCGCGGACTGCCAGGCGAGAGCGGCATCGAGGGGTTCGCCGTAGGACGTGGCGGTGCCCGCCTCGCCGCGCACCAGCCGGACCGCCTGCCCGCCCTCGACGTCGACGGCGGGCAGGAGTTCGAGCTTCGACATGCCGGGGGTTTCCTTCGCTGTTTCGCGGAGCGGCTAAAGTGTTTTGATCCAGTTCGCGAGCAGCTGGGCGCCCGCGTCGCCGGACTTCTCCGGGTGGAACTGCGTGGCCCACAGCGCGCTGTTCTCCACCGCGGCGACGAACGGCCGCGCGCCGTAGTGGCACCAGGCGACCTTGGGCGTGGGCAGCGAACCGGTGTCGTCGAGGGCCCACTCCTGCGCCGCGTAGGAGTGCACGAAGTAGAACCTCGTGTCCTCGTCGAGGCCGGCGAACATGGCGCTGTCCTCGGGAATCGACACGGTGTTCCAGCCCATGTGCGGCACGACCGGGGCCTCGAGGCGGGCGATCGTGCCGGGCCACTCGTCGCAGCCCTCGGTCTGCACGCCGTGCTCGATGCCGCGTTCGAACAGGATCTGCATGCCGACGCAGACCCCGATCACCGGGCGTCCCCCGGCGAGCCGGCGGCCGATGATCCGGTGGCCGAGCACCTTGCGCAGCCCGTCCATGCAGGCCGCGTACGCGCCGACGCCGGGTACGAACAGCCCGTCCGCGTTCAGGCAGGTGTCGAAGTCGGAGGTCACGGTGACCTGCACGCCCTGCCGGGCCACGGCCCGCTCGACCGAGCGGATGTTGCCGGAGCCGTAGTCGAGGATCGCGACTACGGTCATTTCCACCTCATGACGCCCGAGGCGAGCGCGAGCGCGCTGCACACGCCCATCGCCACGATGATCATCTTCGACAGGCCCTGCTTGGCGAAGGAGATCACGCCGCCGAGCAGGAAGAGGCCGAGCAGGATCAGCAGCGCCGCGCTGTAGCTGTTCGTCACAGGACGCCCTTCGTGGACGGGACGCCCGTCACTCGCGGGTCGGGGGCGCACGCGTCGCGCAGCGCCCGGGCCACGGCCTTGAACTGGGCCTCGACGATGTGGTGCGCGTTGCGGCCGTAGGGCACGCGCAGGTGCAGGCAGATCTGGGCCTGGGCGACGA
>Ga0302314_10008567_pt1 | contig 18180 bp, 17 predicted proteins | sample III_Palsa_N2_3_FD_200533 | JGI IMG/M metagenome (GOLD analysis project Ga0302314, IMG submission 200533) | Peat permafrost microbial communities from Stordalen Mire near Abisko, Sweden - III_Palsa_N2_3 | ecosystem: Environmental > Terrestrial > Soil > Palsa > Peat permafrost | place: Sweden...
GAGGTCGGACGTCTGCTCGGCGCGCACCTCGCCGGGATGGGCCGGTACGACAGTGATGACACGGTGACTGTCCTGACTGCCTGGGGCGCCGAGGACGAGGCGCACCCGCTGGTCCCGGGGCCATGGCCGCTCGAAGGGGGCGATCTAGCATCGATCGTCTTCCGGACGGGCCAATCGGTCCGGATAGACGACTACCACGGCGTTCCCGGGCCCATCGCCGCGTTCGTCCGGGAGGAACTCGGGGTCGGCGCCTCGGTCGCCAGCCCGATCGTCGTCGAAGGGCGGTTGTGGGGCGTTCTGTTCCTGCACGCGAAGCAGACCCGCGGGCCGATCCCCCGCGATGCCGAATCGCGTCTTACGGGCTTCACGGAGCTGGTGGCGACGGCGATCGCGAATGCGGAGAGCAGGTCGGAGCTGGCCGCCTCGCGCAGGCGGATCGTCACAGCAGCGGACGAGACCCGGCGGCGGATCGAGCGTGACCTGCACGACGGCACCCAGCAGCGGCTGGTCTCCCTCGGGCTGGCGGCGCGCACCGCGGAGACCGACGTTACCGCCGGCCGGGACGACCTGCGGGCTGAGCTGTCGCGCATCGCGGCCGGACTGGCCGACGCGGTGACCGAACTGCAGGAGTTCTCCCGCGGGATCCACCCGGCGACCCTCTCCGAGCGCGGCCTCGGCCCGGCCCTGCGCACGCTCGCCCGCCGCTCCGCGGTACCGGTCGACCTTGACGTCTCGACGAATGCGCGCTGCCCCGAGCCGGTCGAGATCGCCGCGTACTACGTCGCGTCCGAAGCACTGGCCAACGCGATGAAGCACGCCCAGGCCTCACACGTCGAGATCTCGCTCGCCGCCAGCGACGCCAGCCTGCTGCTGTCGGTCCGCGACGACGGCATCGGCGGGGCCGATCCCGCACGCGGTTCCGGCCTGACCGGCCTCGCCGACCGCGTCGAAGCCCTGGGCGGCTCAATCCACGTCCGCAGCACAGCCGGGACCGGAACGCACATCACGGTGGATCTGCCACTCGAGTACGCGCTGGCTCAGGGCGCCGTTTGACGTATACGGAGCCAGCGGCCAGGCTGGAGCCGTCGGCGTTCTCAAGCACGATCGATCCCGGGTACTGACACGAGCACCCGTCGGTGACGGGCTGGGTCACATGAGCGGCGGATCAGCTGCCCGGCTGGTCACGCAGTGCATCGGCCAGCTCGCGACGGCTCGAGATCCCGAGCTTTTCGTAGACGCGCTGCAGATGGTTCTCGACCGTTCGCACCGAGATGTGACTATCAGCGGCAATTTGCTTGTTCGAACGGCCGGCGGCAGCCTGCACAGCGGCGTCGAGTTCGCCCGGGGTGAGGCGGGACCGGGCCGTGATGGTCCTGACCACCGGCGTGACAGCTCCTTCGCAACGGCTGAGGAGCTGTGCCGCTCTGTTCTCGTCGGCCGCCGCTTCTCGGGGATGTCCGCCACGTCGCAGCACGGCGGCGGCTTCGACGCTCGCCTCGGCCGCGTAGAGATTGGCGCCCAGTCCCTCGAAGGCTTGGGAGACCTCATGGAGAGCCTCGACGCCTCTGGCCGCTACCGCGTTGGCATAGGCGGCGCGGGCCACCACGAACTCGCCGTCCACCTGGGCGGCGAGGTCATGCAACAGGGACCGCTTGAGTATCCGGGGGTGGGGTCAACTCCTCGATTGCCTCGTCGAGGCGGCCTATCTGGACCAAGGCGTGGACCACCACCACCCGCAACGCAGGATCGGGGCGCTGGATCCAGGTAGTTGCCACTTCCATTGTCTCCCTGGGCCCACTGACGATGGTAGTGACGAAGAGGCGTCGATTGGCTAGCTGGTCGCGCCAGAACGGATCGGTGATCAGAGCGAGTGTGTCGTCGATGATCGATGAGTCGGCGCTGCCCTTCAAGAAGGCGTTGTCGAATCGCAGCAACGCCACGCGGGCCCTCTCGGCATCACTCGTTGCTTGTGCGGCCAGGGCGGCCAGTTCCTGCTCGGCCTGGTCGGAGCGACCCTGAAGATGCGCGGTCTCTGCTGCCATGAAGCGGGCCTCGAAGCCGGCGCCGGCCTCGATGGCGGCCCGGGCCAGCCGTTCGGTGAGGGAGTAGTCGTGGCGGGCCCGGGCCGCCATCGCCCCCGAGACCAGCAGTTCGGCGCTGCCGCCGCCCCCCACGAGCCGCCACGTCGCCACTTTCAACGGGTCCCCCTGGCGGCGGGCACCGACGGCCTCGAGCAAACCCGGTGCGTCCCGTTGTGGTCCGCTCTATCTGTATTGAAGTCCTCGCTGTTGGAGGAAGAAAACCATGCAGCAGGTGAGATTGGGACGCAGCGGGCTGGTGGTCTCACACCTGGCCTTTGGCACCTGGCAGCTCGGCGGGGACTGGGGGCCAACGGACACCGCCGAGGCGATGGACGCCATCCGGCGGGCTGTCGACGAGGGTGTCACCTTCTTCGACACCGCCCAGGCCTACGGCTTCGGGCAGTCGGAGCAGCTCCTCTCCGCCGCGCTGCGTGGTGTTCCCCGTGAGCAGGTCGTCATCGCCACCAAGGGCGGACTGCGACTTACTGACAGCGGCCTGGTTCGTGACGCAAGCGCCCGCTGGATCCGGGAGGGCGTCGACGCCAGCCTGCGGGCGCTCGGCACCGACTACGTCGACCTGTACCAGTTGCACTGGCCCGATCCCGCCACGCCCTTCGATGAGACCGCGGAGGCGCTCGCCGGGCTGATCGCCGAGGGCAAGATCCGGCACGTCGGCGTGTCGAACTTCGACGTCGAGCAGATGGAGACCTTCGGGGTCACCTTGCCGGTCGAAACACTGCAGGCCCCTTACGACCTGTTCCCCGCGACATCGAAGCCGAGGTCCTCCCCTACACCGAGGCGCACGACATCGGGGTCCTGGTCTATGGACCCCTCGCCCACGGGTTGCTGAGCGGAAGCCTCGGCCCCGACACGCGATTCGCGCGAGACGACTGGCGATCCAGGAGCCCGATGTTCCAGGGCGAGACCTACGCGCGCAATCTGCGGCTGGTGGCTGAACTGGGTGCGTTGGCGACCGAACTCGGGTTCACGCTGCCCCAGTTGGCGATCGGCTGGACATTGGCCAATCCGGCCGTCCGCGTTGCCATCGTGGGCACCCGTGATCGCGACCACGTCGACGAGGCTCTGGCCGCGTCCGCGATGGACCTCGACGATGAGGTGATGCAGCGGATCGACGCCCTCGTGGTCGACTCCGTACCGGTGGCCGGCCCATCACCCGAGGGGATGTGACGAGGATCGCGACGTTGATCATCCATTCAGCAAAGGAGAAGGAGACGCGCAATGACCGCTTCGCCAACCAAGCCGACGTGGACGGACCCCGGCCTTCCGCTCGAAAGCGACAAGCATTCTCTCACGGTAGGCCCTGCCCCCCCGATTCTCCGGCAGGATCACTACCCCATCGAGCAGATGACCCAACGGAATCGCGAACGGGTACCTGAGCGTCAGCCGCACGCCAAGGGCAGCGGTGCCTTCGGCTACTCCGAGGTCGCGGACGACGCCTCCGCCAAGGCCGTCGTGTTCCAGCCAGGCACGCGGACGGATGCGAACGCCGAGAGCCGCTCCGCTCTCGCCCGGCTGGCCGAGGAACAGGCGGCGTTGAAGCGCGTCGCGATCCTGGTGGCGCGTGGGACTCCGTCCGAGCAGGTGTTCGCGGCAGTCACCGAGGAGGTCGGGCGGCTGCTTTCTGTCGACATGACGCACATGTGCCGCTACGAGCCCGACAACACGATGACGTTCGTCGCCACCTGGGCCAAGGGCGACGAGGGTTTCCGCCGTGGCAGCCGGTGGCCGCTTGGGGGACGGAACCTCGCCGCACTCGTCTTCGAGACGGGCCGTTCCGTACGGATCGACAACTACGCCGATGCTTCAGGTCCGCTCGGCGTGGCCGCCCAAGACACGGGCATCCGTTCTGCGGTTGGGAGCCCGGTCATCGTCGAGGGCCGGCTCTGGGGAATGATGGGAGCCGGCTCGCGCATCGAGCAGACCCTCCCGTGGGACTCCGAGGCACGCCTGGCTTCCTTCACGGAGCTTGTGGCGATGGCGATCGCGAATGCCGAAAGCCGCGCAGAGCTGAAAGCCTCGAGGGCCCGAATCATCACCGCTACTGACGAGACACGGCGCCGAATCGAGCGCGATCTTCACGACGGGGCCCAGCAGCAGCTCGTGTCATTGCTACTGGAGCTGCGGTCAGCGGAGGCCACTGTGCCCTCAGAAATGGAAGAGTTGCGGGCGCACCAAGCACGGATGGAGCGAGGACTGGACTCCGTGCTCACCGAGCTGCGGGAGATTTCGCGCGGTATTCATCCCGCCATCCTTACCGAGGCGGGCCTAGGACCGGCGCTCAAGACGCTGGTGCGTCGTTCCGCGCTTCCGGTCGAACTCGAACTGCGTTACAAGCGCCGGTTGCCCGAGCACGTCGAGGTCGCGGCGTACTACGTGGTTTCTGAGGCGCTCACCAACGCGGCCAAGCACGCGCATGCGTCGGTGGTGAAGATCGACGTAGTCGAGCAGGACGCGATCTTGAAGCTGGCGATCCGCGACGACGGAGTCGGGGGTGCCGATCCCCGTCAGGGGACAGGATTGGTGGGGCTGGCCATCAAGCACCTCCACAAGGCGGGACCGGGCGGCTGCCCGCGCGCGGGCCGGGTTTCCCCCAGCCCGTCGGCCCCGCCGGCCGGCGACCAGGTCGCCGCCGAGCGCCACGGCCAGGGCGACGGCAGTCGCCACGGCGAACGTCGGCCGGATGAGCGCGAGCACAGCCAGGCCGGATGACCCGACGATCGCGGCGACCACCGTCGGCATGGCGACGGCGAGGACGACGCGGTCGAGCGAGTCAATGTCGGCCTGGACCCGGTCCAGGAGGTCGCCGCTGTGGAACCGGCGAAGCTGCCGGGGCGCCATCTGCGTCACGGACGCGAATACCCGGGCCCGGAGGCGCGCCAGCAGCTGCAGGGTCGCCTCATGCGTGGTCAGCCGCTCACCATACCTCGCGGCGGTGCGGACCACGGCCAGGGCCTCCACCCCGGCGGCAGGGTAGATCCAGGAGAACGTGGACGTGACCGAGAGCCCGGTCTGAGCCGACCGCACGATGAGCCAGCCAGCCAGGCCCATCAGCGCCGCGGACGCGACGGCGGCGAGGATCGCGAGCGCCAGCCCGACCGCGAGCCCCCGAGGAAGCCCGGCCCGGCTCAGGGGCCGGCCCGCGTCACGTAGCGCCGTCCATAGCCCGGTCACGGACACGGAGCGCTCCGCCGCGAGTGCGGTGTATTCAGCCACGGATCCGCCCGCCGTCCAGGTCGATCACGCGGTCGGCGAGCCCGAGTACCGCGTCTGAGTGGCTGGCCACCAGGGCCGTCCTGCCCTGCAGCAGCCGGGCCAGCGGCTCGATGAGTGCCGCCTCGGTGGCCGCGTCCAGGTGCGCCGTGGATTCGTCGAGGAGCACGAAGCCGGCGTCGCTGAGGAACGCCCGGGCCAGGGCTACCCGCTGGGCCTCCCCGCCCGAGATGCTCCATCCCCGCTCACCGAGCACCGTGTCCAGCCCATCGGGGAGCCGGCCGAGCAGGCTGGTGAGCTGCGCGGCCTCGATCGCCGCCCAGATGCGGGCGCGGGAGGCGCCGGGCTGGCCGAGGGCGATGTTGTCGGCCAGCGTGCCGGAAAACAGATAGGGGCGCTGGCCGATCAGCAGCGCCCGGGCGGCCTCGGGGGGGGGGGGCCCCCCCCCCGCGGCCCGGCCCCCGCGGGGGGGCCCCCACCCCCCCCGCCCCCATGGCCCGGGGGGGGTGCCCCCCCCCCGGGGGGCCGCGGGTACCCCGCCGACGAGCGCCCGGCCTCGGCTGGGCCGCAACCAGCCGCCGGCCACCTTGAGCAGGGTGGACTTCCCCGACCCGGAGGGACCGGCGACGCCGAGTACGGTCCGCGGCGGCACGGCGAAGGTCTGTGATGACATCATCTTCTCCGGCTACCGGCCAGCCGGGTCAGGACTGCTGGCCGGCGTGGGCAGCGGTGCTAGCTGGCGTGGTTTGGGGTGGGTAGGGCGAGGCGGGCGGCGCTGATGTCCTGGCGGCCGTGCCCGGCGGCCACTGCGGTGTGCCACTGGCCAGACAGCGCGGCCAGGAGTGGCGGCGCCTTACCACCCGCGGCGCCGATCGCGAGGTCGACGTCTTTGAGCGCCCACTCCAGCGGGAACTCCGGGGCGTAGTCGCCACGGTCTATCTTGTGCAGCTTGGCGCCGGCCAGCGGGGCATCAAGCGGGCCGCCCTCGATGACGTCGGCGAGCTGCTGGTGACTGATGCCGAGCCGGTCAGCGAGCTCCATGGTCTCGGCGACGCCTTCGATGAGGATTGACAGGTAGGCGTTGACGACCAGCTTGACGATGCTGCCCTGGCCCGCCGGGGCCCAGCCACACGGTCTTGCGGCCGATGGCGTCGAAGACCGGGCGCAGCGGGCTGGCCGCGGTTTCTGGGCCGGAGGCCAGGACGAGCAGCTGGCCTTGTTCGGCCGGGCCCTTGCTGCCTGAGACCGGAGCGTCGACGAACGTCACGCCGGGCCGGGCCGCGGCCAGCCGGTCCTGGAAGTCCAGGGTCGCCTGGACGCCGATCGTGCCCATCTGCGCCCACACGCTTCCCTCGGCGAACGCGGCGACCACGCCGCCGTCGAAGATGACCGACTCCACCGCCGCGGCGGTGGGCAGCATGGTGATTACCACGTCCGCGTCCCGCACCGCGTCCGGCGCCGATGCCGCGGCGCCCGCGCCCGCGCCGGCCAGGGCCGCGACCGCTCCCGGTGACCCGTCCCAGACTCGCGTGTCCAGGCCTGCGACCGCCAGGTTCCTGGCCATCGCGGACCCCATGATGCCCGCGCCGATCACTGCCACTACCGTGCGGGCAGCACTGCCATTCACCCCTGCCATCACTGTCCCCTTCCTCCTGCGGCCCGTCCCGCCGACGGCGGGCACCCGAGCCGTCAGCTCCACCATGGCGGCGGGACCTGCGCCGCACATCGCCGCTAACTGGATAAGCCAGGTACCTGCCAGCCGGTAGTGGAGCTGGCCGCCTGCCGGGATGACGCGGCGCCCGGAACGCGCGACGGTAAGGCCATAACGGAGGACGCGGTGATCAGACACTACGGAAGGTGGACCGATGAGGTCACTTGCACGCCTGCTCGAACCCAAGGCTGTCGCCCATGCGCACTGCGACCTGCCCTGCGGCATCTACGACCCCGCTCAGGCCCGTATCGAGGCCGAGTCTCTCAGGGCCATCGACGAGAAGTACCAGCAGAACACCGACCCGGCGTTCCGCACCCGCTGCCTGATCATTAAGGAGCAGCGTTCCGAGCTGGTCAAGCACCACCTGTGGGTGCTGTGGACCGACTACTTCAAGCCGCCGCACTTCGAGCAGTACCCGCAGTTGCACACCCTGTTCAACGAGGCCACGAAACTGGCCGGGGCATCGGGCACCAAGGGCAGCGCCGACCCCACCGTGGCCGACCAACTGCTGGCGAAGATCGAGGAGATCAGCAAGATCTTCTGGGAAACCAAGCAGGGCTAATACCGTTGCCGTCACGTCGCTGACGCACCGTAGAGAGGCCGCGAAACCTCCGGAGCGCTTGAGGTGTCCCTCGACCGCGCCCCTTAGTCGGGCTTGTCAGGCGGTTCTGTGCTCTCTTCCTTGACGCCGGGGACGACGAGCTCGCTGGGCTCAAAGCCGCCTTCCCCGGCCACGGCGGCCAGTTCGTAACCCAGTGACCCGCGCGCGGCAGGTACCGGCGCGCGCCGGCCGGTCAGCGCCGAGGCGACGGCCGCGATCACGTTGGCTGCGATGGCGAACGCGAAGGCCGCCCCGAGACCGCTGTGGAACGGTGCCGTGATCAGGTGCGGGAAAAAGTCCCGCCCGACCACGTAGGCCGCGTGCGCCGAAGGCAGCTGATGCAGCACCGGGCCGAGCAGTTGCTGCATCGGGTTGTAGCCGAGGAAGGAGGCGAACAGCACGCCGATCGGGGGCAGGTGCGAGATCGGCGTGGCCGTAGCGGCCGGGACGCCCTGCGCGATCAGCCCGCTGGTCATCGCCGCCGGGAGTTTGCTCGACAGGCCGGCCACCATCAGGGTGAAGAAGATACCGATCGATAGCACGAACGCGGAGTTCTGGAAGGTAGCGATCATGCCGCCTGCCGCCCCGCGTCTGTCGGGCGGGACCGAGTTCATCATCTCCGCCCAGTTCGGCGAGACGAACAGGCCGGAGCCGAAGCCATTGAGGGCGATGACGAGCGCGAACTCCCAGTAGGAGAAGTCCACCGGGACGAATAGCAGCAGCAGGAAGGCCGCTCCCGTGAGCAGCGCGCCGCCCACGGTGAACGCCTTGGCGCCGAACTTGTCGGACAGTATTCCGGACAGCGGCGCGGATACCAGGAAGCCGACCGTCAAAGGCACCAGGTAGATGCCGGCCCACAGCGGGGTCTGGCTGTAGCCGTAACCGTGCAGCGGAAGCCAGATGCCCTGCAGCCAGATGATCAGCATGAACTGCATGCCGCCGCGGCCCATCGCCAGCATCAGGCTCGCGATGTTCCCGGCGGCGAACGCCCGGATCCTGAACAGCGAGATACGGAACAGCGGCTCCGCGACCTTGGTCTCGACGTACACGAAGATGACCAGCAGCGCGAGACCGCCGAAGAGCATGCCAAGGACCATCGGGCTGGTCCAGCCCATCGGGTGCCCGCCGTACGGCTGGAGGCCATAGGTGATGCCGACCAGGATGGAGATCAGGCCGACGGCGAACAGCAAGTTGCCCCACCAGTCCATCTTGGCGTGCTTGCGCACCCCGATGTCATGCAGCATGAAATACGCCCACACGGTGCCGAACACACCGATCGGTGCCGAGACGAGGAAGATCAGGTGCCAGTTGATCGGGGCGAGGGCGCCGCCGAGGATGAGGCCGATAAACGATCCGCCGATGGCCGCGATCGAGTTCACGCTGAGGGCGGTGCCGCGCTGGTTGGCCGGGAACGCGTCGGTGACGATGGCGGCGGAGTTGGCGAACAAGAACGCGCCGCCGATGCCCTGCACGACCCGCCAGAGGATCAGCCACATCGCCCCGTCCGCGCCGTGCATCCAGGTCACGGTCAGGAAGATCGATCCCACGCTGAAGATCGCGAAGCCCAGGGTGTACATCCGCACCCGGCCGAACATGTCGCCAAGCCGACCAAACGACACCACTAGCACCGCAGACACCACCAGGAACCCCATGAACATCCACAGCAGGTAGCTGGTATTCCCGGGACTCAGCGGGTTCAGCCCGATGCCGTGGAAGACGTCAGGCAGCGCGATCAGCACGATCGACTGGTTGATCGTCGCCATCAGCATGCCAAGCGTGGTGTTAGACAGCGCGATCCACTTGTAGTGCGGTCCGAGCACACGGCCTGCCTGCACTGGCGCGCCTGCCACGTCAGAATTAACCGTCATGGGCGGACATGCTCCCCACCTGAGGGCCCGGTACTTGCTAATCCTCAACTAACAATGACAGACCAGTCCACCTCCGCGCACCCTATGCTCAAGTGGTGATTTTCACGACGGGCCTCCATCGCGTGCCACATCGGCTCCGTCCGCTCGGCTAGGCCTGGCGATGACGACCGCAAGCCCGGCTTCTGAGCCCACCACGCCACCCCGGAGCTCAAGACCAGTTGAGCGACCCACACCGGCTGGCGATGCGCCCAGCTCGCCACCGTCGCCCCGTTCCCCTTCATCATCTGGGGAGCCGACGAACTCCGCCGCCTGCTGCTGCGCCGACACAGGGCCAGGCACGGCATACGACAGCCCCGGCCAGACACCACCACGCCAGCGCTGGCCATCCCGCCAGCGTGCGGGCCCGCGCCCGCACGGTGACCCGAACGGCACTTCCCCGCAGGTGCCAGACCTGCGATTGCCAGCCGAAACCGAGATAGAGGAGCAGCAAATGCCAGCACAAGAACACCACACTGGATCCCGCATCGTGGCGGGGGTCGACGGCTCGCCCTCGTCCGTGAGCGCCCTGCGCTGGGCCATCGCGCAGGCCGGGCTCACCGGCGCGGCCGTGGACGCCGTGATCGCCTGGCACTACCCGGTCGCCGCCGGCGGCTACGGATGGGCACCAGTAGGTATGGCAACAGCCTTCGACTTCGAGGAAAACGCAGAGAAGGTCCTGGCCGACGCGATCAGCACGGCCTGCGGCCCAGGAAAGGGCGTCCCCGTGCGTGCCCGCGTCGTCGAGGGCAACTCCGCGCAGGTACTGCTTGATGCCTGCGACGGTGCCGATCTTCTGGTGGTGGGCAGCCGCGGGCATGGCGGATTCACCGAGGCGCTGCTCGGCTCGGTCAGCCAGCACTGCGTGCATCACGCGCACTGCCCCGTTGTCGTGATCTGCGGCAGGGAACATGACTGACCATGAATGGCCGCCGTGATTCCCTGCCCCGCCGACGAGCCCGGCAGCGTGAAGTTGTCCGAGTACGTGCCGCCGAGCGCCCGGTGCCCCGCTGTCGCCGCCACGAGGACGACAAGCCAGATCACTATCACCCAGCCGTCGTGCCGTGGGAGAGATCGGTGACGGCCAGCAGCGGGCCGTTGTAACCGGTGCCGAACATCTCGCTGGTCAGGGCGTAGGACGCCCCAGCTACCAGATCACCCTGCGGCCGGAGGGCGTGCCCATGACCGTGAGCACCAGCGTCTTGGAACGCCACAGGACACGTAGCGATGACCCCGCCGACTGGACCAGGCAATCGCGCCTCAGAATCCGGCTACGTTCCTCGCGGTCGATGAGACCTGGGTCAGGTGGATGCCCACGTCGACCGGCATAGTCTCAAGCAGCGCGCTGCTGCCCGTGCCGAGTTGCCCGTAGTCATTGCTGCCCCAGGCCCAGAGCCGCCGCTGCCGGTCGATCGCGTAACAGGCATAGCCGCCGGAGTTGACCTTCACGAAGGTCAACTCCGGCGGAACATGGACGCGTACCGGGACATCGCTGCTGGCGGTTCCGCCGTCACCGAGCTGGCCGGTTTTGTTGGCGCCCCAGGACCAGACCGACCCGTTGGCAAGGATCGCGATGGTCTGGCCGTTACCGGCGCTGCTGCCACCCTGGGACACCTGGCGGATCGCGGCCGGAAGCCGGACCGTGACCGGCACGTCGCTGTCCGCGGTGCCGCCGTCGCCCAGTTGGCCCGCGGCGTTATAGCCCCAGTCGTAGTAGACGCCGTCGCTGAGCAGCGCGCCCGAGCCGTTCCACGAGGACGTAAGGGATATGACGCGCATCCCCGCGGGCAGGCCGGTGACGCGGGCCGGCCTCGGGCTGTCAGCCGTCGAGCCGGTGCCGAGCGCGCCGTCGGTGCCGCTGCCACAGGCATACACGGTGCCCATGGCGTAGAACAGCGAATGCGCTCGCGCGCCGGTCGCCAGGGTCACGCCGTGGAGCGGGAGCTGCTCGGGCCGAAGCTCGGCCAGGCCGGGCAGGCACAGGTCGGCGTCGGCGTTGAGGCCCCATCCCCACGCGTGGCCGCGGGAGTCGATCGCGAGGGCGCCGTCGAACGGCATCGGGTTCGGTAGCGCGACGATCCTGACGCCGGCCGGGAAGCTGACCCGCACCGCCCGGGTGCTGTAAGGACTTGTCGTACCATCACCCAGCTCGCCGTAGTTATCCACGCCCCAAGCCCAGACCACGCCGCTCGATGTCAGCGCGTAGCCGTCGGAATTCGAGGTGGCGAGCTGCACCACCTTTCCGGTGATCCCGGTCACGGCGGCCGGAGTGGCACGTTCCAGCGGCACGACCGCGCCGTTGCTCCCTGGGACGCCCCATCGGTAAACGATGGGGCTAGCCGCGGCTGCGCTGGTTGTCGCGGCGCCCGATGTGCTGGATGGGGCGGCACCCGCGGCGCTGCCGCAGGCCGTGAGCACCAGCGGCACCGCGAAGAGAAGGGCCGTCGCGGCCTGGATGTGCTTCATAGCGTGTCCTTCCTGGGTGGGGCTAGCACGACACCAGAACCCAGACCGCGATCACCGCGAATCGGAACCGGACGACCCAGCTGGCCAGGGACCCGAAAAAAATCACCACTCACATGATGCCGACGTGGGCCGTTGGCGTCGTCAGCCTCGCGGCCACGCTCTGCGTACATCGCCGGGTGCAGCGCGGGACTGGCGCTACACCCGGACCAGGCCCGACTGGTAGGCCATCACGACGAGCTGCGCGCGGTCGTGGGCACCCAGCTTGGCGAGGATGCGGCTGACGTGCGTCTTCGCCGTGGGCACGCTCATCACGAGCTTGCCGGCTATCTCGGCGTTGGACATGCCTAGCGCGATCAGTGTAAGCACCTCCCGCTCGCGGCTGGTCAGCTGCTCCAGCGCTCCCGGGGGCGCGCGGTGCGGGTCCGGCTGGCGGACGAAGTGCCCGATGAGCCGCCGGGTGACGTTCGGGGCGAGGAGCGCGTCGCCGTCGGCGATGACACCGATGGCAGCCAGGAGTTCTTCCGGCGGGCGGTCCTTGAGCATGAACCCGCTCGCGCCGGCCCGCAGGGCGGCGAATACGTACTCGTCGAGGTCGAACGTGGTGAGGATCAGCACCCGGGGCCGTTCACCGTCGGCGGCGAGCACTCGGGTGGCGGCGATGCCGTCCATGACCGGCATCCGGATGTCCATCAGCACCACATCGGGCGAGGTCCGCCGCGATACCGCGACCGCCTCGGCACCGTCCGCAGCCTCGCCAAGCACGGTCAGTCCTGGCTCGGACTCGATCAGCAACCGGAAGCCGGCCCGGACGATGGCCTGGTCGTCCGCCACCACGACCCCGATGCTCACTCGCTCCTGTCTCTTGCTGCTCACGCCGCCCGCCGCCTGGCGGGAACCGGGAGGAACGCGGCCACCTCGAAGCCGCCGCCGGGCATCGCGCCCGCCGACAGCGTGCCACCGAACGCCGACGCCCGTTCTCGCATGCCCACGATCCCGTGCTGCGCCAAGGGGGTAGCGGACCGCGCCACCGCGGCCAGCACCCCCTCGCCTTGCCCGGTGTCAGTGACGCGGATCCGGATTCCGTCAGCGCCAGCGCCGACCAGTACCGACGCCTGCGCGCCCGGGGCATGCCGGACGACGTTCGTCAGCGCCTCCTGGACGATCCGGTACGCGGTCAGCGCGGCGGCCGGGGGAACCCTGGTGACGTCGCCGGTCACCGAGAGCGCGACCGGCGTCCCGGCGGAGCGGACCATGGCGGCCAGAGCTTCGAGCTCCCCGAGTCCAGGTGCCGGGGCCAGGGCGGCCGTGTCCAAGGCCGACTGGCCATGCCCCTGTGCCGCACCCTCATCCGCGACCACGCCTAGACGCTCCGGCCCGGTCGCGTCGTCGCCGCGCATCAGGCACAGGATGCGCCGGAGCTCATCTAGCGCGCCTCGGCCGGACTCCTCGACGACGCGCAGCGCCCGGAGCGCTTCCGCCGGCCGGGAAGTACCCACCCGACGGCCGACCCCCGCCTGGACGGCGACCATGCTCAGGGTGTGCGCGAGGACGTCGTGCAGTTCCCGCGCGATGCGGAGCCGCTCTTCTTGCACCGCCCGGTGGCCGCGCTCGGCTTCCTCCTCCCGCCATCGCTTCTCCTGCTCCGCGACGCCCGCCTGGTACCTGCGCCGCTCCCGGACGCCGTCGCCCACGAACCACAGCGCCGCCGCGGCGAGCATGCTGTGCAGCATCACGGACTGGGAGTGCGCGGTGGCGGCCGCCGTGAGCAGTCCCACGCCGATCGCGGCCTCGGTCCCCACCAGGGCGGCTATCGCCAACGGCCGGACCAGCTGAAGCGCCGCCATGTAGCTGGCCATGCCGAGCATCAGGTCGGTCCCCAGCGGCGCGACGCCGTAGGCCGTCAGGACACCGACCCCCGCCGTCACGACCGCGAGCACGGGCAGCGGCCAGGCCCGCCGAACGGCCACCGGCACAGTTGCGGCCAGGCTGGCGGCCAGCATCGGGCCATCCGGCAGGACGAGGTGCGGGACCCGGAAGAAGCGCACGTGGAACGTGAGCGCGAGAGCGGCAAGCGCGGCCGTCGCGACATCGACGGCCACCCACTGCCGGCCGGTGATCCGGTAGGCCAGCGGCGGTTGCAGTTCCTCGCCGACATCACCACGCACCATGTCCTCAGCCTAGTTCCGGCTACCCGCCGGGCGCGTCCGTCCCTGGTCGGACCGGCCCTACACCCTGGGGTGTAGTGGTCAGCGTCAAGAACCCGTTCCGCGTGGCTTGACGCCGCGGTCGACGCGGACTGGGCGCTGTGGGGCCTGGGGACCGCGCTCGGGCTTGTGACCGCCTGCTGGATCCCGTACCTGATGATGACGCGGCACGAGATCGCACCGGACGGCGCGTTCGGCGGCTGGTTGATGCCGTTCGTGCCGCTCATGGTGTCCGCCGCGACCGCCAGCACGATGATCCCGGCCACGTTCCAGCCCAGCGTCGCGTACTCCAAAGTGAACCCGGCACAGCAGCCGGGCGTGCACTGGATCATCAGCAGCCGTAGCCAGCTTCACTCGTGCGCAGCCGGGCGGTGTAGATCGAGTACCCGTCGACCTGGCGGGCCACCATGGTGGCGGTCACGGTGGCGGCGACCATCGGGATCATGAGGCCGAACCCGCCGGAGGTGAGTTCCAGCATCAGCGCCAGGCCGGTCAGCGGCGCCTGCATCGCCGCCCCGAGCATCGCCGCCGCTCCCACGACCGCGTAGGCGCCCGCCGGCGACCCCGGCCACGCCAGGCTCCACGCGATGCCCGCGGCCCCGCCGAGCACGGCCCCGGTGCTGAGCGTGGGCGTGAACAGTCCTCCGGACGCCCCGCTGCCCAGGCACAGCGCGGTGACCAGCGGCTTGAGGGCCGACAGCGGCAGCAGGACCGCGAGCCCGGCCGTGCCGAGGAAGGCATCGGCCGCCATGTCCTTGCCGTTGCCGAACAGCTGCGGGTAGGCGAACCCGATGAGCCCGAGGATCCCGAACGCGGCCGCCGGGGCGAAGAGCGCGGCCCGCCCGGTGGCGGCGTGGTGCGTCACCCAGCCGATCAGCCGGATGTACCCGGAGGCGATCAGCCCGATCAGCGGCCCCGCGAGCAGCGCCCACACCAGCAGCGGGACGGTGAACCGGAAGGACGGCACGCCCGGGTAGGTGGCGTGGCGGGGAAGGTACAGCCACGCGGTCGCCGTGGCGATCCCCGAGCAGGCCAGGGCCGGCAGGGCCACCGGCAGGGTGATCGTGCCCATCATGATCTCGGCGGTGAACAGGGCGCCCCCGAGCGGGACGTTGTACACCGCGGCCAGCCCGGCACCGCCGCCGCAGGCCATCAGCAGCCTGCGCTGTGCGGGCGACAGCCCGGCCCAGCCCGCCAGCAGGCTCGCCGACGCCCCGCCCATCAGCTTGGGCGCGTTCTCCCGGCCGATGGAGGCGCCCATCCCGATGACGACCTCGGAGATCACCGAGGTGCCCAGCGACCGCCGGAACGACAGCCGCTCCCCCTCGCCCCACACCACGTCGTCGATCTCCGTCCGCTCCCCTGGCGTGAACCGGCGCAGCAGGTACCAGGCGGCCCCGCCGAAAGCGCCGGCCACCAGCAGCACCACGACGCGGCGCACGTCGGAGGCCCGCGACACCGCGGCCTCCAGGGAACCGGCGTGATAGCCGAACGCCAGGTGCTGGACGCTGAACAAGATCAGCATCATCAGGTCCCCGAACAGCCCGGCGGCCACGCCGGTCGCCGCGACCATCACCCAGAACACGGGAGTCAGCGCAGCGTCACCGTCGCCCGTCGCGTTCGGCTGCTCCGTGGCGCCGCGGCCCGACGGCAGCCGCCGCCGGATCAGCGGCGGCGGAACACGCACCCGCCGGGCCGGATCCGGCGGACGGGAAGTTCCGGCGGCCCCGGTGCTCATCAGCTGTCGCGCTCCGTCCATGACCCGCAGGCCGTCTCACCGGAAGGCAATGCCCCAGGGCAGTAGCATAGCCGACCAGATATTTCTGAGGCAGAAGGACCCGGTGCTCGTACGCCAGGCCCCGGGGGATAGTCTCTGCCGCATGTCGCACGTCACCGGGGCCCTGGCGCAGTACCTTCCCAGCCCGCCGATCAACAGCTTCCACGTCGGCCCGCTGGACATCCGCTTCTACGCGTTCGGCTACATCATCGGGATCACCCTGGCGGTCCTGATCACCCGCCGCCGGTGGCGCGCGCTCGGCGGCGACCCGGACCTGATTAGCGACATCGCACTGTGGGTGGTACCGGCGGGCATCATCGGCGGCCGGATCTACTTCGACGTCACCACGCCAGCCGACATCCCGCACGTGTGGTACGGGGTGTTCGCCGTCTGGACCGGCGAGGTGCGGATCGACTCCTCCGAGCATTTCCTCGGGCTGCAGTTGAACATGTACATCGCGATCGTCATGACGCTGGCCGGGCTCGCCTGGTTCGCTATCGCGCAGCGCCGGCCGGACCGTCCCGTCGCGGTCTCCCCCGTGCTCTCCGCTTCCGCGGCCGGCGAGGCCGCCGCCCGGGAAGGCGGTCTGGGGAGCACGGAGCGGGATAGCGTCACCACCGCTCGTTTCGACGAATGACAGCAAACGGGATGGCCGGGCGGTCCGCGGCGGCCGGCGGCGCGCGCGGTGCCGGCGAGGGCGGCCTGCAGGCGGACGGGATAGCCGAGGGGATCGCCCGGCTGCGCCGCGCACTGCGCCGGGGTGCCCGGGTCGCCGATCCCGGCAATACGCTGGCGGTGGCCCAGCTTGAGCTGCTCGCGGCGCTCGCCGAGCATCCGGGGGCGCGCCCGGGCCAGCTGGCCCGGGCGCTGAACATGCGGCCCAACACTGTCACGACGATCGTCAACGCGCTCAGCGCGCGCGGGATGCTCGACCGGGTCACGGCTGAGGACGACAGGCGCGCCGTCAGGCTGACCGTGACCGAGGCGGGCCGGCAAGCAGTCGTCGCCTGGCAGGCAACCAACGCCGCCGTGCTCCACCTGGCCCTTTCGACACTGCCCGCCAGGCAGCGCCGCGCCCTGGCCGCCGCGGTGCCCGCGCTCGACGCCCTGGCCCAGGCGGTCGACCGGCTGGCTGACACGCCCGGCATGCCAGCGGAACCAGGCTCCTGATGTCACGCCTGCCGTACTCTGGGTCGTTGTTGTGAGGTCTTCACGTTTAGGGCTGAACTGCGCAAACGGGGGCCGGGTGGGGGGCTTATTAGGTTAAGCGGGCTCAGCCCATGCTGCCCGTCGGTGAGGATGCGGGTGGCGATGCTGCCGTTTTTCTTGCGGGTCCGCTGGTGGCAGGGGCCGTGGAACTGCGGGGGGATGTCAGGACCTTAGTCACTAAAAGTCATCATCCAACTACCTTAAGTTGCATGTAGCCGAATGATTCGGCCGAACGCAGACGTCCAGGAAGCGAAGCCCATGGTTACCACCATTACGGGCACCATCCGCAGAATCACCTCGTCATCCCGGCTGGCCGCGGTCGCGGTCCTTGCCGTCGGAACGGCCGTCCTGCTCGGCGCGACCGGGTCGGCAGGCGCGGCCACGGCCGCGAACGCGTCCGCGGCGCCGGTCCCGCTGGGCACCGCCGCCAACTTCGCGGTCCTCGGCGCGTCGACCGTCACGAGCACCGGCCCCACCGTGGTCACCGGCGATCTCGGGCTGAGCCCGGGCACATCGGTGACAGGCTTCCCGACCGGCCAGGTGACCGGGACCGTGTACACGGCCGACGCCGCGGCACTGCAAGCCAAGAACGACCTGGCCACCGCCTACAACGACGCCGGGGCGCAGCCGGCCACGGCCACCATCCCGACCGAACTCGGCGGGACCACGGTAACCCCCGGGGTGTACAACTCGGCCGCGGGCACGTTCGGGATCACCGGGACGGTGACACTCGACGCCCAGGGCGACCCGGCCGCCGTCTTCATCTTCCAGGCCGCGTCCACGCTCATCACGGCGTCCGCGAGCAACGTCATTCTCGCCAACGGCGCGCAGGCAGCCAATGTCTTCTGGGTGGTCGGCAGCTCCGCGACGCTCGGAACCTACTCCAGCTTCACCGGAAACATCATGGCCCTCGCCTCGATCACCGTCACGACAGGAGTGGCCATCCAAGGCAGGGCACTGGCCCAGACCGCCGCGGTCACGCTGGACACTGACACA
>Ga0302314_10008568_pt1 | contig 18179 bp, 15 predicted proteins | sample III_Palsa_N2_3_FD_200533 | JGI IMG/M metagenome (GOLD analysis project Ga0302314, IMG submission 200533) | Peat permafrost microbial communities from Stordalen Mire near Abisko, Sweden - III_Palsa_N2_3 | ecosystem: Environmental > Terrestrial > Soil > Palsa > Peat permafrost | place: Sweden...
CGGCGGCCCGGGCTTCCTCAGGGTCACGGTCTCGATCGGCGTCGCCGTTACCGCCGGCGAAATCATGCCGCCGGCCCAGCTGCTGAAGAATGCCGACGAGGCGCTCTATGCCGCCAAGCATGCCGGGCGCAACAAGGTCATGGTCTGGGACCGGACCGGCCCGCGCGCCCATATCTCCGAGGGCGCTGGGTCCTGAGCGGGGGGCTTTATACCCCTCGTCACATTGACTGTTAAAACTTCAGACAGTGGGACGGCCGCCCCACTAAGGGGGCTCGGGTTCCGGTAGTCCCTTCACGCGCTCAATGCGGGCGAAGAAATAGCCGCGCTACTTGATCTTGGATTCCTTGAACGGCACGTGCTTGCGCACCTTCGGATCATACTTGTTGAGCGTCATCTTCTCGGTCTTGGCCCGCGGGTTCTTCTTCGTGACGTAGAAATACCCGGTGTCAGCCGTGCTGACGAGCTTGATGAGAACGGTAGCGGACTTAGCCATAACCAACTTCCAAAACGGAGGTTCAACGAACCGCGCAAACTATCCAGATCCATCCCGGTGTCAAGCACCGGTTGCGCGTAGCGACGCTATTGCAGGGCCGACCGCACCGCATGGCCGTCCGGATCATGCGCCACGGCGATGCCGGGCAGGGTCAGCGCCTGGGCATAGAGCGCCGGATCCTTGAGCAGGTGCTTGGCAATCTTGAGGTCGAGGGCAGTGTCGCGCGTCTCGGGCGGGCAGGATTGCCGCAGTTTCTCCCAGTCGGCCTCGCCGAGGCTGGGACGCGGCCGGGTTTCGATGCCGGGTGCGGGATGCAGGCCCTGGGCGATGATGCGGGTGAGGTGGGCCGCCGGGTCCTCGGGTGTTGCCACGGGGTTGACCGGCTCGCTGGTGCAGAATGCCGGCACAATGCCGTGGTGGTGCAGGATGGTGCCCGACGGCGTCACCAGCCGGGCCCAGGTCAGGGTCAGCTCCCCGGTGTTTTCGAGCGTAATCACCATCTGGACGGTGCCCTTGCCATAGGAGGACGAGCCGACGACGACAGCGCGGCCTTCATCCTGGAGGGCTGCCGCGACGATTTCGGCGGAGGAGGCGGAGCCGCCATTGACCAGCACGACCAGCGGCAAGCCGTGCGTCTGGTCCATGCCGTTCGCCTCGAAATTCTGCATCGAGGTCGGGTGCCGTCCGGCCGTCGAGACGATCTCGCCGCGGCCGAGAAAGAGCCCGGCGACATCGACGGCCTGATCGAGCAGCCCGCCCGGATTGCCGCGCAGATCGAGCACCATGCCGGTCAGGTTCTTGCCCATTTCACTGTGCAGCCGGGCGAATTGCTGGCCGAGGGAATGGGCGGTGTCGTGGTTGAAACCGGTGACATGGAAGATGGCGATGCCGTCCTCATGCTCGGCCGTCACCGACACCGGCACGATCAGGCTGCGCAGCATGGCGACATTGATCGGCCGCTCGCGCTGCGGACGCTTGACCGAGAGTGCCACCCGGCTATTCACCCGGCCGCGCAGCTTGGCGACGATGTCGTGCTGATCCAGCCCGGCCGTCGGCACGCCGTCGATGGCGACGAGATGGTCGTCGACATGGATATCGGCACGAGCCGAGGGGCCATCGGCCAGCACCGTCGTCACGCGCGGCTCGGCCTCGCTGAAGTCGAGCGTCACGCCGACTCCGCCGAACCCGTCACGGGCCGCCTTCTGGTCGCGGGCCGCCGCCGCCCCGGCATAGCGGGTGAAACGGTCGAGCTTGCCGGTGATGCCGTCGAAGACACGCTGATAAAGCTGCTCGTCCGTGGCGTTGACCAGGGCCGGATCATGGCTGCGCGCCATGGCGATTGCGGCGGCGGTCACGGAGGCCCAGCCTTCCGGATCATCGGCGTCGGGCCGCGCCATGCGGCTCAACTCCGTGCCGTGATCCATCAGCCGAACCGCATGATCGCTTTCGTCGAGGGTCACGACACCCGTGTCGCCATCGAGCCCGGCCACGCCGGCCAGCGCCAGGGATTCGATCGTGACCGGCTCGAGGTAATAGTCGCGGATCTGGCGATAGGCGCCGGCGAAAAGCGCTGCGGGCGGATCGAGCCCGATTTGGCCCGCCGATGTCGGGTGCATGCCGTCGCCGGTCGAGGCACAGGCGCCGATCAGGAACAGCACCATCCCGACCGCGACCGCGCCGCGCCGACCCATGCCGCGCCGACCCAGCCGGCCCGAAATCCCGCCATTACGGCAAGGTTGCGTCATCCTTGCTCCCTCTTGGCATCGGCCTGCCGACACCCGACGCCACCCTGCGCTTCGAGGGTTAAGATTTCAAGAAGCTGGCTGGGCGCTTTCGGGCGACCCCCGAGACTCCCGACCCTCTCCGCCCCAATGGGGCAGAGAGGGAGAAAAATCCGTTGGGCGAAGGTATTTCCGCCTCAGCGCCGGGGGCGGCCCGGGCGCGTGCGTCCGGTCGGGCCGCGCCGGAGGCCGCCGCCGAGCACGCGGCCCTTGGCGACGCTGCCATCGGCTTCGAGCAGGGCGAAGACCATGCCGCCGGCGATCGGGTCGGCCTCGACCAGCTTGACCTCGACCCGGTCGCCCAGCGTATAGACCCGCCGGCTGCGCTCGCCGATCAGGCAGTGCCGCTCGGCATCATGGTGGTAGTAATCGGCCGGCAGGGTCGAGATCGGCACCAGCCCGTCGGCGCCGCTTTCGTCGAGCGTCACGAACAACCCGAAGCGGACGACGCCATTGACCCGGCCGGAGAAGCTGGCGCCGACATGGGCCGACATGAAGGCGGTGGTGTAACGGTCGGTCGTGCTGCGCTCGGCCAGGGCCGCGCGCCGCTCGGTCTTCGAGATATGCGCACCCAGCTCGGCAAATTCCTCGGGCTCGATCGGCTCCAGCCCGCCTTCGCCCAGCTTCAGCCCGGCGACCAGGGCGCGGTGCACCAGCAGATCGGCATAGCGCCGGATCGGCGAGGTGAAATGGGCGTAGCGGCGCAGCGCCAGGCCAAAATGGCCGATATTCTCGGGCGCATAGACGGCCTGGGCCTGGGAGCGCAGGACCAGCTCATTGACCAAAGCTGCCTCGGGCCGGCCGGCGGCTTCGGTCAGGATCTTGCCGAAATGATAGGGCTTGATCGCCTGGCCCTTGGACAGCTTCAGGCCATGGATGCCGAGGCCGTCGAGGAATTCCGACAAGGCGGCGAGCTTGGCCGGATCGGGCGCGTCATGGACCCGGTACATGCAGGGCCGCTTGATCTTTTCCAGCGTCTCGGCGGCGGCGACATTGGCCGCGATCATGAATTCCTCGATCAGCTTGTGGCTGTCGAGGCGCATGCGCCGCTCGATGCGCAGCACGGCGCCATCCTCGCCCAGCACGACCCGGCGCTCGGGCAGGTCGAGCTCGAGCGTGCCGCGCTGCCGGCGCGCCTGGTCGAGCGCGCGATAGGCGCCATAGAGCGGCGCCAGGATGCTGTCGCGCAAGGAACCCGGCGGCCCGTCCATGGCCTCCTGGGCGTGCTCATAGGTGAGACGTGCGGCCGAGCGCATCAAGCCGCGCACGACCTGGTGGCGGGTGGTCTTGCCCTCGGCATCGAGCCACATATGGATGGCGAGGCAGGCGCGGTCGACCTCGGGCTTGAGCGAGCACAGCTCGTTCGACAGCGCCTCGGGCAGCATCGGCACGACCCGGTCGGGGAAATAGACCGAGTTGCCGCGCTCCTTGGCGCTCTTGTCGAGCGCGCTCTCGGGCCGGACATACCAGCTGACATCGGCAATCGCGACCAGGATATGCCAGCCGCCCTCGACTTCGGGGTCCGGCTCGGCCCAGACCGCGTCGTCGAAATCGCGGGCATCGGCGCCGTCGATGGTGACCAGCGGGATGGCGCGCAGATCGGTGCGCTTGCCGAGGATAACCGGCTTCGCCCGCTCAGCCTCGGCCACGGCGGCATCGGGGAATTCGGTCGGGATGCCGTGGGTATGGATCGCGACCAGGCTGATCGAGCGCGGATCGCCAAGGCGACCCAGCTTCTCGACGATCTGGACATGGGGCAGGCCCAGGCGCGGCAGCGGCAGGGCCACGGCCAGCACCAGTTCGCCCTCCTGCGCCTTCATCGCCTCGGTCGGGCGGACGCGATAGGTGACCTTGTTCTTGCGGTCGGTCGGCGTGACCGTGCCGCCGCCATCATTACCGGCAGTGAAGACGCCGAGCACGCGCTCGCCCTGCGGCGTCAGCTGTCGAATAAGTGCTGCGGCGTAGCTGCCATCGTCGAGCCGGCGCAGCTTGACGACACCGCGCTCGCCCGGACCGAGGGTCGCGTCGCCCTTGGCGCTGACGAGACGGATCTGCGGCGCCTGCGGGTCGTCCGGATCGGCGCCGAGCAGCCGGCACAGCGCCTCGCCCTCGGCATCGACGGCGAAGAGTTCGACCACGGCGATTTCCGGTAGCACGCCGACCGGGGCGAAGCGCCGGTGCTGGGTCCGTTCGACCGGGCCGGAACGCTCGATATCCTTCAGCAGGCCCTTCAGCGCCACGCGATCGGCAGGGCGGACCTTGAAGGCCTTGGCAATCTCGCGCTTGCCGACCGGGATCGGGCTGGCGGCAATGAAGTCGACGATCTCCTGGCGGCTCGGCAGCCCATTGGGTCGTCGTGGTTTGATCACGAGGTACGGGCGCGCCGTACGCCGCCGGCGGCTGCCTTCTTGGCCGGGCCCACGGCGGCGGCCGGCTCGGTCTGTTTCTTGGCCGCCGGCTTCTTCGCCGGTGCCTTCTTGGCCGTTGGCTTCTTTGCGACGCTCGTCTTGACCGCCCCTGCGGTGGCGTCGGCAGCCGCTGCCTTCTTCGCCGGCGCCTTTCTCGCGGCGGTGACGGGCTTGGCCTTGCGGGCCGGCATCTTGCCGCGGATGGGTTTGCCCTTGGCCTTCTGTGCGTCGAGCAGCTTGACCGCGTCCTCCAGCGTCACCTCTTCGGGTGCTGAGCCGCGCGGCAGGGTAGCGTTGACGCCGCCATGGCTGAGATAAGGGCCAAAGCGGCCCTTGTAGAGCTCGATCGGTGCGGCATCGGCCGGATGCGGGCCGACCGTGCGCAACACGACCGGGCCGCTGCGGCCGGATTTGGCTTGTTCGGCCAGCAGGCTGACCGCGCGGTTGATGCCGATGGTCAGCACGTCGTCATCGGCGGTCAGCGATTTGAACGCCTTGCCGTGTTTCAGATAGGGCCCGAACTTGCCGATGCCGGCACTGATCGGGTCGCCGCTTTCAGGATGGGTCCCGATCGGGCGCGGCAGAGCCAACATGCCCAGTGCGCGCTCCAGGTCGAGATCCTGCGGCTTGACGTTTTTCGGCAGCGAGACGCGCTTGGGCTTCTCGCCCTCGGCGGCCTCGCCAAGCTGGATATAAGGCCCATAGGGGCCGTTGCGCACGGTCACCGGCTTCTGCGTCGCCGGATCGACGCCGAGCGCGCGCGGGCCGGTATCGGCCTCGGCCCCGCCTTCGCCCTGTGCCCCGGCCTCGAGCTTCAGGGGGCGGGTGAAGCGGCACTCCGGATAATTGGCGCAGCCGATGAAGGCGCCGTTCTTGCCGAGACGCAGACCCAGCCGGCCCTGCTTGCAGGTCGGGCACAGGCGCGGATCATGGCCGTCGCCCGCATCCGGGAAGAAATGCGGTCCCAGCGCCTCGTCGAGTGCTACCAGCACCTGGCTGATGGTCAATTCCTTGGTGCCGCTGATGGCCAGGCTGAACTCGGTCCAGAATTGCCGTAGCACATCCTTCCACTCGGCCCGGCCGCCCGAGATGTCGTCGAGCAGGTTCTCCAGATCGGCGGTGAAGGAATATTCGACATAGCGCTGGAAGAAGCGCTGCAGGAAGGCGGTGACCAGCCGGCCGCGATCTTCCGGCTCGAAGCGCTTCTTCTCCAGCTTCACATAGTCGCGATCCATCAGCACCGTGATGATCGAGGCATAGGTGGAGGGCCGGCCGATGCCGAGTTCTTCCAGGCGCTTGACCAGGCTCGCCTCGGTGAAGCGCGGCGGCGGCTCGGTGAAATGCTGCTCGGGCCGGACATCGAGCCGGTCGAGCGCATCCTGCGCCTTCAGCGCCGGCAGACGGCGGTTCTCGTCGTCGTCGGCATCATCGTCGCGGCCTTCCTGGTAGAGCTTGAGGAAGCCGTCGAAGCGGATGACCGAGCCGGTGGCACGGAAGCTGGCGCGGCCGGCAGCGCCGTTGATGTCGATGGTCGACTGGTCGAGCACGGCCGCTTCCATCTGGCAGGCGAGGGTGCGCTTCCAGATCAGCTCGTAGAGCCGCAGCTGTTCGGAATCGAGGAAATGCGCGACATCGCTCGGCTTGCGGAAGGCGTCGGTCGGGCGGATCGCCTCATGCGCTTCCTGGGCGTTCTTGGCGACGGTCTTATAGTAGCGCGGTTGCGGCGGCCGGTAATTCGGGCCGTAATCGCGCTCGATCAGCGCCCGCGTGGCGCCAACGGCATCGGCCGAGAGCGAGACGCCGTCGGTCCGCATATAGGTAATGAGGCCGACCGTCTCGCCGCCCAGATTGATGCCTTCATAGAGGCGCTGGGCCAGCTGCATGGTGCGCGACGTGCCGAAGCCGAGCTTGCGCGAAGCCTCCTGCTGCAGGGTCGAGGTCGTGAAGGGCGGCGGCGGGTTGCGCCGGACCTGGCGGTTCTCGACGCGATAGACGGAATAGCCCGGCTCGGATTCGATCGCGGCCACGGCTTTTTTCGCCGAAGCGTCGTCGGGCAGGTCGAAGCGCTCGAGCTTCTTGCCGTCGAGATGGGTGAGGCGCGCGCTGAAGGTCGCGCGCTCGGCGGTGCGGAAATTGCTTTCGACGCTCCAATATTCACGGGTGCGGAAGGCCTCGATCTCGCTTTCGCGGTCGCAGATCAGGCGCAGCGCCACCGATTGGACGCGGCCGGCCGAGCGGCTGCCGGGCAGCTTGCGCCACAACACCGGCGACAGCGTGAAGCCCACCAGATAATCCAGCGCGCGCCGGGCCATATAGGCGTCGATAAGCTCGTCATTCAGCTCGCGCGCATTGCGGAAGGCGTCGAGCACGGCGGTCTTGGTGACCTCGTTGAACACCACGCGCTTGACCGGAATGTCCTTGAGCGCCCGGCGCCGTTTCAGCTCCTCGCGGACATGCCACGAGATCGCCTCGCCCTCGCGATCCGGATCGGTCGCGAGATAGAGTATGTCAGCGCCTTTCAGCGCCTGGACGATGTCGCGCAGCCGCTTTTCGGCGCGGTCGTCGACTTCCCAATCCATGGCGAAATCATCATCGGGCCGCACCGAGCCGTCCTTGGCCGGCAGGTCGCGGACATGGCCATAGCTGGCCAGCACGACATAGTCGCTGCCCAGATACTTGTTGATGGTCTTCGCCTTTGCGGGCGACTCCACGACGACGACATTCATGAGCCGGGGGATAACCCTTCATCCTGGGCCCGAACCGGGCCATTGGTTCTGCAACGCCGTGCCGCCGGTCGATTCCGGCCACCCGGGTGACGCTCGATCCGCCCGGCCAATTCAAGCTCGATCAGGGGGCATCGCCACGACAGAGGGCGACAAATGGCATTCGCGGACCGGTTCGTCAACGGTCACCGCACGCGGAGCCGTCTTACCGGAGCGAGATCCGTCCGCCGGGATGCCGCTCGATCCGCCCGGCCAATTCGAGTTCGAGCAGGGTCAGCGCCACGAGAGCGGGCGATAGCGGAGCGCCGCGCAGGAGTTCGTCGACCGTCACGGCGGTCGGACCGAGCAGCGACAGGATCCGGCGGCGGGCGTCTTCGAGTTCGTCGTCGCCCGGTTCACCGGGCGGCGTCGCACCTGGGCCAAAGCGGCTGCGCCGGTCCTCGGCCAGCCCTGTCGTGCTGCGCGGGCTGAGTGCCCCCAAGATGTCGTCGACACTCTCGACCAGCGTGGCGCCGTGCCGGATCAGGTCGTTGGTACCGCGGCAGCGCGGGTCGAGCGGCGAGCCCGGCACGGCAAAAACGTCGCGGCCCTGCTCGGCCGCGAATCGGGCGGTGATCAGCGATCCGGATTTGAGGGCCGCCTCGACCACGATGGTGCCGACCGACAGGCCCGAGATGATCCGGTTGCGCCGTGGGAAATGCCTGGCCTGGGGCACCGTGCCGACCGGCATCTCGGCCAGCACCAGGCCGCGCGTCGCGATCTCGTCGTAGAGGCGCTGGTTTTCCTCGGGATAGACGATGTCGGCGCCGCCGGCCACGACCGCGATCGTGCCGGCCTCGATGGCGCCGCCATGAGCCGCGGCATCGATGCCGCGGGCGAGGCCGGATGCCACGACAAAGCCGTTGCGGCCGAGATCCCAGGCCAGTTCACGCGCGAAACGCTGCCCCGCGGCCGAGGCGTTGCGCGCGCCGACGATGGCGATGACGCGTCGGGACAGCAGCTCGGCACGGCCGAGAATCGTGATCAGCGGCGGCGCGTCTTCGAGCTCGGCCAGCAGGGCCGGGTAGTCAGCCTCGCCCCAGGCCACGAGCCGGGCGCCGCAGCGCGCCACGGCGGCCAGCTCGCGCTCGGCCTCGGCGCGCGGCCAGGTCTTGAAACCGCTTCTCCCGCCCTGGCGCGCCAGATCGGGCAGGGCGGCCAGCGCCGCCGCGGCCGAGCCGAAGCGCTGGAGCAGGGCATAGAAGGTGACCGGCCCGACATTGTCGCTGCGGATCAGCCGCAGCCAGTCGAGCCGCTCCTGGGGGTTGAGTTCGGTCGAGAGCGCCATCGCAAGACGATGCCTGCAACGCCGGCGATCCGTCAATCGTCACAGTTGCAGGATGGCGGCCGGTGTCGCGCCGGCCCGGTCCGATCGCCGCTATTGCGGCGGTGGCGGTGGCGGCGGGGCTGGCAGCGGACCCATATCGGCCAATGGAATATAGGCCGGCGACCCGTCCGCGGTATTCACCCAGGCCCAGATGCCGTCCCGGGATCTGGCGATGACATCGACCATCGTCCCGGGCTTGACCGGATAGGCCTTGGGCGAGCGCTTGTCGGGCGCCAGATAGACGGCGCTCGGATTGACGATGCTGAGCTGGTCGCTCGCCTCGTCGAACTCGGTGGTCGGCGGCAGATCGAGGGTGGGTTCCTCGGTGGCGACCGGCGGCGGTTCGGTCGTGCTGGCGACGGCGGCGACCGGTGCGGCTGGCGGTGGTGGCGTCGGGACTGTCGCCGGAGCGGGCGGCGGCAGGAGCATGGCCGCTGCGACCGGCGCGGGCGTTTGGGCTGCGGCGGCGTCGGAAGCGGCGGGAATCGCGCCGACCTGGACATAGGCCAGGCGCTGGTCAGGCAATTCGATCTGATACCAGCCATTGCCCTCGATCAGGCCCACGACCTTGATCGTGGCGCCCTGGCGGACCCGCACGAGGCTGGCGGCACCGAGCGATGGGGCGGCCATCACGTCGGCCGTCTGTCCCATCGGATAGTCCCGGCCGATCAGCTCGACCAGCCGGATCGGCGGGGCCAGCGTCGCATCGCGCGGCGGCGGCAGGTCGTCGGACGCGTTCTGGGCGAGGGCGGGCGATCCGGCCAGGGCGAGGACCAGGATACCGGCACACCCGGCCGTAAGGGCGAGGCGGGATGAAATCACCGGGAAGCGCATGCGAACTCTCCTGCGTACTGTCCTGTCGATTGGGACCGGGGTGCGACCGGCGGGGAGGGAAACGGCGTTCCGCGTCGGCCGGGACGGGACCGCCGTTTCAGGGTTGCATTTCGGACTGGCGCGGCGTCGGTCAATGGGGTGCGAGGGTAACCCACTCGGTATCGCAGGTCGCGAGCACCGGATAGAAGCCGGCCGGGCTCGAGCAATGATAGGCGACATGCGGTGGCGGCGGCAGCGGGGCGATGGCCATGACCGGGGCGTCATCGGCCTCGGCCACGGGCAGTGCCGCGACCGGTGCCGCTTCCTCCTCGGCGATCAGCGGCGCCACGACCACCGGATAGGGGTAGACCGGTGCCGCATAGGGATACCAGACCCCGTCGACATCGTACCACCAGCCATAGCGGCCATCATAAAGGTCGCGATGCCAATGGCCGCCACGCCACTCGTTCAATTCGGCGTCATGGAAGTGCCGGACGTCGCCGACATGGAAATCATGCTCATGCAGGCGGACGATCTCACGCTCGCGATCGGCATCATGCACATGCTCGTCGAAGCGGCCATGGGCGCGCGCCGGGTCGTCCGGCGGCAATTCCCGCGGGCGGAACGCCGCCGGATGGACATCCGGACCATGGGCGCCGGCCGGATGCGGGCCGGGCAGGGCGGCCTCGCGATGGGGCGCGCCGGGCAGCGTCGCGGGCTTGCCGGCAAGGGCGGGATGGCCCGGAACCGGCGCGCCCGGATGGGCGGCCGGCGCCGGGACACCGGGCCTGGCGTAGGGGCCGGGCGCCGCCCCGGCCAGCGCCGGCTTCGGCGCCGCCATGGGCGGCTTGGGCGCCGCCATGGGTGCCACCGGTTTCGGCGCCGCAACCTTCGGCGCCGGTGTAGGTTTGGTGTCGGTAGCCCCGGCCGGCCTGGTGCCGATCGTCAAGGCCAGCGCACACCAGACGGCAAGGATCAATCCTGCTGGGCGAGTCATTCCCGATATCCTCGTATCAGGGTTTGGTCATGGCCGTTCAGGCTCAGTTCTTCTTCAGATCCTGCAGCAGGGATGGCGTCGGGATGCCGGTATGTGGCAGGCCGCGCATCTTCTCGTAATCCACGATGGCGCCCTTCGTCTTCGGCCCATAGGCACCGTCGGCCTTGCCGCTGAGCAGGCCGATCCGGGTGAGCTCAGTCTGGATGGCGGCGACGAGCTGCGGATCGTAACGTGGGGCGGCCGGGGCTGCCACCGGCGGTGGCGGCGGCGGGGCCGCGGCCGCCGGTGGCGCGAAGCCCTCGACGATGTTGCCCTTGGCGTACATGCATTGCGAATAGGCGTTGTCGTATTGCTGCTGGATCGTCAATTGCGCGGCGGCCGCGTTGTCGGCCGCGGCGGCGGTGCCGGCGACAGCGCCCGAGGCGGCGCCGACCCCAGCACCCCGGCCACCGCCGACGGCGGCGCCGAGCCCGGCCCCGAGCGCCGTGCCGACGACCGCGGTGCCGGCGGCCTGATTATTGGCCTGCTTGACCGCACCCGAGACCTGCCCCTGGGCAAAGCTCTTGCAGTCATTCTGTTCCTGCGTGAAGACCGCGAACGGCTTGTCTGGCGGCGGTGTCACCATCACGGTCGGCCCCATCGGCGGCGTGGCGCAGGCGCTCAGCAGTGCCACCAATGTCAAGCCGGTGATCGTCGCTTTAACGTTCATCACAGGAACTCCCCTGATCGATATTGATTAAAAGAGCGGCCCCCCGCTCGCCAATTAGGGCAAGATAGCTCAACTGTCAGCTTCCGGAAAGCTGCACTTCCACACTTCCAAGCGCGGTATTACACGGTTCGAGGCGGACAAACAGAGATTTGTAGCGACCTGTTGCACTATCGCCGGTTCGGTCCAGGCGATTACCCGGTGATAATTCATTTCCCGGCCGGTGCAGGATCGAACTCTGGAACAGCAACCGCCATCCAGCCGTTTGCCAGCTATGCGCCGATCGTCGGCGGCACCGGCGCCGCCGGATGATTGTCTGGGTGCGTGTCGCCCAAAGCAGGAGATGGACATGTCGCTGCGCAGTATGGAGGTCGTCCGGTTGGACAATGGCCGTTTCTGCATCCGGATCATTGCCTCGAACAAGCTGCCCCGCACCGTCGGCAATTTCGAGTCGCAAGAGGAGGCCGATGCCTGGCTGCTGCAACAGGGCGAACTCGATGACGAGGCCGTCATGGGCGACGGCCTGCTGAAGCCCGGGCCGTCGCTCGACACCTTGTAAGGCCGCGCGGGTCAGCTCTGGCGGCTGAGCTTGATCTTGCCTTCCGTGCCGGCGCGCAGCCGGGCGATGTTCTCGTGGTGCCGGATGAAGACGAGCACGGCGAGGGCGAGGGCCAGGGCGGCGCGCTGCGGATCGTAGAGGAACCAGGCCGCGAGCGGGCTGGTGCCGATCGCGATCAGGGCGGCCAGCGAGGAGTAGCGGCTGAGCACGGCCACCAGCAGCCAGACCAGACAGGCAATGAGGCCGACATAGGGTGCTACCGCCAGCAGCACGCCCAAGGCGGTCGCGACACCCTTGCCGCCCTTGAAGCGCAGCCACACCGGGAAGAGATGCCCGACCACAGAAAAGCCAGCTGCCGCCACGGCCGTATCGGGACCAAAATGATTGGCGACGAGCACGGCGACGGCACCCTTGCCGCCATCGAGGATGAGGGTGGCGGCGGCAAGGCCGCGCCGTCCGGTGCGCAGGACATTGGTGGCACCGATATTGCCGGAGCCGATCTTACGCAGATCGCCGGCACCGAACATTCGGGTCAGAATCAGCCCGAAAGGAATCGAGCCAAGCAGATAGGCCAGCACCGCGCACAGCGCCAGGATCGGAAGCGAATTCGGCATGGCGCTCAGGCGACCGCGCTATCGGCTTCGGGGGCGGCATGGGCCATGCGGCCGGCGACGAAGGTGCGCAGCACCTTGCCCTGAACCGGGTGGCCGTCGAACAGCGTGTTGCGCGCCTTGGACTTGAAGCTTTTGGCATCGATGCGCCAGGGCCGGTCGAGATCGAACAGCACCAGATCGGCCGGCGCCCCCACGGCCAGCCGCCCGACCGGCAGGCGCAAGATATCGGCCGGCCCCTGGGTCAGCTTGCGCAGCACCTTGAGCAGCGGCAGCCCGGCGCCGTGATAGAGCGCCAGGGCCAACGGCAGCAGCGTCTCCAGCCCGACCATGCCGCAGGCAGCCGAGGCATAGGGCTGGCGCTTGGCGTCCTGGTCCTGCGGGGTGTGGTCCGAAGCGATGGCATCGATGGTGCCGTCCTTCAACCCCTCGACCACGGCCAGCCGATCCGTCTCGCTGCGCAACGGCGGCGACAGCTTGGCGAAGGTCCGGTACTCGCCGATCGCGGTCTCGTTGAGGGCGAAATAGGGCGGGGCCGTGTCGCAAGTGACCGGCAAGCCGCGCCGTTTGGCCTTGCGGATCACGTCGATCGCGGCGGCGGTCGAGACATGGGCGGCGTGGTAGCGGCCGCCGGTGATCTCGACCAGGCGCAGATCGCGCTCGATCATGATCAGCTCGGCCGCCGGCGTGATGCCGGGCAGCCCGAGCCGCGTCGCGATCTCGCCTTCGGTCGCGGCCCCGCCGGCGGCCAGGCGCGGCTCTTCCGGGTGCTGCACGATCAGCAGATCGAAGGTGCGGGCGTAGCTCAGCGCCCGGCGCATGACCAGCGCATCGGCGATGGCGCGCGAGCCATCGGTGAAACCGAGGGCGCCGGCCGACGCCATCAGCCCCATCTCGGTCAATTCCTGGCCGCGCAAGCCCTTGGTCGCGGCGGCGAAGGCATAGATATTGACCAGCCCGACCTTCTGGGCGCGGCGCGTGATGAATTCGACCAGTGCCACGTCATCGAGCACCGGATCCGTATCGGGCAGCCCGACCAGCGAGGTGATACCGCCAACCGCCGCGGCCTGGCTGGAAATGGCCAGGCTTTCGACATATTCATGACCGGGTTCGCGCAGCGCCACGCGCATATCGACCAAGCCGGGCGACAGGCAATGGCCGCCGCACTCGATCACCACGGCCGTCTCGGGTACCCCAGGTGCCGCCTCGGCGCCGATGGCGGCGATGCGGCCGTCGATCGCCAGCAGATCGCCGCGCTGATCCAGGCTGGTCCAGGGATCGAGCAGGCGGGCGTTTTTCAACAGCGTCGAGGGCATCAGGGCGCGTTCCGTTGGCTGGGCACGTTCAGCAGCAGGTCGAGGCAGGCCATGCGCACGGCGACGCCCATCTCGACCTGCTGACGGATCAGGCTGCGATCGAGATCGTCGGCCACGGCACTGTCGATCTCGACGCCGCGATTGATCGGGCCGGGATGCATGATCAGCGCATCGGGCTTGGCCCGCGCCATCTTCTCGGCATCGAGGCCGAAATAATGGAAATACTCGCGGGTCGAGGGCAGGAAATTGCCGTTCATGCGCTCAGATTGCAGCCGCAGCATCATGACGATGTCGACATCGGCGAGGCCGCGCGGCATGTCGTGGAAGACCTCGACACCGAGCCGCTCGATTTCCGCCGGCAGCAGGGTGCGCGGCGCCACGACCCGGACGCGCGCACCCATGATGTTGAGCAGGGCGATGTTCGAGCGCGCGACCCGGCTGTGCAGGATATCGCCGCAGATCGCCACGGTCAGGCCGCTGAGCTTGCCCTTGCGGCGCCGGATGGTGAGGGCGTCGAGCAGCGCCTGGGTCGGGTGTTCATGCGTGCCGTCGCCGCCATTGATGACCGCGCAATTGACCTTCTCGGCCAGCAGCTGGACGGCACCGCTTTCCGGGTGGCGCACGACCAGCGCGTCCAGATGCATGGCGTTGAGGGTCGTTGCCGTATCCAGCAGCGTCTCGCCCTTCTTCACCGAGGTGCCGTCGACCGACATGTTGATGACATCGCCGCCGAGCCGCTTGCCGGCCAGCTCGAAGCTGGTGCGGGTGCGCGTCGAGTTCTCGAAGAACAGGTTGACGATGGTGCGGCCGCGCAGGAGCGACCGCTTCTTGTCGTCCTGGCGGTTCTGTTCGACGTAGCCTTCGGCCAGATCGAGAATGAGATCGATATCGGCGGCCGAGAGACCGTCGATGCCGAGCAGGTGGCGGTGGGGAAACGGCCGAGCCGGAAAGGTGTTCATGAGCCGATAGCTATAGGCCCGCCGCCGGCCGGAGACAAGCGGTTGACGCGGGAAGGTTTGGGCAATCGGATTTAGGTCAGGGCGGTGGCACCGACCTCTTCCAATGAGGAAACCAAGTGGGGCGGGCGTCCTGCCCGCCAGCGGGCGGGACGCCCGCTCCACTTGAGGGTGGTGGCCAGCTCAGGTGATCAGATTGATCGCGGTCTGGTTGGTCTTGTTGATGACGCTCAGCGTCTCCAGATTCGCCCGGTAGCTGAGGCTGGCCTGAGAGAAATCGAGGGCCTGCGTCGCCAGATCGACCAGGGACGAGCCGGTATTGCCCAGCGTCGAGGTCACGCCGCCGCCATTCTGCGCGGTGTTGGTCGCCTGCAAGGCATTGAAAACCTGGGTCGGGGCACCGGATGGCTGCGTACCGGTGACCGGCGGTGCCACATTGGTCGAGCCGATGCCGGTTTGCTGGATCGGCGTCCCGTCGGTGGCATTGGCGATGTTGTTCGCCGCCGCATAGAGCTGCGTCTGCGCCGCGAGCGCGCCGCTGATGGCTATATCTGTGGGATTTCCGACCGCATCGACCATGGCTTTAAGCCCGAAACTCTTGTTCAGGCGCCTATGTTGTCCGTCGCGTCGTGCAAGTCAAGCCGGCAATTCGCAGCATTTTAGCGATTGAAACCGCCATCCCGCGACAGCACCAGTGCCGCGTATTACTGAAGACGGTAGCGCCGGTACTGCGCGCCCCGCGCCCGGCCGGCGCCGACGAGACGCCGGCGCCGCTCTGTAGGCGTTACGACCCGGCGGCGGAAGGGTGGTCCACATTCAGCCGCGCATACATGACATCGGTCCGCAGCACGTATTTCCGCCCGCTGACGACCGGCTCGCCCTTGTGCAGGAGCGGGTGGGCGAAGATCAGCGCCATGCCCTGGCGTGGCTCGACCACCAGCCGGTCGTCATCGCGCACCCGATCGTCGAGTTCGGCGAAACTCGTGGCACCACCCTCGAAGCCGTCATTGAGATAGATCATGAAGGTGAAGAAGCTGCACTCACCGGTCGGCCGGGCGTAGCAGCCATCGTGATGCCAGTCGAATTGCTGGCCGGGATCATAGCGGTAGAAACGCAGCCGCTCATTGAGACCGCAGGGCCGCCATTTCTTGTTCATCCGCGGCGGCAGGGCCGGGGCAAGCCGGCCATAGAGCCCGTCGGCGGTCGCCGGATCGTCAACCATCACCCGTTCATTGTTGCGGAGTTCCTTGATCATGATCATGCCGCGCGCGGTCGTGACCGGCGCCTCGCCATAGCCCGTTGCCTCGCTGGCTGCGATGTGCGCGTCGCATTCGGCCGGCGAGAGGAAGTCGGGGATGACACCGATATCCCGGGCCAGCCAGCGGAATTTCGGCATGATCGCGGGGTGTTCCAATGAATTCTCTCATCTCGATTGCGGGGCAAGTGGGGTCTGACGAGCGGCCCGCCTCATGCTACAGCGCGGTGCCGGCAATTGCCCATAGGCGCTGAGATAAGCCGAGGTAAGGAATTTCAGCGACGGACGGAGCGCGAGAAAAAGGGGTCAGAGTGAATTTCCCGCCCGGCCCTATCCTGCGTGGGACTCATTCGTCGCGGAAATTCACTCTGACCCCTTTTTCTCGAGGGCTCGAGCATGCAGGAAACTCCTTACCTTAGCGCCGTGCCGGCAATCGCCGCCTGCAGATCCTCCTCCAGCGCCCAGAGCCGGTCCTGGCCCCAATGTGCCGGCATGTCGTCGACCCGATAGGTCGGAGCACCCCAGAGGCCGGCCTCGAGCAAGGCTTTGCGGTTCTCCTCTGCAACCGCGCGCCAGGAATCGTCGGCAAGCGCGATGCGGACATCCTCGTCGGTGAGCCCGGCCCGCCGTGCGGTCTGCAGCAGCCCGTTATCGGTGGCCAGGTCGATGCCATCGGCAAACACCGCCTGGAAGCCGGATTCCACGAAGCTGGCGGCCTTGCCGAGCTGGATGGCCCGATGCGTGACGGCATTGGCGCGGAAGATGCCGGCACCGACCGGGTCGACGATCGTGCCGAAAGGGAGCCCGAGGATTTCGGCCTCGCGCTTGACGTCGAGCATGATGTAGCGGCTCTTCGCGCGCGGGACCGGCAGCCCGCGCATGATCATCGGCAGGATGACGCGCCAGCGCATGGTGGCGCCGTAATGTGCGGCGAGTCGGTGCAGCCGCGCCACCGCGATATGGCAATAGGGGCTGCGATAGGAGAACCAGAACTCGATGACCGGCGCCGAGTCGCCCGGCCCGCCATCGAGCGCCATTTCCTGGAACGGGGCGACGAGCGGGACGGTCGGGTCCACCGCCAGCCCTTCGGCGCGCAACCGCGCTTCCAGGTGATGGAGCCGGTCGACGCCCCAATACCATTCGCCCTCGAACTGGAACATCCCGCCCAGATAGTGGCCGAGCCTGGCGCGCAAGGCGGCCCCCTCGGCGAGTGCCTGTTCAGCCCCGGCCTCCGGCGCCGCTACCGGGTCGCCGCGCCACAAGCCCTGGCCGACGCGCACGGCCTCGGCTGCGAAGGTTCCGTCGACCAGGGCCTGGGCGAGGGCCGCCTCGGCCCGGCGCGTCCGACCGGCATTGCGCGCCGCCGGGCTGTCCGGAAACGCGAGCCCGTAACGCCGCGCCACCCGCGCCGCGTCCCGAAGCGCATAGGCTTCGAGCCGCCCGCGCTCCGGCGCCGCGCTGTCGTCCGGCGGCGGCCCCAGATGCGGCACCAGCGCGATGCGATAGGCAGCGCCAAGGCGCGCCAGGCATTGCGCCGCAAGGTGGCTATAGGGATCGTCGGCCTGGTGGAAATAGTGAACCGTCGCGGGATTTCCGGACAGACGCCGCCGGACCCGCGCCAGACCGCGGCGAGTGTCACGGCGGGCGGGGCTGGTCAGCGCCGTGCTGAGGACCCGGGTCACTTGTGCTCGGAGCGTCACGGTGGGGTCGCCCTCATATATTGACACTTACAATGCCAGTATATTGCGCACCGCCCGCCGGTCAAGCCGTGCCATGCCGAACGGCGAAGCCGATCTCTGAAACCGATTGGCACTCTGTCTTTGGTGTTCTTGGTGGTTAATTTCTTGCGTCCGTCCGGAGCGACGGTCTGTGCCGCTTCGCCCGTCACCCGGGCGCAGCAGGGTCGGCAATGCTCGGCTCGCTTGTAAAAGGGCCGGAGGTCTCGATTCCGGATCGACCCCAAAGATTTAACCGCGAAGGACGCGAAGGCCGCGAAGGACCGAGCGTCTTCCGCTTGGGCGACGTCCAAAACCGAACGAATCAGTTCCGACAACATTCCAAAGCCGTCATTGCGAGTTCCACACCGGCCTGGCGGCCGACCCACCCTGGATGAAACGGCTCCAGTGGGGCGGTCGTCCCTGGCCGCCCGCCGGCTGAAAGCCGGCATAAGCTTTCGGCCGATAGCTTCGTGCCGG
>Ga0302314_10008569_pt1 | contig 18178 bp, 15 predicted proteins | sample III_Palsa_N2_3_FD_200533 | JGI IMG/M metagenome (GOLD analysis project Ga0302314, IMG submission 200533) | Peat permafrost microbial communities from Stordalen Mire near Abisko, Sweden - III_Palsa_N2_3 | ecosystem: Environmental > Terrestrial > Soil > Palsa > Peat permafrost | place: Sweden...
GGATGACGGTGGCTGAGAATATCTGCCTCGCCCTCGGCTACCCGCGGTGGATGGGCATGGTGAACTGGGCCGCGGCGCGCGCCCGCGCCGCCCGGGCGCTGGAACAACTGGGCGCCGACATCGACCCCGACACGCGCGTGCAGTCGTTGAGCCGCACCGAGAAATCGCTGGTGGCGATCAGCCGCGCGCTCGCCGCCGACGCCGAACTGCTGGTGCTGGACGAGCCCACCGCGAGCCTGCCGGCCGACGAGGTCGCGCGGCTGTTCGGCTGCCTGCGCCGGCTGCGCGACCGGGGTGTGGCGATGATCTACGTCTCCCATCGGCTCGATGAAGTGTTCGAACTGGCCGACCGGATGGTGGTGCTGCGCGACGGCCGCGTGGTCGGCGACCGGGCGGTTGCGGACACGACGGCCGAGCAGGCGATCCTGCTGATCGTCGGCCGCGAGCCGTCGCAGGTGTTCCGCCGCGCCGTCGAGGGTCACGGCAAGCCGCGGCTGGTGCTGGAAGATTTGCGGATCGACTGGGTCGGGCCGCTCTCGGCGAGCATCCACGCGGGTGAGGTTGTCGGCCTCGTCGGCCTGCGCGGCGCCGGGCAGGAACTGGTCGGCCGGACCTTGTTCGGGCTGGAGCCGCCGACCGGCGGGCGCGTGCTGCTGGACGGCGTGCCGGTCGCGCCGCGCTCCCCGCGGGAGGCGATGGCCGCGGGCATCGACCTCGTCTGGGGCGACCGCACGGCGGGCTCGATCGTGCCGATGCTGTCGGTGCGCGAGAACATGTACATCAACCCGACCGCGGCCGGGCTTTCCCGCTTTGCCTACATCTCGCCGGGCCGCGAGGTGGCGGCGGCGCGCGAACTCGGCGCTCGTGTCGGCCTGCGGCCGAACGACCCGGCGATGCCGGTGGAGGCGCTCTCGGGCGGCAACCAGCAGAAGGTCGTGGTCGGCCGGTGGCTGCACCTGCAAGGCAAGCTCTACATTTTCGAGGACCCGACCGCGGGCGTCGATGTCGGCGCGAAGGCGGAGATCTACCGGCTGTTCAATGTCGCGGTGCAGGCCGGAGCCGCGATCCTGATCGTGTCGACGGATTTCGAGGAAGTCGCCAACGTCTGCCACCGCGCGCTGGTGTTCGACCGCGGCCGCATGGTGGCGGAACTCGCGCACGAGGCGCTCTCGGTCAACGCGCTGCTGGCCGCCGCGTCCGCCTCCGTCACGCCCGCCGCCCTCGCCGCCGCGCACGCTCCTGCCAACGGGTGAGACATGCAGTCGCTCCAATCCAACGCGCTTGAGCCGACCCGGTCCGAACTCGCGCGGCTGCGGCCGGCGGAGCGGGTGCGGCGCCTGGTCCCGGTCTACGGCCTGCCGCTGCTGACGATTGCACTGATCATCTTCTTTTCGATCCTGCTGCCGGATACGTTCCCGACGGCGCTCAATGCCCGCTCGATCATGAGCGACAAGGCGGTGATCGCGCTGCTGTCGCTCTCGGCGATGTTGCCGATGATCGCCGGGCGCATCGACCTCACTGTCGGCTACGGCATCGTGCTGTGGCACGTCGTCGCGATCACGCTGCAGGTGAACTACGGGTTCCCGTGGGAGGCAGCGGTGGCCTGCACGCTGGCGGGCGGGCTGTTCGTGGGGCTGGTCAACGGGCTGCTGGTGGAAATCGCGCAGATCGACAGTTTCATCGCCACACTCGGCACCGGCACGATCCTGTACGCGATCGCCAACTGGCACACCGGCGGGCGGCAGATCATGGGCCTGCTGCCGAAGGGTTTCATCGCCATCAATGCGACCTGGATCGGCGGTGCGCCGATCGGCGCGTTCTATGTGCTGATCATCGCCGTCGTGCTGTGGGTGATTACCGAGCGGCTGCCGCTGGGCCGCCACCTTTACGCGATCGGCGCGAACCCGAAGGCGGCGGCGTTGAACGGCATTCCGGTGCGCGCCTACGTCATCGGCGTGTTCGTCGCCTCCGGCCTGCTCACCGCGTTTACCGGCGTGCTGCTCGCCTCCAAACTGCGCATCGGCCAGTCGAGCGTCGGGCTGGACTACCTGCTGCCGGCGCTGGTCGGCGCGTTCCTCGGCTCGACCACGATCAAACCGGGGCGGGTGAATGTGTGGGGCACGCTGGTCGGCGTGATCATCCTCGCCGTCGGCATCTCCGGCATCCAGCAGTTCGGTGCGGCGTTCTTCGTCGAGCCGCTGTTCAACGGCGCGACCCTCGTCGTCGCCATCGGTATCGCCGGCTATGCGCAGCGCCGCCGTTCGGCAGTGCGGCGCAGTACTGATCCTGGGTGACGCAACATTGCTTGCGTGTCTGCGGATAACGGGCGGCCGACAGCGGCCGTTCGCATTGGGAAGGGAATCAAGAATGCGTAAGAAACACCTTTTGGGCGCGACGCTGCTGGCCACGGCCGGCCTGCTGTTCGCGGCCGGCGCTGCCCGTGCCGACGCGGTGCAGGACGCCAAGGACTACATCGCGAAAGTCACCGCGCCGGTGAGCAAGTGGGAAGGTCCGACGACCGGCCCGAAGGCCGCCGGACACAAGCTGATCGTCTACGTCTCCACCGACCAGCGCAACGGCGGCGCCCGCGGCGTCGGCCAGGGCGTCGAGGAAGCGGCCAAGGTCATCGGCTGGGACGTCCGCGTGATCGACGGCCAGGGCTCGGTCAGCGAGCGGGCCGCCGGCATCAACCAGGCGGTCGCGCTGAAGGCCGATGGGCTGGTGCTGGGCTCGCCCGACGCGGCCGAGCAATCGGCGGCGATCGAGAACGCGGTGAAGGCCGGCATCAAGGTGGTGAGCTGGCATTCCGGCCCGGCGCCGGGGCCGATGCCGAAATACGGCATCTTCACCAACATCACCACCGATCCGCTGGAGGTCGCGAAGGCCGCTGCGAGCTACGCCGTTGCCGATAGCGACGGCAAGGCCGGCGCGGTGGTGTTCACCGACAGCGCCTACGCCATCGCCATCGCCAAGTCGGATGCGATGGCCGCGATCATCAAGGCGTGCAAGACCTGCACGTTGCTGAGCATCGAGGACACGCCGCTGGCCGACGCCGCCAACCGCATGCCGCAGCTCACCACCTCGCTGCTGACGCGTTACGGGGCGAAGTGGACCTATGGGCTGTCGATCAACGACCTGACGTTCGACTTCATGGCGCCGGCGTTGCAGGCGGCCGGCATTGCCGGCGACGGCGCGCCGCACTCGATCTCGGCCGGCGACGGATCGGAGCCGGCGTTCCAGCGCATCCGCGCCGGCGACTATCAGGTCGGCACGGTGGCGGAGCCGCTGAGCCTGCATGGCTGGCAGTTGGTGGACGAACTGAACCGCGCCTTCTCCGGCGCGCCGCCCAGCGGCTTCGTCGCGCCGCCGCATCTGTTCATCAAGGCCAACATCGACAAGGACGGCGGCGACAAGAACACCTACGACCCGCAGAACAGCTATCGCGACGAGTACAAGAAGATCTGGGGGAAGTGATCTTCGCCAACTCCCTCTCCGCCCCACTGGGGCGGAGAGGGAGTGGTGGGCCGACCGGCTAGCCCTTGTATTCCATGATGTACAGTCCGACGGAAAAGTCCGTGCTGTAGACAATGCCGTTCTTGTCGACGAACACATCGGCCGAGTGCAGCACCTTCGGCCGGTTCGGCCGCGGGTCGACCATCTTGGTCGGCGGCGGCGGCACGCAGGCGCCGACCTCCACCGGCTGGAACTTGTTACGGATGTCGTAGACCCGCACACCGGCGTTCTGGTACGTCGCGAAGATCAGGTCCTCGCTGACGAAGTTGTCGGGCCGGTTTTCGTACACGTTGTGCGGCCCGAAATGGCCGCCGACCTTCAGATAGTCGGTGTCGCTCGGCTCCGGGAACGTCGAGATGCTGATCGGGTTGGATTTGACGCGGTTGTCAAAGATCCAGATCGGCTTTTCCCCATCCTCGCGGTTGTCGAGCACGGTTTCGTCCACCACGATCAGCAGGTCGCGGTTGGGCAACGGCAGCGCATTGTGCGTGCCGCCACCGAACGGCGGCGCCCACATCTTGTGCGTGATCAGCTTTGGCGCGGTGCGGTCGCTGACATCGACCACGGCGAGGCAGGCGTCACGCCACGAGCAATAGGCGATGTCGCCGTGCACGATCGGGTGATGCAGCCCGTAGCGGCCGACCTCGCTCGGCCAGTGCGCCACCTCGCCGGCGGCAACGTTCATGCCCGGCAGCCAATACTTGCCCGCGAGTACCGGCTTGGTCGGGTCCTGCATGTCGATGGTGATCATGATGTAGTCGGAGAACCCGTCGAGCAGCGCCGACGCGTAGGCCCAGCGGCCGCCGACATACCAGACGCGATGCAACCCGCCGCCCTTCACCGGCATGAAGCCGATCTGCCGCGGCGCTTCCGGCTTGCTGACATCGTAGACAGCGAGGCCGGCCGACCAGTTCTGTTCCTGCTTGCTGTCGGCGTGGCTGTCGATCTTGCCTTTATAGTAGTTCTTTTCGTCGGCCAGTTCCGGCTGCGCGAACATGTCCTTGGCGTGCACCACCAGCAGCAGGTCGTCGAATTGCTGCAGATGCAGCGTCCAGGAGTTCGGCGGCGCCGCGATGTAGTCCACGGGCTTCGGCTTCGTTGGGTCCCGCACGTCGATGACGGAAAAGCCCTTGGAGAAGATGTGGCCCACATAGGCGTAGCCCTTGTGCACCATGATCTGCACGCCGTCGGCGCGCCCGCCACCCTGGTCGGTGTGGCCGATGATCTTCATGTTCTTGGCGTAAGTCGGCGTCATGATGTCCGCCATCGTGGTCCTCCCCTGTGTCGTCCGGGCATGCGTCCGCAAAGCGGATTGCCGCGCGCCGGTGTCGGGAGAAATGTAGTGGCTGACCGGCTTTTGTCGAGGCGGCAGGTGGTGCGAAGTTCCGCCGGCCGGTGCGGCCGGCGCCTCAGAAATCCGTCTTGAACCCGCCTTCGCTCTTGCGCTTGGCGACGAAGGCGGAAAGTTCCTCGTCCACCGCCGGGTCGAGCGGCGGCGCCTCGTAGCTGGCCAGCACCTCTTTCCACAGCCGGTTGGCTTTCTGCATCGCCGTCGGGCTGCCGGCTTCCTGCCAACTCTCGTAATTGCGCCAATCCGACAGCAGCGGCGCATAGAACGCGTCCCGGTAGCGGGCCTGCGTGTGCTCCGCGCCGAAATAATGCCCGCCTGGCCCGACCTCGCGCACCGCCGCCATCGCCAGCGTATCCTCGTCGACCACCAGCGGATCGACGAACTCCGCGACCATCTGCAGCAGGTCGGCGTCGAGGATCATCTTCTCGAAGCTGCACGACAGCCCGCCTTCCAGCCAGCCGGCGGCGTGCATGACGAAATTGCCGCCGCCCATGATCGCCCCCCAGAGCGAAAAGACGCTCTCGTAGGCGGCCTGCGCGTCCACCGTGTTGGCGGCGCAGACGTTGGAGGTACGGTAGGGCACGCGGTAGCGCCGTGCCAACTGTCCGCCCAGCACCTGCGCCTTCATGTATTCCGGCGTGCCGAACGCGGGCGCGCCGGACTTCATGTCGACGTTGCTGGTGAAGCCGCCATACGCCACGGGCGCGCCCGGCCGCACGAGTTGGGTGAACGCGATGCCGGCCAGCGCCTCGGCGTTCTGCTGCGCGACCGCACCCACGATCGTCACCGGCGCCATCGCGCCTGCCAGCGTGAACGGCGTCATCACGATGATCTGGTTGCGCCGCGACATCTCCAGGATGCCCTGCAGCATCGGATCGTCCAGCCGCAGCGGGCTCGACGAGTTGATGATGCTGAACAGCGACGGCTCGCGTTCAAGCTGGTCGTGGCTGATGCCGCGGCCGATGCGGGCGATCTCGATGCCGTCGACGATCCGCTCGCGGCCGAGCGAATACGCATGAAACGCCTTGTCGGTCAGCCGCACGAAATCCGCGAGGCAATCGAGATGCCGGACGGACGCATGCAGGTCCACCGGCTCCACCGGATACCCGCCCGTCAGGTGAAGGATGTTGAGGCTCTGCGCGAGTTTCAGGAAATCGCGAAAATCCTGCTGGTTGCCGGGCCGGCGGCCGCGGTCGGCGTCGGTGCAGTTTGGTGCGCTCGCCATCTGCGGGAACGCCACCCAATTGCCCCCGAAGCGCACGTGATGCGCCGGGTTGCGCGCATGCAGCGTGAATTCTTCCGGCGCCGTCGTGATCGCGCTCTCGATCAGCCCGCGATCGAAGCGCACGCGCAAGCCGTCCACCTTCGCGCCTGCCCGCAGCAGAATGTCGCGCGCCTCGGCGTTCAGAAAATCCATGCCGATTTCTTCGAGGATGGTCAGCGACGTCTGGTGAATCGCCTCCAGTTCATCGTCCGAGACCATCCGCATCGGCGGAAAGCGCCGCTGCGGCTGGCGAAACGGCTTTTGCGGGAAGGCCTTGGTGCGCCCGCCACGCCCAGCGCGTCCGCCGCCGCGGCGGGGGGAGGTGGCGTCCTGGCTGCTGTCGCTCATGGCCGTCTCGTGCGATTTGGGGGCGGGCGAGGATCTGCCCGCCCCCCGCATCGGTCAATCGCCGCGCGGTTCGGAAAAACTCATGGGCACATGCGGCGCCGATCTGCGGGCCGTTGCCGAAAGGGAGGGTCTTCCGCCATCGCGGCGACTGCAGGCGCTACCGCACGTCGTCCGCGGCGGCGCGCACCACCACTGCCAGCAGATACAGCCAGAACCCGCCCCAGAGGAGCCCGAAGCCAGCCATCAGCCACACCACCACCGGGTCGGTGAAGGTTTCCAGCCCGAGCGTCAGCAGCAGATAAGCGCCGATCAGTCCGATCGCGCTCAGGGCGAGGCACAGCAACGCATAGAGCAGGATCAACGGGGAACGCAGCAGGGCCAGCGCGATCCGCCACGGCATCACGCTCGCACCGAGCGGAAGCGCGGCCCGACAAGCCATTGCCGTGCAACGGGGAGACAGTACAGCACCAATGGCTCGCATGGAGGGACCGGGTGCGAGGAACGGGTGTTGGCCCTCCGAGACCTCGGGGTACCAGCGCACGCCATAGGTCCGGAACAGCAAATATTATGCCGCGGGATTGAGGCGCATTTCGCTTTGCGCGACGCGTCGTGCGTCGCGTTTCGCGGAATCGCGGCGGTTGCGTCAGGCGGGCACCAGTCGCCGGAACAAGGCCTCGATCTGTCCGCGCGACGGATGGGCGGTGCCGGTGCTCGTCACCGCCGCCGCGCCGGCCGCGCTACCCCAGGCCAGCGCCTCGGCCGGTCGGTCACCGCGCGCGAGCGCTTGCACCATCGCGGCCAGAAAACTGTCGCCCGCGCCCACCGCGCCACGCACCGGAACTTCGATCGGCGGTTGCCGCCACACACCCTCCGCCGTCGCCAGCAGGGCGCCGTCGCGGCCCAGCGTCACCGCAACCTGCTCCGCCGCGCCGGTACGCACCAGATCCAGTGCCGCAGCCTCCTGCGCCGCCGGCTCGCGCAACGTCCGGCCGATCAGCATCTCGAACTCGCCGAGGCTTGGCTTGATCAGCGCCAGTCCGCTCCCGAGCGCGGCCCGCAGCGCCGGGCCCGAGGTGTCCAGCACCACCTGTTGCCCCTTCGCGGCTGCGGCACGGGCGAGGCGTGCGTAAAAATCCTCCGGCACGCCGCGCGGCAGGCTGCCGCTGGCGATCAGCCAGTCGGGATCGCTTTCTTCCGCCGCCGCCAGTGCCGCGTGCCACTCCGCGTCGCTCAGCAGTGGCCCTTCCGGGACGAACCGGTATTCCTGCTCCACTGCGAGGTCGTGCACCGTCATGCAGATCCGCGTGCGGTCGGCGATGTGCACAACCCGGCAGGGAATGTCGGCCTCGGCCAGCAGTTCCTCCAGCAACTGGCCGGAAACCCCGCCGCAACTCACCACCGCTGTGACGTCCGCGCCAAGCTCGTGCAGCACCCGCGCGACGTTCACCCCGCCGCCGCCCGGATCGTAGGTTTCGCTGAACGTGCGCACTTTGTGTACTGTCTGCACGCCGCTGGCATCGCAAGCGACGTCGACGGTCGGGTTCAGCGTCAGCGTGACGATCCTGGGCGGCATGGCGGCGCGGCTCCGTCGGGCGGCCGCATCATCGGCGCACCGCTTGCGCCCCGGCATTGACGATAGTCAAATTCCGCGACGCCGCCTCGGCGCCGCCAACAGGGAGACAAGCCATGGATCTGGGCCTCGCGGGCAAAAAGGCGCTCGTCACCGGCGGCACCAAGGGCATCGGCCGCAGCATCGCCGAACATCTGGCGCAGGAAGGTGCCGCGGTCGCCGTGTGCGCCCGCAATCCGGACGAGGTTGCCGACGCGGTGGCGTATCTCCGCCGCATGGGCGTGCCGGCGACCGGCCGCGCGGTGGATGTGGCCGACGGGCCGGCGCTGAAAGCCTGGGTCGCCGATGCCGCCACCGAGCTTGGCGGCCTCGACATCGTCATCCCGAACGTCAGCGCGCTGGCGATCTCCAACGATGACGCCGGCTGGAAGGCCGGGTTCGAGACCGACATGATGGGCACGGTGCACACGGTGGAGGCGGCGCTGCCGCTCCTGCACGAATCCAAGGCCGCCGCGATCGTCATCATCTCCAGCGTCTCCGGCCGCGAGATCGACTTCGCCGCCGGCCCGTACGGCGCTTTCAAGGCGGCGCTGATCCATTACGCGCAGGGGCTGGCGTTGAGTCTCGCGCCGAAGGGCATCCGCGCCAACACCGTCTCCCCCGGCAACACGTATTTTCCCGGCGGCGTGTGGGAGAAGATCGAGCAGACCATTCCCGACCTGTTCGCCCAGGCGATGGCGCTGAACCCGACCGGCCGCATGGGCAAGCCCGAGGAAATGGCCCGCGCCGCGGTGTTCCTGGCCAGCCCGGCGGCGAGCTTTATTACTGGCACCAACCTCGTCGTCGACGGCGCGCTGACGCGGGGGGTGCAGTACTGAGCGAGCGCGGCGGCTACCGTCGCCGCCGCCCCTTCACGAACCGGTCGAACGCCACCGCCAGCACGATAATCACGCCAATGATGATCTGCTGGATGTACGGCGAGACGTTCATCAGCACCAGGCCGTTGATCAGCACGCCGATCAGGATGGCGCCCACCACCGTCCCCAGCACGCCACCGAGGCCGCCGAACAGGCTGGTGCCGCCGATCACGACGCTGGCGATCACCGTCAGTTCGTAACCCTGGCCGGCCACCGCCTCGGCCGAGTTCAGGCGCGAGGACAGCACGAACCCGGCGAGCCCGGCGAACAACCCGACGATCACGTAGACGCTCAGCGTCAGCCCGCGCACGTTCAGGCCCGAGAGCCGCGCCGCCTCGGCATTGCCGCCGATGGCGTAGACATGCCGGCCGTAGCGCGTGTGCCGGAGCACGATATGGCAGAGCAGCGCCGCCGCCAGGAAGATGATGACCGGCACCGGCACCGGCCCGAGCTTGCCCTGGCCCCAGAACCGGTAGCCGTCGTCGAAACTGCTGATCGGGCCGCCGCCGGAATACAACAGCGCCGCACCGCGGAAGGCCGAGAGCCCGCCCAGCGTGACCACGAACGGCGGCACGTCGAGCCGCGTGATCGCCACCCCCTGCAACAGCCCCGCCGCCAGCCCGACCAGCGCCGCGGCACCCACCGAGACGATCAGCGGATAGCCGGCGGCGGCATCGTCGTCGCTGAGCGACAGCGTGTTCGCCGACGAACCCTTGTTGAGCGCTGCGGCCACCAGCCCCGCCAGCGCCACGATCGAGCCGACCGACAGGTCGATGCCCCCGGTCAGGATGACGAAGGTCATCCCCAAAGCGATGAGGCCGGTGATGGAGATCTGCCGCATCACGTTGAACAGGTTCAGTTCCGAGAGGAACCGCGGCTGCATGACGGAAAACACCAGCATCAGCACCAGCAGGAACACCAGCGGCGCCACGCGGCCCAGCACGGTGGCGGCATCCAGGCGGCGGGCGGGCACGGGTTCGGCGGCGGTCTGCGACATGCGGGGTCCTCAGATCGGTTTGCGGCAGGGAAGCGTGCTCATGCCGCCGCCCGCTCCAGCGTCATCAATTGCATCAGCCGCTCCTGCGTGGCGTCGCTGGCGGAGAGTTCGCCGGTGATGCGGCCCTCGCGCATCGTCACGATGCGGTCGCTGATCGCCAGCACTTCGGGCAGTTCCGAGGAGATGGCGACGACGGCGATGCCGCTGCCGGCCAGTTCGTCGAGCAGTTCGTGCACCTCGGCCTTGGCCGCGATGTCCACGCCGCGCGTCGGCTCGTCGACGATCAATATTTTCGGCTTCAGCGCCAGCCAGCGCGCCAGGACGACTTTCTGCTGGTTGCCGCCCGACAGGTTGATGATCGACTGTTCGCCGCTGGCCATGCGGATCTTCAGCGCGCGCCGATAGCCTTCCAGCGCCGTCGCCTCGGCGCCCTCGCGCACGAACGTGCCGAGCCACAGGAACTGCGCCAGCGCGGCGATGGAGAAATTGCTGCGCACTGCCTGCGCCAGGAACAGCGCCTGCAACTTGCGGTCCTCCGGCACCAGCCCGATCCCGGCGCGGATCGCATCGCGCGGACTGCGGATTTTTTCCGCAGCGCCATCCACCTCGATGCTGCCGCCAGAGATAGGATCGGCCCCAAACACCGCGCGGGCGAATTCCGTTCGCCCAGCGCCGACCAGTCCGGCAATTCCCAGAATCTCGCCCTGCCGCACGTCGAGGTCGATGCCGTGCAGCGTCGTGCCGTGCCGCGACACCCCCTCGGTTGACAAGCCGCGCACGCGCAGCCGCAGCGGCCCTGGCGCATGCCGCGTCGCCGGCCGGCGGTAAAGCTGGTCGGCGGAGCGGCCCACCATCATGCGGATCAGTTCATCCATGCCGAGCCCCGCAACCGGCCGCGCGCCCACCAGCCGCCCGTCGCGCAATACCGTTACGCGGTCGCAGATGCCCATCGCCTCGCTGAGTCGGTGGGTGACGAAGATCACCGCCAGCCCGTCGTCGCGCAGCCCGTCCATGATCCGCATCAGCCGGGAAACCTCGGTTTCCGAGAGGGCTGAGGTCGGCTCGTCCATGATGATCAGCCGGCTCTGCATGGAGAGAGCGCGCGCGATCTCCACCATCTGCTGCTCGGCGACCGACAGGTCGCGCACCGGCATCATCGGGTCGAGGTCGAGGCCGATGCGCCTGGTCACTGCCGCCGTCTCGGCGCGCAGCCGCGCCCAGTCGATGAAGCCGCCGCGCAGCGGCTCGCGGCCGATGAACACGTTCTCCGCGATCGACAGATCAGGGACGAGGTTGAACTCCTGGTAGATCGTCACGATCCCCAGCGCCTGCGCCCGATGCGGCGTGGCCAGCGTGACCAGTGCGCCGTCCCACTCGATGGTACCGGTATCGGGGTGCTGCGCGCCGGAGACGATCTTCAGCAGCGTCGACTTGCCGGCGCCGTTCTCCCCGAGCAGCCCATGCACTTCGCCGGCGCGGATCTCCACCGACACGTCGGCAAGCGCCGTCACGCCCGGAAAGCGCTTGGTCAGCCCGGTGAGGCGGAGCAGGGGCGGGGAGGGCGGCGCGCCGCCCTCCCCATTGGTCTCGCGTTGCAGGATCAAGTCATCTCGGACAGGCGCTCGGCCTTGTCCAGGTTGTCCTTGCCGATCACGATCGGCGTCAGCAGCACGAGCTTCTCCTTCGGCTCCTGGCCGTCGCGGGCGAAGGCGACGGCGATGTCCATGGCGATGCGGCTCTGCTCACCCGGGAACTGCTCGACGGTGCCGGCAAGGCTGCCGTCCTTGATCCGCGCCAGCGCCTCCGGCAGGGCGTCGAAGCCGTAGATCTTGATGCCCTTAAGGTTGCGCGCCTTCACCGCCTCCAACGCGCCGAGCGCCATGTCGTCGTTGGCGCAGACGATCACGTCGGGCGGCTTGGCAAGGCCGGCGAGGCCCGATTCGGTGATCGACAGCGCCTGATCGCGGGCAAAATTGGCGGTCTGCTCGAAGACGATCTTGAACTTGTCCTTGTGCTTGTCGAGCACGCTGTGCAGCCCCTTGTTGCGGTCGATCGCCGGGCCCGCGCCCGGCTGGCCCTGCAGGTGGAACACCGTGCCGCCGTCCGGGAACGCCGCCACGATCGCCTCGCCCTGCGCCTCGCCGCCCTTGACGTTGTCGGCGCCGACATGCGCGAGGATTCCCTTCACGCCAACCACGCGCCGGTCGATCGTCACCACCGGTACTTTCGCGTCCACCGCCTCCTGCAGCGCCGGCGCCAATGCGCTGACGTCGAGCGGGCTGATCACGATCGCGTTGACGCCCTTGGTGATGCCGGCCTCGACGTCGCCGGTCTGCTTGGGCGCGCTGTTCTGGCCGTCGGTGTTGATCAGCGTGACGCCGCCCAGCTTGTCGGCTTCCGCGACAAGCTGCTTCTGCATGTGCACGAAGAACGGGAACGACAGGCTGGGCAGCGATGCCAGCACGGTGATGGATTTCGCAGCCCGGGCCGCCACGCCGCCAAGCATGGCGACCGGCACAGCCATCGTGGCCCCGAGCAGCAGGGTCCTACGCAGCATGGAACATTCCTCCGATTATTGTTTGGGTTCGCCCGGCGGAAGCGTGGCGCCGGCGCGGCCGCGCGTCAACTGATCGTCAGCACGTGCGGTGCAGACTGGCGGCATGGACCAGCCGCTGCCTCGCATTCGCCGCATCGCCTCCGAGGCCCAGGCGCTCGCCGCCGCCACGGCCTTCCGCGACCGCATCGCCGTCGGTGCCGCCCTGCGCGACCGCGAGCGCATCCTGCCCGCGCTCGAACTGGAGGCGCTGACCGAGGCCGGCCTCTGGGCGATCACCGTCCCGCAACAATTCGGCGGCGCCGACGTGTCGCACGCGACGCTGGCGGAGGTGGTGGCGCTGCTCGCCGAGGGCGACGCCAGCATCGCCCAGGTGCCACAGAACCATTTCTGCACGCTCGAAACCCTGCGGCACGTCGCCAACGACGACCAGCGGCGCGCGCTGTACGGGCTGGTGCTCGCCGGCACGCGGTTCGGCAACGCCGAGGCCGAACGCGGCGAGCCGACGCTGTTGCGCGACGACGGGTTCTCGCTGCGGCTCGACGGCACCAAGGCCTATTCGACCGGCGCCCTGTTCGCGCAACTGATCACCGTCACCGCGCGCGACGAAGCCGGGCGGCGAGTGCTCGTGGTGATCGAACGCGATGCGCCGGGGCTGACCGTGCTCGACGACTGGGATGGCATGGGCCAGCGCACGACCGCGAGCGGCACGACGATTCTCGACGGCGTGCGCGTCACCGCCGATCGTGTGCTGCCGCTGCACCGCGCCTTCGATCGCCGCACGCCGATCGGCGCCTTCGCGCAACTGCTGCACGCCGCCATCGACCTCGGCATCGCCCGCGCCGCGAGCGCCGAGACCGGCCGCTTCGTGCGTGAGCGGTCGCGCCCGTTCGCCGATGCCGGCGTCGCGCACGCCACCGACGATCCGCTGCTGCTGGAGCGGTTTGGCCAGGTGCAGGTGCGCCTGCTTGCCGCCGAAGCGCTGCTCGCCCGTGCCGCCGCCGCCCTGGATGCGGCGCGCGCCGAGCCGGGGGAGGACGCGTATATCGCCGCCTCCATCGCGGTCGCGGCGGCGAAGGCGACGACCACGGAGGCGGCGCTGGAGGCGTCTTCGGCGCTGTTCGAACTGTCCGGCACGCAGTCTGCGCGCGGCGCCTTCAACCTCGACCGTTACTGGCGCGATGCGCGCACGCACACGCTGCACGACCCGGTGCGCTGGAAATACCATGCCGTCGGCAATTTCTTCCTCAACGGCGCCGCACCGCCGATCACGTCGTACCTGTAACCGCCGCCATCGACGTCGCCAGGTCCCCGTACCCGGTAAACCGCCGCTCGAACGCCAGCCCCAGTCGTGCCGCCGCCGCCTCGGCCATCTTGGTGAGGTCCGCGTCCTCGGTCTGCGCGAGAAAGACAACGCGTTCGTAGTTGCCGAAATAGGCGTCGCGCAATTGCGGATGCCGGTCGAGCCCCAGGCCCTCCCACACCAGCGCGTCGAACGAGCGCGCCAGAAAATCGGTGAGGAAGAAGCTGCGCATGTCGGCGTCTTCTGCCGCCGCGAACGTCTCAACGCCGCTGAAGAACGCATAGCAATGCGCGCCGGGCAGCCGCTCGACGCCGGCTTCGGCGAGCACCCGGTCCAACTCGCCGCCGGTGCCGCAGTCGGCGTAGGCGACGAAGACCTTCTTGTAGCCGCCTTGCAACTCCGCCAGTGCCGCGCGCACCGCCGGCGCGATGCGCTCCGGCCGGTTGTGCAGCGTCGCCGGCAGGCATTGGACGCGTATATGCGGCAGCCGCGCCGGCGCGATCAGCGCCAGAATTTCACGCGCGAGCGCGCCGCAAGCCAGGATCAGCGTCGTTGGCTGGGGATCTGCCAACGTCTTGCCTCCTTGTTCGCCGGATCACGCTGACGGCCGGCCGCTATCTCACATCCACGATCGCCGTGTCATGCAGCGTGCCATGCGGCAGATGCACCTCGTAGACAAAACTGTCCCGCCCCTTGAAGCCGGCGGCCGGCGTGTACCAGACGAGCGACGCCGGCATCGTCTTGCCGCGGCAATCCGTCGCGCCAACGCGTGGCGGGTTGCTGACGACCTCGGTGCCCGTCCGCACGCTGACGCTGCCGTGCGACGGGTTGGTCACCACGCTCACCGATGGCAGGCCGCTTGGCGTGCAATGCTGGTCCCATTGGCCGTAGTGCTGGACAAGAACGTCCTGTCCCGGCGCGGTAGACCGCAGGAATTGCCGTGATTGCCGGCTGTCCTGCGCATGAGCCTGTGACGTCACTGCGGCACCGGCAAGCAAGGCGATCGTCAATGATCTTCGCATCGGACAGGTCCATCGATCGAGGGCCACAAGCGCCATGCCGGGTTGTTTGCCGCTCTATCCCCGCCGCCGCCCGGCCCGCCGCTCGCCTGCCGTCACGCGCGACGGCGGCGAGGCCAGCGGGCCGATGGCCGCGATGATCTGCTCCGCGCTCGGCCGCTCGCCTTTCGCGTAGCCTTCCAACGCCCGGCGCATCGCCAGCAAGTGCTCCGGCCGCGTGCCGCAGCAGCCGCCGATGATCTTTGCGCCCGCATCCAGGGCCAGCCTTGCGTACTCCGCCATCACCTGCGGCGTGCCGGTATAGGTCACGCCGCCGGCGCCCACCTGCGGCACGCCGCAATTGGCTTTCGCGATCACCACGGCGTCAGGCTGCGCCTCGGTCATCGCGAGAACGGAGCACAGCAGGTCAGAGGCGCCGACGCCGCAGTTGCAGCCGATGCCGTGCGGGTGCGGCAGGTAGCCGGAGACCTCGCGGATCATGTTCTCCGGCCGCACGCCCATCATGGTGTTGCCGGCGGTGTCGAACGAGGCCGTCACCGTGAACGGCATGCCGACCTTCGCCGCAGCAGCGGCGGCGGCGTGCATTTCCTCCAGCGCCGACATGGTCTCGATCCAGATCACGTCGGCGCCACCGTCCTTCAGCCCCTCCATCTGCTCGAAGAAAACCTCCTCGGCCCATTCCGGCGTCATCGCCCCGAGCGGGGCGAACAGGTCGCCGGTCGGCCCGACCGAGCCCGCGACGATTACCCGCCGGTCCGCCGCGTCGGCGACCGCGCGGGCGTTCTGCGCCGCCAGCCGGTTCAACTCGCGCACCCGTCCATCCAGCTTGTGCAGCGCCAGCCGCCGGCTGGTGCCGCCAAAGCTGTTGGTCAGGATGATGTCGGCGCCGGCCTCGACGAAATTCTGGTGCAGCCGGCGGATGCGGTCCGGATGGGTCTCGTTCCACAGCTCCGGCGCGTCGCCGCTGGTCAGGCCCATGTCGAACAGGTTGGTGCCGGTGGCGCCATCAGCCAACAACCAGTCGCGTCCGGCAAACAAGGTGTCGTCCATATGAAAGTTCGTCCTGGTCCGGCTGCCTAGTGTGGGGGCGCAATCTCGGGATGCGGTGGCGGTTTGTCCACCTATATCCGGGACATATCCGGCCAGCGCCCTCGCCGCCGGAGCAAGGAGCCGATCCCCCACATGGCGCAGCGCATCGTCGTCTTTTGGCGCGACATCCCCACCCAGGTCATCGTCAAGCAGGGCCGCACGGCGGAGAAGCGCGAATTGCCGGAGCGCTTCATCACCGCCGTGGATTGGGCGGCGATGCGGTCCGGCGCGCGCGATACCGATGCCTACCTCGCGGAATGGCGCCGCGGCGCCCCCGAAGCCTGCGGCGACGATCTGGCGGCGGAGGCGGATGCGGCGCTGGCCGACCTGCTGGCGCGCTACGACCAGGCGCGCCTCGATGCGCTGGTCAAGTCGGGCGGACGGGACGATACCTGATGGACCAGATGGCACCGATCATCCCCCCCGTGGCCGGCCAGAAAGACGCGCTGGTGCTGTTCATGCCGAGCGGCCGGCGCGGCCGCTTCCCGCTCGGCACGCCGCTGCTCGATGCAGCGCGGCAGCTTGGCGTCTATGTCGAGAGCGTCTGCGGCGGCCGCGGCCTGTGCGGCCGCTGCCAGGTCGAGGTGGTGGACGGCGAGTTCTCTAAGCACGGCATCACCAGCCGCGCCAACCACCTCGCCGACGCCGTTGAAACCGAGGCACCGTACCGCCGCCGTGGCGTGCTGGCGGACAACCGCCGCCTGTCCTGCGCCGCCCGCGTGCTCGGCGACCTCGTGGTGGACGTGCCGACCGAATTCGCGGTCAACCGCCAGATCGTGCGCAAGCGCGCCGAAACCCGCGCCATCGACCTCGATGCGGCGACGCGGCTGGTCACGGTCGCGGTGCCCGAGCCCGACATGGAACACCCGCTCGGCGACGCCGACCGGCTGCTCGCCGCCATCGAAGCCGCCGGCGACTGGCGGGGCGTGGCGCTGGACCCCCGGTTGCACCCCAGGGTGCAACCCGTGCTCCGCGCCGGCCACTGGACGGTGACGGCGGCGGTGCATCAGGACGTCGACCGGCCTGAGGTGATCGCGCTGTGGCCCGGCACGCACACGGCGCTGTTCGGCCTCGCCTTCGACATCGGCTCGACCACGATTGCCGGGCATCTGGTGGACATGGCGACCGGCCGGGCGGTCGCCTCCGCCGGCACCGCCAACCCGCAGATCCGCTTCGGCGAAGACCTGATGAGCCGGATTTCTTATCTGATGCTCAACCCGAACGACCGCGGCGCCCTGACCGACGCCGTGCGCGGCGCCATCGCCGGGCTGATCGACCGGCTGTGCTCGCAGGCCGAGGTCGCGGCGACCGACGTGCTGGAAGCCGTGTTCGTCGGCAACCCGGTGATGCACCACCTGTTCCTCGGCATCGACCCGACCGAACTCGGGCAGGCGCCGTTTGCGCTGGCGATCTCTTCCGCCATTCGCATGCCGGCGCGCGATCTCGGCCTGCCGATCAACCGCGGTGCCCGCGTCTACGTGCTGCCCTGCATCGCCGGCCATGTCGGCGCCGACGCGGCGGCCGTGGCCCTCGCCGAAGGCCCGCAGCACGGCGACGAGATTTGTCTGGTCGTCGATGTCGGCACCAATGCGGAGATCCTGCTCGGCAACCGCGCGCGCATCCTCGCGGCCAGTTCGCCCACCGGCCCGGCCTTCGAGGGCGCGCAGATTTCCTCCGGCCAGCGCGCCGCCCCCGGCGCCATCGAGCGCGTGCGCATCGACCCGGTCACGCTGGAGCCGCGCTTCAAGGTGCTGGGTGTGGAAGCGTGGTCGGACGAGGCCGGGTTCGACGAGCAGATCGAAACGGTCGGCGTCACCGGCATCTGCGGCTCCGGCATCATCGAGGCCGTCGCGGAAATGTTTCTGGCCGGTATCGTGAGTGCCGAGGGCCTGATCAACGGCGATTTTCTCGCCCGCAGTTCCCGCATCGTCGCCGACGGCCGAACCTTCGCCTATCGCCTGTGGGACGGGGCCGTCAGCATCTCCGTGACGCAGAACGACATCCGCGCCATCCAGTTGGCCAAGGGCGCCCTGTATGCCGGCGCCCGGCTGCTGATGGACCGGCTGGGCGTGGACCACGTGGACCGCATCAAGCTCGCAGGGGCATTCGGCAGCTTCATCGACCCCAAATACGCGATGATCCTGGGGCTGATCCCGGATTGCCGCCTCGACCGCGTCAGCGCCGTCGGCAACGCGGCCGGCACCGGCGCCCGTATGGCGCTGGTCAACCGCGGCCACCGCGCCGAGGTCGAGG
>Ga0302314_10008571_pt1 | contig 18177 bp, 16 predicted proteins | sample III_Palsa_N2_3_FD_200533 | JGI IMG/M metagenome (GOLD analysis project Ga0302314, IMG submission 200533) | Peat permafrost microbial communities from Stordalen Mire near Abisko, Sweden - III_Palsa_N2_3 | ecosystem: Environmental > Terrestrial > Soil > Palsa > Peat permafrost | place: Sweden...
CTCAGTGGCACCACCCTCAGCACCACCTTCCCGGCCAACAGCATCACCCTCCTCGTGGTGGCCTCGGCCACCGTGGCGGTGGTGCCGGATGCCGGACAGCCGGGCGGCGGCGCCGACGGAGGCAGCCCCACCGGCCCCTCCGCGGCCCTGGCCAACGGAGTACAGGGCCTTGCCTGCGCGAGCGCGCCCGGGCCCGTGGGTGGGGTGGGCCTCCTCGGACTCCTCCTGCTTCTCGTCAGTCGTCCTCGCGGCCAAGCGCCACGGCCACCGCGCCTCCCTCGCGGGTGACGTGCACCGTCCAGGGACGGCAGCACACCGGGCAGTCCTCGACGTAACTCTCCTCGGCGACGCCCACCGCATCCGCCTGCACCGTCACGCGCTCGCCGCAGTAAGGGCAGCGCGGCCGCTGGGGCCGGCCCTGCGCCTCAGCCGGCCCCTCGAGGGCCCGAAGGCGCGGCGAGGCGGGCACGCTGTCGCCCCGGGCCGCGGCCTCTTCCCAGGATTCCAGCTCGAGCTCGAGCTCGGACACCTCGACGCCGAGCAGCGTGCTCGGGACACTCAAGAGGTGTGCACGGGCCCGGCCGAAGAGGGTGGCGGCGCCGGCGGGCTTCCTTCGCGCCCACTGGTGGAAGGCAGCGGCCAGCTGCACGAGCGCCTGCAGGAGATGTCTCTCCGCGCCCTGGGCCGTCCGCCAGCCCTCCTCCCACGCGTCATGGGCAGCGTGAAACTCGCCGGCCTCGAAGCGGACAAGGCCTGCTTGCACAGTGGAATCAAGCGCCGGCATGGAGCGTGTCTTCTCACAGTCCCCCGCGAGGGCCCAAAACCGCTCACTCTTCCGCAGTCACGCCCCCCCAGCGTATTTCCGTCGTTGGACGCCCCGTCCGTCCGTGGTAGCGCACCGGGGAAGGGAGCCTCGGCGACGAGTCTCTCCGGGACCAGGGGGAGCATGCGTGGCGAGCCTCATCCGAGCGACCCTCACGTTTCTGCTTTCAAACTTCACGCTGACGTTTCTCGTCACCGGGCTGCTCTTTTCCACAGTCGCCATCGCCCGCGCGCCAAAGCCGGTGGGCGAGGCCTTGGTGGTGGAGAAGCTGCTCTCCTGGCATGTCTTCTTCTGCGTCGGCGTTGCCTACCTCTACAATTTCGTCTGTCACGTCTTCTTCGGCGAGATGTCCGCGGCCTTCATCGGCTGGGTGGACAGTCCCTTTCAATTCGAAGTCGGTACGGCCAGCCTCGGCTTCTCCCTCGTCGGCTTCCTGGCCGCCTTCCGCAGCTTTGACTTGCGGCTGGGGGCGATTGTCGGTGCTGGCGTGTTCAGCCTCGGGGCGGCGGTGGGGCACGTGTACCAGATGGTGACGGCGCACAATTTCGCGCCCGGCAACGCCGGCCTCTTCTTCTACCTGGACATCCTCATCCCGGTGTTTGGGCTCGCGCTCCTGTGGTTCCAGTGGAAGCTTGGACGCGCGGCCGCCGGCGGCCGCGCGCAAGGCGCACCGGTGAATTGAAGGGCCGACACGAGGGCAGCCGGAGAAGTCACACCCGAGGAGAAGGAGCGACTCGCCATGGACAAGCGTCAACCAAAGCAAGCAGCAACCACCGACAGCTCACGCCGAAACGTGCTCATCGGAAGTGCCGGCCTTGCCGCCGCGGCAGGTTTGTCCGGGATGACGGCCGAAGCTGCGCCCGCCTCGTCCAGCGGCGGAAAGGGAAAGCACGTCATGAACCGCCTCATCACCAAGGACGGCACGGAGATTTACTTCAAGGACTGGGGCACAGGGCAGCCCGTCGTCTTCAGCCATGGGTGGCCACTCTCGGCGGATGCCTTCGAGGACCAGATGTACTTCCTGGCCTCCAACGGCTTCCGCTGCATCGCGCATGACCGCCGCGGCCACGGCCGTTCGAGCCAGCCCTGGAATGGGAATGACATGGACACCTACGCCGACGACCTGGCGGAGCTCACCAAGGCACTCGACCTCCAGAAGGCCATCCACGTCGGCCATTCCACGGGCGGTGGGGAGGTCGTCCGCTACATCGGCCGCCACGGCACCAAGCGCGTGGCGAAGGCGGTCCTCATCGGCGCCGTCCCTCCCTTGATGTTGAAGACACCGGCCAACCCGGGCGGCACCCCCATCGACGCGTTCAACCAGCTCCGTGCGGCCGTCCAGGCCGACCGTTCCGCCTTCTGGAAGGACCTGAGCATGCCCTTCTACGGCTACAACCGGCCTGGAGCGAAAATCTCCGAAGGCGTGCGCGAATCATTCTGGATGCAGAGCATGATGGCCGGCTTTCCAGCGTCCTACTTCTGCATCAAGGCCTTCTCGGAGACGGACTTCACCGAGGACTGCAAGAAGGTCGACGTTCCGACGCTCATCATCCACGGCGATGACGACCAGATTGTGCCTTTCGCCGACTCCGCACCCCTGACACAGAAGCTCATCAAGGGCTCCGAGCTCAAGGTGTACAAGGGCGCCCCGCACGGCATGTGCACGACGCTGAAGGACAAGGTGAACGAGGAGCTGCTCGCGTTCTTCAAGAGCTGAACGCACGCCTTCCCAGGTGCGCGACGGGTCATCATTCGGCTCGTCGCGCTCCAGGCGATGCCTTGCGCACTTCCCTTCAGCGAATCTCTCAGAATGACGTTGGCCAGACACCGTGCGGCCGCAGTTGGCCGCTGATGTAGCGACCAGCTGTGAGAGGCGGCGCTAGGAAAGAGTCTCGAACGCGTGCAGGGTTGGGCCTAGACATGGTGCTCACTACCGGCGTTCGCCTCGGGCGCTACGAGATTCTCGCTCCACTTGGCTCAGGCGGCATGGGTGAGGTCTATCGAGCCCGCGACACCCGCCTCGGTCGGGAAGTCGCGGTCAAGGTCTTGCCTCACGATGTGTCTACCTCGGACGCATGGCGGCAGCGTCTGGAAGGCGAGGCCAAGACCATCTCCAAGCTTGCGCACCCACATGTCTGCGCCCTCTTCGACGTCGGCCGGGAGGGCGACGTCGATTACCTGGTGATGGAGCTGCTCTCCGGCGTGACGCTGGCGGCCCGGCTGGCAAGGGGCGCGCTTCCTCTCGAGGAGGTGTTCCGCTTCGGTTCGGAGATGGCATCGGCGCTGGCTGCAACCCACGCAGTGGGCATTGCGCACGGGGATTTGAAGCCGAGCAACGTCATGGTCACCAAGACCGGCGTGAAGCTACTGGACTTTGGCGTTGCCACGCGACTCGTGCCTCCTCAGGTGGCAAGGGACGCGACGTGGGAATCGACGGTGAGTCACGGCCCCACGCCGGGGGGAGGGCTCATCGGAACGCTTCCCTACATGCGTCCGCCGCTTTCCCGTCGAATTGCTCCGGCGCCAGCGCGAGAGCTCGATTCGGTTCCTCCTGCCGCCGCCTCCCGGCAGCACGGTCTACTGGCACCCGGAAGACGACTCGCTCGCCGTGTCGCCCGACGGCTCACAACTGGCGTACGTCGCCGTCAATTCCAAAGGTGAGCAGCACCTCTGGGTCCGTCGGCTGAACGACCTCGACGCCCATCAACTTCCAACGACGGAAGGAGCGCGCTCGGTGTTCTGGTCGGCGGACGGACGTTCCATCGCCTTTTTCGCCGAAGGAAAGCTGAGGCGCCTCGACCTGTCGGACGAGGCCGCCGTCATCCTTTGCCCAGTCGACATGGGAGGCATCGGGCCATCCGGTTCCTGGGGAAAGAACGGCGCGATTCTCTTCGCTGCCGACGGGAAAATCATGCGCGTGCCGGCGACTGGCGGGACTCCCACGGTCGAGCTGAAGCCGGACACCGCACACGGAGAGAGTCCCCTCCGCTACCCCACGTTTCTGCCTGATGGCGTGCGTTTCCTCTACCTGGCCGGCACGAGCGGCCGCCGGGTCCTGATGGCATCCGCTCCCGGACGTGAACCGCGGGCAGTGATGTCGGTCAACTCGAAGGTCACATTCAGCGAGCCGGGTTTTCTCCTCTTTGCGAAGGAGGGTACCCTGCTCGCGCAGCGCTACGACTGGCGGACGAGCAAGCTTGAAGGAGCGCCCTTCGCCGTTGCTCAGCACGTGCGAGGCTTCATCACCACCGCCGGTGCCGAGTTTGCGACGTCCCCGAGCGGCACCCTCGTCTTTCAGAGCTCGGACGACGCGCAACGACTCGCGGTTCTCGACCGGACCGGACGTGAGCTCGCAGCGGTTGCCAAGTCGGGGAAGTATTTCGACTTCGCGATCTCTCCCAGCGGTCAACGGCTGGCTTTCGGTCGGGCGACACCCGGCCTTGGCACGTCGGACCTCTGGTCGCTCGACCTCCAGCGTGGAGTTGAAACCCGGCTGACGTCGAGCATCGGAAACGAGCTCATGTCGGCGTGGTTGCCGGGCGAGAGGGCACTCCTCTACTCGACCGGCGAGGGCGGCTTGCCGCACCTGGTGCGGCGCGACCTCGAGACCGGGACGGACACCCCGCTTCTGCCGGTGCGAGGGTGGCAGAGGGTCCAGGACGTCTCTCCCGATGGAAGTGAATTCCTCTACACGGAGGAGCGCGCGCTCTGTAGGTTCCCCCTGCGAGATGCGGGAACCCCCTCGCCGGTGCTGAAGTCGACTTTCGGTGTCTCCGACGTCCGCTTCTCCCCCGACGGGAAGTACATCGCGCTCATCTCAGACGAATCCGGCCAGGACGAAGCCTACATCACCCCCTACCCTGGGCCTGGAGAGAGGCTCCGCATCTCGAGCAGTGGCGCGGCGGCGCTCCAGTGGAACCGCGAGACAGAAACCCTCTTCTATTCGGACGTCGAGGGCAGGCTGTGGTCTCTGGCGGTGAGTACCCAACCCGTCCTGCACATCGGTGCTCGGACCTTGCTCTTCACTGCCAAGAGTCTCGTGCCGAGGTCCTGGAGTACCGGACCGAGCTTCGACGTGTTTCCGGACGGGATGCGAATCCTCGTCGCCAGCCCTGAGGTGACGGCCGACGAGGTACCACTCACGGTGGTGGTGAATTGGCCTGCGGCAGCCCCCAACTAGGGGCGAGCTGCACCTCAGCATTCAACGGCCGCCGGGGGACGAAGCGGCTAGCGAGCAACCTCGGAGGAGAGGACGAGGTCCCCGCGGCCCAGGTACTCCCCCTCGCTGAAGGCTCCGTAGAATTCCTCGAGCATGGCGTCGAAGTCCGGGTAGCGCGCCTCGCGCCGGTCGTGCGTCATCTTGTCGAAGATGAGGTCGAGCTTGCTCGGGGCGTCGGTGCGCACTTCGGAGGGCAGCGGTGAGCGGCGGCCGGGGATGGCACCGGTGAGCATCTCGTAGAGGAGGATTCCCACGCCGTAGACGTCGGCCGCGCCGCCAGCGTCCTTGGCCTTCACGATGAGCTCCGGGGCAAGGTAGCTGAGCGAGCCCGTGCCCACGTACACCTGGGGCATGCCCTTGCCAGAATCAATCTCGATGACGCGGCTCAGCCCGAAGTCGCCGATTTTCGCATTGCCGTAGGCGTCGAAGAGGACGTTCTCCGGCTTGATGTTTTGGTGGGTCAGGCCCTGGGCGTGGGCGGCCCGCAGCGCGTAGGAGAGCTGCAGGAAGATTCGCACCGCCAGCGGGACGGGAAGCCCCTTGCCGCCGGTCTGGTCGAGGCGCTCGCGCAGGTTTCCCCGCAGGAGCTCCATCACCACGTAGGGCCGCCCGACGTCGGTATTCTGGTCGAGGATGGACACCACCCCGGGGTGGCGCACCTGGGCCTGGGCGCAGAGCTCGGCCTTGAGGCGCTTCACCACGTCCGAGCGCTGAAGGAAGGAGAAGTAGTTGAAAATATCCTTCAGCTCCTTCACCGACACCTCGATGCCAAGGCTGTTCTGCCGGCCCTTGTAGACGGTGCCCAGGGGACCCGAGCCGATGGCGTCGAACTTGGTGTAGCGGACGTCGCCGTCCGAGGGCTTGCCCGCAGCGGGAGCGGGGCGACCATCCACCGCCGCGACGGCGTCGATGCCGGTGGTGGTGCGGCGCAGCGGTGCGCGCGGGACAGGGGTATTCGACGGTGGGGGGGCGGCTGGCTGTGGCACTGCAGTCTCCACGGTGACGCGTTCCAAGGCGGGGACGGAGGTCTCCACCTCGACGGGATAGGAATTGCCGAGTGGCTCATCGGCGGGCGCGAGCTGCTCGGAGAAGAATTCCCCCACCTCGCCGCTGAAGCGGTCGAGCTCGTTGCCTTCCACGACGCGCTCGCCGGTGTCGGTGAGCCGCAGCTGGGCCTCGCGGTCCATGGCGATGTAGTGGAACTTCCGGAGGAAGAAGAAGTAGGCGTCGAACTCGAGCGAAACCGCCGGCTCGAGCGCCGTCTTCACGTCCGCCAGCTTGTTCGAGCGTCCGAGCCGCCCGTTCTCCCGAAGGTTCTTCAGGATGAACAGCGCCTCGCCGCTCACCGTGTCGCGGGTGATGGCCGCTCTCTGGGAATTCATGACGTTCACGTGCCCTCGGGATGCTAGCTGATCCGCAGCAGTCGCTTCACCGTTTCCAGGACCTGGACGAACCGCACCGGCTTGCCCAGGTAGACATCGACTCCAAGGTACGTGGCGCGCTCCTGCGCCTCCGTCCCACCTCCGCTAATCGCTACCACGGGTACGGCGCGGAAGCGCGGGTCAGCCTTCATCCTGGCCACCAACTGAAAGCCGTCCAACACAGGCATGTAGAGGTCCGTGACCACCAGGTCAAAGGGACGCGCCTCGAGCTGGGCCAGCGCCCCGTGTCCGTCCTGGGCGAAATGCACCTCCATCGGGACCCGCCCCCCGAGGTTTTCCGTGGCCAGCTTCTTCAGGACGTAGCTGTACATCTCCACCACATGCGGGTTGTCCTCGACGAGAAGGACACGGTAGCCAGAAGCCGCCGGAGCCGTGGCCCGGCGCACGCCTTCCTGCAGCATCCCCTCCAGACGCTGCCTGGCCGTGGGGTCCGCCACCCGGATGCCGAGGCCTCCCACCGCATCCGGCCGTGGGGGCCGCACCCAGACCACCTCCCCGGCCAGCGGGACCGGCTTGAGGAGGCCCGGGAAGGAGACGGAGAGGAAGACGGGCTCTCCAGGAGCGAGCGGCTCGCTGGTTTGGACGAAAAGGCCGCCCCGGGAGAGGTTTTCCGTCGCGTTGAGCGCGGCGGCTCGGTCCTGGAAGTGGACTCGCAGGACGAAGGGGACACGAGTGTCCCCGCGCTTGTCTTCCTCGTCCATCAGCTAATGCCATCCGTTGACAGGGACCCTCGAAAGCCCCTACGAAGCCGCCCCGATGGGGTCGCCCTTCTTCTCGGCCGAGGAGCAGCGCGTCTTCGACGCGAAGCTGTCGGAGATTGTCGCCCACTACCCGGCGGACCGCAAAAGCGCGGCGATGCTGCCGGCGCTGCGCTTGCTCCAAGAATTGAAGGGATGGCTGTCTCCAGACGGGATGCTCTTGGTGGCGAAAGCCCTGGACGTTCCCCCGGAGCGGGCCTACGAGGTGGCTACCTTCTACGTCATGTTTCACACGGAGAAGCCGGGGAAACACGTGGTGGACGTGTGCACCAACCTCTCCTGCTCGTTGTGGGGAGCCGAGGAGCTGCTCGCCTATCTCGAGGCGAAGCTGGGCCTCAAGGCCGGTAGCTCCAACGAGAAGTGGAGCTTGCGCGAGACGGAATGCCTGGCCTCCTGCGGCACCGCGCCCTGCCTGCAGGTGGACGAGGTCCACCACGAGAACCTCACCCGCGGGCGCGTCGACGCCCTCTTCGAGAAGCTGTCCTGACGCCCTAGGAGGGGGAAACACCAAGCGATGCTGCCGGCCGCCGAGAAGGTCATCACCCGGAACTGGGGGAACCCCGACTCCTGGACGCTGGAGGCATACCGGAAGTCCGGCGGCTACCAGTCCCTGGAGAAGGCGCTGGGGATGACGCCCCAGGCGGTGACCGACGAGGTGAAGAAGAGCAACCTCCGCGGTCGCGGCGGCGCAGGCTTTCCCACCGGCCTCAAGTGGAGCTTCGTCCCCAAGGACAGCCCCAAGCCCAAGTACCTGGCGGTCAATGCCGACGAGTCCGAGCCGGGCACCTTCAAGGACAGGTACATCCTCGAGAACGACCCGCACATGCTCCTCGAGGGCATCGGCATCGCGGCCTTCGCCCTGGGGGTCCACACCGCCTACATCTACGCGCGCGGCGAGTTCAAGTTCCCCGCGGAGCGCCTCCAGCGCGCCGTCGACGAGGCGTACAAGGCTGGCTTCTTTGGCTCCTCGGTGCTGGGCAAGGGCTTTGCCCTGGACGTCTTCATCGTCCGGGGCGCCGGGGCCTACATCTGCGGCGAAGAGACAGGAATGCTCGAGTCCCTGGAAGGAAAGAAGGGCTGGCCGAGGCTCAAGCCGCCCTTCCCGGCGGTGGTGGGCCTCTTCGGCGCCCCGACGGTGGTGAACAACGTGGAGACGCTGGCCTCGGTGCCGGCCATCATCGAGCACGGCGCCGAGTGGTACGCGAAGCTTGGGACGGAGAAGTCGGGGGGGACGAAGCTCATCTGCCTCTCCGGCAGCGTGAAGCGGCCGGGCGTCTTCGAGATTTCCATGCGCACCACCGTCCGGCAGCTGATTGAGGACGAGCGCTACGGCCAGGGCATGCCCCAGGGCCGCAAGGTGAAGGCCGTCATCCCCGGGGGCTCGAGCGCGCCGGTGCTCGCGGCGAACGAGCTCGACGTGGCGCTGGAATTCGAGGCGCTGAAGAAGGTGGACAACATGGCGGGCTCGGGCGGTGTCATCGTCATGGACGACACCACCTGCATGGTCCGCAGCCTGTGGCGCGTCATCCGCTTCTACGCCGAGGAATCCTGCGGCCAGTGCACGCCCTGCCGCGAGGGGGCGCCCTGGGCGGCGCGGCTTCTGCGCAAGATGGAGGAAGGCCGGGGCGAGGCGGAGGACCTGGACATCCTGCTCCACGTCGCGCACAGCATCGCGCCCTTCCCGCCCATCGGCCTCGGGAACACCATCTGCGCGCTGGGAGACTCGGTGGCGCTGCCCATCCACAGCTTCGTGGCGCGCTTTCGCGACGAGTTCCAGGCCCACATCTCCCAGCACCGCTGTCCCTTCGGCGACCGCCCCTGGGGCCACTACGGAGCGTTTCGCGCGTGAACCACCTCGGCCCCCCGGGTACCGTCTTCTACCTGCTCGCCTTCGCCACGGCGTTCTCCGCCATCCTGGTGATTGTCGTCCGCAACCCCATCAACTCGGCCATGGCGCTGGTGGCGACCTTTCTCTTCCTGGCCGCCATCTATGCCCAGCTGCTCGCGCACACCATCGCCATCCTCCAGGTGCTGGTCTACGCCGGCGCCATCATGGTGCTCTTCCTCTTCGTCATCATGCTGCTCTCGCTCACCCAGGACGCCGAGGTGACGCCGCGCCTCAGCATCCACCAGGTGGTGGGCGGCGCGACGGCGGTGGCGCTCGTCGTGGGGCTGGTGGTGGCGCTTGGCCGCTGGCACGAGGCGGGTGGGGCGCGGGCCAAGGAAACCCTCGCCCGCTTCGGGACGCTGGAGCAGGTGGGCGGCCTCCTCTACACCCGCTGGCTGCTCCCCTTCGAAGCCGTCTCGCTCTTGCTTCTGGTGGCCATGGTCGGAGCCGTGGTGGTGGCCAAACCCCGCATCTAGCTCGCAGGAGCTTCAAGAAACCGATGGCCCCCAACCAGGTCGACTCGCAGTACTACCTGCTCCTGGCAGCCGCGCTGTTCTGCATCGGCATGTTCGGCGTGCTGGTGCGGCGCAATGCGCTGGTGGTCTTCATGAGCATCGAGCTGATGCTCAACGCAGCGAACCTCACCTTCCTCGCCGCCGCCCGTGACCGCATGGACAGCAACGGGCACCTGGCCGCGCTCTTCGTCATCGCCGTCGCCGCGGCGGAGGCGGCGATTGGTTTGGCCATCATCATCGCCCTGTTTCGCAACCGCGGGACGGTGAACGTGGAAGACATCCGGACCATGAAGTACTAGGCCCTCCAACACCGACCATGGACTGGACAGCAGTCTTCACCAAGTCGTTGGCCAACCCCCAGGCGATGTCCGCCTCCCTGTGGCTCATCATCGGGCTCCCGGCCTTCGGCGCCCTGCTCTGCGGCGTCTTCGGGAGACTGCTCGGCCGGACCTACGTCAACCTCGTGGCCTGCGCCTCGGTGCTGGCGAGCTTCATCCTCTCGCTGTTCGCCTTCCAGGCGGTGTCGGTTCCGGACCGAAGCGTGGTGGTCACCCCGGCCTCCAACGGCGTCGCTCAGCTCTTCGCCATGAGCTCGGACTACGGGGTGTGGTTTTCCGCCGGCACCTTTACAGCGCGCTACGGCCTGTGGGTGGACCACCTGTCGGCCACCATGCTTCTGGTGGTGACCGGCGTCGGCTTTCTCATTCACCTCTACAGCACCGCGTACATGGAGCACGACGAGGGCTACGGGCGCTACTTCGCCTACCTCAACCTCTTCATGGCGATGATGTTGACGCTGGTGCTGGCCGACAACCTCGTCCTGCTCTTCGTCGGATGGGAGGGCGTCGGCCTGTGCAGCTACCTCCTCATCGGCTTCTGGTACACCGACGCGGCCAACGCCTGGGCCGGGCGCAAGGCCTTCATCGCCAACCGCGTCGGCGACTGCGCCTTCATCCTGGCGATGATGCTCCTCGTCCTCACCGTGACGGCCTACTCCAAGGCCCCGGGGAACGACCCTCCGGCCATCACCTTCGCCTCCCGGCGAATTCTGTGGACCCGCGCCGTGAGTGGCGACCCCGGCCCCCTCAACTTCCAGGTGCTGGAGGAGTTCGCCCGGTACCTCCCGGCCGACATCGCCACGGGTAGCAAGGGCATTCTCGACGTGCCCATCCCCAACGGCCCGCTGGCCGGGCGCACCTACGGACACACGCTGACGGCCATCTTCCTCTTGCTCCTCCTGGGGGCAGCCGGAAAGAGCGCTCAGCTGCCCCTCTACGTCTGGCTCCCGGACGCCATGGCCGGCCCGACGCCGGTGAGCGCCCTCATCCACGCCGCCACCATGGTGACGGCGGGCGTCTACATGCTGTGCCGGATGAGCCCGCTCCTCGTCATGTCCCCGACGGCGATGGCCACCGTGGCCATGGTGGGAGCCATCACCGCGCTCTTCGCCGCCGTCTTGGCCTTCGCGCAGAATGACTTGAAGAAGGTGCTCGCCTACTCGACCATCAGCCAGCTCGGGTACATGTTTCTGGCGGTGGGGGTGGGCGTCTTCTGGGCCGCCATCCTGCATCTCGTCACCCACGCCTTCTTCAAGGCCTGCCTCTTCCTCAGCGCCGGCAGCGTCATGCACGGCAACGACGGCGAGCTGGACATCAAGAAGCTGGGCGGCCTGCGCAAGGAGATGCCCTGGACGACGGCCTGCTTCTTCATCGCCACGCTGACCATCACCGGCCTCGTGCCGCTGAGTGGCTTCTTCAGCAAAGACGACATCCTCCACGGCGCCCTGGGCGCGAAGCTTGCGGGCTACGGGTGGGTGGGGCCGACGGTGTACGTGCTTGGCTCCATCGCCGCCGTCTGCACCGCCTTCTACATGTCCCGGGCCTACCTGCTCACCTTCACCGGGGAGCGTTCCAAGGACGCCAAGGTGCCCCACGCCCACGAGAGTGGCTGGGTGATGGTGGCGCCCCTCGTCATCCTGGCCGCCTTCTCCCTCTTGCTCATCCCGCATGGCTGGCCCGACCTGGTGAAAATCCCCATCGGCCCTCCCGAGACGCTGATGCAGATGTTTCTGAGCACGGTCTTCCGCCTCGCCGAGGGCATGGCCAGCAAGGCGCACACCCTGCTTCCGGAGGCCGAGTCGAGCCCGTGGCCGGGATTCGGGGTGGCGCTGGTGCTGGCCTGGCTCGGCGGCGGCGCGGCCTGGGTGCTCTACAAGCGCGTCTTTCCGGCCCGCGCCGGAAAGCCGGTGCCCGGCTTCTTCGCCGCGGTGCACTCCTTCACCGAGCACAAGTTCTACGTCGATGAGGCGTACGACGTCGTCTACAGCTTCATCAAGTACCTGAGCATCGGCCTCTTCCGGGTGGTGGACGAGGGCCTCATCGACACGGTGGCCGTCGGCGGGACGGCCTTCGTGACGTCGAAGGTGGGTTCCGCCCTCCGCTACATCCAGACCGGCGACGCGCAGACGTACGCGGCGATGATGGCGGTGGGCCTTCTCTGCGGCGTCGGGTACGCGCTCTTCGAGGCGCTGGTCAAATGACTCCCACCCTCCAGCCCTACCTCCTGACGCTGGTGTGGTCTCTCCCGGTGCTCTTCGCGGCCTTCTTGGTCTTCATCCCGCGCGCGGAGACGGGCCAGCTGCGGGCCTGGACACTCCTGGCCATGGTGGTCGACTTCGCCCTGACGGTGGTGGCCTACCTCCTCTTCCAGCCCAAGGGAGCGGAGTTCCAGTTCGAGACGCGCCGGGCGTGGATTCCGGATTTGGGCATCACCTACCACCTGGGCGTGGACGGCCTGAGCATCTCGCTCGTGCTCCTCACCGGGTTTCTCGGACCGGTGGTGGTCCTCAGCTCGTGGAAATTCATCCATGAGCGCGTGAAGGAATTCCACATCTCGCTCCTCCTCGTGCAGGCGGCGATGATGGGGACGCTGGTTTCCCTGGACCTCGTCCTCTTCTACGTCTTCTTCGAGGCGATGCTGGTCCCGATGTACGTGCTCATCGGGGTGTGGGGCTCGGAGCGCCGTCGCGAGGCGGCGATGAAGTTTTTTCTCTACACCTTCTTCGGCTCGCTCCTGATGCTGGTGGCGATTCTGGCCGTCTACTTCGTCGGTCAACCGCCCGGCGCGCGCAGCTTCGACTACGGCACCGTCTACAACTCGCTCCTCGACGCCAACCGGCAGCTGTCCCTGTGTACCAAGGGAGTCGAATGCGCCGGGCTCTCGCCCCTGGCCCTGACGTTGAAGGCCTGGGGGCCGCTGATGTTTTTGGCCTTCGCCATCGCCTTCGCCATCAAGGTCCCGATGTTTCCGGTGCACACCTGGCTTCCCGAGGCCCACGTCGAGGCGCCGGTGGCCGGCTCCATCATCCTCGCCGGCGTGATGTTGAAGATGGGCACCTACGGCTTCTGGCGCTTCGCCATTCCCCTCTTCCCGGTGGCCGCCTACCAGTTCCGCTCGCTCTTCGTCGCGCTCTCGGTGGTGGGCATCGTCTACGGCGCGCTCATGTGCCTGGCCCAGCAGGATGTGAAGAAGCTCATCGCCTACAGCTCCGTCTCCCACCTCGGCATCTGCATGCTCGGCATCTTCGCCTTCACCGCCGAGGCCGCCTCGGGCAGCGCCTACCAGATGCTCAACCACGGCGTGACGGCCGGGGCCCTCTTCTGCCTCTTTGGGTTTCTCTACGAGCGTCGTCACACCCGCCGCATCTCGGACTATGGCGGCGTGGCCAAGGTGATGCCCTTCTTCGCCGCCTCCTTCCTGGTGGTGACGTTCTCCAGCATCGCCGTCCCCGGCACCAACGGCTTCATCGGCGAATTCCTGGTGCTGCTCGGCACCTTCAAGGCCGGCGCGCTCTGGCTCGGCTACCCGGTGCTGGCGGCGACCACCATCATCCTCGGCGCGACTTACATGCTGTGGATGGTCCAGCGCGTCTTCTTCGGCCCCATCGACCGGCCGGAGAATGGAGGCCTCAAGGACATGGACCTCCGCGAAGGGCTCACCGCCTGCGCCTTCATGGTGGTTGTCCTGTGGATGGGCATCCAGCCGCAGCCCTTGCTGGACCGCATCGCCCCGGCCACGGAGCGCTTCGTGGCCCGGGCGCGCCTGGGCACGCCGGACTCGGCGAAGGTGACGGACCCCGAGCTCCGCGTGGCGGTGCCGCCCGTCGAGGGCGCTCCGCCCGTCGTCCCGCGAGCGCCCGTCACCGCCTTGGCCCTCCACGGGCAGACCCCTTAAGAGAGCGCCGCCGACCGCCGAGCCATGCCTCCCATTCCCACCCTCACCTCCACCGACTTCCTGCCCTTCTGGCCAGCCCTGGTGCTGTCCCTGGCAGGCATCGTCTTGCTCTTGAGTGAGGTGTTTCTCACCGTCTCCAAGGCCGATGGCCCGGGGCTGCGCACCTACCAGGCGCTCCTCACCGTGGCCGCCAGCATCGCCGCCGGAGCCATCTCCCTCGGCTTGACGTTCGAGACGCCGAGGCCGGTGTTTCTCGCCTTCGCGGTGCTCGACCCCTTCAGTAGCTTCCTCACCGCGGTGGTGTGCCTGGGCGTCGGCCTGACGGCACTGTTGGCCGACGGCTTTCTGCGCTCGCGCCAGGCGGAGCGCGGGGAGTTTTACGCCCTGGTGCTCTTCGCCGGGGCGGGGATGAGCCTGCTCGCCAACTCGAGCGAGCTCATCATGCTCTTCATCAGCCTCGAGGTGATGAGCATCTCCACCTACGCGCTGGCCGCCTACCTCCGGCGGGGGCCGCGACCGACGGAGGCCGGCTTCAAGTACTTCATCCTCGGCGCCTTCTCCTCGGCCCTCTTCCTGTACGGGGCCTCCCTCCTCTACGCGGCCACCGGCACCACCTTCCTCTCCGGCATGTCCACGGAGGTGGGGCGCATTTTCGCCGACGCGACGTCGGACCGCCGGCTGGTGGTGTACTGCGGGATGGCGCTGGTGGCGGCCGGGCTCGCCTTCAAGGTGGCGGCCGTGCCCTTCCATATGTGGGCCCCGGACGTCTACGAGGGCTCTCCCACCCCGGTGACGGCCTTCATGAGCGTCGCGGTGAAGGCGGCGGCCTTCGCCGCGCTGGTGCGTGTCTTCCTGTCCATCGCCCGCCACGTGGACCCGGCCGTCCCGGTGCTCCTCTTCAGCACGCTGGCCATCCTCACCATGGTGGTGGGAAACCTGCTCGCCCTCCCACAGCGCAACGTGAAGCGGATGCTGGCCTACTCGTCCATCGCCCACGCCGGCTACCTCCTCGTTGGTGTGACGGCCCTCTTCGTCCCGCAGGCCCGGCCCGGCCTGCCCGGCGTGACGGTGCTGGTGGCAGGGACGCACGCCGACCAGGCCGACGCGCTGAGGAGCATCCTCTTCTACCTTCTGGCCTACACGGTGACGACGGTGGGCGCCTTCGGCGTGGTGGGAGCGCTCGAGCGCCGCGAGGACGAGACGCGCGGCTTTGCCTGGGACGTGGACCGCTTCAGCGGGCTTGCCCAGCGCCGTCCGGGCTGGGCGGTGGCGATGGCCATCTTCATGCTTTCCTTAGGCGGCGTCCCTCCCCTGGTGGGCTTCATGGGGAAGCTCTTCATCTTCCGGAGCGCCATCGACTCGGGCCTCATCGGCCTCGTCGTGGTGGGCGTCCTCACCAGCGCGGTGGGCGCCTACTATTACCTGCGGGTGGTGGTGTACATGTTCATGCGCCCTCCGCCGGAGCAGGCGACGTTGCCCGGCCCGCAGTGGGGGACGGAGCTTGCGCTGGCCATCACCGCGGTGGCGGTGGTGCTCCTCGGCGTCGCCCCCGCCCTCGTCAACCACTGGCTCGGCCCGGCCGGGCGTCTCTTCGGGCAGTAGAAGCCCCTCGCCAGTGCCCCGGGGTTGCATTGGGCGCCCAGGGGAGGTCCTCTCTCCTGGGGGACGGATGGGAGCTACCTTCCGGGCGTCGAGGCGACTGCTTCTGGCAGCGGCGTGCGGACGGCGTCCGTGGGTGGCCCTCGTCGTCCTCGGCCTGTCTGCCTGTACGAAGGCGCCGGCGCCCGTGCCCGTCGTCTCTCCGGATGCTTCTTTGGCAACGTCGGTGGTGACGGGGCGGACGGGGGATGGCGGGCCGGACAAGGTTTGTGACGCAGAGGCAGACCGGTTGCTCGCCTTGGGAAAGAAGCAGACGGCGGCGCAGCTCCTGGAGGCGCTCGACGCGGCCTACCAGCGCTGCGGCGACGGCCATGGGCTGCTCGGCGCAAGGGCCCTCGTGCAATACCAAGCCGGCAACCTGCCAGAGGCCCTGGAGGCCGTCCGGCGAGAGGTGCTCGCGCCCCATCCCTCGTGGCGTGCGCTGGGCCTCGCTCCGATGCTCGTGGAGAAACTTCCCGGAAAACAGGCCCGGGTGCTTCAGGAGCTGGGGACGAGACCCGATGCGCCGCTGCATGTGCCCCGCTTCTTCACGCAGGGACATGACTGGATGGAGCAGGTCGTCTGTCGGGGGGTCGACTCCAAGGGCTTCAACCGCAGCGGCCCGCTGGCTGGACAGCCGAAGCTCTTCAGAGCATGGGTGGAATGCCCCGAGGGCGAGCCCCACGCCGTCTTCATCTGGCAAGACGACCCCCCGGTGCCGCCGATACCGCCCTTCAGCGGCGACAGGCCGATGCCGGAGGCCAGCCATCTGGTGGACCGCCTGTCGAAGCTTTTCGGAATCACGACCGTGGACGAGCTCCGGGCCGTGTTGCTCGACCCGACTCCGTCGCGTTACCAGGCTTGGGTCCTGGAACGGCTGGATGACTTTCCCGAGCTGGCCCGGGTCTGGGGAGTGCTCCTTCAGGAAGACCCGGACGACTTGGAGGCAGTCCACTTTCGGGCCGAGCAGCAGGCCGCCATGGGGGACCTCGACGGAGCCCTCCTCACGCTGGCGCGTGCCAACCCGGCGACAGTGCGCGTGCGCGAGATGCGTGCGCTGGGAGGATTGCTCGTGCCCAGCACCATTCGCTCCCACCAGTGCATCTACCTCTTCAACCAGCGCAACCTCGACGAGGCCGAAGCGCGCTGCAAGGAGGGCCTGGCCCTTGGCTCGCACGTCAACTCCAACGCTTACCTGGCGCGCATCGCGCTCTGGCGGGGTGACCTGGAGAGCGCCGAAACCTTTGCCCGGGCTTCGGCCTTCAATGGAAACGCCCGGGAGTGGACGCTCGTCGGCATCGTCCTCTCGCTGCAGGGGCGGCCGCACGAGGCTCAGGAATGGGCCCGAAAGGCGCCCAGCGTCCACTCGGCCATCCAGCTCCTCCACGGCGTCACCAAGCCCGCCCGGCAGTGGCTCCTTGATGAAGAGGCGCTGGACCGTGACTCCAACGCCTCGCTTCTGGCCGAATGCGGTCACAGGTACCTCGAGCTCAACATCCCGACGCGTGCGGAGCGTTGCTTTGCCATCTCCGAGGGCCTGGCCTATGGGCCGGCAGAGGCCCAGCGTGCCTTGCACCTCGCCGAGACGGACGCTCCGGCCGCGTTGCGCGCTCTTGAGCCCGTCCTGAAGACGTCGACGCACGCGGACGTCCTCGTGGCGATGGCCTTCATTCAGCACCGGCTCGGCAAGGACGCAGAGCGTTGCCCTACATCGAGCGCGCCTTGAAGGCGTGGCCGGGACACGACGGCGCCTACGTCGCCTTCCGGGACGTGTGCGCCACGCTGGGGGACGCGGGCTGCGCGGCAGCGCAGGAGCGCCTCTTCCCGGCTCCGCCGGCCGCCAAAGACGGGGGCATTTCCGTCGGGGACGCCGGCAGGCCCTGAAACCGAGGGCTTTCCGGGCAAGGCGGGCCGCCTCACTTGACACGTCTACATTCGTAGTATTACAGGTGTCGGAGTTCTTCAGCAGGAGCCCCCATGCCGGACACCACGCAGCTCACGGAACTCCAACTCGCCCTCCTTCGCGTCCTCTGGACGCGCGGGGAAGCCACGGTGGCGGACATGGTGGAGGCCCTCCGCCCGGAGCGGGACCTCGCCCCCACCACCGTCGCCACGCTGCTCAGCCGTCTCGAGAAGCGGCGGGTGGTTTCCCACACCACCCGGGCGCGGCAATACGTCTACCGCGCGCGCGTCTCTGAGGGTGCGGTGCGCGCTTCCATGGTGAATGGCCTGACGGACACTCTCTTCGGCGGCGATGTGGCCGCCCTCATGAGCCATTTGCTCGACGCCAGGGCCGTCAGCCCGGGTGATTTGGACCGTGTGCGAGACCTCATCACCCGCGCCGAAGCAGCCCTGGAGAAGCCATGACACCCGACACCCTCTTCCGCTGGGGTGAGACCCTGGCCGCCATCGGCGCAGCCTGGTTGCTCACCTACGCCCTTCACTCGACCGTCCTCATCGGCGGCACCTGGGCGCTGCAGCGCTTCGGCGTGGTGCGCTCGTTGCGCCTTCGGGACTTGGCTTGGCGCGGGGCCCTCGTCGGCGGCGTCCTCACCGCCAGCGTGCAGATGGGGATGGGGCTTGCCCCCTGGGGCCTCACCCTCGACGCGCCCGGCGCTTCCACCACGTCCATCGCCCTCCCCGTGTCCGCCAGTGGCCCGT
>Ga0302314_10008572_pt1 | contig 18176 bp, 17 predicted proteins | sample III_Palsa_N2_3_FD_200533 | JGI IMG/M metagenome (GOLD analysis project Ga0302314, IMG submission 200533) | Peat permafrost microbial communities from Stordalen Mire near Abisko, Sweden - III_Palsa_N2_3 | ecosystem: Environmental > Terrestrial > Soil > Palsa > Peat permafrost | place: Sweden...
CCTCCTGGAGTCCCGCGATCGCTCCGGCTTCTTCGTCACCCGCTCGACCGCTGCGCCGCGGAAGGTTCCGCGAACCCGTCCGGCGGGGCACGTGGACGTGAGCGAACTCGTCTTCCAGATCCTGGAGTCCTCGCGCTTGCGTGAGTGTGTACCGCTGGGTTCGGCCTTCCCGAGTCCGGAACTGTTTCCGCTGCATCAGCTCGGCCGCCACCTGGGTTACGTGAGTCAGAGGCTCGATCCCTGGAGCACGGTGGAGCACCTGCCGCCCGGCAATCAGGCGCTGCGCGCCCAGATCGCCCAACGCTACCGCCTGATGGGCGCGGAAGTGTCGCCCGAGGAAATTGTCATCACGGCCGGCGCTCTCGAAGCGCTCAACCTGGCGTTGCAGGTCGTCACGGCGCCGAACGACATCGTGGCGATCGAGTCGCCCAGTTTCTACGGTTGCCTGCAGGCCATCGAAGGCGCCGGACGCCGCGCCATCGAGATCCCGACGACTCCCGAGCACGGGATCGATCTGCGCGCGCTCGAGCGCACCTTGAGCCGGGTGGCGGTGAAGGCCTGCTGGTTCATGACGACCTTTCACAACCCGCTCGGCGCGAACTTGCCGGACGCCTCCAAGGAGCGGCTGGTGAGCATGCTCGCGGCCCGCGGGATTCCGCTGATCGAAGACAACGTCTATGCGGAACTGTACTTCGGGCGGGAACGACCGCGAATCACCAAGGTCTGGGACCGCAAGGGCCTGGTGCTGGATTGCGGGTCCTTCGCCAAGACCCTCGCGCCCGGCTATCGGTTGGGCTGGATCGCCGCGGGGCAGTTCGTCGACGCGGTGCGCAAGCGCAAGGTCACGACCTCCATCGCGACCAGCATCCCGATCCAGGCCGCGATTTCGCGCTACCTGGACACGGGAGTCTATGACCGACACCTGGGGCGCCTGCGTCGCGCGTTCATTCAACAACAGGAGGCACTGCTGAGCGCCCTCGAGCGTCACCTCCCAAGTAGCTCGACGTGGCAACGGCCCGCCGGCGGCTATCAGCTGTGGGTGCAACTGCCGGCGGGGACGAGTGCGCTTGCGCTGCAGGCCGAGGCCCTCGAACATGACATCAGTCTCGCCCCGGGGCCGATTTTTTCGGCGCGGCGCGAGTTCTCACAGGCCATACGTCTCAATTACGGACACCCCTGGACCGCTCGGATGGAGGACGCCATCAACGTCATCGGCGGACTGATCCGGGAGCAGCAGTCAGCGCAGCGCCGCGCCAAAGGAGCGAACGATCTCCCCCGCCGGTGACAGGGAATCGATGCCACCCACCGATCTGCCCGCCTGCCAGTAATCAGTGCTGGTATCCGGCGAAGACAGGGAGTGCTTCAGCCGCCGCAGGGAGCTCAGGGTATAGAGGGTGCGCATCCAGTGCTTGCGCTTGCGCCCGCGCAGCATCCAGCGGGCAAAGACCCCCGCCTTCGTGCCGAGCTTCTCGACGTATGCATTGCGTAGCACCGACACCGGCACGCCGGTCAGCCGTTCGGTCAGAACGATGTCGTCTTCGGTCGCATCGAGGATGGCCTGTTTGTAGGCATCGCTCGCCGTGCACTCCCACGAGGCGATGAAGCGCGTTCCAAGCTGCGCCGCCGCGTAGCCCATCCGTATGTAACGGGCGAACTCTCCCGGCCTGCCGATGCCGCCTGCCACCACCATGGGCAGACCGAAGGGACGCAATTCCTCGAGCAGCGCTTCGCCGGTCCTGCTCCCGGCATGACCACCGGCCTGCGAGTTCACCGCGATCAGGCCATCGACACCCGCGTCCGCGCCCTTCTGCGCCCATCTGGCTTCGGTCACGTCGTGGTACACGAAGCCGCCCGCCGCATGCACGCGGTCACAGACCCAAGCCGGGTTACCCAGCGATGTGATGAAGAAGCGGATGCCCTCTTCCAGCGCAATGTCGATCCACTGTCGCATGCGATCCAGATAGGCCTTGTTGCTGGCCTCGATGAGTGCGTTGAAGCCGATGGGTCGATCCGTCAGTGATCTGATGTGCCGCAGCCCGGCCCGATACTCGTAGCCATGGACGTAAGTCAGAGAGAGCGGCTGGACGACACCAAGGCCGCCGGCCGCGCTGACCGCGGCGACCAGCTCCGGGTTGGAACACGGATACATCGGGCCGCAGATCAGCGGCACCTCCACGTGCGCGTGGCGGGTGAAGGCCGTATCCATCAGCGTACCGGACCAACCCGCCAGCGCACCGTCGCACGGGCGACCACCGTGCCCTCGTGATTGAGGCAGTCGGCCATGACATCGATCTCGGTATCCGTCGTGACGGTCGGCACCACGACGGTGCTCACGGCGCGGATCGGGCCGCGCGCCTTCTTCAGATATGACATCGAAATGTTCGTGACGATTCCACGGATTCCATCCGGCAGTCCCACCATCATCGCAAGTCCGCTCGCCTGCTCGGCGACGTTGATCAGGGCGATCGCATGCACGCTGCCCAGGTGATTGCGGTTGGAACGCCGATCGGGGATTTCGATTTCCGCGCGACCCGGTTCCAGCACCAGGATGCGTGGGCCCACCGAGCCGGAATAGGGGACGAGCCTGCCGAAGATCCGTGCGAACAGCCACCGCCCACCCGGATAGGGGCTCAGGCGGCGCCAGAGTCGGAGAATTCTTGTGCCCGGCGACTGCATGGCTGCCAATGTTACCGTGCGAGTGCGACTGCGTCACACAATCCGTGGGATCTTTTCGATAGCGCATCGCGCCCCTCTATATTCTGCCTCAAGAGGAGTGCACACGTGTTCAACCACAAGCGCTACATATTGCTGGCCGTGCTGTGTCTTGCGTCGACGCTGTCGCTCGCACAACGCTCAGGTCCGGTGGCCTTCAATCTTCCCGACCACGGCCGGCTACTGTTGGCAGTTCCCGCCGCCTGGGATGTCGAAATCCGCCCGGTTCAGGGCCGAGCGCCGCCGACGCTGCACCTGAGCCCCAGGAACGGCAAGACATTCCACGTCATGCTCACGCCGATGTGGACTGCTGATGCGGCAACGCCATTTCCCGACGATGAGTCCGTTCGGGCGAAGGTTTCTGCGGCGGCGACGGAGGCACAACTCCAATCGGTCGAACAGACCCTGACGGTCCTGGAATTGTCCGGCAAGGCCGACCACGGTTATTACTTCACAGTCACCGACCGCGACCCGAAGCCCGAGGAGTGGAAATATCTGACGCAGGGGATCATCCGCATCGGTCCGGTCGATCTGGCATTTTCCGTCCTTACCAACGACGGGCAGGACTCCGTGATCAAAAGCGCCCTGGCGATGCTCGGCGGGGCGATCCATGAAAGTTAGACCCGGTATCCATCGGTCGAGGTAGCGCTCAACGCCTGTGTCGCTGACTGAGCGACACACCGCCCAGGATCAGGGCACCCGCAATGGCCATTCTGGGCGTCAGCGGCTCGCGCAGCGCTACCCATGCCCAGAGCACGCTGAACAGGGGGATCAGGTAAGTCACGGCGGCCGCACGTGCCGCACCGATCCGGCTGATCAGGCGGTAGTACAGCACGAAGGCAACGCCGGTGCAGAATACCCCGAGCAATATCGCGCAGATCCAGGATTGGAGCGGGATCGGGGCTTTCGGCCACGTCGCTACTGCGAACGGCAACGTGATGATGGCCGCGCAAAGCAGGGTGGATGCCGCCACGGCGCTCGCCGGAATTCCGCCCAGATGCCGCCGAATGAGATTGACCCCGAATCCGTAGAACAGCGCCGCCGTCGTCCCGGCTGCTGCTGCCAGCAGGACGCCATCACCGGAAGTCTTGTCACCGGCCAGCACCAGCACGCCCGCAAATCCCGCAGCAAGCCCCGCGGCTCGCCAGGCACCAATCGGTTCGCGGTACAGCAGGTAGGCGACGAGGACCGCGAACATGACGGTCATCGCATTCGTGATCGCGCCGATTCCGGCCGGCGCCCGCTCCGCGCCCCAGGCAAAAAGGGTGAAAGGGATCGCGGCGTTGATGCAGCCGATGCCGGCCAGCCGCAACAAGGTCCTGGCGTTGAAACTGGAGCGGGCCCTCAATAGGAATGGCAGTAATATCAGGCCGCCCAGCAGCAGCCGTGTATCCACCAGAGCGAACGCTCCGAAGTCCGGCGCCGCCACCCGCATGAAGAGAAAGGAGGCGCCCCAGATTGCCCCGAGCACCCCCAACTCGATAACGTTCAACATGCAATTGCGATGGGCGCTACTGCGAGCTTCATGCTTGATTCCCCCTCCCGCCATCATATCGTGATAAGCGCAGTCCGAGTGCGATAGCGGTGATGCGCCGACTTGCGCAACGGCTCTGCGCGGCGGAGCATCCCTGCACATCAACATCGAATTTGAACGGGATGGACCTCATGAAACTTTCAGAATTCTTCGCGCAGCTGCAGAAGGCCGGCGACCTCTCTGCATTCACGGCCTACCTGGCCGAACCCGACGCAGACGGCCAGGACGTGGATCTGGCCTCCGTGGGCCGGGTCGAAGTCGATGAAGAGAAAGCGGAGGTGCGCATCTTCCCCGCCTCGACCAGCACCGACGTTGACTCGGTGGAGCCGGAGCCCTATCTGGGCATGATTCTCGATGAGCTGCCCCGCGAGGTCTTCACCGAGAACGATATGCGGCTGCTGGTCGAGTGCCCCATTTTGCGCGATGCAGGAGCGGGACCCGTTCGCTTCGTGGAACTGTCGGCGATCAGCGTGGGCACAAGCTCAGAGGAGATCTGGCTGCTGGTCCGCCCGGCGAGCGACTTCGCTGACGGCCTGCTCCCCACCTGACGAAAGCGTAGATCTCATTTCTTGGTGAATTCGACGGAACACGGGCGCCCCTCGAGCCGCGTTCCCGTCCCCGAGCTGTCAGTGAACGTGCTTGCGACATGGAAGCCGTACTGCGTCCCCGCCGGACGCTGCCCCACCGCGAAAGGTGCGGCGCCCACCAAACCATCCGCATAGAGTCTGGCGGAGCCGTCTTTGAGTATTTTTCCGTCGAGCTGAAACCAGCCCGGCTTCCCCTTATCGCCCTTCTCGCCATGGAACACGCCGTCCCTGATGGTCGAGGCGAAATGGTAGGAAAATCCCAACGCGCCGTTTGAGTTCGGACAGGTGACGATGGTGTCCCAGGTGCCGTCGAATTGTCGGACGACCTCGTCTGCGCGCGCCATACCGGTGATCATCAGCGATGAGGTCATGAGGAGGAGCAGGAACGCGGCCGGAATGCACAAAACGTATCTCGAATTTTGCATCGGTCCTCTCCTTAGAGCAGTAGCCTTACTTTAACTTACTGTTTCGGCTCCCGCTGCGGCGGGCACCGTTTGCGGTGCGAGCACATCCGATTCAGGCGGAAACTCGATCCGCTGCGACACTTCGGCCCACAGCGCGCGATAGATCGCTGCCGCCGGGCCACCCGGGGCGGAAGCCGGCACGGGTGCGCGCCGGATCGTCATGCGTTCGATTTCGCTCCAGTACGGCACTTCGGTCCTGAGCATCGTCGGAAACTCGACGCGGGTGCTCGCGATGATTTCGTTGTGGAGCGATCGGCGGCGGTCGACCATCGAGAAGAACGGCATCAGCAGCAGATCTGCCCAGCCCTGTCCGGCGATGAAATCCCGCAGTTGCGCCAGCATCCGCACCGACAACGGCGCGGGAATCAGCGGCACGATGATCGCATCGGCCGCGCGCAGGACGTTCTCCGAGAGCAGCGAGATACCTGCAGGGCAGTCCATGAACAGCGCACCGTAACCCGCCCGCAACGATTGGCTCATCCTGAGCAGGCGTTCGGTCGGATGCTTGCGCTCGCTCAGATGCACGTCGAAGTTCCGGTACGAGAGGTCCGCGGGCAGGAGATCGAACCCAGGGTAGTCCGTCCGCACGATGAACTCCGGCAACTCGCGCTTGCCGGAGACCAGTTTGCGGGCCGAGACGCGTTCGCGCGGCTCGCCCTGCAGGGTGTAGCTCGCGGCGCCCTGCGGATCGAGATCCCAGAGCAGCGTCGCCCGCTTTTCTGCGGCACACAGGTACGCCAGGTTCACCGAGGTGGTGGTCTTGCCCACGCCGCCCTTGATGTTCGATACCGCGATGATCTTCATGGCTGCAGCCTAACCCGCGCCCAAGCTGTCTTCTATTGCGGCCAAGCAACAGTTTGGGAAAAACGGCTGACGGACCCGCTGTAGGTATCGGCTGTCAATCAAGAGACATTTCGTTCTGAAATCAATCGCTTAGCGTAATTCGGGCCAACAAATGTAGGGGTAAAGGAACCCCATGAGATCCCCGCCACTTACGGGTGTAACGAATTGCAGGACGTACAACTGTCACTGAAGTCAGTTACAGGAACAGGTGCCAACAATGGACACAACATCAACATCAACATCCACCAGTACCAGCAAGATCGTGGTCGGCGTCGCCTTGGCCGCGGTCTTCGGCACGGGTGTGTACTTTTATGGTGTGCGCGGTGCGCACGATTCCCAGGTTCCGCCGGCGATAGCCGCCGCGCCGCCCCCGCCGTCCGCCATGACTGCGGCCGCGCCGCCGCCTCCACCCACGACCGGGCCTGCCGACCAGGTGGTAAGTGACGAAGGCGAAGTAGCCCCCGCCACGTCCAACACGGTGCAGAACGAGATCTCCACGACGCCGGCCGAGAGCGCCGCGCCTGCCCAGCAGCAGACGGCGCCGGCACCTCAAACTCACCACGTGGCGAAGCGCACCAGTGGTTCCGATTCCAACACGGACACCGCCGCGAACGCTCCCGCCCAGCCGGCCCCGGCGCAGCCCGCTGTGACCCCGCCGCCGGTGGCCTCGACCACGGCACCCGCGACGGGAAGTGCCGACGTTGCTCCGGCCCCTGCGGCGGCCCCGGCCCCGGCGCCTGCGCCGAGCGCACAGGACGGCGCGGCGCCGAGTCCGTCCGCCAGCGCTGATAACGGCACGTCGGATAGCAAGATCTCCAGCGACGTAAAGACGGAGATCGCTTCGGCGGCGCCCAATAGCAACGTCGATGTGACCACCACCAATGGTGTGGTCGCGCTCACCGGGTCGGTGCCCAGTGAGGACGCTGTCGCTCAGGCCAAACAGGTGGCCATGGGCGTTCAGGGTGTGAAGACCGTCGATACCTCCCATCTGCTGGTCAATAACCAGTAGTACTGACGGTGTTTCAAGGGCCGGTGGGGCCATACGCCTCATCGGCCCTTGCGCGTTGGCGCCGGCGACTCCCCAGCAGTTAGACTGCGACGCAGTCCTTTGGAGCACTCAGCGGGGGGTTCGAGTGTCCAGCGATGCCGGCATGACGTACGTCGAGGGCGTGGTCAACTACCTCGGCCCGATGACCGAGCGACCGGAGTTCTTCTCCGAGGCGCAGCATCGGAATAATCTCAATCTCATCCCGGCGAGGATCTGCGTTACGGACTTTCGCGGCCATGACGCGGAGACGGGACTCGCCGCGTCGGGCTTCACACGGGTGGATCACCGCACGGCCGTCACCGATTTCAAGGATTCCGCCCAGCTCGACCTGCACTACCGTCCGGAAATCACCGAACTGGTGACCGGATTGACTGGCGCGCGCAAAGTCGTGGTGACCCGTCCCGTGCTGCGCTTCAGTGAACGGGAGAAACATCCCGAGATGATCAATTCACAGCCCGCGCGCTTCGTCCACGTCGACTACAGCCGTGATGCATTCCACATGTTTGCGCGCATGCATCTCGGGGATGATCCGGTCGCACAGCGGTGGCTGCGGGGACGCTACGCCGCTTTCAACATCTGGCGCGTGCTGACACCGCCACCACAGGACTGTCCCCTCGCCCTGATCGACCGCCGCAGTACCGAACGCGGCGATGTCATCGAAGGCGATGCGGTCATCGATGCCGCGGGCAGGCCGGAATTCCGATTCGGCTCCTCGCTCTATGCCGCGAGCCCGCGCCATCGCTGGGGCTATTTCTCGAACATGACCCCGCAGGAGGCGCTCGTGTTCCTGGCATACGACAGCGCCGATGAAGAGGTACCGGGGTGTGCTCACTGCGCGTTCGACGACCCCACATGCCCGGCGGACGCTCACCCGCGCGCCTCGTGTGAAATCCGCGCCTACGCATATTGGGGAGACTGATGTTTCCGCGATCGAGGTTCCCTCTGCGAGCACTTGCCACGATTGTCGTGGGCTATGCGCTGGCGGGCAGTGCTGCGCACGCCCAGCCGGCAAGCTCATCCACGCCCGCGGCCGCACCCTCGCAACCGACCTTCACGCGCAGTGAAATAACGACGATAGTGGCCAACGGCCGCAGGATCGTATCGCCGCGCGGGATCGAGGATCTGATCCCGGTCATGATCAACGGAATTCCGCAATATCTCAGCATCCGCGGCAAGGATCTGCGCAATCCGATTCTGCTGTTCATCCATGGCGGTCCTGCTTCGCCTGAAATGCCGCTGGCCTACAGCTTCCAGACTCCCTGGGAAGACTACTTCACGGTCGTCGAATGGGACCAGCGCGGTACGGGCAAGACCTATGCGGCAAGCGACCCGTCGAAGATCGCCGGTACGCTCACGATTGCGCAGATGACCTCGGATGCAACGCAGGTGGTGCAGTACCTTCGTAAGCGATTTCAGAAGCAGAAGATCTTCGTGATGGGACACTCCTGGGGCACGGTACTCGGCACGGCCGTGGCACACGAGCATCCGGAGTTGCTCTACGCGTATATCGGCGTGGGCCAGGTCGTGAACGTGAAACGCAGCGAAGCGCTCGGATTCGAATTCGCGCTGAAGAGTGCCAATGCCGAACACAACGGGCAGGCGATCAGGGATCTCGAGTCGCTCAAGCCCTATCCGGGCGATGGACCGATCGCATTCAAACGCATCGTCCTCGAGCGCAAGTGGCTCGAATATTACGGCGGCCTCACCTGGAATCGGCGGGACTTCAGCTATGCCTCCGATGCCTGGGAGTTGAGCCCGGATTACTCGGAAGGCGACCTGGATGCGATCGGCAAGGGCAGCGAACTCACCCTGAACCGGCTCTTGCCCGCGCTCGAGAGTTACGACATCGGCAATGAGATCGACTTCCGTTGCCCCATCGTGATCTTCGATGGACGACACGATTATTCCGTATCGCACGAACTTGCGGCGCGGTGGTTCGGGCAGGTGCATGCGCCGTTCAAACGACTGGTGTGGTTCGAGGATTCGGCCCACGAGATGCTTCTGGAACAGCCGGGCCGCTTCCTGGAACACCTGCTGACTGATGTGCGACCGATTGCCGTACGCGCGGGAGACGTGGCGCCGGATGAGCAGGTGGTGAACTAAGTGGAGTTGGTGCTCATCGCCGCCCGGTGGGTCGCCATCGCCCTGCTCGCTTCGTCTGCAGCCCTTGGGGTGAATCCCGCGTTCGCAGCCGACGCCTTCGACATCGGTCTGTCCACGAACGGCGCACTGATCACGGCCATCGCCGTGCCGGCCCGCAGGAATCCGGCGCCCACCGTGGTGCTGGTCGGTGGCCTGCACGGCGAGGACGCCAGTACCGCCGCGGTGCGCGCGGCGGTCGCGGACTACGAACGGCACGGCAACGGCAAGGTGAACGTGCTGGCTGTGCAGCTCGCCAATCCCGATGGCGCCGCGCTGGTGTTTCCGGCCACGGGCATCGCCTACAAGGAGCATGCCGAGTCGAACGTGTTGTGGCGGTGGCTAGGTTCCCAGGCACCCGATCTGGTGCTGGTCGCCGGCGATGATGATTCCGGTCTGATCGCGGCGCTGACTACCCAGCAGGTCGCCGACATGGGCCGCATCCCGGCACGGCATTGGTCGGGGAGGTTGAACGACCTTGCGGCGCTGCGCGGCGGCATCGAAAAGTCGGAAGCACGCAGCGAACTCGAAACACGGCGCGCCCGCGCGCCGCGACAATATGCCGAACAGCTCGCAATCCGGTATGGCCACGATTTCGATCAGCCCTGGTACATCAACGCCGTCGCGTTGATTGCGCGTGCGCGGCTGGGGGATGTCGCCGACGTGCAGCGGCTCGTCGAGCCCTATCTCGATGGCCGCAAGGACAGCCTCGCGCACCCCAGCGAACTGGTGCTGGGGGGCCACATCGTATTCACCGAGCTCGCCCGCAGCACCGGTGATCCACGCTATGTCGCGATGGTGCGCAAGGTCGGCGATCTCGGCTTCGATGCCTCCGGGCAGATGCTCGAAGCGATGCCCTACAACGATCAGTTCAGCGATGCGGTGTTCATGGGCACGGTCATCGTGGCGCAGGCCGGGGCCCTGACCGGCGAGAAACGCTATTTCGACATGGCCGACCGGCATCTGCGTTTCATGGAGAAACTCGACCTGCGGGGCGATGGTCTTTACCGGCATCAGCCGGCGACCGATGCGGCCTGGGGTCGGGGCAATGCCTTCGCCGCCTTGGGTCTGGCATTGCTGCTGTCGGAACTGCCACACGACCATCCGGGCTACGCTCACGCCCTGGAGAGCTACCGCTCACTGATGGTCGCCCTGCTGCCGTTCCAGACACGCGACGGCCTGTGGCGCAACGTCATCGACTATCCGGGGGCGTACCCCGAGTTTTCAGCCACCGCCATGATTGGTTTTGCGCTGCAACATGGTCTCGCGAACGGCTGGATCACGGGTCCCCAGTACCGCCAGGCCGTCGATCGCGCCTGGGTCGCGGTGAACTCGCGCAGTTCCGCGACGGGCTCGTTCATCGACGTCTGCGAGTCGACGGCGCGCATGACCTCCCTGACCCAATACCTGCAGCGCGCCGCCATCCTGGGGCCCGATCCGCGCGCTGGGGCAATGGCGATGCTGTTCGCCACGGAACTCATGAAGGGCCAGCCGCGCTGATGTGTTGAGAATCTCGCCTACTCTTGCGCCTGAGCTGGGGCCGTTTTCACACCGGTGGTGCGTTCGATGAAGGCACTCAGCAGCGCCTTCAGTGCCAGCAGCGAATGCAGGTCGAGAAGCATCGCGATGTAGCCGCTGATGGCGCGCAGTCGGACCGTGAAGTTGATGTAGATGAAGACGACACTGTCTCCCACCATCTCGGGCGACAGGCCGATGAGTTCGGCGCCTTGGCCATGCACGACCTCGGGCAATGAAATCCGCAGCGACTGCTCGAGGCTGTTGGCAATCGACCCCAGGCAACCGTTGAGAAGCACATTGCCGGTCTCGGCCAGTGCTTCCTGTTCCAGTTCGATCATCTCCTCGATGGAAAGGTCCCCGCCGACGACGGCGCGCACCAGCTCCAGACTCTTCTCCTCGGGGAAGATGAGGAGTGCGCGGCCGGTGATCTCACCCTCGAAGGACTGGTGAACGGCGACCAGTCGCTGGAAGACACCTTCACCGAGATTCGCCACCGCCGCATCGCGCGTGATGATGGTCACCTTGGGTACGGTGAGAAGAACCTCCTCACGCACCATTTCACGCAGATTCAATGCCGCCTGACTGATGCCGAGATTCACCAGCTCGGTGAGGGCATCCACCTGCAACTCGCTCAGTTCGAAGGAATTTTCATTCATTGGGAAGGGCTGGCACGGAGCAATTGCAGATCATATCAGAGCTGTCCCCGGACTATTCCGTGAGGCTGCCGGCGATCCGCACCCCCATATCAGCAAGCGCGTGGCTCCAGCCCTGGGCGAATGCCACCGGAGCATGGCTTGCAAGCGGCTGGGAGAAGGTTCCCGTTTTGACCATCACGGCCCCATCCGCCGCATGCCATTGCCACCGCGCCGCCACGACCACCTCGCTGGTGTGCACCGCGAAACGCTCGATCTCAATGGTGATGATGAGCGGGTCAGTGCCGGTCACCAGGCGCGGGTCGTGGTCCACATTCTCGGTGCCCAATGCGGCGCGCAGGTCGCGAACGAGCACCTGCTCCACCTGATCGTGCAGCGGCGCGGCCCACCGTTCGTGCTGCAGGATCCGTACCTCGCCATCCGGCTCCTCGACCACCAGCTGCGGTCGATCCACCAGCTCCGGCAGCGCCCTGAGAACCACGACGTAGGCCCGGTTGTGGGGATTGGGCACCACGGCGCTGTCCGCGCCCGGTGTCAGTTCGAAATAGCGGGTGGGAGCCGAAGCGCATCCACCGATCAGCAGCATGAGCGCGAGGATTTGCGGCTGTCTCATTGCGGATCCGCCCTGTTGCCCCGGATCAATGACTCCGGATGTTGTTCAACGAAATCACTCAGGTCGGTCAGCGCCTGCGCCGCCCGCGAGAGCTGCTTCAGCGTATCGCTCAGATTGCCCTGCAAGGGAGAGTCTGCTGCCAGCGCGGCCTGTGCAGCGTTGAGCGCCTCACGCGCACTCGCCAACGCCCGCTTGGCCTCCGGCGCCACGTCGGAATTCAGGTGATCCACCAATCCTGCGGTGCTCTTGATCGCGACGTTGAGCGCCTGCTCATCCGCGAGCAGTTGGCTGCCGATCTGATCGAGCGGCATCGCATCAATCTTTGTGGCAATGTCGCCCAGGGTATCGGTCAGTGCGCTGAGTCCTCCGGGCACCGTCGGCATGACCGGTTGCGGAGTGTTCCAGTCAATGACCGCCGCTGGCGCCTTCGGGAAGAAATCCAGTCCGATGTAGAGCTGTCCCGTCACCAGGTTGCCGGTCTTCAGCTGCGCCCGCATGCCGGCTTTCACGAGCCGGTTGACGAGTTCCCGATGATCCTTCACGGAGTCGACGGTGGCCTGCTCCACGCCATCGAGGTAGCGCTCACGCAGGCGTTGCGGATACACGTTGAACTCGACTGGAAAGCGGAATATGCCTTTTTTGGAATCGTATTCCAGACCGAACCGGGCCACCTCCCCGATGACGATGCCGTGCACATCCACGGGTGCGCCCGCAGACAGACCGCGCAGCGACTCGGCGAAATAGACCCGGTAGAGCTGCGACTCCTGGTAAGGCCGTTTCATGGCATCGGTCCGACTGCCAAAGATGTCGAACTGGCTGCCAACGTCTGCGGGCTGCTCCAGGGTTGTCTCCGGCGGCGATTCGAAGGCCACCCCGCCATCCAGTATCGCAGCCAGCGACTGGGTCTGTAATCTGAAACCCTCCGAATCGAGCGAGACGTCGAAACCGCTCGCCTGCCAGAAGCGGGTATCGCGGCTGACGAACCGGTCGAACGGCGCATCGATGAATGCCTTGAGCGTCACGCCGCGGCCGGTCGGATCGACCTGGTAGGAGACGATCTCACCCGCCTTCACGCGCCGGAAGAGCACGGGGGAGCCGACTTCCAGCGACCCCAGGTCGCTGGCATGCAGCACGAACTCGCGGCCCGCCAATCCTTCGGTGTCGAAGGGCGGTACCTCGAGCCCCGTGAAGTGAGTCGCCTTCTCGGAGGATTGCCCGGCCGTGAAGCTGATGTAGGCACCGGAGAACAACGTGCCCAGGCCACTGACCGAACCTGCCGAAATGCGCGGCCGCACCACCCAGAAGCGCGAATCCCGGACCAGGAACGGCTCGGCGTCGCGCGTCATGTCGGCAACCACCGTGATCTCGCCCTCGCGCGAAATACGGATGCTCGCCACGGTGCCCACGTCCACGTCCTTATAGCGCAGCACCGTGCGCCCCGGAGTGATGCCGTCCGCGCCGCGAAAACTGATCGTGATCGTGGGCCCATGGGTGGCCATGCGCTGCACGACCAGCCAGATTCCGATCAATGCCGCGACGGCCGGAATGATCCACAGCAGCCAGGCGCGGGAGCGCGCACCATGCACGGCCGTGTGTGCCTCGGGGATTTCGGCGTCACTCATCGGGCACCGCCCCCGGCCGGCGGCGGATCCCACAGCAGCCGTGGATCGAAACTGCGCGCGGCGAGAATCGTCAGAATCACCACCATCGCAAACGCCACCGCGCCGGCGCGCGGTTCGATGGTCGCCAGCGCCTGCAGTTGGACCAGGGCAACCAGCAGGGTCAGCACGTAGATGTCCAGCAGCGACCAGCGGCCGACGAATTCCACCAGACGATAGAGACGCCCGAGCGCATGGGCGTGGTCGCGCCAGCGAAAGCGCGCCGCCAGCAGCAGCACCGATAGCGCCAGGAGTTTCAGGATCGGCACCATGATGCTGGCAAAGAACACCAGCGCCGCCAGCGGCCACGATCCCGAATGGATCAGCACCAGCACACCGCTCATGATCGTATCGTCCTCATCGCCCTGGATCGTCGCGGTGTGCATGATCGGCAGCAGATTCGCCGGTATATAGAGCACGGCAGCGGCGATGAGATAGGCCAGGGTTCTTTGCAGACTGGCCGGCTTGCGCAGAAACAGACGGGTCCCGCAGCGCGGGCAGGCCATCGACGGCGTCGCGACCCGCCTGGCGAGCTGGCCGCAGCGCTGGCAGGCGACGAAGACGCTCATGTCCGGCCGCCTTCGGACAGTCGCCAGAAATCGTGCGTGCTGAGGGTGGTCCGCTGCGCCGCCATCAGCACCAGCAGTCCGGCGTAGGCCCATAACGCCGGCCCTGGGACGACCGCCGCGATGGCGGCGAGCTTACCCAGCGCGACCAGCATGCCCAGCATCAGCACATCCAGCATGCCCCACTCATGAAAGGCCGCCCAGAAGCGAAACATCAGGGGGATGTGCGGGGCGCCGCGTCTGAACCGGATCAGCAGCAGCGAGCCGGCCAGGAACAGCAGCTGCGCCGCCGGCGCCAGCAAGGTGGTGACGAAGACCACGAATGCCAGGAACGCCATGCCGTGACGGAAGAGCGCAACGATGGCCCCCGGAAGGGTCGTTGCCACCGTCGCGCCCTGGACGTTCATCGAGACCAGCGGAAATCCCACCGCGATGAGGAAGGTCGGAATGCATGCCAGGGCGAGCGCCAATGGCAGATCGGCCGAGCCCGTATGTGCATGCAGCAATTCGGCGCCACAACGGCTGCAGTGCACCACTCCTGCGGCACCGGCTTCGGCTTCGGCGCCGGATAACCGCTGCAGCAGGTCACAGTGAAGGCATGTGATCAGCCGGCTCATGCCACTGAACGCTAGCAGATCCTCAGTACTTGGGCACGTATAGCTGCGACTCGATCCAGTCGCGTATGTCCTCGGGCCGTTCGACCTGCGCCAGTCCATGGTCGAACATGAATTCCACGACCCGCACGGCCGTCGTGACTTCGGTCTCAAGAATGTTGCACTGATCAGGAAAGAGCCTGCCGGCAGCGCGCTGCTCCCGGCTGACCTGATCGGCCGTCGCATGCGCGGCGACGATGAAGCATTCATCGGTCAGGCGTTTCGCGCGCGCGACGTACGTCGCCAGCCCGATGGCCGGATAGATATAGAAATTATTCGCCTGGCCCGGATGGAAGGTTCTGCCTGCGATCGTGACGTTCGGGAATTGCACGCCGGCCGCAAACAGTGCCCGGCCCTCGGACCACAGGTAGGCATCCTGCGCGAGGCATTCGGTTTTCTCCGTCGGGTTCGACAGCGAAAAAATGATCGGCTGGCGGTTCAGCCGGCTCATGGCCTGCACGACCTCCTGCGTGAACAGTCCGCGGGTGGTGCTGACGCCGATCAGCCCGGTCGGTTTGAATGCCTCGATGGCGGCAACGATCTGCGGACCTTCGCTCAGGAGATCCGTGTGATCGAAGGGCTGGCTCGGTGCGCAATCCTGGGCGAAGGGCGCTTTTTGCGCCGCAAGTCCCGGGCGGTCGGTCACGACCAGACCCTGGGTATCGAACATCAGGATCCGGCTGCGCGCCTCGCTTTCCGTGCAGCCGGCGCTCTTCATGGCCGAGATGATCAGTCCGGCAATGCCGATGGCCGCGGAGCCCGCGCCCAGGAACAGGAACCGCTGGGCCTTCAAAGGGGCTTCGATGATCTGCAGCGCCGTGATCAGTCCCGCGAGCACGATCGCGGCAGTGCCCTGTATGTCATCGTCGTGACAAAGGACCGTGTCCCGATAGCGTTCGAGGATCCGCAGCGCATCGGTGCCTTTCCAGTCCTCGAAATGCAGCAGGCAGTCCGGGAACACGGCCTGAACGGCCGTGACGAACTCCTCGATCAGTTCGTCCAGCTCCTGTACCGGGGGCGGTGCTTCGCGCAGGCCGAGGTACAGCGGATCGGCGCGCAGTACCTCATTGGTCGTGCCGATGTCGAACAATATCGGTAGCAGGCAATCCGGCGGCACCCCGGCGCAGGCCGTATAGAGCTGCAGCTTGCCGATCGGGATGCCCATGCCATTGGCGCCGATGTCGCCCAGTCCCAGGATGCGGCCACCGCTCGAGACGCAGATGGCACGGACGTTTTTCACCGGCCAGTTGCGCAGCACCTGCGCCATCCGTCCCTTCATGTCGCGGGTGATGTACATGCCCCGCGGGCGCCGATAGATGTCGCCGAACTCGAGGCAGGCCTGGGCGATCGTCGGGTCGTAGAGGATCGGAATGAAGCGCGCCGGAGCCGACATCACCACGTGATAGAACAGCGTCTGGTTACGATCACACAGCCCTATCAGGTAGATGTACCGGTCGAGGTCGGAGGCCTTGCTCTCCAGCTGCACGAGGACCCGCTCCGCCTGGCGGGGCAGTGACTCGACCGCGTGCGGCAGCAGCCCTTCGAGCTTGAACCGGCGGCGTTCCTCGTTCGTATAGGCGGTGCCGCGGGTGCGGATGTAATCATTCAGCAAGTTAAGCCCCGTGCTGCCGGCCGCGGCTTCCCCGGTCTGATCCATTGTTGCCACCTTTCTACGAATTGCTGGAATCAAGGCAAATGTACGCAACTTTCCTGCCGGACGCAGCTGACACCGGCCCACGCATCGGCGCGCCCAGTTCCTGGGCAGGATCAGCTACGATGCATCATCCACGGGATCGCAATATCCCCCAAACCAGTGTGTTCGAGGCAGATGACGGATGATCAATAGCGTCAAGGCGATCTGGCTGTTTCTCGGACTGTCCGTCATCTGCCAGATCGCAAACGCACAAGAGGCGTTGCCGTATCCTTCCAATGAGCAGTTGCGCCACTACCGCAGCGTCTTTGAGCCGAGGCTCTCGCCGGATGGCACGCAGGTGCTGGTGCGCATCGCCGATTCGGTCGCCGACGGCGCGAAGGGCCACATATGGCTGGTGCCCGTCAATGGCGGTGAGCCGCGACAGCTGACCTTTTCGCGGGACTCCGACAAGGAGGGCGAAGGCACCGGCAGATGGATGCCGGACGGAATGAGCATTCTTTTTCTCGCGCATCGGGGCGAGCATACCGGGCTCTACATGCTGCCCCTGAGCGGCGGTGAAGCAAAGCCGATTCCCGTGAAAATCCGGCCGCTTGTCGATGAGTCGAAGCGCCCGGATGCATTGCCACCCGTCAAGGATTCCGACAAGACCGCGGCAACCGAGCCCGCCGCGGAGATGGAGGTGGATGTCGATTCCTACAACGTTTCCCCGGATGGCAAATTCATCGCCCTGATCCTCAAGGATCCGGAAACACCCGGGGAGAAAAAGCAGAAGGAAACCAAGGCTGATGCGCAGTGGGTGGATCACGATGAACATGGGACGCGGCTCTACCTGTTGGAACTGGCTACCGACAGGATTACGGAAGTCCCCGTAGCCATCAACGTCAAGGAGGCAAGCTGGAGCGAGGACGGCAGTCAATTGATCGTCGTCGCGGAGCGCCCCAACAGCGCTTCCGATCTCGGCCCCGCCAGATCTGCGTGGCAGGTGACGCTCGCAGACCTCGCCCGTCCGCAACGCCTCAACGAACTTCCGGCGACGATCGAACTCCCGCGCTGGTCCAGCGACGGTCACGCCATGCTCTATCTCGCGCAGGCCAAGCGCGATGCGCCGCCCGACTACTATGACCTCTACGAATACACTTTCGCGACGCGGACGAGCCGCAACCTGACCGATGGGCTCGACGGTTCGATCGGACCGGAACAACCGCTGCGCATGCCGGACGGCAGCTGCGTCTTCGTCATGATCCACGGTGTCGAAAGCGGGGTCGCGCAGATACTGCCCAACGAAACCAAGCCCCGGCTGGTGAAATTGCCGATGACGGACGTGATCCGTGTGTCCACCAATGCGACCCGCACCGGCTGGGTGTTCCTCGGCAACAGTGGCGGGCAGGGGTCGCAGCTGTATTTCCTCACCGACCTTGGTGCGACACCGAAGCAGCTGCCGCTCCCGCCGCTGACTCCCGCGCATCTGCAGACCACGGCACCCAAGTTGATCAGCTGGAAGAATGGGGGCATGACGATCCAGGGACTGCTGTAT
>Ga0302314_10008573_pt1 | contig 18175 bp, 13 predicted proteins | sample III_Palsa_N2_3_FD_200533 | JGI IMG/M metagenome (GOLD analysis project Ga0302314, IMG submission 200533) | Peat permafrost microbial communities from Stordalen Mire near Abisko, Sweden - III_Palsa_N2_3 | ecosystem: Environmental > Terrestrial > Soil > Palsa > Peat permafrost | place: Sweden...
ACTGATAACGCCGCACCCTTGGCGCCGTACTTGGGTGCCAACTCGATAAGAAGAGCTACATTTATGAGGCCTGCACAAACAACGATGTGTCTTACGGCCTTGCTCATGCCAAAGGGAATCATTGTCTGGACAGCAAATATGTTGCTGCAGGCAATTAGCAGTGGCAAGGGAGCAAGAATCATCATTGCTGTAATCGGTTGCTGAATTCTTGAGCCGAAGAAGATTTCAACAATCGTGCTGGCTCCGGCGCTCAAAAGAAATGAAGCCATAATACCTGCCCCCGCTACAAACTTAAGTGATTTTCGAATCAGGTGCACGGCTCGCCCCCGATCGTTGACAGCGACGTATTCAATTGCAGGAAAGGTCGCTTGTCCATAGGCGCCAATGAGATCACTAGCTGCCCGAGTAATCTTCTCTGCCGGGGAAAAAAAAGCAACTTCAGACTTACCCGCCAAAAATCCCAGGACCACCGAATTGGTAACCGTGTAAAGGCTGATTGACGCTGAAGTGAGAAAATAATCTGTACCCTGCGTGATTTGAGACCAGGCGCCTTTTGCCGAAAGTCGAAGGTTCAATGTTGGTAATGCTGCAGTAGCAGATATGAACGCTAGCGTGGCTGCCGCTATTCCAACACCTGACTGAATAAGCAAAGCCTTTATGATGTCTTCCGGTGAATGGATGAAGATAAGCAAAAGTGCTGTGCCTAGAACGCGGCCAACGATCTGTATCGCGGCGGCTCGATACATTATTTCAAGTCCTTGAAAAAGCCAGCCGGGAAACAGGACGCTGCCAAAAGTTGCAGTATTCGCTGCAAGCAATACTTTTGCTTCAGGGCGCAGGATGGGTACAGTCCACGCCAATGCTGCAAGAAGACAAAAGGAGCCAGCGAACAATGCAAATTTGGCGAGTGTTATATCGAGAAAGATACGATTTAGCTTATTGGGGTCATTTCGAGCGATCGACACCTGTCTAGTTGCGCTTAGATTAAAACCCCAATCAGTCAAGATTCCAAAATATCCTGACAACGCTTGCGCAAAAGCCATCGAACCGTATCCGGGTATGCCCAATACTCTGATTAAGTAAGGAGAAAGAAACAGGGGAAATAAATATGAAAGTATCTGAACACTTCCCAGTGACAGGGTATTGGTTGCTATACGTCTTCCAAGAGGTGACAGAAGTAACGGCATGGTTGATTCTGCAACCCCCTAAAGTGGCGTTAAGACCGGTTAATCTCTCGAAAGTCTAGTTATTGCCTGCTTGTGCTAGGTTCGGCTTTTAAGGACAACGGCGACTTGTTCGTGAAGATAGTTGTAACCCAAGTATTCGTAGCAAAGGGCGCTCTTCTCTAAAAACTCCCTGAACGCTAGAAATTCGCCTTTTTGCCAACCGGGGTAATTAAAATATTCATCAAATACAATGACCGTGCCAGGTACTAGCCGCTTTTCTAAATATTTAAAAATGGCAGCTGTTGATGAATATAAATCGCAGTCTATATGAAGGAAGCCCACGTTTTCTGCATGTTCTTGCAAAAATCCAGGTAGGGTATCTTGAAACCATCCTTTAATTAGTACTACGTTATTTTTTACGAGGGGCAACTCCGGAATCGAAAAATGCCCTTTCTCAAAATCAGTGCGCCAAGTTTCAGGAAGGCCTTCAAATGAGTCAAAGCCATAAATCGTCGAGTCGATTTTATCCGCAATAAAATTAATGGACTTTCCCTTGAAGACGCCGAATTCCATTGCAAGGCGGCTATTAGTTAGGGATGCTTTGGCAATTGCAGCGACCATAAGCGACCAGGGGGTCTCAAAAGCAGGCGTCGTATGCATATGACGTTCAACATATTCGGCGGTCGAGTCGACCGCCCTACGTTGCAGGGCCAAGCGAATATCTTTGGATGTCTGCTCTGAGCGTCGGAGAAGAGAATGTTCAACTTCAGTTCGGACGATATTTCTTAGCCGTTCGACAATCCATCGAAAAAATTTGGGTGCTTTCATTGGATCTTCTTTGGTAATAAAACGTTAAATATTTGCATTGGAAAATGCTTAATCGAGCGAAGTCGAGTTGTCGATGACTAAATCTTTCTATTAGCAATTCGAGCAGTCATTTCACCGTTTTATTTATTGATATTGGCTCGCCACGCGGCCTATCAAGGGCATCACTCAATGGAGTGGGAAAGATAGTCGGAAAATCTGCTTGGACTGGGTATGGAGTAGGTGCGCGCTATAGCGGTGGATCAGGATGCCGTGTGCATCGAGTTCGTCATAAGTGTTGCCGGCATGTGGGCGCGGCGATCGATGACGAGCACGGAACGTCTCACCCCGGCAAGTTCTTGGGCGCAGACGCTGCCTGCGAATTCTGCGCCTGCCACTAGGGCGCCCAATTTCATTGGTGCCAGGCCTGGGATCACAAGTGTCCATGGATCTTACGCTGTTGAAGACTCGAGGCCATTGCCTGCCTATTTGAGGCGCGCAAGCACACTGGTCAATCTGGACTTTCCAACATGTTCGTCCGGAATATTGTTGTAAAGAATCACCTTGACATTCGTGCCGAGCCGGCCAACTGGAAACAGGGGCACTGGATAGCGCCCGTCAATCGTCGACATGCCGAAAACGAAGTGGCAGCCGCTGGCGAGGACCCGCCGCAGGAACCATGGATCTGGGATCGAATTCAACGGTGCTAAGTAGCTGCGGCGCCTACCTAGGTAATTGATCAGGTCGGGGCGCGTGGCAATGACGCAGTCCGTGGCAGGTACGCTATCGGCGATGCTGCGCATGGAATTCATCATCGCGGTTTGCATGGTCGCCACATCCCAGCCGTGCTGCTGATCCTGCCCGTACCATGCGACGAAAAACCTGCTTTCCGGAAGGTCGGTGTAAAAGGCCGCGCGATAGCGATCGGAGGCGAGGGCGCAAGCGGGGATGATGCCGACAAGGATGGCGGCTGCCGCTGCAGCGGTTAAGTATTGCGAACCACGGCTGCCGTATGAAGCCGTCGTTGGCCGCGTTGCGAGCAAAATGGGCTGGGCAATCAGCAGTGGTACTAGCACCCACAGGAAGCGCTGCGCTTCCTCCGGGTACGGCCAGACAAGGAGTATGGCGAGGTTGCAGACCACATATACGGCATCAGGCTTGGTACGAATGGCGCGAAGCAGGGTGGCGCCAAGGCACAGCAGACCCAAGACGTCGAAAAGCCATCGCAGTGAATCCTGTAATGCGAAATTGCCTGAAAAGCCCTGCCGAAGGGCCGGCAGTTCATTTACCAATTGGGATTTGAGGGTACTCAAACCGTCGCGGCTGTAAATCTGGGCTAGGGCGTCGGTGTAGCCCGCTCGGGATCGATGGAGCAGGGACCAGGTCAGGACCGGCAACGCCGCGATCAGCAGGGCCAGGATGGCATTCCGTCGGGGCGCTCGCAGCAGGAGCAAGCCGAAGGCCGGCAGCAGGGCGATGCCGATGGAACGTGTGAGAATCGCCATGGCGATGGCCATGCCGGCTGCGTAGAGCAGATGCGGATTTTTGCTGCGTTCCTGCGCTGTGAGCAGGCACAGGGCGAGCAGGCTCCAGAACAGATATAAGTATTCGGACTGGACCGTGAGCGCAGCCAGCCACGTACCGGGGATCAAGGCAAACAGGAATGCCAGCAGGGCCGATTCCGATGGTGAAAGTCCTTGAACGAGCAGCCACGCATAGAGTGCCCCCAGGGCCAGAATCAAGCAGGCGGTGGTGACGGCGTGAATGAGATGGAAATTGTCCGCTGCATGACTCCAGGCCAGGAGCAAGGGGTACAGGGGCGGAAAACGGCTATAGGTCGCATAGTCCGAATAAACTGGATCCCCTGAATTCCCGTGGGCATAGTGGTTGGCCATCATGAGATAGCTCGGCCCGTCGCTGCCGAGCTGGCCGAGCTCTGCGTTCCAGCTCCAGGCGAAGTATGAAGGCGCTATCAGGGCCAGCAGCGCGATCATGAGCATGTGACGTCTAAGCAGGCTTGTCACCTTCAAAAGAGCGCCCGCATGAACTTCATTCCCGACATGAGTGTTAGTGGCATTCATCTAACGGCTTCCTGTGAGCCGGGGATCAAGGTGTCTGGATTCCAACCAGGGCGGCAAAGGTTCTTCTTTGCGTACCCTCTCCGTCCTCAGCCACCGAGAGCGGGGATGCTCGCCCGTTCAAGCGGCTGAGAGGATAGAGCGGTTCTGGAAACGATGGGCTGATATAAGAGAGAAGGTAGGCATACTTGCACTTTTTTATCCCGCGCTCGAATGCATCAGTGTCGGCGGAAATTGGCGGCGGTGTGTAGCTGAGGCGGTTCGAATAAAGACTGATGACGGAAGGCTTGATGGCAAAGATACATTCGCTGTCTGGAACCAGCTCTCCGGTGTGGTGTAAATCGCCAAGGATCAATGTGAAAGAGTGCGCCGAATTGCTTGCTTTCTCAAAATCATCTCCATACCAGTCTTCGATATGTCGAGCGGCGGCAAGCTCGGGCGGCAGAGGTTCATTGAATCGATGCAGCGTCAGGATCAGAGATGGCAGGATTGCAACGGCCAATGCAACTAGCAACAGGGCCGGGAAAAGTGGTTTACCCGATTCCCCGCGCTTCCGGCCAAGCCTATGAAGCAGCAGTAGACCCTGAACCAATAGGGGCGGAATCAGAACGTAACTCAGGCGGCGGGCTTCCGCGGGAAACGGCCATACCAACAGCAGAATGGCATATAGGCTGACATACAGGGCGTCGAAACGGAGCTTTGCCAGGCGCCACACACAGCCCAGTCCACACGTGGCGCCGGCCGCGAGAATGAAGTAGTGCAGGCTGCCTCCGCTGCCGTCGGCGAGCCACGCCTGAACCCAGCTGCGGAGTACCAGTGTGGTTTCCGTTCCGACTTGGTGGAGCATTGTTCCGATCGGATCATGGGCATAGGACGAGGCCCATTGCGCCGCATAACCCAGACCGGGGGGGCGATGAAACTTGCCCCACGTAACCCACAGTGCAAAAGGGGCCCAAATGGTCGTTATCAGGGCGCCCCAGTGCCGTGGCCGTATTATCGCCAGGCGAATGGTATAGGCGCACATTAGTGGCAAGGCGGCCGCCCTGATCAGGCCGGCGGCAGCGGTGGCAATGCACGCCCCCCAGCGCAGAGCAGGCCGGTTGCTTCCAGCCATCTCCGCACGGGTCTCCAAGACGATCGCCAACAGGCTCAAGAAGAGATAGGGATTTTCGGTCCAGATGTTGAGTGCCTGAAGATACGTTCCTGGCATCAATGCAAACACCAGGCAGGCGCAAGCACTGGTGGCTGCCGCTAAGCCTTCGAGCCTTAGCCATGCATATAGGCAAAGAATGCTTGCAAGCAGCGTTACGATGACCAGAAGATGCCCTGCCAGCAGGCTGCCGCCCAGTAAGCCAATCAGCAAGGGAAACAGCGGCGGATACGCCATGTTCTTTGCGAATTCCGCAAAAACCGGTGAACTCGGCCAAAACGGCGAAAAAAAGCGAGCCGCCAGCATGTAAACCGAACTGTCGCCTTGAAAATCTGAAATATCGTTCGACCATCCCCAGATGAAGTAGGCAACACTGAGACACACGAAGGCTGCAAGCAGGGGTAGGTGACCCAGGAGTGCGGCAGGCATTGAGCGCAAAACGCCGGAGCCCACCGGAGTGGCGCCGGGCTCCTCGGTGAATCCGGAGGCGTTGTTCGTTGAGAGACTCAATCTTGGCTCCGCTTCATGGTGTTTGGCTTCGGCTCTTCTTCTCTTGGTGGTGGCGGCACATCCGGCGGCGGCGTATTCTCCCGATGAGATTCCGGGATCTGGCCGTGGAGACTGCCGATGACATTCTGCCTGGTAACGTACAGTGACGACTGTGCATTTCCAACGTCATCGGAGCATATTCCATCGTGATGGCAGCCCCAGGATGATTACTCCTTCAACCACCAATACTTGATAATGCAGTAGATCGCACGGAAGCCGTCGCGCCAGTTGATCTTCTTGCCTTCAGCATAGGTTCTGCCGTAGTAGGAAACGCCCACTTCGTAGATACGAATGCCGGGAATTTTGGCGACCTTGGCGGTTACTTCCGGCTCGAAGCCGAAGCGCTGTTCCTTCAGCTTGATGCCCTTGAGGATGTCTGCACGGAATAGCTTGTAACAGGTCTCCATGTCGGAGAGGTTGATATTGGTGAACATGTTGCTGGCGAGGGTGAGCAGGCGGTTGCCCACTGAGTGCCAAAAATAGAGCACCCGATGGGAATCCCCGCCCACGAATCGGCTGCCATAAACCACGTCCGCCCTGCCGTCGAGAATGGGTTGCAGGAGCTTGCGAAACTCGCGCGGATCGTACTCTAGGTCCGCGTCTTGAACGATGATAAAGTCTCCGGATGCACGTGCGAAACCGGTTTGCAGGGCGGCACCCTTGCCGCGATTTTTCTCATGCAGCAGCAATTGATGAATGAGGGGGCGTAAGGGGCCCTCAAGCAGGTCGCGTGTGCCGTCGGTGGAGCAGTCGTCCACCACGATCACTTCCAGGTTTACACCTGGATCCGAGGCGTGCAGGGCCTTGAGTGCCTTCTCGATGGTGCGGAACTCGTTATAGCAAGGAACCACTACGGATAGCGTCCTTGTCTCTATGTCTTTCACAACCCCACCCTGTATTTAATGCCGCAAAATCAATAAATTGCGGATGTAAAAATGAAATTATCCAGTAAATTCCCGGTTCGGCTGGCGCTCGGCGTCATTTTGCTCTGTGGCTTTGCGGCCCTGCTTTTTGCGACTTATGGTGCGGGTCCCCAGGCTCTGGTCGAGCGCGCCTCAATATTTTATTCATTCGCAGAGAATCACGCTTGGCTGCTGCTGGGATTATATGTTCTGAGATTGTTGTTCTTTCTCCCGGCAAGTTTCGTCCTTTTCCTGACCGGAATGATCTGTGGTTCTGCGCTGGGTGAATTAATTGCCGTCATCGGCCTTACTCTCAGTGGCTCCATCGAGTTCCTGGTGGTCCGGAGTTCGTTTTCCGCCGCTCTTTCGAGGTCGTCCAACAGGCTGCTGCTGGGCTGGCGCGAGCGTATCAATCGCGCTCCATTCCACTCCATTTTGCTGATGCGCATTGGTTTTGTGCCCTTCGATATCGTCAATATTGCCGCGGCGCTCGCGCGTGCGCCGTTCAGATCGTTCGTGGCGGCCACTGCCCTGGGTATTACCCCGACTTCGCTGCCGATTATCGTTTCCGGCGCCTCCGTCGATTTCAGGGCCTGGGCTGCCAGCGGCCGCCTCTGGCCTGGCGAGGGCGCGATCAACTGGCCGTATTTGCTGCTGTCCCTTTCCTTGATGCTGCTGATCGTGCTGCATGCTCGCCGGCGACAACGGCTGAATCCGGAAAACGGAATGAGCCGTCGGGTAGCCGATTTGTCGGAGTAAAAGTCATTGGATTTGGTGTGTGAACTACGAGGCGCCGGAATTTCTCTCCGGTGAATTGTCGGGCTTGATCGTTTGCCTGAGTTGCCTCACTTGGGCAGATTCCGCCGGCGAGAGATCTTCGGCTGCCAGTTCATCAAGCAGATCGGATGCGCCGCTGCGATTCCCGCCGACAAAAAGGATATTGATCAGTTCGATGCGATAGCCGAAGTTATGGGGGGATTCGGCGATCGCTTTCCGAAGCATTTCCGCCGCCAGGGTATAGTCCCCGAGCTGGTTGGCTGCGAAAGCGCCATACGTTGCAAGCAGCCTGGCATTGGCCGGTGGATGATTCAGCGCCGCAAGAAATGCCGACAACAACAGGCCGGTTTCGGGCGCGCAACTGCCGCTGTGCTGGCAATTGGCCAGTGAGGTCAGAGCGGTGATGTCCTCGGCCGACGGTGGCCGTGCGGCCAGGCGTTTCGTCAGGTCGAGCCACCATTCCTTCTTCACCTCGCGATGCGTATGGCTGGCCACAACGATCATAGCCGCCAGCGGTGGTGCGCCGGCGCTGGGCAATCTGGCGGCCATCTCGAATGCCTGCAGTGCCGGTTCGATCAGCTTCGAGTCGGCGCGGTATCCCGAAGTGACGGTCAGGACTCTGCCGAGCTCGTAGTTCGCCCGCGGGGAAGTGGGATGCAGGGCCGCTTCGGTATAGGCGAGCTGAATCGGGTTGCTCCACTCCTTCGCCCGCAACAGGGTTGCTGAGGAAAAAGCCGCTAAAATCAGAATCGGTACGGCCATTCGCACCAGTTTGTATTGGTCGGGAATTTCCGCCAGTAGTGCACCGGCTGCCAGCAGCAGGCCGATGCTGGCGAAGTAGTTGCGATGTTCGAACACCAGTTCCAGGGGGATGATCGTTGCGGTGAGCAGGTGCGCGGCGAAGTACCAGCCGATGCCGAGCGACAGCAGCGGCAGCCTGCGTCTCAGGATGATCGCAGCGGCGAGTCCAGCCGTGAGCAGCACGGCGCAGCCCAGGGTGGAGGGCGGAGAGAGCCAGCCCTGCGATACCGCGATATCGTCATGATAGAAGCTGAGGGAAGCCGGATGCGGGAACAAAGTCCATGTCGCATAGTCGACCAGGATGCGTGCTTCGGTGAGCAGCCGCTCTGCCAGTGTGAAGGGCCTGGCCGCGTAAGCCCATGGCGGCAACGTGCGTGGCATCAGCCAGGCCAGGCCGATTGCCGCCGGAATGAAAAGCAGCAAGCCGAATATTGACCACAGTTTGCGTTTGCCCGCCCTGTCCCGTGCGGCGAAGTGCAGAATCGTCAGCTCGATCAGAAATGCGTAGGCCGGAAGCAGGACGGCTGATTCCTTGCACAGGACGCCCAGCACGACGCCGAAGATCAGCCCGGAAGCGGCAAGCACAGCGCCATAGCGGCTTCCGCCGCCGAACATCCGTTTGCGCCCGGCCAGGTATATCCATAGCCCGGCCAGCACGAAGACCTGGGCCAGGCTCTCCATGCGTTGCACGACGTAAAGCACCGAACTCAGGTTAATCGGCGCCAGCAGCCATGCACCGCACAGGCCGAGGGACAACCATCTGATACGCGATTCGGTAAGCGGTTCTTGGCGTCGTTCGTTCCAGAGCCCCAGCAGCATGAGGAGAATGCCGTAGAGCAGGATGCCGTTGAGAAGATGAATGGCCAGGTTGGTGAGCTTCATCGGCAGCGGGTCCAGGCCGGTGAAGTAGTAATTGGCGGCGAAGCTCAGCATCGCCAGGGGGCGACGCAACTCCGCCGAAGGTGAAGCCAATGCGGCCTGTAGCCAATCGCGCCAGTCGAGGCTGCTGACATGGACGTCGGTGTTGTCCGTAATATTGGGGAAGTCGTCGAAGAGATAGCCGCCGGACAAACCCGGCCAGTACACTGCCGTCGTCAGAACCAATACGGCGAGCAAGCCAAGCAGAAGGTTTGCGGATCGCGTCATCAGTGACCAGGCGCCGCCGACTGTGTTTGATCACGGGCAGTCGATGCGGCATTTGAGGTGGTGGCGTCACTGCGCAACTGACTCTCCAGATCCGCGAATTCGCTGGTCCAATATCCACCCCGATCGAGCACCCACAAATGGATAGCCGCCATGCCATGAAGCCCGCGGTTCGCCGGTGTGAGGGTTCGATAGTAGTCGAGATGCTTCAAGCCCTGTTCGGGAAATCCGGCGCTGCCGAGCAGCGCCGCCTGGAGCAGTGCGCCGTCGGGGGTCGGGAACGCCGCAAGTCCCTCGTTGAAATCACGCAGGGCGGTTTCGCCGTTGCCGCGCGCCAGAGCCAGCCGGCCTTGCAGTTGGCGAATCCGGGAAAGACGTCCAGGACCATCGCCGTAGCTTTGATTTTCGCGCACCGCTTCCACCATGGTATCCAGCACGGACAGATCCAGGCCCTGACATCGGTTCTGTGCGGCGGTATCGATCGACCTGGTTAACCAGTTCTCGACGAACTCCGTATTGGTGCGATTGCGCTTCAGGGAATAAAGCGCGGCATCCTTAGCCTGGGCGCTGACTCTTCCGAGCGTACATTCCGCGTCGATCCAGTTGAGGGTGAGCTGTACCTCTTCCGGCATTCTGGCGGCGATGGTTTCGAGCCTGCGGATGGCCAGATCGGCGTGGCCGTGGGCGATTTCGTAAGTTGCCGCGTTTGCCTGCGCCCGGGGAGAGTCTGGGTCCACCTGTGCCAGCAGCAGAGCCTGTTCGAAGGGCTGGCCCCAGACGCCGGCGCGCGCATGGCATAGCACAGCCAGAAGCGCCGGCAGCAGGATGGCAAGAGCCACGCGCAATTTGCGGAGTGTGCCTTCGCCGGTCAGCCAGATGGCAAGAGGCCAGAACATCGGCAGCGCGGGCAGGTAGTTCCGATGTTCAAAGTAGAGTTCCAGCGGAATCAGGGAGCTTTCCAGAAGTTGCCCCGCGAAGTAGAACAGGATCGCGAAGGCAATGGCGGGTTGCTTGTGACGCAGGCGGGCCGCGATGATTAGCAGCGCGGCGATCGCGGCGAGCGCCGGCAGGGTGGACCAGGGATGGAGCAGATCGAGCGAGGCGCGGTAGCCGTCGTTGAACAGGCTGGCGTTGCTGGCTTGCGGAATCCATAACAGCTTCAGGTACTCGCACAGTACGCGTGGTTCGGTGATGAGCCGTTGGCCGATGGTCCATGGACGCGAATAGGTTTCACCCGAGATCACCGCGGGTACCTTGGTGAGCAGCCAGATGCTCAGGAGGGCGCAGGGTGGTCCAAGCAACCAGCGACGGAGCGTGCGGAAGTGGACGTCCGTCGCGGTATCGCTTTGCGGCGCTGTCCGGAGTCCAAGGACGGTGCCTTCCATGGTTAGCAACAGCAGCGGCAAAAGAATGCCGTTGGCTTTGCACAGCAAGGCAAGCGCCGTGCAGCCCCAGGCGGCGATGAACAGGAGGGCGGGCCCGCCGCTCTGCCCCCTGAAAATGCGCTCCCGGCCCGAAAGCCATAGCAGCATGCCGATCAGGGTAAAAGTCGCCGGCAGCATGGCCTCTCTTTGCACCACATACAGCGTGGTCGAGACAAAAATGGGGTGCAAAGTCCAAAGCGCGCCGCCGATTACGGCAGCAAGTTCCGCGCGCCTTCGCTCCAATTTGATGGAGAGTCCGAGCTTCAGCAGTACCAGGCTCAACAATGCGCCGTTGAGCAAGTGCAGCAGGATATTGGTGCGCTTGAACGATTCGGGTGGGGCCGGCCAGTTGGTGGCATCGACCAGAAAGCTGAGCAACGCTAGCGGCCGCCCGGTCGGGTCGGCATTGCCCGAGGACAGGTAGAACATCAGCGAACGGAAGCTGCGGATTCCGCCATATGCTCCGAGCTTGTCGAGATTGTTGAAATCATCGAACAGGAACGTTCCGCCAAGGCCGGGCGAGTAAGCCCACCAGCCCAGGATCAGGGCCGCCGCGAGGCCCAGAAGGAAAGTAGAACGCTTGTGCATAAAGAAAGGGCCGCACGAGGCGGCCCTTTGATGCCAACAGCTTGAATCGAAATTACTTCTGACGGCAAACCTGCGGGCGATACTTGTTGAGGATGTTGCCGTTCTCGCAGGTCCAGGCGATGGAGCCCTGGGTTGAGGTGGTGATCGCGGAGAAAATCAGGGTGGCGCCAGCGATTTTCTGGTTCACGTCGGCGCTACCGTAGGTGACGGTGATGAGGCCCGTGCTGATGGCCACCGTGCTGACGTACTTGCCGAAGATCGAGCCAGAGCTTTCAACGCCGGCGCTGCTGTTGTTGCCCGGGAAGTAGCCCTTGTTGTTGTAGAACTCGGCGATCGCGGTCTTCTGGCCGTCGGCCAGTACGGCGCCTTCAGACGCCTGCGAGCGGATGGTGTAGTCCTGATAAGCCGGGATGGCGATGGCGGCCAGGATGCCGATGATCGCGACAACGATCATCAATTCGATCAGGGTAAAGCCCTGTTGCATCTTCTTCATGATTCTTCACTCCGTTAACGGTTGGTTAGTTATACGCGGCCGTCGCCGCACGTTGGAGCAAGCACTCTTCGTGCCCGTTGCATGTGCCAATGAAAACAAAGAGTTGCCGGATCATTTTGGGGCAATTTGCTGCTTATTGCCCAAGCCTGCGGACTTAAAGTGACGCAAATTGTCAGCCGCTAGGCGCGCACCACATTTGGCAGCGGCTGGCGGTAGACGCCGCGCGTATCGATGACTGTCGCGGCATGCCGGGCGATGGCGGGGTAGTCGAATGCGTCATGGTCCGCGGCGATGATCGCGGCGTCGCAAGCGGACAGACTCTCCGGTGTGACGGCAACGCTGCTCAGCGGAATATGCCCACGCCGTAGCGGCGGAATCGTCGGGATATGCGGATCGCTGTATTCCACCTCCGCGCCTAGCTGCTGAAACCGCTCTAACAGTTCCAGCGCCGGCGACTCACGCAGGTCGTCCACGTTTTTTTTGTAGGCGATGCCGAGGATCAGGATGCGCGAGCCGCGCACCGCCTTGCTGCGCTGGTTCAGTGCGTCGATGGTCTTGCGCACCACCCATTCCGGCATGGCGTGGTTGATTTCGCCCGCCAGCTCGATAAAGCGGGTATGGACGCCGTATTCGCGCGCCTTCCATGTCAGATAAAAGGGGTCGATCGGAATGCAATGCCCGCCCAGACCGGGACCAGGGTAGTAGGGCACGAAGCCGAAGGGTTTGGTGGCGGCAGCGTCGATCACTTCGAAGATGTCGATGCCCATGCGGTCGGCTACCATCTTCAGTTCGTTGACCAGGCCGATGTTGACGGCGCGGTGGATGTTCTCCAGCAGCTTGGCCAGTTCCGCCACCTGGGTCGAGCTCACCGGTACCACTCGGTCCACCGCTACGGCGTAAAGCGCCTCGCCCACCGCGCGGCAGGCCGAGGTGCTGCCGCCGACCAGCTTGGGAATGTTGCGCGTATCGTATTTTTTGTTGCCGGGATCCTGTCGTTCTGGTGAATACACCAGGAACAGGTTTTCGCCCACCTTCAGCCCGGTGCTTTCCAGCACCGGCCGCAGCTCCTCCTCGGTGGTACCGGGATAGGTGGTGCTTTCCAGGGAAACGATCTGCCCGGGGCGCAGGTGTTTGCTCAACTCGCGCGCGGTATCCAGCACGTAACTCAGATCCGGCTCGCGGTGGCGGTTGAGGGGCGTGGGGACGCAGATGATCAGCGCGTCCGCTTCGCTGCAGCGGCTGAAGTCGGTGGTGGCGCTGAAGCCGGCGGCGTAGGCCGCGGCAATGGCGGACTCCGAAATGTAGTTGATATAACTGTGCCCGGCCGCCAGTTTGCGCGGCTTCTCCGGGTCGATGTCGAAGCCGATGACCCGGACTCCGGCCTCGGCAAAACGCAGCGCCAACGGCAGCCCGACGTAGCCCAGGCCGACCACGCCTACCGTGGCGCGCCGCGAGCGGAAGCTCTCCAGCAGGATCTGGGCATGGTCCGGGGTGTGGCTGTTCATTGAGTTTTCTTGGATTTCCCAGGTGTGGCGCGGGCTGCGGCGGGTCGCTGCGGACGGGCAGGCGCCCCCTGCGATTGCTACAATCCGCGTTCTTTACGCCCGTGTTGCCACAGTAATTCCCCATCATGCAACAAGACTATTCGCCGCGCCACGTCGAAAGTGAGGCGCAAGCCTACTGGAGCGAGCATCAGGTTTTCCGCGCCGTGGAAGACCCGGCGCGCGACAAATTCTACTGCCTGTCGATGTTCCCCTATCCGAGCGGGCGGCTGCACATGGGGCATGTGCGCAACTACACCATCGGCGACGTGATCTCGCGCTACCAGCGCATGTGCGGCAAGAACGTGCTGCAGCCGATCGGCTTCGATGCCTTCGGCCTGCCGGCCGAGAACGCGGCGATCAAGAACGGCGTGCCCCCGGCCGCCTGGACCTATTCCAACATCGACTACATGTGCGGCCAGCTGCGCCAGCTCGGCTTTGCCTACGACTGGGAGCGCAAGTTCGCCACCTGCGAGCCGGATTATTATCGCTGGCAGCAGTGGTTCTTCGTGCAGCTGTTCCGCAAGGGCTTGATCTACCGCAAGAATTCCATCGTCAACTGGGATCCGGTGGATCAGACCGTGCTCGCCAACGAACAGGTCATCGACGGCCGCGGCTGGCGCTCCGGCGCCGTGGTGGAGCAGCGCGAGATCCCGCAGTGGTTCCTGAAAATCACCGCCTACGCCGACGAACTGCTGGACGAGCTGAAAAACCTGGAGCACTGGCCGGAAGCGGTCAAGACCATGCAGGCCAACTGGATCGGCCGCAGCGAGGGTCTGGAAATCGACTTCAGACTCGGCCAAACCAGCGCCACCGGCGCGGACCATCTGACCGTCTTCACCACTCGGCCGGACACTCTCTACGGCGTCACCTACCTCGCCGTCGCCGCCCAGCATCCGCTGGCGCTGGAAGCGGCGCAGCGCGATCCCAAGGTCGCCGCCTTCGTCGAGGAATCCAAACTCGGCGACGTCACCGAGGCCACCCTGGAGACGATGGAAAAGCGCGGCGTGCCGCTCGGCATCGACGTGATCCATCCGCTCACCGGCGCCAAGGTGCCGGTGTGGGCCGCTAACTTCGTGCTGATGGGTTACGGCAGCGGCGCGGTCATGGCCGTGCCGGGCCATGATCAGCGCGATTGGGAATTCGCCCGCGCCTACGGCCTGCCGATCCAGGTCGTGATCGGCCCCGAGCCGGGCAAGCCTTCGGACATTTCCGAAGCGGCCTACGAGGAAAAGGGCTGGCTGATCCACTCCGGCGAATTCGACGGTCTGCAATTCAAGCCCGCCTTCGACGCCATCGCTGCCCGCCTCGAAGTCCGGGGCCAGGGGCGCAAGCGCATCAACTACCGCCTGCGCGACTGGGGCGTTTCGCGCCAGCGCTACTGGGGCTGCCCCATCCCCATCATCTACTGCGAAACCTGCGACGCCGTGCCGGTGCCGGAAGAGCAGCTGCCGGTGCGCCTGCCGGAAGATCTGGTGCCGGACGGCCGCGGCAACCCCCTGGTGCGCCTGCCGGAATTCGTCAACGTTGCCTGCCCGCAATGCGGCAAGCCGGCGCGGCGCGAGACTGACACCTGCGACACCTTCGTCGACTCCTCCTGGTATTTCGCCCGCTTCGCCAGCGCCACCCAGAAGGAAGCGATGCTCGACGGCCGCGCCGCCTACTGGCTGCCGGTGGACCAGTACATCGGCGGCATCGAGCACGCCATCCTGCACCTGCTCTACGCCCGCTTCTTCCAGAAGCTGATGCGCGATGTCGGCGTATCCAATGTCGGCGAGCCGTTCAAGCGCCTGCTGACCCAGGGCATGGTGCTGGCCGAGGCCTACTACCGCAGCAGCGAAGCCGGCGGCCGCGAGTGGATTGCGCCCAAGGACGTGGAAGTGGAGCGCGACGCCAAGGGCGCCGCTGTGGGTGCGGTGCTGAAGAGCACGCGCGAGCCGGTCACGGCGGCGGGTCTGGGCACCATGTCCAAGTCCAAGAACAACGGCGTCGACCCGCAGGAAATCATCAACTCCCACGGCGCCGACGCCGTGCGCCTGTTCATGATGTTCACCGCGCCGCCGGAGCAGACCCTGGAGTGGAGCGATGCCGGCATCGACGGCGCGGCGCGCTTCCTGCGCCGGGTGTGGAAGCTGGTCTACGAGCACGCGCTGCAGGGCGCTGCCCCGGCGCTGAACGTCGCCGCCCTCAGCGCCGAACAGAAAGAGCTGCGGCGCAAGCTGCACGACGCCCTGGCCCGCATCGGCAACGACTTCGAGCGCCGCTTCAACTTCAACACCGCTATCGCCGCCTGCATGGAGCTGGTCAATGCCCTGTCCCGCTTCGAGGACCTGAGCCCCAACGGCCGCGCCGTGACGCAGGAGGCACTGGATGCCCTTGTACGCGTGCTCTCGCCGATCGTGCCGCACATTACCCACCAGCTCTGGTTCGCGCTGGGCCACGCCCAGCCGGTAATCGACGCACCCTGGCCCCAGGCCGAGGCTGCCGCCCGCGTGGCGGATACGGTGCTGCTGGTGGTGCAGATCAACGGCAAGCGCCGCAGCGAGATCACCGTGCCCACGGACGCCGCCAAGGAGCAGATCATTGCGGCGGCGCTGGCGGACGAGAACGTGCAGAAGTTCCTCGCTGGCCAGCCGCTCAAAAAGACCGTCGTGGTGCCGGGGAAGCTGGTAAATTTCGTGGTGTGAAGACTCAATCCCTCCATCAGCGGTGGTGGCAGTCCGGCGCTTCCCAGTTGCTGGGCGGCGTGCTGCTTGCCTGTGCCCTGGGGGGCTGCGGCTTCCACTTGGTCGGCGATCGGCCCATCCCACCGGCCCTGAGTTCGGTCTACATCGACATGGTGCAGCCTTACCGCGTCGGTACGCCGCCCCTGGAAACCGCGCTGCAATCGCGCATCATCTCCCGCGGCGGCGAGGTCAAGTCCCATATCGGCGACGCCAAGGCGGTGCTGCGCCTGTCCAATCTCAGCGAAACCCGCGAAACGCTGTCGATCGGCGCCGACGGCCTGGCCAACGAATACCGCCTGGTCACCCAAGTCACCTATGAATTGCATAGCGGCGATCAACAGCTGATTGCGCCGGAGGCGCAAGGCATCTCCCGCACCTACACCTTCAGTGTCGATGAAGTCCTCGGCAAGGAAGCGGAAGAGGCGCGCCTGCGCAACTACATGCAGGACGAACTGGCGGAGCTGGTGCTGCTGCGCATCGACGCCGCGTTGGCGCGTAGCGCGCCCCCGGTACCGGTGCCCGAGCCGCCGCCGCCGGTAAATACGCCGGAGCAGCCTGTGACGCCGGCCATTGTGCCGACGGCGCCGGAGGCCGCCACGCCGCCCCCGGAGCCCGCCGCACAGCCTTGACGCGGCACTTTTCCGACATTCCCGCTGTCTTGCTGTAACGCCGCGTTCGTATACTTCGATGCGGCCATCGCAAGGAAGCTGGACGCTGCCGTGGCTGACCCAACCTTATCTGCCAAGGAACAAGATCATGAAGCATTGGAAGCTCATCGCTGCTGCTTTGACCCTGAGCCCGGGACTCTGTCTCGCCGATCCACCTGCGCCTGCGCCCGTACCCGCATCCGCGCCGCCGCCCGCACCCGCGCCCCCGCCTTCGCCATGGAGCGGCGATGCCTCGGCTGGCTATATCAGGACCACCGGCAACACCGACAGCACCTCGCTCAATTTCAAGGGCGACCTGGACTGGAAGTCCGCGCCCTGGGAAAACCAGTTCAACGCCCTGGGCGCCTTCGGCAGCAGCAAGGGCGAGTCCACCGCCGAAAGCTATCAGGTCAACGACAAGCTCAGCTACGACCTCAGTCCGCAGGCCTATATCTTCGGCAACGTCCAGTACGCCGATGACCGCTTCGCCGGTGTGGTCTCGCGTTATTCCGAATCGGTGGGCTATGGCCGCCATGTGATCAAGACGGACATGCAGGTCCTGGACATCGACGCCGGCGCGGGCGCCAGCCAGTCCCGCGATGCCGGCGACAGCGGCTACGACGACCAGCTGATCGGCGTCTTCAACGTGGCCTATCTGCTGAAATTCGCCCCCACTGCACAGTACAAGCAGACCCTGCACATCGAGGCCGGCAAGCAGAATACCTTCATCAATCCCGTGGCCGAGCTCAAGCTCACCATCGTCGGCAACTTCTTCGCCACCCTGGGCTACGACTGGCGCCACAATACCTCGGTACCCGCGGGCACCGTGCACACCGACACCATCACCACCGTCAACTTCGGCTACAGCTTCGGCAAGAAGCCCGCCTGATGTCCTACTACAAACATCACGTATTTTTCTGCTGCAACCAGCGTGATGGCGGGCGCCCTTGTTGCAACGACAAGGGCGCCACGCAGCTGCGCGACTACTGCAAGAGCCAGGTGAAAAAGCTCGGCCTGGCCGGCCAGGGCCGGGTGCGCGTCAACATGGCCGGCTGCCTGGATCGCTGCGAAGAAGGTCCCACCGTGGTGGTGTATCCGGAGGGAGTCTGGTACCGCTACGCCGACCAGCGCGACATCGACGAAATCGTCGACAGTCACCTGGTCAATGGGCGCGTGGTCGAGCGTCTGCGGATCTGATCGCCGCCAGTCTGGCCGGGACGGCTTGCGCCGGCGCGGCCGCCTTGTCGGGGGCGCCGGGCTTGTTCGTCGCGGATTCTCCCTGGGTCATCCACGACAACATGTCGTAGTAGTTGCGCACATTGCCGACGAAGCCCACCGCCTCGCGGCCGCGCGCATAGCCATAGCGCGTGTTCTTGAACCAGCGCT
>Ga0302314_10008574_pt1 | contig 18175 bp, 20 predicted proteins | sample III_Palsa_N2_3_FD_200533 | JGI IMG/M metagenome (GOLD analysis project Ga0302314, IMG submission 200533) | Peat permafrost microbial communities from Stordalen Mire near Abisko, Sweden - III_Palsa_N2_3 | ecosystem: Environmental > Terrestrial > Soil > Palsa > Peat permafrost | place: Sweden...
TTCCACAAAATCTGTGGATAAGTCTGTGGATGGGTCTCGTCACGCAACGTTCACATGCATGAAATACGACTAAATGTTAACTTGGTCAAAAAATATACAAGCCGTTTTACCTAGTTTTTTCAATGAGTTGCAGTCGTCACCTGACCTAATGCAGACGCAATGTGCTGTAGGTGCCACTTTGCGCGGGGCACCCCGGGTGATGTGTATAAGCTCATGGCAGGAAACCGGCCTGCAAATCATTTAAGAAGCGCCGGCCGAGCGCGCTCGGCCGCCATCGGGGAGGGGCGAACTCGAGCAGGCCCCGCTCGAGCGCTGCGCGCAGGCGAGGCTCGACGGCGCTCGCAGCGAGTCCGGTGCGCGACTCGAAATCCACGACGTCGAAGCCGTCATTGAGCCGCAACGCGTTCAGCATGAACTCGAACGGAAGATCGCCGGCGGGCACGGACTTTCGCTCGCCGATTCGGCCCGCGCGCGCAGCCGCGCTGCCGACCTGCTCGAGATAGGCGCGGGGCTGGCGCGCCTTCTCGGTGCGCTCGACGCCGTGGGGCAAGCTCGAAGTAATTTTTCCGTGGGCCCCCGCGCCGATGCCGACGTAATCGCCGAAGCGCCAGTAGTTGAGATTATGCCGGCAACGCGCGCCGTCGCGCGCGTAGGCGGATACTTCGTACTGCTCGAAGCCGTTGTCGGCGAGGAGCGCCTGGCAGTCGCTCTGCATCCGATAGGCCACCTCCTCGTCCGGCAACGGCGGAGGCCGGCTGTGAAACGCCGTGCCCGGCTCGAGCGTGAGCTGGTAGTGCGAAATATGGCGAGGCTCGAGCGCGCAGGCGCGGCGCACGTCCTCGAGCGCCTCTTCGAGCTTCTGCTCCGGGAGCGCATACATGAGATCCAGATTGAAGTTGTGCAAGCCCGCCGCGTGCAGCTCCTCGACGGCGCGGAACGTGTCCGCAGGGCTGTGGATGCGACCGAGCCGCTCGAGAGAGTGCGGCGCGAAGGTCTGTGCGCCGAGCGACACGCGGTTGATGCCGGCGTCGCGGTAGCCGGCGAAGAGTCCGCGCTCGATCGTGCCGGGATTGGCCTCGAGCGTCACCTCGACATCGGCGGCCAAAGGTGCGCGTGCCGCGAACGCATCGAGCAACCGGGCGAAAGCCTCGGGCGGGAACAGGCTCGGCGTGCCGCCGCCAAAAAAGATGGAATCGATCGGGCGGCCGCCGAGATCGGCAAGCTCGGATTCGAAGTCCCGGATCAAGGCGTCGATGTAGTCTGCGGAGGGCGCGGCGGATGGAAGCTGATGCGAATTGAAGTCGCAGTAAGGACACTTACGCACGCACCAGGGCATGTGCACGTAGAGCGTGAGCGGCAACGCGCTGGCGTTCGGCAGTGCGGCGGCGTTCGGCAGCGCCGCGGCGCTCGCCAATGCAGCGGTGTTCGGCGACGCGGCCGCGCTCGGCAATGTCCCTGCGCTCACCGCAAACGCCCATCGAGCGCGGTGCGCAGCGCTTGGAGCGCCGTGCCGCGGTGGCTCAGGCGATTTTTGCGCTCGGGCTCGAGCTCCGCGGCGGTGGCGGCGAGCTCGGGGAGCCAGAAGTAAGGGTCGTAGCCGAATCCTCCGGCGCCGCGCGGCGACTCGAGCACGTATCCTTCCCACACGCCCTGCGCGAGGAGCGGTGCCGGATCCTCGGGGCCTTCGAGGTAGATGAGGGCGCAACGATAGCGGGCGCGGCGCGCCTCGAAGGGCACTCCCGCCAGGCTGGCGATGAGCTTTGCATTGTTCGCCGCTTCCACGGCGGCCGCATCGCCCGCGCCCGCGCCCGCGCCCGCGCCCGCGTAGCGAGCCGAGTAGATACCGGGCGCACCGCCGAGTGCGTCGACCTCAAGCCCGGAGTCATCCCCGATCGCGGCCGCGCCGCTTGCGACGGCGGCGTGACGGGCTTTGATCAGTGCGTTCTCGGCGAACGTGGCGCCGGTCTCCTCGGGAGCGGCGATGCCGAGCGCTCCTTGCGCGACCGGGGCGAACGGCAGCCCCGAGAGCAGCGCCTGAAATTCACGCAGCTTGCCGGGGTTCGCCGTGGCAATCACCAGGTCCTTAAGCGGTGCGGGCGCTCTGCTGTGCTTCATGCAACCGCGCAATGCCCTGCGAGGCGAGGTCCAGCAATCGATCGAGTTCGTGCCGGCGAAAGGCATGTCCCTCGGCCGTGCCCTGCACCTCGACGAAGGCACCGCCCGAGTTCATCACGACATTCATGTCCGTCTCGGCGTTCGAGTCCTCGGCGTAATCGAGATCGAGGATCGGTATGCCGCGGTAAATACCGACCGAGACCGCGGCGACCTGCCCGTGGATCGGATTCGCGCTCAACGCGCGGCGCTTGATCAATGTGTCGATCGCATCGGCCAGCGCGACGAATGCGCCGGTGATCGCCGCGGTGCGCGTCCCGCCGTCCGCTTGCAGCACGTCGCAGTCCAGCGTGACGGTGCGCTCGCCGAGCGCTTTCAAATCGACCACTGCACGCAGCGCACGGCCGATCAAGCGCTGAATCTCCTGCGTGCGTCCACTTTGCTTGCCGCGGGCTGCCTCGCGAGCGCTGCGTGTGTGGGTCGCACGCGGGAGCATCCCGTACTCCGCGGTCACCCAGCCCTGGCCCGTACCGCGCTGGAAGGACGGCACGCCGTCCTCGACGCTCGCCGTGCACAGCACCCGGGTTCCGCCGAAGCCCACGAGCACCGACCCCTCGGCATGCGCCGTGTATCCGCGCACGAAACTCACGGGGCGCAGCTCGTCGGGCGCGCGGCCGCTCGGTCGCAAGCTCATGCGGCCTTGAAGCGCAGCGCGGCCGCGCTGGTGTTGTCGCTGTAGGGCGCGGAGGCCGCAACGGCCTGCGTGCCGAGATCCATGAGACAGTCGCGCAGGGACTTGCCGGGTGTTTGAGCGAATCGCACGAAGTCATGATCTCCCAGGTTGGCCCACATGCCGTCGGTACACAGCAAGAGCACATCGCCCGGCTTCAGCCGGCGACGCGTGGATATGCTCATTTCGGGAAGCGCCGCATCACCGCCCAGGCAGCATTCGACATAATTGCGCATGGGATGTCCCTGCACCTCGGCCTCTGTAATGAGGCCCTCGCGCAGCAGAACCTCGACGTGGCTGTGATCGCGGGTGCGCTCGAGCACCTGGGATTGACGCAGCTGATACACCCGGCTGTCGCCGACGTGCGCCCAGTAGGCCGCCGCATCCTGCACCAGACACACGGCGCAGGTGGCCCGAGGGCGCGCCTCGACGGCGAGCCCGACACCGAGCTTGACGACTTCCTCGTGAGCCCTCCCCAAGGACAGATGCAAGAACCCGAGCGGATCGAAGATCGGGTGAGGCGTTTGCCAGAATGCCTCGATCAGCGTCGAGAGCGCGGTCTCCGCGGCGCGCGCACCCTCGGCATGACCGCCCATGCCGTCGATCACCGCCAGCAAAACGGCATGATCTCCCGCCGCCACCGCGACTCGATCTTGATTCTCCTCGCGATGGCCGATCAGGCTCACATCCGCGGTCTCGATCTGCAATGACAGCTCCTACGGGCTCCGATAGACTCGCCGCGAATTATGGCCGATTTCGGCTCGAGACCCCTATGATTCGTAGCATGACCGGCTTTGCGCGGCGCGAACGCCAATACCCGTGGGGACTTCTCGCCTGGGAATTGAAGACGGTCAATCACCGCTATCTCGAGGTCACCTGCCGGCTGCCGGAGGAGTTTCGCGCCGCCGAGGCGGACTTCCGCCAGGCCATCTCGACCGCGGTACGGCGCGGCAAGGTGGAGTGCTCGCTGCATTTTCGGCCGGCCGCGGCCGCGGGCACCCTCGAGCTCGACGCCGAAGTGCTCGCCGCGCTGACGCAGCGCGCGCGAGATCTCGCAGCCCAGGCCGGCCCGGCGGCGCGCATCGAGGTCCTCGACCTGTTGCGCTGGCCGGGCGTGGTGCGCGACCAAACCCGCGACTCCGTCGCGCTGATCACGGCCGCGCAAGCGCTGCTCGGCGAGGCGATCATCGATCTTTCGCGTTTCCGCGACAGCGAGGGCGGCAGGTTGCGCGAGTCGCTCGACCAGCGCTGCGCGGGACTCACGGAGTTCGCGGCCCGGGTCTCGGATCGCCTGCCGGAAGTGCGTGCGAAAATGCGCGCGAAGCTCCTCGACCGTATCGCACAACTCACCGCCGACGTCGATCACGACCGGCTGGAGCAAGAACTCGCCATACTCGCGCAGCGCCTCGACGTCGACGAGGAGCTCGACCGGCTGCGCGGTCACGTCACCGAGGTGCGCAAGGCATTCACGGGCGATGAGCCCGCGGGCCGGCGCCTGGACTTCCTGATGCAGGAACTGAATCGCGAGGCGAACACACTGTCGTCCAAGTCGCAGGACATCGAGACCACGCGCGCGGCGCTCGACATGAAGGTGTTGATCGAGCAGATGCGCGAACAAGTGCAGAACGTCGAGTAGCGGCGATGCAGGCGGCTCCGCCCAACCCCCCACAGCCGACCGCGAAAGCCGGCCGTCTGTATGTGGTGTCGGCCCCTTCGGGCGCCGGCAAGACCAGCCTCGTGAAGGCCCTGATGGAGCGCGAGCCGGGGCTGCGCTTCTCCGTCTCCTATACCACGCGAGCGCCGCGCGCCAACGAGGTCGAAGGCCGCGACTACCACTTCATCACGCCCGAGGAGTTCGCGCGGATGGTCGAGCGGAGCGAGTTTCTCGAGCACGCCCGGGTATTCGACAACTTCTACGGGACCGGACGCGCGGCGGTGCGCGAGGCGCTCACGGCGGGGCAGCGTCTGCTGCTCGAGATCGACTGGCAGGGCGCCCGCCAGGTGCGCGCGAGCATGCCGGCGGCGCACAGCGTTTTCATCCTGCCCCCGACGCGCCGCGCCCTCGAGGAGCGCCTCACAGCGCGCAGCACCGACTCCCCGGAGGTGATCCGGCGGCGCCTCCAGGACGCGCAGCGCGACATCGCACACTGGATAGAGTTCGAATACGTGGTGATCAACGACCGTTTCGAGCAGGCGGTGGTCGATTTCCAGGCCATCGTGCGCGAGAAGGGCGACGCGCTTCGCGGCAGCCGCCCGGAAGTGGCGCGGCTCGCTATCGAATTACTGGCATAAACCACACCTGGCGGGCTTCGCGCTGGCCGGAAGGGCCCCTTTCCTGCTATGCTTTCAATCCCTTTAACGAACCCCGAAGAGCCATGGCGCGGATTACCGTCGAGGACTGTCTGCAGAACGAGCCGAATCTGTTCAATCTGGTGCTGCTCGCGGCCAAGCGCGCGCGACGCCTGGCGAACGGCGCGGAAGCGACCGTCGAATGGGAGAACGACAAGGCGACCGTCGTTGCATTGCGCGAGATCGCCGCGGGCAACATCACGCTCGAGATGCTCGAGGAAACCGAAGAGCCGGCGCAGCAGCCGACGAACGATATGGAGATTCCGTCGGACTTTCGCGCTCCGCAGCTTGGCCTAGGGGACTGATACTCGCCGTCAAGTATCGATGGACTATGCGTCTTCCATACTCGGTTTCCTACCCGGTGGAAGACGTACCACGGGGATCAGTGAGCTTCTAGAAAAGCTCGAAGGCTATTTACCCCCCGCCCAAGTCGAGCGCGTGCGCGAGGCCTACGACTTCGGGGCCGAGCGCCATCAGGGGCAAAAGCGCGTCTCGGGTGAGCCGTACATCACTCATCCCGTCGCGGTCGCCGACATCCTCGCCGATCTGAAGCTCGACGCAGACACCCTGGTCGCCGCGATCCTGCACGATGTGATCGAGGACACGCCGACCGCCAAGGCGGAGATCGCCTCGATATTCGGGCAGGTCGTCGCCGATCTCGTCGACGGCGTCAGCAAGCTGGATCAGATCCAGTTCAAGAATCGCCAGGAAGCGCAGGCGGAGAGCTTTCGCAAGATGCTCTTCGCCATGGTGCGGGACATCCGCGTCATCATGGTCAAGCTCGCCGACCGCATGCACAACATGCGCACGCTCGGCGTGATGCCGCCCATGAAGCGGCGGCGCATCGCGCGCGAAACGCTCGAGATCTATGCGCCCATCGCCGAGCGCCTCGGTCTCTATGCCGTGAAGCTGGAGCTCGAGGACCTGGGCTTTCGCGCCCTGTACCCGTACCGCTACCGGGTGCTCGAGCGCGAACTCAAGCGCGCGCGCGGCAATCAAAAGCAGTTCGTCAGCAAAATCGCGGAAACCTTCAAGGCCGCACTCGCGAAGGCCGAGATCAACGCGCACGTCGAGGGCCGCGAGAAGCATCTCTACAGCATCTACAAGAAGATGCAGAACAAGCACATCTCGCTCAACGAGATGGTGGACGTGTACGGCTTTCGCATCATCGTCGACAGCGTCGACATCTGCTACCGCGTGCTCGGACTGGTGCACGGGGTCTACCGGCCGATGCCGGGGCGTTTCAAGGACTACATCGCGATCCCGCGCATCAACGGCTATCAATCCCTGCATACGACTCTATTCGGCCCGAACGGCGTGCCGATCGAAGTGCAGATCCGCTCCGAGGAGATGCACCGCGTCGCCGAATCGGGCATCGCCGCTCACTGGAAATACAAGTCCGGCGGCGATTCGTTCGGCGGCATCGAGCACGACCGGGCGCGTGAATGGCTCACCGGCCTGGTACAGATCCAGGAGGGCGGCAGCTCCGAGGAGTTCCTGGAAAGCGTCAAGGTCGACCTGTTCCCGGACAAGGTGTACGTGTTCACGCCGAAGGGCAAAATCCTGCGGCTTCCGACCGGCGCGACGGCGGTCGATTTCGCCTACGCCATCCACACCGATGTCGGCAACCGCTGCGTCGCCGCCAAGGTGGACCGTCGGCTCGTTCCGCTGCGCACGCCGTTGCGCAACGGTCAGACGGTGGAGATCATCACCGCCAAGGGAGCTACGCCCAATCCTTCCTGGTCGAGCTTCCTGGTCACCGCCAAGGCGCGCGCCGCCATCCGCCAGTATCTAAAGAACTTGAAGCGCGGCGAGGCGGTCGAGCTCGGGCGGCGCCTCTTGAGCCTCGCGCTCGAGGAGCTGTCGCTCAACTTGAAGAAAATACCCGCGGCCGACATCGACGCCGTGGTGAAGGAGCTCAACCTCAAGGATGCAGACGAGCTCTACGAGAAAATCGGACTGGGCGAGCGGCTCGCGGCGCTGGTCGCACGGCATTTGCAGCCCGCACGCGAGGGCACTTCGAGCACGAGCAGCGGCCCTTTGATGATCGCGGGCACCGAGGGACTGCTGGTCACCTACGCGCGCTGCTGCTTTCCGATCCCGAACGATCCCATCATGGCGTATCTCTCCGCGGGCCGCGGCGTGATGATCCATCGGCAGAATTGCGGTAACCTCGCCGAATACCGCAAGCAGCCGGAAAAGTGGCTTTCGGTGGCGTGGGAGGCAACGGAGGGACGCATGTTCGCCTCCGAGATCCAGCTCGAGATCAACAATCGCGTAGGCGTTCTGGCGGCGGTGGCATCGGCCATTGCGGGCACGGAGACGAACATCGATCAAGTGTCGCTGGAGGAGCGCGACGGCAACAGCTCATCGCTCCGCTTCCAGCTCCAGGTCCGCGATCGCAAGCATCTGGCGCGCGTGATGCGCACCATCCGGCGCATGCCGGACGTGCAGCGCGTTTTCCGCACGCTCGCTTGAGCGGCCGCCGATGAGCGGCCGCCGAGACGACTGATTCAAAGAGGAGCACCCGTTCATGGCGAAGCAAATCATCTCCACTCCCAACGCACCCGCCGCCATCGGCGTCTATTCCCAGGCGGTGCGGGCCGGCAACACCGTGTGGGTGTCGGGGCAAATCCCGCTGGACCCGAAGACCAAGGAGCTGGTCGGCGGAGGGATCGAGGAGCAGATTCACCAGGTGTTTCGCAATATCGAGGCCATCGTGAAGGCCGCGGGAGCCGGACTCGACGATGTGGTCAAGGCGACGGTGTTTCTCACCGATCTTTCCCATTTCGCGCTGGTGAACAAGATCATGGCCGAGTATTTCCGCGAGCCCTATCCGGCGCGTGCCGCGATCGGCGTCGCCTCGCTACCGCGCGGCGCACAGGTGGAAGTGGAGTGCATCGTCGCGTTGTGAGCGGCCGCGTACCGGCGGATGCGCGCCGCTCGCTCGCCGGTGGCCGGCGTGCGAGCACAGGGTTGCGCGCGGCCGGGCGCGTGCGCCCGTTGTGATCGACGCAAAGCCCGTCACCGCGCTGCGCGGCGTGGGCGAGCGGCTGGCGGAGCGGCTGCGCGCGCTCGGGGTCGAGACGACGCAGGACCTTTTGTTCCTGTTGCCGCTGCGCTATGAGGACAGAACGCGCGTAGTGGCGCTCGGGGAAGTGTCCGCGGGCCGGCGCGCCGTGGTCGAGGGCGAGGTGCTGCTCACCGAGGTCGCTTTTCGCGGGCGGCGCCAGATGCTGTCGAGGATCGGCGACGGCTCGGGCTTTCTCACGCTGCGATTCTTTCATTTCACGGCGGGACAACGCGAAAGTCTCGCGCGCGGCGTGCGCATCCGCTGCTTCGGCGAGGTGCGGCGCGGGCCCGCCGGTCTCGAGATGGTTCACCCCGAATATCGGCGCGCCGACGTGGCGGCCGCGGCAGGTGCCGATGAGCATCTCACGCCCATTTATCCGGGGACCGAGGGCCTCACTCAGGGAAGACTGCGGCAGCTGGTGGGAGCGGCGCTCGATCAGACGGCCGCCGGGGATCTCAAGGACTGGCTGCCGGCGGCGCTGCTCGAGGGTTCGCATCTGCCCGGCCTGTTGGAGGCCCTGGAGTACGTGCATCGCCCGCCCGCCGACGCACCGGTCGATGTGCTCATCGATAGACGCCACCCCTCGCAGCGGCGGCTCGCGTTCGAGGAGCTGCTCGCGCATCAGCTGTCCTTGAAGCTTTTGCGCCGGCGCATTCAACAGGATCCCGGCTGGCCGCTCGCCGGCGACGGCGCACTCAAGGCGCGGCTGCTCGAGTCGCTGCCGTTTCGGACGACGCAAGCTCAAGCGCGGGTGCTCGAGGAAATCGAGGCGGATCTTGCACTCGCGCGGCCGATGCTGCGCCTGGTGCAAGGCGATGTCGGTTGCGGCAAGACGCTGGTCGCGGCGATCGCCGCAACGCGCGCGCTCGAGGCCGGGCATCAGGTGGCGCTCATGGCGCCGACGGAGCTGCTCGCCGATCAGCATGCGCGCAACTTTCGCCGCTGGTTCGAGCCGCTCGGGATCGAGGTCGCGCTCGCCACGGGGCGGCAGACGGGCAAGTCGCGCGAGGGGGTGCGCCTCGCGCTGCGCGAGGGCCGCGCACCGTTGGTGATCGGCACGCACGCGCTCTTTCAAGAAGGAGTGGAGTTCGCCTCGCTCGCCCTCGCGATCGTCGACGAGCAGCACCGCTTCGGCGTGCATCAGCGCCTGTCGTTGCGCGAAAAGGGCGCGCGCGACGGCCGGCAGCCGCATCAGCTGATCATGACCGCGACGCCGATACCGCGCACCCTTGCGATGACCGCCTATGCGGATCTCGACGTATCCATCATCGACGAGCTGCCGCCGGGTCGCACGCCGGTGGTCACCGCGGCGCTGGCCGAGGCTCGGCGCCACGAGGTCGTGGCGCGCATCCGCGCGGCATGCCTCGCGGGCCGGCAAGCGTACTGGGTATGTCCGCTCATCGACGAATCCGAGGAAATGCCGTTCCAGGCCGCGGAGGAGACGGCGGCGTCGCTCGCGGCGGCGCTGCCCGACCTCACCATCGCCGTGATTCACGGACGCATGCCGGGAGCGGCCAAGGAGCTCACCATGCGCCGCTTCAAGGACGGCGAGATTCAGCTGCTGGTGGCCACCACGGTCATCGAGGTCGGCGTCGATGTGCCGAACGCGACGCTCATGGTCATCGAGAACGCCGAGCGCATGGGTCTCGCGCAGCTGCATCAGCTGCGCGGACGGGTCGGGCGGGGCCATCATGCGAGCTCGTGCCTGCTCCTGTATCGAGGGCCACTGTCGCCGATGGCGCGCGAGCGGCTCGCCGTCATGCGCAACACCAACGACGGCTTCGAGGTGGCACGGCGCGACCTCGAGCTGCGCGGACCGGGCGAGGTGCTCGGCACGCGCCAGACCGGGCTCGCGCAAATGCGGGTCGCCGACCTTGCGCGTGATGCCGACCTGCTGCCCCGGGTGCAAGCCGCCGCGGAGAGATTGCTCGAGGAATGGCCCGCGCACGCCGCGCCGCTCATCCGCCGCTGGATCGGACATGCAGAGCAATACGGTCGGGTCGGTTAGAATGCCCGCCCATGAATCCGAACGCGAAGCCTCGTCCGAGCGATACTCGAAAACCCGATAGCGTCCAATGGCTGCCCGCGGAGCGCTTGGGACAGTTCCATGTGGATCCGCGCGTGCGGCCCTGGCTGATCGGCAAGGGGCTGATCAGCCTGCGCATGAAGGACGCGTGCGGCGAGCGCTACGCGGCGCGCCTGGTCGAGCAGTGGACCGGCCTCTTGTCGGGCGAGCTCAAGGCCTGTCTCGAGGTCGGCGACTCGGCGGCATTGTTCAGCGAGGTGGAGTTGAGCTGCGACGATCAAGTCTGGGTATTCGTGCAGTCCGTGATTCCGGACGACACGCTGTGCCTGCATCCCTGGCTCGCCGAGCTCGGCGACTGCTCGCTGGGCGAGCTCATTTCCACGCTGTCCGGTGTCGAGCGCAGCTCCTATGAGTACGGCTGGCTCCCCGCGGACGACGCGTTGAGCGCGCGCGCCTTGCGCGACGCCGACCTCGCGCCCCAGGGACTCTGGGCGCGGCGCTCGCGCATCCTCTTGCGCGGGGCACCACTCCTCGCGCAGGAAGCCTTCTTGCCGTCAGTGGGCCGCATTTAAGGGGTCCGCGGCGTGCCCTTGCCCCGCTCAGGGCCGGAGTTGCTGGAGCGCATCGGCCAGCGCTGGCGGTGGTTCACCTACCGAGTCCAGTTCCACCCCTGGACCACGAACGAGCTGCCGCGAATTCTCGGCACCCTCCACGACTACATCCAGCTCATGCGCCTCGATCGGCCCATCGGCATCTATCTGCTGCTCTGGCCGACGCTCTGGGCGGTGTGGATTGCGGGGCGCGGCAAGCCCGATGCGCACGTGTTCCTGATCTTCGTCTTGGGCACGGTGCTGATGCGCTCCGCCGGCTGCGCAATCAACGACTATGCCGACCGCAGTTTCGATCCGCTCGTCGAGCGCACCAAGACGCGCCCGCTCGCGGCCGGCCGCATCACGACCCTCGAGGCGCTCATCCTATTCGCGGCTCTGTCGCTGCTCGCGCTCATGCTGGTGCTGCAGCTGAATCGCATGACGCTGCTGTGGGCGCTGCCCGGCGCGTTTCTCGCGGTGACCTATCCCTTCGTCAAGCGTTTTCTCTCCGTGCCGCAGATGTATCTGGGCGTTGCGTTCGGCTGGGGGATTCCGCTCGCGTTCCAGGCCCAGGTCGAGTACGTCCCGCGCGTCGCCTGGCTGTTCGTGCTCGCGAACGTGATGTGGGTGACGGTTTACGACACCCTCTATGCCATGGTGGATCGTGACGACGACTTGAAGATCGGGGTGCGCTCCACGGCCATTTTATTCGGCGACTCGGACCGGCACATCATCGCCGTACTGCAAGTGATGACGCTCGCGACGCTGTACCTGGCGGGGCGCATCCTGAACATGACCGACTGGTACTACGCCGGGCTGATCGCCGGCGCATGCTTCTTCGTGTATCAGCTCTGGCTCATCCGGGCGCGGGACCGCGATGCCTGCTTCCGGGCGTTCCTCAACAACAATTACTTCGGCATGTCGGTGTTCATCGGCATCCTGCTCACCTACCAATTCCGCCCTTGAGCCCCGAGCGGAACGTTTATCGGCCCGATGCTCGCTCGGTGCGACGCTCCTTCGACCGGGCCGCAGCGACCTACGAGGCGGCGGCGGTACTGCAGGCGCAAGTGCGGGACGTACTCCTGGAACGCCTCGACTTGACGCGTCTCGAGCCGCGCGTGGTGCTCGATGTCGGCGCGGCGACCGGTCAGGGTGCGCGCGCGCTCAAGCAGCGCTATCCGGGCGCGCGGGTCATCGCCGTCGACTCATCGGCCTGCATGCTGCGCCTGGCGGCGCGGCGCCGCCGCTGGTTTCGGTCCTTCTCGCTGGTGCGCGCCGATGCGCAGCGGCTGCCGTTTGCCGACGCGAGCGTCGATGTGGCGTTCAGCAATCTGCTGCTGCCGTGGTGCGACCCCGACGCGCTGTTCGCGGAGCTGCGCCGTGTGCTCGCGCCGCGCGGTCTCCTCACCCTCACCGGGCTCGGTCCCGACACGCTCAAGGAGCTGCGCGCCGCCTGGGCCGCGGCGGACACGCACATCCGGGTGGGCGAGTTCATCGACATGCATGATTTGGGAGATGGGCTGGTGCGTGCCGGATTCGCTGCTCCCGTACTCGATGTGGAGCGGTACACCTTGCGCTACGCCGACGTGCAGGGTCTCACGGCCGATCTCAAGGCGATGGGCGCGCGCAACGCCGCCGCCGGGCGGCTCAAGGGTCTCACCTCGCCGCGCAAACTCGCGGCCATGCAGACTGCCTACGAAGGCTATCGCGAGGAGGGGCGGTTGCCGGCCACTTGCGAGGTTGTGTTCGCGCAAGCCTGGGCGCCGCTCGAGACGCGGACGCGCACGACCTCGGCGCAGGCCGTGTCGCTCGAGGCGCTGCGAGAACAGCTCGCGGTGAGACGCCGGGGTTGATCGCCGCGAGCGGCGGACGAGCTGCCGCGCGGGCCTTAAGGCCGAGGCTCGCTTGAGTTATCCTTACACGCATGGAAGAGCGCATTGAGCTCGCGCCGAATTGCTCGCTCACGCCCACGGCAGCGCGGCTATTCTTCGTCTGTACGTGTTTGTTTTCCTTGGCTTTTGCGATGATCTTCGTGGTTCACGGATTCTGGCCGGTGTTGCCCTTCTGGGCGCTCGAGATGGGCGCCCTCGGTCTCGCGCTCCACAGCAGCATGCGCCGCCGGTTCTACACTCAGACGCTGTTGATCAGCGACTCGATGGTGAGTCTCGTCACCCGTTCACGGCGCGGCGAAGCAAAACAGGAGTTTGCGCGGCATTGGACGAAGGTTAGACTGCGCAGTCCGCGAACGCGCCTCTACCCGAGCCGGTTGACCATCGAGAGTCGGGGCCGAGCGTGCGAGGTCGGCAGCTTCCTCACCGAAGAGGAAAGATGCCGGCTTGCCCGGCGTTTGCGCGGCTTGGTGGGCGGAATGAACGAGTCGCCGCCGCTGGAACATTGATCGAGTAAAAACTGAAGGATCCGATGAGATGACTGCATCCGCAAGCGACAATCGCGCCCACCGGCCCCGCGGCCTCTTCCCCGACCGCATGCTGAAGGCCGCCGCCGCCCTCGCTGCTTGCGCCGCATCCGCCACCGCGGCTGCCAATACTTCGAACGGGTACAACTTGCCGATCGGTGTCACCCAGATCAGCCGGGATATCTACGGCCTGCACATGGAAGCGTTCTGGATCTGCGTGGGCATCGCCGTCGTGGTGTTCGGTGCGATGATCTATTCGCTGGTCAAATTCCGGGCCTCGCAGGGCGCGGTCGCCGACACCACCATGCTGCACAGCACGAAGGTGGAGATCGCCTGGACCATCGTGCCCGTGGTGATCCTCGTGGTCATGGCGATACCGGCCGCGGAGCTCATCTTGAAGATGGAGGACATGCGCAACTCCGATCTGTCCATCCGCGTGACGGGCTACCAGTGGAAGTGGGAGTACCAGTACATGGACGCCGGCGCCGGCATTGATTTTTTCTCGACCTTGAAGCAGGACTCCAACTACGCGCGTGAGCTGCATTCGGGCGTCGACCCGAATACGGTGCCGAACTACCTGCTCGACGTCGACCACCCCTTGGTGGTGCCGAGCGGCACCAAGGTACGCATCATCCTCACCTCGGGCGACGTGATCCACGCCTGGTACGTGCCCGATTTCGCCCTGAAGCGCTCGGCCGTCCCGGGTTTCATCAACGAGCTGTGGTTCAAGGTCGATCCGGGCAAGGAAGGCATCTACCGCGGCCAGTGCGCGGCACTCTGCGGCCGCGACCATGGATTCATGCCTGTGGTCGTCGACGTCAGAACTCCCGACGATTTCAAGAAGTGGGTCGACGAGCAGAAGGCGCAGCTGAAGCAAGCGGCCGCCGCGACGCCCGAAGCGCCGGGCGCCGAAGCGCCCCGCTCGGCCCAAGCCCTGAACTGAACACCCTCTAAAGACCTTTTAAAGAGACATTGCACATGGCCCAAGATCTCGCGCACGACTCCGCCCACGACCACGACGATCACGACCACGCGCCGACCGGCATCAAGCGCTGGCTGTTCTCGACCAACCACAAGGACATCGGGACGATGTACTTGGTGTTCAGCCTGATCATGTTCTTCATCGGCGGCGCCATGGCCATGGTGATCCGGGCCGAATTGTTCAAACCGGGCCTGCAGATCGTCGATCCCGAACGCTTCAATCAGATGACCACCATGCACGCACTGGTGATGATTTTCGGGGCGGTCATGCCCTCCTTCGTGGGCCTCGCCAACTGGATGGTGCCGCTGCAGATCGGCGCGCCCGACATGGCGCTCCCGCGCATGAACAATCTGAGCTTCTGGATTCTGCCGTTCGCCTTCACGTTGCTCCTCTCCACGCTGTTCATGCCGGGCGGCGCCCCGGCCGCCGGCTGGACGATGTATCCGCCGCTGGTTCTGCAGAGCGGCGACTCCATGCCCATGCTGATTTTCGCGGTCCATCTGATGGGGGCCTCCTCGATCATGGGCGCGATCAACATCGTCGTGACCATCATGAACATGCGCGCTCCGGGCATGAACCTGCTCAAGATGCCGCTGTTCTGCTGGTCGTGGCTGATCACCGCCTACTTGCTGATCGCCGTGATGCCCGTGCTCGCCGGCGCGGTGACCATGCTGCTCACCGATCACTTCTTCGGCACGAGCTTCTTCAATCCGGCGGGCGGCGGCGATCCGCTCATGTTCGAGCACGTGTTCTGGTTCTTCGGGCACCCCGAGGTCTACATCATGATCCTGCCGGCGTTCGGCATCATCTCCGAGATCCTGCCGACCTTCTCGCGCAAGCCCCTGTTCGGCGCCACCTCGATGATTTACGCCATCGCCTCCATCGCATTCCTGTCCTTCATCGTGTGGGGCCACCACATGTTCGTGGACGGGATGCCCATGGCGGCGCAGCTGTTTTTCATGATGTCGACCATGCTGATCGCGGTTCCGACCGGCGTGAAAGTGTTCAACTGGACGGCGACGATGTGGCGGGGCTCGCTGTCGTTCGAGCCGCCCATGCTGTTCGCCATCGCTTTCCTGTTCCTATTCTCGATCGGCGGCTTCTCGGGCCTGATGCTGGCATTGACCCCGGTCGACTTCCAGTACAACAACACCTACTTCGTGGTCGCGCATTTCCACTACGTGCTGGTGCCGGGCGCCATCTTCGCCGTGATGGCGGCGGTCTATTACTGGCTGCCGAAGTGGACCGGGCACATGTACAACATGACGCTCGCCAAGACGCACTTCTGGCTGTCGGCGATTTTCGTGAATGTGCTGTTCTTCCCGCAACACTTCCTGGGGCTCGCGGGCATGCCGCGGCGCATCCCCGACTATGCCGTGCAGTTCACGGATTGGAACATGGTGTCCTCGATCGGCGGCTTCGCGTTCGGCGCCTCGCAGATCCTGTTCGTGATTCTGATCGTCCAGTGCGTACGCGGCGGCCAGAAAGCCACCGCCGCGGTCTGGGACGGCGCGCTGCCGACGGGGCTCGAGTGGACCTTGCCGTCGCCGCCGCCGTTCCATAGCTTCACCGTCGCTCCGGAGATCAAATGAGCTCGATGGAGATGCCGAACCGGCGGCGCCTGATTCGCAGCCGCGCCTTGATCCTGATGTCGGTGGCTCTGGCCTTCTATTTCGGGTTCATCGCCATCGTGATCTACCGGAGCCACTGAGGGCCGCGTGGTATCCGATTCCGCAAAACCGGAACTCGGCGAGCGTAAGCGCGCCAACCGGCGCTTGACCCGCAGTCTCCTGATCATGACCGCCGGGAGCTTCGCCTTCGGCTGGGCGCTGGTGCCGCTGTACGACGTGTTCTGCAAAGTCGCGGGCATCGGCAACGCGCAGGCGAAGGCCGGCGCGGCGGAGGTGGGCGAAGCCGTGGATGCGAATCGCGAAGTGACGGTCGAGTTCCTCGCCGACCCCGCGACCGTGGGAAGCTTCGAGTTCCGGCCGGAGATCGCCGCCATGCGCGTGCACCCGGGGAAGCTCTACGACACCCAGTTCTATGCGAAGAACCTGACTGGCGGGCGATCGGTCGCGCAGGCCGTGCCGAGCATCTCACCGACCGTCGCCGCACAGTACTTTCACAAGACGCAATGCTTTTGCTTCAGTCCGCAGCACTTCGGAGTGGGCGAGGGGCGCGACATGCCCGTGCGTTTCATCGTCGATCCGAATCTGCCGGACAATGTCGACAAGATCACGCTCGCTTATACCTTCTACGACAGGACCGAAGCGGCGGCACCCTAGACCGGCTAGAATCAATTTCCACATCGCTTAGAGAGTTGAACATGGCGCAAGCGCACGCGACCGACGCGGATAAATACTACATACCCCACGGCAGCCCCTGGCCGATTTTCGCGGCCGTCTCGCTGTTCACCATCATGGCGGGGGCCATTTCATACCTCAACAACTGGCTGCCCGTCTGGTCGTTGGCCCCGGGCTTCCTGATGCTCGCGATCATGTTCTTCTGCTGGTTCGGCACGGTCATCGGCGAGAATCAGCACGGCGTCTACAACATGGCCGTGGACCGTTCGTTCCGCATGGGCATGATGTGGTTCATCTTCTCCGAGGTGATGTTCTTCGCGGCCTTCTTCGGCGCGCTGTTCTATGCACGGCACCTCGCGGCGCCCTGGCTCGCCGGCCACGGCACCAAGCCTTTGAACGGCGCCCTGCTCTGGAAGAACTACGATGGGGTGTGGCCGACGAACGGTCCGGCGGCAGTCGGTCCCCGGGCGGACGGCACTTTCGAGACCATTCCGGCTTTCGGGCTACCCGCGATCAACACCCTGATCCTGCTGACGAGCAGCGTGACCGTGACCATCGCGCACCATGCATTGATCGCCGGCAACCGCACGCGCTTGAAGATCTTCCTGGCCCTCACGTTCCTCCTGGGCTTCAGCTTCGTCGGCTTGCAGGCCTCTGAGTACCACGAGGCGTACACCGAGCTCGGCTTGACGCTCGGCACGGGTGTGTACGGGTCGACGTTCTTCATGCTCACTGGATTTCACGGCCTGCACGTCACCATCGGCGCCATCATGCTCACGGTGATCTGGTTCCGCGTGATGAACGGCCACTTCACGCCCAAGCGGCACTTCGCATTCGAGGCTGTCGCGTGGTACTGGCACTTCGTGGACGTGGTCTGGCTCGGGTTGTTCTGCTTCGTCTACTGGCTGTAACGCGCGGCGCGGCGCGGCCTGGGTAGGGGCGCGCGCGGGTCTCTCAGCGCCCCGCGGTCGGCGTGATCCAGCCCTCGTAGTAGGCGAGCATCAGCAAGACGAACAGCCCGACGGATAGGCTGATTCTCCAGGTCAGCGCCCTGACCATCTTGCGGCTGTCGGCGGGCGTGCGCGCCGACAGGTGATACAGCGCTTTGCCGAGACTTCCAACGATCAGCACCAGCATCAGAATGATCAGGTATTTGAAGCTCACGGCCCACGGCTCCTATAGCAGAGCACTCAGTATATCGTGGCGATAAAGTTCGGTTCCCGGGTGTTCGAGCCCCGCGCCTTCACGACGCTGCTCGCTGTGGTGCTGGTCGCCGCGCTGCTGGCGCTCGGCCGCTGGCAGCTGCACCGCGCCGACGAGAAGCGCGCGCTGTACGCGCTGTTCGACTCGGGGAAGGACGCGACGCGGGCCATTGATGCGGCAACGCCGCGATTGCCGCGCTACCAGCATGCGGAGGCCGTCGGCGCTTATGACTCGGAGCATCAGATTCTGATCGACAACATGAGCAACGCCGAGGGACGCGCGGGATATTACGTGATCACGCCCTTCGCGCTGCGCGGTGGCGGCTGTATCTTGGTTAATCGTGGCTGGGTGCCGGTCGGTGCGAGTCGCGGGGTGAAACCCGAGGTCGCGG
>Ga0302314_10008577_pt1 | contig 18174 bp, 17 predicted proteins | sample III_Palsa_N2_3_FD_200533 | JGI IMG/M metagenome (GOLD analysis project Ga0302314, IMG submission 200533) | Peat permafrost microbial communities from Stordalen Mire near Abisko, Sweden - III_Palsa_N2_3 | ecosystem: Environmental > Terrestrial > Soil > Palsa > Peat permafrost | place: Sweden...
GTGCTGGTGTTCGCCGCCGGCATCCTGTTCGTCGCGGCCAATACCGGCTTCCTGGGCGGGCCGGCGGTGCTGGCGAACATGGCGGTCGATCGCTGGGTCCCGCATCAGTTCAGCCAATTGTCGAACCGTCTGGTCACCCAGAACGGCGTGCTGGTCATGGCCGCGGCCGCAGTCGCGACGCTGCTGGTGACCCATGGCGACGTCGATGTGCTGGTCGTGCTCTACAGCATCAACGTCTTCGTCACCTTCACGCTGTGCCTGTTCGGCCTGTGCGTGCATTGGTGGGGCGAGCGCAAGCGCGTGGCCGACGCCTGGCAGCGCCTGGCGCTGGCGGGATTCGCCTGTTTCGTCACCGGTTCGATCCTGATCGTCACGCTCTCGGCCAAATTCACCGAGGGCGGCTGGCTGACGGTCTGCGTCACCGGCTGCGCGGTGGCGATCGGCATCGCCATCCGCCGGCACTACACAAGGACGAGCCAGGCCTTGGCCAAGGTCGATGCCCTGTTCGCCACCGCCGTGCCGTCGCGTCGCGACGCGCCCGAGCCGGAGATGGACAAGAGCCTGCCGACCGCGGTGTTCCTGATCGGCCGCTCGCTCGGCGCCGGCATGCATACGCTGCTGTCGCTGCGCAAACTGTTCCCGCAGCAGTTCCGCAACTTCGTCTTCGTCTCGGTCGGCGAAGTCGATTCCGAAAGCTTCCGCGGCGAAGAGCGGCTGCACGAGCTGCAAACCGAGGTGTCCGCGACGCTGGAACATTTCGCCGCCTATTGCCGCCAGCGCGGCCTGCCGGCTGCAACCTACGAGAGTTTCGGTCCCGATATCATTTTCGAGATCAACAAGCTGGTCGATCAGGTGCTGGCCGATTTTCCAAATAGCGTGTTCTTTTCCTCGACCCTGATCTTCGATGACGAGAACTGGGCGATCCGGCAGTTGCACAACGGAACTGCACTGACCATCCAGCAGCGATTGCATCGCCGCGGGATCCCGATGGTTATTCTTCCAATGAATCTCTGATCGGCCGGTCACGCGTGTTACCGACGCGGCTGGTTTAATGCTCATCTATTAGGCAGCGACGACCCGATACGCCCCCTTGATTTTTGAGACATTTTGACGCCTGCTAATCGGGAAACCAGCGGGACGGCGATTGCGCTCAACCCGCCTACATTCCACAGGGGGGGATGGCTTATGGCGACCTATGAAATGGCCGGTTCGACGCGAACCTTGGCCGGCGGCGAGAAGTTGGTGATCTTCGCCTCTTCTCTCGGCACCGTTTTCGAATGGTATGATTTCTACCTCTACGGATCGCTCGCACCCAATATCGCGAAAAATTTCTTCTCGGCAGTGGCGAACCCGAATACGGCGTTCGTCTTTGCCTTGTTGGCCTTCGCCGCCGGCTTCGCCGTGCGCCCGTTCGGTGCGCTGGTGTTTGGTCGCCTGGGCGATCTGGTCGGCCGCAAATACACCTTCCTGATCACCATCCTGATCATGGGCGTCTCGACCACCGCGGTGGCTTTCCTGCCGGGCTACGCGAGTTGGGGGCTTGCCGCACCGGTGATCCTGATCGTGCTCCGCCTGCTGCAGGGCTTGGCGCTCGGCGGCGAATACGGCGGCGCCGCGACCTATGTCGCGGAGCATGCGCCCATGGGCAAGCGCGGGCTGTTCACCGCCTGGATCCAGACCACGGCGACGCTCGGCCTGTTCCTGTCGCTGATCGTCATCATCGGCTGCCGTCTGGCGATGGCGCCCGCCGATTTCGACGCCTGGGGCTGGCGCATTCCGTTCGGCGTATCGCTGCTGCTGCTCGCCGTTTCGCTGTGGATCCGTCTGAAGCTCGACGAATCCCCGGTGTTCAAGAAGATGAAGGCCGAGGGCAAGGGTTCGCATGCCCCGCTGACCGAATCCTTCCTGGTCTGGAAGAATGCCAAAATCGTCATCCTGGCGCTGTTGGGCCTGACCGCCGGCCAGGCCGTCGTCTGGTACACGGGTCAGTTCTACTCGCTGTTCTTCCTGACCCAGACGCTCAAGGTCGATGCCCAGACGGCACAGTTGCTGGTCGGCGGCGCGCTGCTGATCGGCACGCCGTTCTTCCTGGTGTTCGGTGCGTTGTCGGACAGGATCGGCCGCAAGCCGATCATCATGGCCGGCTGCCTGTTGGCGGTGATCACGTATTTCCCGCTGTTCCAGGGCCTGACCCACTATGCCAATCCGGCGCTGGAAGCAGCACAGGCCAAAGCCCCGGCGACCATCATCGCCGATCCGGCGGATTGCTCGTTCCAGTTCAATCCGATCGGCAACATCAAGTTCACCAACAGCTGCGACGTCGCCAAGGCGGCGCTCGTCGCGCGCAGCGTACCTTATGAGAACGTGGCCGGCCCCGCGGGCTCGACCGCGCAGATCAAGATCGGCGACACGGTGATCGACGGTTACGGCGCCGCCGATGCCAAGGACAAGGCCGCGGCCTTTACCAAGTCCGTCGGCGACACGGTCACCGACGCCGGCTACCCGATCAAGGCGGAGCCGGCACAGATCAACTACGGCATGACCCTGCTGCTGCTGTTCGTCATGGTGGTCTATGTCACGATGGTCTACGGCCCGATCGCGGCCATGCTGGTCGAGCTGTTCCCGACCCGCATCCGCTACACGTCGATGTCGCTGCCCTACCATATCGGCAACGGCTGGCTCGGCGGCTTCCTGCCGACCACCGCCTTCGCGATCGTGGCGATGACCGGCAACATCTACTCCGGCCTATGGTATCCCATCGCGATCGCGGCCTTCACCTTCGTCGTCGGAATCCTGTTCATACCGGAGACCAAAGACCGTCCGATCATCGATTGAGCGCCGGCCGATCGCTTGATCGCCGGGGAATATCCCGCGGTCCGGGCGAGTGGCTCCGGACGGCAGGCATCCGAACAAATCGGCCCTGACAAACCGCCCCCGCCTCGCCGCGGGGGCGGTACCACAAGAAAAAAGCCATTTTCGGTCATCACGAAAATTTGGGAGGATTCCATGTCTCGCAACGCCTCATGGACGGCGCTCGCCGTCGCCACGCTTCTGGGCTCCACGGCCCTTGCCTCCGGCGCCTTCGCCGCCGACCCGATCAAGATCGGCGTCTCCGGTCCGTTCACCGGCGGCTCGGCCTCGATGGGAGTCAGCATGCGCGACGGCGTCAAGCTGGCGGTCGATGAAATCAACAAGGCCGGCGGCCTGCTCGGCCGGCAGCTCGTCACGGTCGAGCGCGATGACGAAGCCAAGAACGAGGTCGGCGTCCAAGTCAGCAAGGAACATGTCGTGGCCACGGTCGGCTTCGCCAACACCGGCGTCGCCCTCGCCTCGACGCGCTTCTACGAGGAGGCCGAAATTCCGGTGTTCGACAATGTCGCGACCGGCACGGCCGTCACCAAGCAGTTCCTGCCGCCCGACTACGAGAACAACTACGTGTTCCGCAACGCGGCGAACGATTCGATCCAGGCGGGGATGATCGTCGACCAGGCCGTCGACAAGCAGCATTTCTCGAAATTCGCCATCCTGGCCGACAGCACCAATTACGGTCAGCTCGGCCGCCAGGATCTGGAAGCGGCGCTGGCCAAGAAGAACCTGAAGCCGGTCACCGAAGAGAAGTTCAACATCGGCGACGTCGATATGACGGCACAGCTGCTGAAGGCCAAGGCCGCCGGCGCCGATTCGATCCTGACCTACGGTATCGGCCCCGAACTGGCGCAGATCGCCAACGGCATGTCCAAGCTCGGCTGGAAGGTGCCGATCGTCGGCAGTTGGACCCTGTCCATGTCGACCTTCATCGACAATGCCGGCGCCAATGGCGAGGGCGCGGTCATGCCCGAGACCTTCATCCAGGTCGGCACGACGCCGAAGCGCAAGGCGTTCATCGAGGCCTATCAGAAGGCCTACAACATCGACCGCATCTCCTCGCCGGTCTCGGCCGCGCAGGGCTATGATTCGGTCTATCTGCTGGCCGCCGCCATCACCCAGGCCGGCACGACCGACGGGCCGAAGGTGCGCGAGGCACTGGAAGACCTGAAGACCAAGGTCGACGGCGTGGTCACGACCTACGACCATCCGTTCACCACGACCGACCATGAGGCGATCAGCAAGAACATCCCGGTGTTCGGCATCGTCAAGGGCGGCCGGGTCGCGTTCTGGTCCAAGGATGACGAAGCAGCGGCGACCCAGGTGCGCGTCAAGGGCGCCGTCAACTAGCCCTGCGAACGACGGATCGCGTCCCCGCGGTCCGTCATCCCTACGACTGCGGCCGGGAGCCCGTTCCCGGCCGCAGTTGTCTTCGACGATGGGACGTCCATGGAAATTCTGGCTCAGCTCGTGGTCAGCGGCATCGCCGTCGGCATGATCTATGCGGTGATCGCGTTCGGTTATCAACTCACCTTCGCCACCTCGCGGACGCTGAACTTCGGCCAGGGCGAGGCGCTGATGCTGGGCGCGCTGGTCGGCCTCAGCCTGACCCAGTGGCTGGGCTTCGTGTTCATGCTGCCGCTGGTGATTCTGTTCGGGCTGTTCCAGGGCGCCGTGGTCGAATGGCTGGGCGTGCGCCAGTCGATGCGGGCCAAGTCCGAATTCGGCTGGATCATGGCGACCATCGCGCTCGGCATCATCTTCCGGAACCTGGCCGAAAATATCTGGGGCCGCGACGAGCTGAAATTCCCCTCGCCCCTGCCCGAGGAGCCGATCAGCTTCTTCGGCGTCAACATGCTGCCGATGGAAGTGGCCGTCGTGGTCGGCGCGCTCGCCATGATGCTGGCGGTCGAGCTGTTCAACCGTCGCTCGATCTACGGCAAGGCTGTAGTCGCGGCCTCGGCCGACCGCGATGCCGCCGGCCTGATGGGCATCAACACCAGTCTGGTCATTACCTTTTCCTATGCGCTGTCGTCGGCGACCGCGGCCGTCGCCGGCGTGCTGGTCGGCCCGCTGAAGCCGGTCGGCGCCACCATGGGCGCGGTCCTGGGCCTGAAGGCCTTCGCGGTCGCGATCATCGGCGGATTGTCGTCGGGCTTCGGCGTCATCGTCGGTGGATTGATCCTGGGCATCGTCGAGAAGCTGACCGGCTTCTACATCGACTCCGGCTACCAGGACGTACCCGGCCTGCTGTTGCTGCTGCTGGTGCTCGCCTTCAAGCCCGCCGGCCTGTTCGGCAAGACCGCCATCAAGAAAGTCTGAGGACGTCCGCATGTTCAGCCGCTTCCTCGTGCCGGTGCTGGCGATCCTCGTGGTCCTGGCGATCCCGCAGTTCGTCACCAGTCCCTATTACATCCACCTGTTCGTCGTCATCGCGATCTATGGCGTGCTGCTGCTCGGCCTCGACATCGTCGTGGGCTATACCGGCGAGGTCTCGCTCGGCCACGCGGCCTTGTTCGGCATCGGCGCCTATACCGCCGGCTGCCTGAAGTTCCTGGGCGGCATCGGGCTGGAATGGGCCCTGCCCGCCAGCGTCGCCGTCACGGCCTTGTTCGGCCTGATCCTGGCCTTGCCGGCGCTGCGCGTGACCGGCCCCTATCTGGCCATGGTGACGCTCGCCTTCGGCACGATCGTGCAGATCCTGATCAACGAGATCACCGATCTGACCAACGGTCCGATGGGCATCACGATGCGCAAGCCGGTCTGGTTCCACCATCGGATTACCGGGTTCGACTATTACTACCTCGCCGCCGCCGCCCTGCTGCTGACCGTGGTGATCATCAATCGCGTGCTCAGGAGTCACTGGGGCCGCGCGTTCGAGGCGCTGCGCGACAGCCCGATCGCGTCCGATTGCATGGGCGTCAGCGTCTATCGCTACAAGGTCTATGCCTTCATGATCTCGGCCGGGTTGGCCGGCGTCGCGGGCGCGCTCTATTCCTATTCCGAGGAATATATCTCGCCGAATACCTATTCGTTCGAGCTGACGATCCTGTTCCTGCTGGCGGTCACCATCGGCGGGCGCAAGTCGCGGCTGGGCCCGATCTCCGGCGCGGTGATCATCGTCTTCCTGCCCAACCTGCTGGCCGACATCACGCTGTTCCGGGTGCTGGCCGGCGCCATCGCCGCCGTCGCGCTCATCGGCGGCATCACGGCGCTGATCGCCAAGACGGCGGAGCCGAAGCGCATCGCCATTCCGGTCGTTCTCTGCGTCGCCTTCTTCGCCGCCAGCCTGATCCTGACCAGCGTCACCGATTATCGCCTGACCATCTTCGGCGTGATGATCCTGTTCGTGGTCTATTACCTGCCGGACGGCATCGTGGGCTATCTGTCGGCCGCGACCCAGCGCTGGCGCCCCAGGAAGGCGCTGGTCACGGCCGGGGCCGCCGACCAGGGCGACGTTTGGGGGGGCACGCTCGAAGGCTCCATCCCGGCCGGCTCGGTCATCCTGCAGGTCGACCAGGTCCAGATGCGCTTCGGCGGGTTGAAGGCACTGGACCACGTCGATCTGGCCGTGGTGCGCGGCAGCGTGCATGGGCTGATCGGGCCGAACGGCTCGGGCAAAAGCACCATGATGAACGTGCTGACCGGGATTTATACCCCGACCGAGGGCATGATCCGGTTCGAGGGCCAGTCGATCGGCGGGCAGAAGCCGCCGGTCATCGCGTTGAAGGGCGTCGCGCGCACGTTCCAGAACGTCCAACTGTTCGGCGAGATGACGCCGCTGGAGAACGTGCTGGTCGGGCTGCACCATACCTATCGCTCGAATTTCCTCGACGTGGTGCTGCGCACGCCGCGCCTGAAGCGCGAGGAGCACGCGGCGCGGCTGCGCGCGGCCAGTATCCTGCGTTTCGTCGGGCTGGACCCGACCAGCCTGGACCAGTCGCGCAACCTGCCCTACGGCAAGCAGCGCATGCTGGAGATCGGCCGGGCCATGGCGCTGGATCCGCAGGTGCTGCTGCTCGACGAGCCGGCGGCCGGCCTGACCGCGCCGGACATCCGCGAGCTGGTCGCGATGATCCGCAAGATCCGCGAGCATGGCATCACCATCCTGCTGATCGAGCATCACATGGACGTGGTCATGAGCCTGTGCGACCGGGTCACCGTGCTGGATTTCGGCCAGAAGATCGCCGAAGGCGGCCCGGCCGAGGTCCAGGCCGATCCCAAGGTGATCGAGGCCTATCTGGGCCTCGAAGCCACGGCGCACTAGAGCGGGGGCGGGAAATGCTGCAAGTCCAGGAACTCGTCGCCGGCTACGGCAAGGTCCAGGTGCTGCACGGCCTGTCGCTGTCGGTGCCAGAAGGCCAACTGGTCACGCTGATCGGCTCCAACGGCGCCGGCAAGACCACGACGCTGCGCGCCATTTCCGGCATGCTGACGCCCAGCGCCGGCAGCATCCGGCTGGCCGGCGAGGAGATCGCCGGCCAGCCGTCCCACAAGGTGACGCGCCTCGGCCTGGCCCATTCGCCCGAAGGCCGCCGCGTGTTCCCGACCCTGTCGGTGCGCGACAATCTTCAGCTCGGCGCCTTCACCCGCCTGATCGGCGCGCGACCCAAGGGCGATGTCGCGGCCGATATCGAGCGCATGTACGAGATCTTCCCCCGCCTGCGCGAGCGCCAGACGCAATTGGCCGGCACGCTATCGGGCGGCGAACAGCAGATGCTGGCAATGGCGCGCGCGCTGATGCTGAACCCGCGCATCCTGCTGCTGGACGAACCCTCGATGGGCTTGGCGCCCATCCTGGTGCAGGAAGTGTTCAACACCATCCAGCACCTGAAGGAGCGCAAGGTGACCATGCTGCTGGTCGAACAGTTCGCCGCGGCGGCGCTGGCCGTGGCCGACTATGCCTATGTGCTGGAGAACGGCCGGCTGGCCCACGAGGGACCGGCCGACAAGCTGAGGGACGATCCGGCGGTCCGCGCGGCGTATCTGGGGGCGGCGCATTAGCCTATCAGGAAGGCGTGTTCGCCGATGCGCGTGCGCCGTAGCGCAGCCCATCGACGAGCAGGGCGACCATGCGCTCCGCATGGCCGGACCTCTCTTCACGGGCCTGCATGCAAAGACGCGCGACCGCTCCCAGCAGTTCGTCCGGTTCGACGTCGTTGCGCACCTCGCCCGCTGCGGCCGCAGCTTCGAGCAAAGTCCGAAGTGCCGGCACGAGCCGTGTTTGGAAGTAGGCGGGGAGAGTGTCGAACGCCGGGTCTCCTGAATGGAGGGCTGTTGCAAGTCCGCGTTTGGTCGCGATGAAGGCCGCGTAGCGCTGCATCCACCGCGCCAGCGCGTCGCCCGGCCCATACCCGGCGGCCAGAACCGGGGCGGCGTCCGCACAGGCATCGACTTCGTGACGGAAGACCGCGGCGACAAGGTCGGAGCGTTGCGGAAAATGGCGATAGAGAGTGCCGACGCCGACGCCCGCCCTGACCGCAATCTCCCGCACCGGCGCGTCCACCCCTGACGTCGCGAACACCGCCAGCGCCGCTTCCAACAATGCGTCCGTGTTCCGTTGCGCGTCGGCGCGCATGGGCTTGGACTTTGCGACATCGCGTTCGGCGTCCTCGCCGGGCCCGGCCGCGCGCGTGCTCATTCCCGAAATCTCCACTTGTAGAAACGGAACATTGTTCCATATAATACGGAATACAGTTCCGTTTTGCCAATCTAGCGCAGCTCGGCGGCATTGGCCACACATGGAGATGACGATGCAGGACAAACCCGTCGCCCTGGTCACCGGGGCCAATCAAGGAATCGGTCTTCAGATCGCCAAGGATCTCGTGGCCCACGGCTTCACTGTGCTGGTCGGATCGCGCAATCTCGAGCGCGGCGAGGCTGCGGCCAAGGCGGTCGGGCCGGACGCCCACGCGCTCCAGCTCGACGTGACGGATCAGGTTTCCATCACCGCCGCAGCGGAGCGCGTTCGCAACGAGTTTGGCCGCCTCGACGTGCTCGTCCAGAACGCGGCGATCTCCAATACGAGAAAGCTGCCCGGCCAGTCCGTCGAGGCTTACGCCAAGACCACCCGCCCGAGCAACGTGTCCCTCGATGAAATGCGCGCGGTGTGGGAGACCAACGTGTTCGGTGTCCTCGCCGTTTACCAGGCGATGCTGCCGCTCCTGCGCGAGGCGCCGGCAGCCCGCATCGTCAACGTGTCGAGCGGCGTCGGGTCGCTGACCAGGAACTCGGATCCGGCCTTCCCCTACCGCGCGATCTTCGGCCCCGTCTACCCCGCGTCCAAGACGGCCCTCAACGCTCTGACGATCGCCATGGCGATCGAGCTGGAGCCCGAGGGGATCAGGGTCAACGCCGTCTCCCCGGGCTTCACCAGGACGAACCTCAACGGATATGCGGGCACAGAGACTGTCGAGCAGGGCGCCCGCGAAGCGGTGCGCGTTGCGCTGCTCGGCTCGGACGGCCCGACAGGCACGTTCTCGAGCGCAGCCGGTGTGATCCCGTGGTGATCTGACGCTTATCTTTTCATCCCCCTACAGGAGCAAGGCTATGCACTACCGCACCCTCGGCCGGACCGGCATCAAGGTCAGCCCCTATTGCCTGGGCGCCATGATGTTCGGCGCGGTCGGCAATCCAGACCACGACGACGCGATCCGAATCATCCACAAGGCGCTCGATGCGGGCATCAACTTCATCGATACGGCCGATTTCTACAGCCACGGTGAATCGGAGGAGATCGTCGGCCAGGCGCTCAAAACCCGGCGCGACACTGTCGTGCTTGCCACCAAGGCGCATCTGCCCATGGGCGAGGACCCGAACCAGCAGGGCAATTCGCGCCGCTGGCTGACACGCGCGGTGGAGGATTCGCTCCGCCGCCTGCAGACCGACTATATCGACCTGTTCCAGATCCACCGGCCCGCGCCCGACACGGATATCGAGGAGACACTCTCGGCGCTCACCGACCTCATGCGCGCCGGGAAGATCCGCGCCATCGGCTCCTCCACCTTCCCGGTTTCGGAGATCATCGAGGCGCAGTGGGTCGCGGAGCGGCGAGGCCTCGCGCGCTTCCGTGCCGAGCAACCGCCCTATTCCATTCTGAACCGCGCCATCGAGCGTGAGGTGCTGCCCGCCTGCGAGCGTTATGGCATGGGCGCCCTCGTCTGGAGCCCGCTGGCCATGGGGATGCTCACCGGCCGCTACCGCCGGGGCCAAGCGCAGCCCGATAGCGGCCGGGTCAAGTATTTTCCCCGGCAGATGTCGGACGAGCGCAGCCTGGACGCGGTCGAGAAGCTGATCTCCTTGGCGGAATCGGCCGACGTCACGCTCACGCATATGGCCATCGCCTTCGTCATGGCGCATCCCGGCGTCACCTCGGCCATTCTTGGGCCGCGCACCATGGAGCATCTCGACGATCTTCTCGCGGGCAGGGAAGTGCGCCTCACGGATGATGTGCTCGACCGCATCGATGCGATCGTGCCGCCGGGTACGGATGCCGGGCCACTCGAGGCCAACTATAAGCCACCGGCGATCACGAGGGCAGAATTGCGTCGTCGTGCGGCCACTGAGCGGGCAGCAGCCTGACAGGACCACGGAAACCAGGATCTTCGCATCTCGCAACGATGTCCGCTTATCGCTCGTGGCAGCGATAAGCGGACAGGCTACCCACCCTATCCCCGTCTGAAGCTGTGGCGCGAATGGCTGAAGACAAACCCCGCCCGCTCGATATTCCGATAGGAACCGCCCGGCAGTTCGCCGTCGGCGGGCTGGCCGGTTTCGATGGTGAACAGCTTGACGCCGGCGGCCATGCCGTCGGTTAGCCGACGCGCCAGCAGCGCGTTCTGGCCGCCGCGATTGCGGAATTCCGGCACGGTGGCGCCCCAACCGAGCCAAGCCAGATCGCCGGTCACATACATGGCACCCGTGGCAGCCGGCGTCGCCCCGTCGTAAGCCACGTAAATCCGCCAATTCGGCCGACCGGGCAGCACGCTGAACCAACCCAGCACGCTGTCGGGCATGCCGAAGCTGACTTGTGCCACCCGGGCGAAATCCATGCCCTCGGCCGGGCCGGCTTCACGGATCGTCAGCGTGCAGTCGGTTGCGGGCGGCAGCGGCGCCGGACCCCGCCAGAACTTGGCCAGGAGGCCGGCGAACGGTAGTCCCGCCGCTTCGATGAGATCGTGCGCGCCGGAAGCCCGGCGGCGCGATCGCATCGATCATGTGCACCGCATTCGCGTGCCCGCCGAGCCACGCCAGAACGCGCTGCACCGAGGCGGCCGAGATCGGCGCCTGGTCCGCGGTCAGTCGGAAGCGATTGAACAGACCGGTCGGCACGTCGCGTACCGCCAGGCCGACGCCGTCCGGTGTTTCGACCAGATCGAGGCCCGCCCCGGCCACGTACCCGGCCGGGGCCGCCCGATATGTCGCAAGCCACGCCCGCGCTTCGAGCGCATCGAGCGTTTGCGGTGTCGGTTTGTCACTCATGAAGCCCCTCTAGTCCTGCTCTATCAGGGCGCCGCGCCAATATTCGGTCAGTGCCTCGGCCAGTTCCTGGTCGAACGGCGGTTGGATGCTGACCAAGGCCGGATCGACGACGCAATCGTCGGCCGATGACGACTGCCACAGGCCGCGCGTCAGCGCGAAACTGCGCATGAGCAGGCTGGTCCCCCGCCCCGGCGACAGTCGAAGCGCCTGTTCGACGACGGTCCCGGTCGCGACCAGGCGGGAGACGAACGTGAGTTTGAAGTCGCGCAGCTTCGCGGCATCCAGGTTCTTTTCGAGGATGCTGTGACTCATCGCATCGAGGCGGAGCAGCAACGGATACTGCGCCACATGGCCGACATAGGTCGTGACGAACGTGGCGACCTGGGTGCGCCGGCTGTCCAACTGGACCGCGAAACTCGCTTCGATCCGATCCAGCGCCGCGAGGCAGGCCTGAAGCAGCAGATCGGTGAAGATCTCCTCCTTCGTGCGGAAATACAGATAGACCGTTCCTTTCGCCAACCCGGCGGCCGTGGCGATCTCGGCCGCGGCCGGCAGACTGCCGTCGCCGGCGACGAACAGCGCGCCTGCCGCATCCAGGATGGCTTGGCGACGGGCTTGCTTGTCCTCGGCGGCGTGCGCGTGTCGAACCATGAATCTGTCGTCAGCCTTTCGACATGCGGAGAACCATCTTCGCCAGGACATGACGCGGGACGAAGCGGCTGCTGAGTGCCATGAATCCGTTGAGACGGCCAGCGATAACGCTCGATTTTCCAGCGAACATGGCGCCCAGCCCGATTTCGGCGACCTTGGCCGGCGAGAGCATGGTGCGGCGCATAGATGCCGGCGGCCGATAGCCGGAGACTTCGAAAAAGCCGGTGTCCATCAGGCCGGGCGACAGCACGGTGACGGTGACGCTGGGTGCCAGCTCGGCATGCAGCGCCTCGCCGAACGACAGCACGAAGGCCTTGGCGGCGCCATAGGCCGCCAGGATCGGCGTCGGCTGGTAAGCGGCCATGCTGGCGACCAGCAACATGTGCCCGCGTCCCTTCGTGACCATGCGCTTGCCGAAGACATGAGCGAGTTCGGTCACAGCGATGACGTCGAGCTGCAGCATTTGCCGCAGACGGGCCGGGTCATGATCGACGAACGCGCTGCTCAGCCCGAACGCGGCATTGTTGATCAGAATATCCGGATCGACCCCGCGCGTATCCAGGCGACGCTGCAGGGTGGCGGCACTGTCGGGCTCGGACAGGTCGATCGCTTCGACCGTGACCTCGACATCGAATCGCCGCCGAAGCTGTGCCGCGAGTTGCTGCATCGGCTCTTCGCGCCGCGCCGTCAGGACCAGATTGATCCGCCGCGCGGCCAAAGCCGTCGCGATTTCGATACCCAGACCGCTCGACGCCCCGGTAACCAGAGCCCATTGCGCTATCGACCGCACCATGATTCCCTCCACATGACCGATGGTCATATTAAATGACTAGCGGTCATGATGGAAGTCCTAAGCGCTGGCGAAAGCCATGCCAGGCCCGTTGACGCGAAGCTGCAGAGTCTCTGCGACCTCGTCGAACGCACTCAGGCGGACATCGAGCTGGATATCGCCGATCGCCACGGTGACCAGCGCATGGTCGCCGCGGAATGTGCTGGCAAGCGTGTGGGCCGGGACGCCCTGCCCGGCCGGCGCCAGCACAATCTGTTCCGGGCGCAGCATGACCTGGACGCGGCCTGACGGTGCGTCCGGCTGCAGCGTGACGGCACCCAACGGGGTCCGGGCGTGGCCGTCGTCGGCGACGCCGTCCAGCAGGATCGCGTCGCCGGTGAGCCGCGCGACCTCGGCATCGACCGGGTGGCGATAGAGCGCGGTCGGCGCCGCATATTGCACGACCAGCCCCCGGCGCATGACCGCGACCAGATCGGCGCTGGCGAAGGCCTCGTCCGGGTCATGGGTCACCAGGATCGCCGTCGCGCCGCTCGCGCGCAGCAAGGCCGCCACATCGGCGCAGACGCTGCGACGCAGGCCCAGCTCCAGCGCGTTGAACGGCTCGTCCAGCAGGATCAGGCCCGGCCCTGGCGCCAGCGCACGGGCCAGCGCCGTGCGCTGCTGTTGACCGCCGGAGATCTGATGGGGAAAGCGCTGCTCCAGCCCGCCCAGCCCGGTCAGCCGGATCGCCTCGGCCGCGCGCCCTTCTCGCCGCTCGGCCCGGGTCAGGCCGAACGCGACATTGTCGGCGACGCTCAGATGGGGAAACAGCGTGCCTTCCTGCGGCACATAGCCGATGCGGCGCTGCTCGGCCGGGATATGCACGCCCGGCGCCTCGAGCTGCCGGGTGCCGAGCGTGATCGTGCCGGCATCCGCCGCCTCGAACCCGGCGATCAGGCGCAGCAGCGTGGTCTTGCCACAGCCGGATGCGCCCAGCAGCGCCACGATCGCGCCCGACGGCACGGTCAGGTCGACGCCATGCAGCACGGCGTTGCTGCCGTGGCTCTTTCGGATCTTCTCCACCCGCAGCTCGGTCATCGCGCGTCGTTCAGCCTCAAGGTCCGCATGGTGAAAATGTAAACCGGCACTCCTGAGATCAGCACCAGCATGGCCGCGAAGGGCGCCGCCGCCCCATAGGCGCGGTCGCTGGTGTAGTTCCAGAATTCGGTCGCCAGCGTGACGACGCCGGCCGGGGCCAGCAGCAGGGTCGCGGTCAGCTCGCGCATCAACTGCAGCGCGGTCAGGGCCAACGCGGCGCCGATGCCGGGCAGCAGATTGGGCAAAGTGGCCAGCAGGAATGCCTGGAACGGCGACTTGCCGAGGCTGCGCGCGACATCGCTCAATTCGCGCGGCACCAGTTCGGCCGAGGCGCGGACCGAGGATTGCGCCAACGGCAGGAACAGCACGACATAGACCAGCAGGACGAGGCCGGTCGTCTGATAGACCGCCGGCAGGAAGCCGATCGCGACCGCGACCGCCGCCAACGCCACGACGATGCCGGGCAGCCCATGGACGACATAGGGCAGCCGGTCGCACAGCAGGGCGAAACGGCCGCGGAAATGGGTCGTCGCGATGACCAGCGGGATCGCCGCGAGCGTGGTCAGCGCGGCACCCGGCAGGGCGTAGCCGACCGAATTCATCAAGGCCGGCAGCACCCGCTCGAGGCCCTGGCCGGCCGAATGGCCCTGCACGACCCAGAAGCACAGGGTCACGGCCGGCACGCCGAAGCTGAGGATGGTCAGCGTCACAAAGCCCAGCACGACCAGCGGCGTCAGGCGCCCGAGCGCAATCGGCACGATGGCGCGCGCGCTGCCCCGAGCGATGCGCGCAACGCGGCGGCGGTTGCGCATTTTGGCTTCGGCAAAGGCGACCGGCAGGCAGATCAGCATCAGCACGCCGGACAGGAGTGCAGCGGCCTGATTGTTGAACTCGGCGGTATATTGATCGAAAATCGCGGTGGTGAAGGTCTCGACGCGCAGGAACGACAGCGCGCCGAATTCGGCCAGCATATGGGCCGCCACCAGCAGCGCGCTGCCGCCCAGCGCCGGCGCGATCTGCGGCAGCACGACCCGGCGGAACGTGCGCCAGCGGCCGTGTCCCAGCGAGCGCGCGACATCCTCGAAATTCGGGTCCAGGCTGCGCAGCGCGGCCACGACCGGCAAATAGACCAGCGGCACGCTATAGAAGGTCAGGATCAGGATGGCGCCCTGGATCTCCTGGAACCAGGGGCCGAGCGACGACCAGGCAAAGCTGGAGACATAGGCCGGGATCGCCAGCGGCAGCGCCACGCTCAAGCGCCACCAGCGCCGCCCGGGCAGATCGCAGCGCTCGGTGCCCCAGGCCGCCGCGACCGCGATCAGGCCGGACAGAATGGTGACCGAGACCGCGATGGTCAGCGTATTGAGCAGCAGATTGAGCGTATAGGGCCGGATCAGGTTGCTGAGAATCCCGGCGATGCCGGCCTGATAGCCCTGGACCGCGACATAGAGGATCGGCAGCGCCACCAGGGCGAACGGGATGACGCTCGCCAGGATCAGCCACGCCGGCGGCAAGCCCTGCCGCCGGCGGAGCCAAGCGGTCAAATCAGGCCCGCCTCACGCTCCAGCGCATAGGCGTCCGATGCGCTGCCCATGTCGGCCGGCGAGACCGGTGCGGTGAAGCCCGACAGCGGTGGCAGGTTATAGGGCGAGGTCAGGCCGGCCAGCACCGGGTATTCAGCGGTGGTCTGGATCATCGCCTCCTGGCCCTCGGCGGTGAGCATGAAGGCCAGGAAGCGCTGGGCCACCGCCTGGTTCTGGCTCGACTTCAGCATGCCGGCGGCCGAGACGTTGAAGATGTTGCCGGCATCGTCGCCCGGGAAGGAATAGAGCGCGGAATTGAGCGTCTCCGGGCCCTTCTCCTTGGCCAGCGAGTACCAGTAGTAGTCGTTCGACAGCGCCATCGCGATCTCGCCGTTCTCGACAGCGGTGCTGGCGATGCGGTTGCCGTTATAGGACCGGCCGTATTGCTTCAGGCCCTTCAGCCAAGCGAGCGCCGCGTCACGGCCCTTGATATGGACGATCGCCATGACCTGCTCCTGAAAGCCGTCCTGCTTCACATAGCCGAACTTGCCGTCGAGCGCCGCCGTGCCGAAATCCATGATCGACTTCGGCAGGTCGGCCGGGCTGATCATCTTCTTGTTGTATGTCACGACCCGGGTCCGGACGCTGGCGCCGATCCAGGTGCCGTCCTTCGAATTATATTTCGCCGGGATCAGCTTGAGCGTAGCCGGATCGATTTGGCCCAGCAGACCCTTTTCCTGGAGCGACGCGATCGGCGGGCTCTGCTCGGAGAAGAACACGTCGGCCGGCGAGCGCGCGCCCTCCTCCGCGATCTGCGCCGCCAGTTCCGGGCTCTCGGCGTTGCGCATGGTGACCTGAATGCCAGTCGATTTGGTGAAGGCGGCGACCAGCGCCTCGGTCGTGGCGCGATGCTGGCCATTGTAGAGGGTCAACGCCGTCGCCGCTTGGGCGCGGCGCGCCAACCCGCCGACCATCGCGGCACCGGCCAGGGCAATGCCGCCTTGCAGCACGATCCGCCGATTAAACTTCGTCATCCACCCACTCCTGCAATCGCGAAGCGTTCGCAATATAGACTTGCCGAGGATTTGACCAGCCCCATTTCACCCCCTCACGAAACCGTGCCCTCGCAAAACGTCGCAGGCAGAAGCCCGGCGAACTGAGCCGAAAACGGCTAGGCTGCAGGAAGTACATCAACAGTCCGAGCGAGCGCCAGCATGACCGAAATCGATTTCACCAGCCCACGCGAAGCCGCCAAGGCCTTTACGCCCAAGCTGACCGCGCTGGTCAACAGCCCGCTCTACGATCAGGTCTGGGAGGATACCGAGCTGTCGAAGCGCGACCGCAGCCTGGTGACGGTCGCGGCCTTGGTGGCACAGGGTCATATCCACGAGCTGCCGTCGCACTTGCGCCGCGCGGTGGCGAACGGCGTCACGCCGACGGAACTGAGCGGCCTCCTCACCCATCTGGCGTTCTATGTCGGATTCCCGGCCGCGATCACCGCCTCGGCCATCGCCAACGCCACGCTGGGACCGGTCGAGCAAGCGCCGTCCTAAACCGCCTCGGCCCGGAGCCAGCGCTGCAGACGGTCGGTCCGGCCGGTCTCGACCGCTTCGGCGACGCGCCGGCCGATCGAGGCGCCGAACTTGTAGCCGTGGCCGGAACAGGCCGAGACGGCCAGCACCTTGCCGATCCGTTCGCCGAAGAAGCGCTCGTCCTCGGTGAAGGTATAGGCGCAGGTCACGACATCCCGGACGTGGTATTCGGCGATCCGGGCGAAGGGCGGCGAGAAGGCGTCGCGCAGCCGCACGCCCTCGTCCGGCTCCGGCGTGCGGTCCGCGTTCGGGTCCCGGGTCAGGCGCTTCATGAAGCCGGCGCCGAACTTCAGGCCGGTGCCGGCCACCGGCGGCAGGACATAGCCCTCGCACCAGCCGCCAACCGACAGGATCGCCGGTGCAGCCGCCCAGGCCGCGGCGAGATCGACCGGCGGGTCGAGATAGACCACCGCCGTGCGATAGACCTGCAGATGCGCCGCGAGGCCGGGCAGCAGCCGAAGCGTCCAGGCACCCGCCGTGGTGACGACCAGATCGGCTTCCAGCACCAGGCCGCTGTCAAGCGCGACGGTGCCCCGCGCGGGGTCGAGGCTGGTGACCTCCACCCCGGTCAAGATCCGGGCGCCGCGATTTGTCAGCCACTGGAACAGGTCGCGGGCGATGCGCTGGCACAGCAGGGCGCCGCCTTCGGGCGTGTGGAAGGCGTATTGGAAGGTCGCGGCATCCAGAAACGGAAAGCGCTCGGCAGCCGCGTGCGGCGCGATCCGCTCGTAGGACGTCCCGGCGGCATCGAAGCCTTTGCGGAATTCGTCGGCCTCGTCGCCCGCCGTCTGGCAGATACAGAGAATGCCGGCCGGCACGTAGTGCGAGGTGCCGAGATCCGACCAGAGTTCGTCCCAGGCGTCGTAGGCCTCGGTGATCAACGCCGCGTAACCGCCTTGCGCGCCATAGGCCCACCGGATCATCCGATGCTGATCGCCGGACGCTGCCAGCGCGCTCGGGATCGTGGCGGCTTGCTCGACCAGGGTGACCTGATGCCCCCGCTTGGTCAGTGCCCAGGCGGTCGTGAGGCCCATGATGCCCGCACCGACGATGGTGACTCGCATCTAGCCCCAATACAGTTCAGATAATGATCTGAATGCACAGAGCTATGTTGGCTGGAGGCGGCGGCCTGTCGGTTTTTCGCCTGATGGGGTAGCTGCTCATCTTCCGTTTGACGCCGCGCTTGTTGCGCCGA
>Ga0302314_10008578_pt1 | contig 18173 bp, 17 predicted proteins | sample III_Palsa_N2_3_FD_200533 | JGI IMG/M metagenome (GOLD analysis project Ga0302314, IMG submission 200533) | Peat permafrost microbial communities from Stordalen Mire near Abisko, Sweden - III_Palsa_N2_3 | ecosystem: Environmental > Terrestrial > Soil > Palsa > Peat permafrost | place: Sweden...
AGCGACAGATCTGGATTCGAGCTTCCGCTACTGCTGCTCGGCGGATTCAGGTCCCTGATCGACGAACTGCACGTTCGGCTCGCGCGCAAGGGCCACGAACAGGCCCGGCCGATCCACGGCTTCGCCTTACAGGCGCTAGGTCAAGAGGGCGTCACGATCAGCGAACTCGGTCGCCGCCTCGGAGTCAGCAAACAGGCCGCCGCCAAGACGGCCGCGAACCTCGAACAGCTTGGATACGCCTCACGCGTGCGGCATCCGCGTGACGGACGGGCCTGGGTTCTGGCACCGACCGCGAGCGGGATTGAGATGCTCACACTGAGCGCCGCCGCGTTTGAGGAGCTACGTCAGCTTTGGGTCGACGAGCTCGGGCCGGAGCGCGTTCGCGCGCTTGAGGACGACCTCGAAGCGGTGCTCAGGCGTCGTGCATCCCAGCCAATCGCCGACACCCCTGGCTGGCTGACTTAATCGCCGACGCTCCGGGTCACGCGAGCGTTGGCCGGTACGTGATCGAGCGCACCAGCAGCCCCGCAAGTAGCGCCCAGAATGCCGCGCCGATGCCGAGGAATGTCGTTCCGGAGGCGGCCACGACGAAGGTGATCATCGCGGCTTCGCGCCCGTGCTCGGCGGCGAGCGCCCCGCTCAGCGATGAGGCCAGCGTGCCGAGCAGCGCGAGGCCCGCGACCGCGCCAACTACGTCGATCGGCGCCACGCTGACGAAGGTCGTGAGCGCCCCGGAGATAACCGCGAGCACCAGGAACGACCAACCGGCGCTGATCGCCGCGGTCCAGCGCTTGTCCGGGTCGGGATGCGCGGGCGGTGCGGCGACCAGCGAAGCGCTGATCGCCGCGAGGTTGATTGCATGACCACCGGCGCTCGCACCGAGGATCGTGCCGACCCCGGTGGTGGTCATCGCCTCGCGCCAGGGAACGGCGTAGCCGTAGCTCGCGAGCACGGCCGTACCGGGCACGTTCTGACCGGCCATCGTGACCACGTAGAGCGGTAGTGCGAGTCCCAGCACGCCCGCGGACGTGAACCGCGGCGCCGTCAAGCTCAGATGCGGAAGCAGCGCGCCGTGCACGCCGCCGTGGTTGGCGGCAACGACAGCGATCACGGCGAGCGTGACCAGGAACGCGCCGGGCACGGCCCACTTGCGCGCGAAGCGCAGCAACACGACCCAGGTCAGCAGGGTCGGACCGACCTCCCAAGGATGCGCAACGAAACCCCTGACAGGAGTCAGGCAGATCTCGAGCAGCACACCCGCGAGCATCGCCTGCGCGATCGGGGTTGGGATCGCCGAGATCAGTCCGCCGAGCCGCGGCCAGAGGCCGGTGAGCGTGATCAGCACCCCGACGATCAAGAAGGCGCCGACCGCAGCCGGCCAGCCGCCGTGCACCGCGCCGGTGCTGGCAAGCAGCGCGGCGCCGGGTGTCGACCAGGCGAGCAGGATCGGAATGCGATGACGGGATGTCAGCCAGAGCGTGCCCAGACCCGACGTCGCGGTGACCGCGAGCAGGCCGGATCCCGCCTCCACCGGCGAGGCACCGACGGCCCGCAGCCCGGAGAGCACGACCGCGAACGCCCCGGTATAGCCGACCAGGGCGGCGACCATCCCGGCGGCGACCGAGTGGCCGCTCGCTGCACGCTCGTCTTGCATCACCAGGACGCTACCAACATCGTTCTATAAACAGAACACGTTGGTACAGTCGTTTCGGTGCAGGAGCTGGCCGAACTGATCGGCAAACGCCTCAAGCAAGCCCGAAGCGCTCGCGGGCTCACAGTCGGTGCACTGGCCGCAGCCGCCGGTATCGGCAAGGGCTCGCTTTCGGAGATCGAGAACGGCACCCGCAACCCCACGCTGAGCACGCTCTACGTGCTTGCGAACTCGCTCCAGTTGCCTCTGGCGACGCTGCTCGAGATGCGTGCCGGTGCACGCATATCCTCACCCGGAATCGAAGCACGGCTGCTCGACGCCAGCACAGCGGGTGACACGACGGTCGAGGTCTACCGATTGACCCTCTCCCCCGGGATCGAACACCGATCCGCCAGCCATGGAGTCGGTGTCGTCGAACACCTGCTGGTCACGTCGGGACGGGCATTGGTCGGGCGTGTCGGCGAGCAGCAAGAGCTCTGCCCAGGCGAATCAGCGCAGTGGACCAGCAACAGTGAGCACACGTATCTCGCCCTGTCCCTTGATCCGGCCGAGGCGGTGCTGATCATCCGCTCGCCCAACACATTGGGCGGCAGCGCGACGGCGGCCGCGATCTAGCTCAGGAATCGGGCGGCTGAACGTGACTCCCGACACCGTGCTCACGCCTCGTCGAAGCCGTCGTCACCGCTCTCTGGAGTCAGGCCCCGAGTCTTCAGCCAGAGCTCGAAGATCGGATCGGTGATGCGCGGACGCTTGCCTTCGTGAATGACGTCTGCGTTGTTGACGAGGCTCTCAAGTGCGCGTCCGATACTCGCGCGTTTGATACCTACGGCAACGGCTGTCTCCGCGCTGTAGAGCGGCGTGCTGGTCACCGCCAGGGCACGTGCCACACGTCGCTCGTTAGCGGTCAGGTTTCTCCAGATCGCGCGCATCACGGGCGCCGAGTCGGCGGCCGCCTGGTCAAGTGCAGCGACCCAGGTCCCTTCATCAGCGGTAGACCCGCGAGGCGTGCGCTGCCATAGGTAATGCGCGAGCATCATGCTGCGTTGCGGATGGCCGCGCGTGAACTCGAGCATTGGCGTCATCGCAGCCCCAATCTCGCGTCCGCTCTTCTCAAAACGTGCGGCAACGTAATCCCCGACCTCATCCAACGGCAGCGGCGCGAGATTCTTGGGCACTGCCTGCTCAAGCAATGGACGCTTGGGATCGGCAAACAGTTGTTGCATCACGCCAGGCGCGGATCCTGCGAATGCGTACGTTGCAGCCTCGCCGTGGTGCTGGATGACGCTGCGGATCTTGCCGTCGGCTCCGGGGACGGCAAGAACATCCTGAATCTCGTCAAACGCGATCAGGCTGACCGTTCCGTCCTTTTCGAATAGAGCGGCCGGCATCTCGAGCAGGCGTAGCAGCACAGATTCAGCGTCGACGCTCGGATTGCGTTGAAGCGTGGCCGTGAAGCCACCCCCGCCAAGCGCCAGACCGATGTTCCAACTGCGCAGGAGGTTGTCGACGTTGCGCCGGATCGGTCCTTTGAGCCGGTCGTAACCACGTTCGATCCGGACCACGATCTCCCCGATTGAGAGCACGTCCTGAAGGTCGACCAGTACCGTCGCGACCTGCTCCTGCTCAGCCGCTTCCAACACTCGCCGCAGCAGCGTCGTCTTGCCGTAGCGCCGCGGCCCGACCAGCCGGAAGGAATGGCCACCGTCGGCGAGCGCCAGCAGTTCTTCAGACTCAGGATCCCGATCGATCATGTTCTCCGGGGCCAAGGGCCCAGAGAAGCGAAACGGGTTGAGGTCGCGGGCGCTCGGCATCGTGCAACAACGGTACCGCGTTCGTATACGGGCTGCATGCGGATCCGAATACTCATCGCATACGGGCTTGACTACTTTTAGTCGTCAGACCCCGGGGTCGGTCGCAGCCGATACCTTATATGCGGGCCAGCCCGGTCCGGAACCACTGCAAGCTGACCTTGAGCCACCCGCCCTCAGCCACTGAGAACCCCGTAGCCCAGCCGCGCTGGGGCATTCTTGGCACGGGCGGGATCGCGCGGCTGTTCGTCGCCGATCTCATGCTCACAGGCCACCAGGTGGCCGCGGTCGGGTCCCGCTCCGACCGGAGCGCCGAAGCGTTCGCCTCAGAGTTTGGGATCGCGCAGGCACACGGCAGTTACGAGGCCCTCGTAGCCGACCCAAGCGTCGACGTCGTTTACGTTGCAACTCCTCACACTCGCCACCATGAGGACGCGGCGCTGGCGTTACGCGCCGGAAAGCACGTGTTGGTCGAGAAGCCGTTCACGATCAATGCAACCGAAGCCGAGAGCCTGGTCTCGCTCGCGTCGGAGCGCAAGCTTCTGATCCTCGAGGCGATGTGGACTCGCTGGCTGCCTCACATGATCGCGGTACGCAAGCTGATCGCCGACGGCGCGATCGGAGAGATCCGTTCGATCATCGCCGACCACACGCAGAAATTGCCCGACGACCCGGCGCATCGGATCAACGCACTCGAGCTTGGCGGCGGTGCCCTGCTCGACCTCGGCGTCTACCCAATCTCACTGGCCTCCGACCTGCTCGGTACGCCGGTCAGCATCGAGGCAACGGCAACGTTCAAGCAGACCGGCGCCGACGCCGAGACCGGCGTCCTGCTGCGATACGAGCACGAACGAACGGCTGTTATCTACACGGCGAGCAACGCCCCCGGGCCGAATCGCGCCGCGATAGTCGGTACTGAGGGCCGGATCGAGATCGACTCCGTCTGGTACACGCCCACTTCCTTCCGGCTGTATGACGCCCAAGGCAGCCTCGTATCCACATATGACTCCGAGGTGCCCGGACGCGGCATGCAGTTCCAGGCCGATGAAGCCGAGCGCTTGCTAGTGGCCGGCAAACTCGCGAGCGAGACCCTGCCGCCGTCAGAGTCGATTTCGATCATGGCGACGATGGATCAGATCAGGCAGAAGATCGGGCTCAGATACCCGACTGAGTGACCGCGTCCAGGAACATCGTCAGATGCGCCACGAACAGTTCTGGCCACTGGAACTGCGGGCCGAGCGCCGAGCGCCAGCAAGACGACGGGGCAGCTGAGCCTCAGTTCAGCTGCCCCGCTCCTGACCGTGGATGAGCCGTCAGCGTCGCCGCTTCGAGCTCATGCCGTCAGGGGTAGCTCACCACGTCAGACGGTCCCGGGTTGGCCGAGTTCACAGCGGCACCAGTCCCGTTGATGACTGAGTTGATGCCGCCGGATCCGTTGAGGAACTGGGTGAAGATGTCCTCGAACTGGACCCCAGGGGTATTCGGAGCCTCGAACGCTTCCGTGGCGTAAATCGGCACGCCCTGGCTGAAGTACGAGTAGCTGCCCATCCCGTAACCCTTGAAGGTCGTCACGTTGGGAGTGACGAGGAAGGCGGGGTAACCGTCCTGAGTCGGACTTGCCATCCACGCCGCCTGGCTGGGCGGGTCATATGGCATCTCGTTCTGGAAGAAGACATCCGTCCCGCCCTGCCCGCTCCAGATCACTTCGTTCTTCTGATAGTGCTCTACAGCCAGGCCATAGGCGGTCACGTTGTTGCCGGTAACCACCACCCCGGTGTCAGCAGTGTTCTCGGTCCAGCCCACCGCGTTGCCGTGGTCGGCGCGCCATGCCCAGACGTCGTCGATGATCGAGTTGTCAGCGATGTCGAGCAGGCTGACCGTGGCACTGACGTCAGTTGTCTCGGCACCGCCGATACGGAAGAACACGTCCTGGATCGCGTCCGGATCAGAGGAGCTGCTGGAATCGGAGCCGTAGCCGCCGACCTCGAGCAGTACCGGTGATTTGACCGGGCCGGCATCGATGATCAGGCCGGACAGCCTCACGCCGTAGTTGGCAGCGGCAATCAACGCGGCGTTCCCATGCTGCGGCACGAGCGTTGCGAAGCCCTGACCAAGCACGACAGTGTTCGGTCGGCTAACGATGATCGGTGCGTTCAGGTCGTAGACGCCGGGGGTCAGAATCAGGTTCTTGCCCAACGCCAATGCCAGGTTGATCTCGACGACCGGCGTGCTTGGGTTTGCGACGAAGAACGTCGACAACGGAACGGACTTCCCGGCTTCGCTGCCACTTGCCCAAGACGGGCCTGACGAATTGCGCTGGACAGCAGGAAGGAAGACGTTGTAGTGGCCACCCGAGTCCGTGTAGAGGAACGGCTCCTCCTCCGTCACCGGGCTAGTAGGCAGAGCCGTGTTTTGCTGGCACTGCCCGGTGAAGACCTGCGACGGTGCTCCCTGGACGCCCGAGTAGACCATGTTCCAAAGTCCGTTTGGACATCCATTCGCCCCGCCGATGGAGCTGTTGCGCACCATGTACTGCTGGTTGCCGTAGAAGTCGAGATCACCCGTGATCTGGCTGTCGGCGACGAACCCACCGCTGGCGTAGTTGTCGGCCGCGCAATAGTCCTGGAAGACGACGCTGCCGTTGATGATCGTCCTTCTGATCGGAGCGGCCTGCGAAGCCGACCACATCTCCGCGGAGTTCGCGCAGCCCGCACCGTACGCATCCGGCACCGCGGGCGCGTAGGCCGGCACGGTGCTCGGTAGGTCCACGTTGAGGCTCAGGTTTGAAAGCGACCGCCAGAAGTTGTCGTCGGAGCTGCAGTTGCTTGTTCCGGCGGTGCACAAGTTGTTGAAAACGTCGATCGCACCGTTGATGACCGTGTCCTGCGGCGCGTATCCGAGACCTGCGACCTCTGTGTAGTAACCGACCTGGAAGACGAGTGGGTTGGCCGCGGAGCCGTAGGTGCCGGGCTCAAAGTAGATCGCGTAGCGCTGACTATCGAACTGGCTGGTTACCGGGACCTGCTGGGTGGAGATGTTGTTTAGATCGGTCTGGATCGCCGCCTGGGTCATGGTGTCGTTGAACACGCAGACGTTCGGACCGAAAGCCGCGACGTTCGCGTCCGGACACAAACTCGGTGCGGGCGCTGACGGCGCCGCGATCGCCGCCGGCGCCAGGAACAGGCCGGCTGTCACTGCCAGGGCCGCCACCGTGAATGCGGCTGGCCGCCGACACGATCGAACGGCAAGACTCCGGAGCGTGTTCCTTCGACCAATGCCGCGCCAGTCAGACTCGCGCAAACCACGCTGAATGCCTCTACTCACGACAACTCCCTCTCTCGGTATTAATCCGTTTACCGTCGATGCGAGTGCGCGGCTACGCCCGTTTCCTCAACACGAGCCGTTGCCCCAAGCACTCGATCGGACGCGACTATATATCGCGGTACGCGGCAGCTGGAGACTGTTTTCGTCTTCCGCTGGAGAGGATGCGGGGATCGCAAAGAGCGCTCAACCGGAGCTTTGCAAACCTGTGGTGCCGGTCTGTGTAAATCTGCACAGCTAACACCGGTGACTTAAGGGGAGATAGGCGATGACAACTGACGATGTGCGCGAACTCGAAGGTCGCTGTCGCTGCGGGGCGGTCCGCTACACCGTCCTCGACGCGTTCCTCTACGCCGCCAACTGTCATTGCTCAGAGTGCCGCGCCGCGACCGGCTCGGCGTACAAGCCGTTCGCTGGCATCGAACGCTCGAGGTTGGCGATCACTCACGGCCAGGAGCACCTGGCGATCTTCGGCGAACCCGACGCCAACGACACGCGCTGCAGCCTCTGCGGCTGCTTTCTGTACTCCGTGGTTCGCGACGGCGAGTATCTACACGTCGCGATGGGATCGCTGCGCGGCGACCCGACTATCCGCCCAACGCACCATATTTTTGTCGGATCAAAGGCACCGTGGGAGGAGATTCACGACGACCTGCCGCAGTTCCAGGAACACAGCACCTGATTGCTCGATCGCGAGACCGCCCCGCGCCTAAACGGGTCGACAGACCTTTGACCGTCTGACCTCCACTGCCAGGCTCGGGCCTGAACGGAAATCGGCATCAAACGCGCGCTGCCACGTATTCAGGAGTTTCCGCGTGAGGCTGTAACTCTGTAGCGCCTCCACCACATTGTTGCTGGCGCCAAGGAGTCGCCGATCCTGAGATACGCCAATGTGTAGGAACGTGTCGCAAGGTCCTTTAGCTAGGACCTGGAACATGCCGTTTTCGGCCCCCACGACCTGCTCCGAGGCGCTCGCGAAACGCGAAAAACCGTTGACAACGCACTGTCGCCGGGGATTCACCGCAAGCTTCTTGCAGGCGGGGATCTCAAGTACCGCACGTGCCTGTCGAAGGCTGCCCGTGCACGCCGATCGTAGGCCTTGAACCTCGAGATCTATGGCATTCGGACCCAGGTGAGCGCACAGAGGTTGCAGGCGCTCGATCCTCGCCAGCGGAAGTCCGTGCTCGTGATGAGATTCCTCGTCGAGTCGGAGGTACGCACGAAGTGCTTGATAACCGGCAGCCGTGAAACGGCTCGGAAAGACGGTCGTCGTGGAGACCGCGGTTGCGGGGTCGGCGGCACCCGTCCCCGCTGCGCCGCAACCAGCAAGCACGCAGGACAGGGCGATCGCGACGGTCACGGCCAGCAAATTTCGCAGTGCGACCCGAACCCTCTTTTGATCGTGCCTCATGAGCTAGGACCGGCCCAGCGGTATGACGGCCCGCGACCGCGATCGCAGTGAAGGCGAGGGTTTCCTGCGCATGGACGCTTCCATGCGCCCATCTTCGGCAGGCCGCGGCTTCGACTTGACTGAAGACGGCTGGCCGTCAAGCCGCCTGAAGCGTGTTGCCAGTTAGGCTATAGGTGTTCCCGCACTGGCAGCGGCGCTGTACGCAATCTGAGTTAGAGCTATGCGCGCATGTCCGTTGCCATTCGTCCGTTCGAGCGCCGTGATCGTGATCAGCTAACCGCGCTGGTCAACCTGCACGTCGCCGCCGTAATCCCTGGCGTGGTGTTGTCGGTCAACGCTGTTTTGGGTCAACTTGAGCGGGAACCTCAGGAGACGATCGTTGATCCAGGCCCAGGTCGCGGCTGATCGAGATCGCGAACAGAAGCGACGAAGTCGAGGCGATCTCACGGGCCGCTGGCGACGCCTTCTACACCCCTCCTCCTCCGAGGCTCCGGACTCGTCACGCAGTTTGACGCCCGTGACTTCTCGCCCGCCGCCGCGGACGGACTCCTCTCCGAGTCTGATGGCCCTTCCTGATCTATCGGAGTCGCTGGACCACCTCGAAAGTTGGTCGGCAGAGCACGCAGACGAAGCAGGGACAGTCAAGTTCGAGCGCTCGCCCGAAGGCCGCGACAAGCCTGCGGCTTAGGTCACCGTCGGCAGCTCAGCTCGCGAGGGCCAGCTTACGGTCTGGTCTTCCGGTGAGGCTGACTTCGTGATTGGATCCGTCGACGTTGGAGCCGTGGTCCAGGAGCACCACGACTTGTCGACGATCACGCAGCTCGACGTTCTATTGGCCCGTCTGCCGCTTTGACTGGATAGCGCTCGTCCGAGCGGACCCGTCGTGACTATTGCTCGGCCACGAGACCTTAGGCAACTGGCTTGACGCCGTCACCTCCGCTGCAAGGCACATCGGCAGCCGAGTCATGATCAAACGCACCGATCCGGACACCGTCAAAGCCGCCAACCGGTTCACGTCGGCTGAGCGGTTCTGCGGAGAGCGCGCCGAGAGGTAGGCTGCGTCCTTAGTGAAGACTCAGGGGGTCTACAGGAACGCGAACATTCCGTTCATGGGTGCCGGACTCGCGATCGTCGGAGTGGTCTTGGCCGTCGTGACGATCGGAGCCAAACATGGTCAAGTTGCCGCTGCGGGAATCGCGCTGCTCACAGTGGCCTGCGGCATCCGCGTGACACGAGCCGGGATCTGGGTCGGGCCAAGCGGAGTCACGGTCGTCGCGTTGTTGCTCGGCAGGCGAAAGGCCTCGTGGGCAGAGGTCGACCACTTCGAGGCACGACCCACCGGCGTCTATCCAGCTGTGGCTTACGTCGTCCTGAAGGACGGCAGGGCGTACCGGTCAATGGCGATTGGTAGCTCGACCCGGATAAACCCAAGGGTCGCCAACGCGAGCTCGAAGGTCCAAGACATAGTTGACCAGCTGACACGGGTTGTTGAGCACTACGAAGAAGTCCCGCCTGAGGTCCTCCCACGCGCATCGTGACATCAACCCGACGATCGCATTGCGCGGATGCGATCGCCCGCGACATCCACGCACTCGCGACTGGATTGCCACGATTTCGATCGCCAGGCCTGCACCTGCTTCTCACTCGGCACGAGCATCTCGGCCCCGCGGACGAGAGACGCGCCTTCCGCGGTCTGCAGGGTGCTTGCGCCTGATGCCGCGCATGAGGTGCGGTGACGTCACCCGCGAGAGCTACCGTTAACGCCATGCATGCCGACGACTCCGTAGATCAGCTTGAGCGGGAGCTTGAGACCGTCGAGCGGTCGATGTCGGCAGTCGGAGGTTTGAGTGCGCAGCAGGCCGAGCGGGTTGCCGAGCGGGTGGACCGCTTGGCGTCGCAGCTGCTGGCGATCACGACGCCCGAACCGTGGCATGGGGTGCACTCACGGCTCGGCACGACGCCCGCCAGTGGCGAGGACTTCTCGGCGCTCATGGGCGAGTTGGGTTCGCCCGACGGCGAAGGCTGACCCATGGCGGGTGTCGCCCGCCGTCGTCGCCTGCCTGTCAGGTTCGATGAGAGTGTCTGGCACGAGGCGATACGAGGGTTCTCCGGGCGCGCGCTTGAGGTCGCCGCTAGCACCCGCAAACGCCTTGAGCTTGAGGGGCTGGCACTTGCCGATGCCCGCGCCTGTGAGACCGACGGTGCCGATGGCACGCGTCTTGCGGGCTGCGCAAAGGTCTACCTGCCTTTCGGAGAGGCAGCCGCATCTGAGCGACCCTTCGGCATGGTCGTGCAGCTCGCGCGTGACCCGCAGCGCGAACTCGTCTGGGTGTTCGTCGCATTCGGGCCTAGCCATCCGCGGCCGGGCGTAAGGACCGTGTACGAACGAGCCCACCGGCGCCTCCACGGGCGTTTCCCTTGAGCGCCACAAGCACCAAAAGCCCGCCCTGCTTTCACTTCGCGACAAGCCTCTCGCCCGGATAGCCGCGCGCCCCGCTTCGCGCGGTATCCGAGTGACGACGTTCATGAGGACAGCACGAGTCCAAGCTCTGCGCGATCCGTTGGCGTGCCGTGCGTGGGGAGCACGACCTGGACCGGCAGATCGAGTAACGGGCGGAGCCTTTCGACGACATCGTCACGCGTCACGTGCTTGCGGCCACCAAGCTGAATGTCGAGCCCCTCGCCGAAGTCCGAGAGTGAGTCGCCGGTGACGATCGCGTTGATCCACGGCAGCCACAAGACGAGATCGTTGTCTTCACGGCCCGCATACGCGCTGATGCCGAACGGCCACGACCCGGGGCCATGGAAGTGTCCCTCACCTTCGCCGGCTCGCAACCACGCCAGATCGTCGCTCTCGATGCCGCGCACGCGGTCAGGATCGACGCCAAACTTCTCAACCCAATCCAACCAGGTATCTGCAGGCGGCGTGTAAACCGGGAGTCCAAGCTGACGAGCATCCCGTTCGTGATACGGAGCGGTCAGGATGACCGCGGTCGCGCGCTCGCGCAGCTCATCCGGCACGCAGAGCGGGTCGAACAACAGGAAGTCGTCGCCGATCTCGATCCCGTACGACGAAACGAGCTCGGGCCACCACTGCTGCTCGTCCCAATCGGGATGAGGAGATCGCCAATGCCAGACACCGGAACGCAGCTCACGCACGGCGCGATCCTAATCGAGATGACGTTGACCTCAGGCGGGACGAGTCCTCCTATCACGCTGGCACACGCATCTCGTCCCGCGCAGCCTTGGTTGCCCTTTGCGCGGGCTTCAGGAGCAGCGGCTGTGATTGCGATCGAGCGGTAGCGTTGCGTGGCGTGCCGCTTCACATCGCGTGACTCTCTCGAACCGCTTCAGGTGGGCCTTGAGGACCTGATCACTCCAGCAGCGGGAATCGCCCGGACTGCAGCAACGCCACGATCGCGTCCACCCGCGATTGAGGCGCCGCGTAGTCTGGGTGCGCCCTCAGTACGGCAGCAGCGTTGTGGAGGGTGGCGAGTTGCGCTGCGGCCTGAGCGACGTCGCGGCCCGATGGGCTGACGGGGTGAGTGACGAATGCAGGCCTGCCGGGGTTGATGCGACCCAGTGCGATCGCCGGTGCCACCCGCCGGGAGCAGCGGCAGAACGCATTGGGGTTGACCAGGCCACACGTGGATTCCATGAACCCGCGGATCCGCGTCCGCGCCCGCTCCAGACGCTTGCGAAAGGCAGCCGGCGTGGTATCGAGGATCCACGCCGCATCGGCCGAGGTGAGCTCGAAGATCTCGCCGAGCACGAACGCGATCCGTTCGTGACGCTCGAGGCACTGGAGCATCGCCTGCGTGCACGACAGCCTGACCTCGTCAGCCAGCAGCTGAGCCTCTGGACCTCGGTAATCGGCGTCGGCCAATCCCGCTGCCAGGCCATCTCGAAACTCGTCAAAGCTCAACGACGTCGCCTCGGTGCTGCTGCCACGGCGGAGGTTGAGCAGGTAGTTGACTCCGACCCGGTAGGCCCAGGTCATCAGCTTGGCCTCGCCACGCCAGGTGGCCAGCCGCGTCATGACTTGAATCAGGATCTCCTGGGTCGCATCCTCTGCGTCCGACGATCGTCTCACCATTCGCAGCGCCAGCCGGTAGAGCGGATCCTGGAGGAGGCGGATCACCTCCTCCAAGGCGGCCTTGTCGCCGTCGACCGCTCGCGCGACGAGCGCGAGCTCGTCGAGGTCGCAGCTCACGCGCCGACCCGCGCCACTGCGGCCGGAACGCGTTCGGCGAGCCAGTCCGCCACCGCCGTCCCGATCTGGTCTGGCTGATCCTCCGGGGCCTGGTGGCCGCCCGGCCCGACCGACACCACCTGAGCGCCGGCGAAGGTCTCCGCGGCCCAGCTGATCATCTCCGGCGACCCGAGTCCCACGCCGTTGTCCATGGTCATGAGTAGCTTCGGTACGTCGGGGGTCTCTGCCATCCAACGGCCATAGTCCAGGACGATCTCGGCGACATCGGCCGGTTCGCCATCGAGCGGGAACTCGCGGGTCCAGGCCAGCATCGGCCTGCGCGAGGCCGGCTCGCGAAACGGTGCCCGATACACGTCGAGGTCGGACTCGGCGAGACCGCTGGCGATGGTGAGCGCGAGGTTGGACTCGATCATCATGTTCTTGTGCAGGATCATCTCCTCCCCCTGCGGTGAGCGAAACGCACGGAATCGCTCGGCGGCCGCAGGCGCCATCTCATCCCAGCGCACCGGGCGCAGAAACGTCTCAATCACGGCGATGCCGCGGACCCGCGAGGAGTGTCGAGCCGCCCAGTCCATGCCCAGAGCACCGCCCCAGTCATGGCCCACGATCACGACCTCCGTCGGTGCGACTGCATCAAACCAGGCGTCCAGATAGCGCGCGTGATCCGCGAACCGGTAGGCGATGTCGGGCTTACCCGATTCACCCATCCCGATCAGGTCCGGCGCCAGGCACCTGGCCTGGGCGGCAACGTGCCGAATGACATTGCGCCAGCAATAGGACGAGAGCGGATTGCCGTGCAGGAACACGACAGCAACATCACCGTGTCCGGCGTCGCGATAGCTCATGAACGAATCGAGTATTTCAATGGTGGGCATGGTGCAAGCCTTCCTCGTGATCCTTTGGGGTCACGAGGTTTGACACCGTAACGCTCGGGTTGTGACCGGCACTCGACAATCCTCTGAACGACCCGGTCCCCGCTCGCTTTCCAAGCCCGGTCGGAGTGATGAACGCCAGGCAGCCGAAGATCGACACGGCCGTCAAAAGGCTGTGGCGCCATCCCGCGCATAAGGCTAGACCTGCTTCTCACTCGGCACGAGCATCTCGGCTGCGCCGGCGTGAGACGTGCAACGCGCGGGATGTGAGACCGACTTGCCGGCCTCCGGAGCATTTATCGCGGGTCCGGCTACCTTGCGTCCGCAGCCGCCAAAATGTTATGCATGTACAGCAGCAAGGCCTCATGGCGCGACGTCGACGACTACTTCGTCGGGACGCTAGTTGCGGAAGATGAAGCCCTCCAGGGGGCGCGGAGCTCCGGCGCCAAGACCTCGATGCCTCAAGCGGAGGTCGCCGCGAACCAGGGCAAGCTGCTCTATCTCATAGCGAAGATGACGGGCGCGCGACGGGTCTTGGAGTTCGGGACTCTTGCCGGGTACAGCACGATCTGGCTCGCTCGCGCAGTTGGACCAAGCGGTCATGTCACCACGCTCGAGGCCGACGCCGGGAACGGAGCCATCGCTCAGATAAATCTCGAAGCCGCCGGCGTTGCTGGATGGGTAGACCTCGTGATCGGAGCAGCATCAGAGGCGACAACCACACTGATCCGTGAACAGGTCGAGCCATTCGATCTGTTCTTCATTGACGCCGACAAGCCCAGTAACCCGGAGTATCTCCGGGCAAGCCTCGAGCTCGCGCGCCCCGGCAGCATCATCATCGGCGACAACGTCGTCCGTGATGGAGAGGTCGCGGATCCGGCAAGCGCGGATGATCGGGTCACCGGTGTCCGAACCTTTCTCGAAGCGATCGCCGACCACCCACGACTCGAAGGCACCGCGATCCAGACCGTCGGCACAAAAGGCTGGGACGGCTTCGCCATCGCCGTCGTGCTCGATCCTCAATAGAACGCGCACTCACCGCCACCGGGCCCGCTTTCAATCGCGCGCATGGATTCTCATAAGCAAGGCACAAGACGTGCTCTGCGCGGAACCGAGTAAGCCACGGCGACTGCTTTCGCCATCTGCTCGGCCGCGAAGCGGACGATCCCAACCGCGACGACAAGCGTACCGCCATGTGCGGCGCTCGTCGGCGTGGGTCGAGAGTGTTTCTGTTCGATCAGAGGGGAAGCCAGGGCGTCCGAGGCTGGACTGCTGGTTTTGGTGGCAACGCCGCTCGTGCGTCCCGGTGTTGGCTCAGGTGAGAGCGCCTAGTCGGGGTGCGGTTGCGTGGCTGCCGGGTGGTGAGTGTCGAACACCCCGCATGTCGCATGGCTGCGGCAGCGTGGGGGTAGTGGCGAGGTGATGCTGCCTGAGCGCGTTGTGACTAGGACCGAGCTAGGTTGCGCGGCGAAAGCTCCTTGCAGCGTCCGCCTCTTAGCGGGCATGTTGCTTGGCGCGGCCCATATCGCCAGGTACCAGCCGTTGTGAAGGACCGCCTTGATCGCCGGGCGGTTGCGGAAGATGAACTCGACGGCTGTCACCTGTTGCCCGGCCCTGCCGTAGTCGTCGTACACGGTGCCGGCTGAGCTTCCGAACCATCCCCCTCCCGCCAGTGTGAGTTGGTCGCTGCCGGGAGCGACCAACCAGGGGGCATAGGAGCCGCCATCAGGCGCGTACGGGCTTCCGGGGACACCCGTCATGCAGAGTAGGCCGGCCCTGGGTGCCTTTGAGACCAGAGCGACATATCCACCGCTCTGCGCGTCTACAGCAGGACCCGCAGCGAACGGGCGCTTGATCCCGTTCCACACTGGTCGCGGCCGGTCGCAGTGGCGTACCACGCTCGCGAGTACAGCAGGGCTAGGGGCGCTCAAAGTTTGGTGCGAGGCAGGAGCGCCCTCCCCGCCGAGATCGCGGCCACCAGCACCGCCCGACCCGGAGCCACCGCCGCCGCCAGCGAAGCCGACGATCAGGCCAGCCGCAACAAGCGCCGCCGCTACTAACGCTGCAACGGTGCCGCGATGCCTGCGCTGTCGCTTGCGTGCATCCTCGATTACGCCCGCCTCGACGTCTTCGGATCGTTGTGGGGTGGTGCGTGGAGGGGTTTGCACAGCCATGTCAATGTGCTACTGTAGACAGCACATTGGACGGTGTCAACATCGACCGTGACGATGCGGCTCACCTACATGAGCAAGTCGCCGCAGAAATCCGGCGCGCCATTGCCGACGGCGAAGCCAAGCCAGGCGAACGCCTTCCGACCGCCAGACATTTGGCGGCGGTCATGGGCGTCAACACCAACACCGTGCTTCGCGCTCTACGAGCCCTACGCGATGAGGGTCTCTTGGAGATGCGTCCGCGACGCGGCATTAGGGTGATCGGAACACCAGCCGAAAGCGAGCTACGCACCAAAGTCGCAGAACTCATAAGGCTCGCCCGCCAACAGGGATACACCCGCGCCGAGCTGCACAAGATGATCACCAACGCCCCCTGAGCAACGGTCGCTCGCCACGAAACCGGAAGCCTCGGACGCCTTCCGGCTCACGCAATAATCGGGCTACCTCCGACACTCTCGCCATCGGCTCGCGAGGGGATTGTCCTCGTCAGCGCCGCGCGGCGGGCCCTCCTGGCCGCGCAAAGCGGGGCTGCTGAGATTATGTTGGTAAGAGGTCCGGTTGCGAAAGCAGGGGTCGTATCCGGATCGCGGGGCGCGCCGCCTGGTACGCGAGATGAGAGGCGATAGGTCGTGGGCAATCTTCCGTTGAAGCCTGCTGATAAAGGCGATCTGCCGCTTCTCGCGATCGGGTCTCGTGTCCGGGCTGTCCCCGCTGTTCGGGGCGGCGAACCGGCAAGCGCCGGCTCGCCGCCATCTCAGTTCACCGCCTTCACGCGCCTGGAGGCTGATCCGTGACGGAGCTGACCTCGGTGGCCAGCAGATCTGCGTTAGATGCCTGGTCATTGCCAACAGACGTGGTAGTGCACTGCAGGTGCACCGTCGTCGTGGCCGTGAACGTCGTCGCGCCGGTCACCGACATCGCGAGATCCTGGCCCGGAGGAATGCTCGCATCAACACCGGCAAGTTCGCTGCCTCCTGCCGGATTGAGGTAGCACGTAATTGTGTCTCCAGAGTTCCCGTGCACGCTCAGGGTCCCGTCGAACTCGTACGCGCCGGCGGGCACAGTGACCGCAGCGACAGTCACCTCTGAGAGGTTCAAATCGGTCAACGAATATTGAGTGTTCATAGTTGGACCGTTGTACGCCGCGCCGACACCGTTCGTGCCCGACGCTCCTTGTATGCCCTGTACCCCTTGCGTTCCTTGAGCCCCCTGCGCGCCCGTTAGGCCTTGCGAGCCTTGAGGCCCTTCGGCGCCCGTTGCGCCCTGCGGTCCGGTGACGCTCCAGCTAAGTTTCTTGTCGCCCTTCGCGCACTTGTACGCCTGGTAGAGCTCACCACCGCGCTTGTGCACGCACGCGCCGATCGTGGCGGATCCACTGACCGCCGCATAGGCGACACCGCCGGCGGCTACCACCAACACCACCATCCCTACGAGAAGCACCCGTATGTTGCAACCTGCGAACCGTGGTCTCACACGCAACCCACTTTGTCGTGACGCGCCAGGCACGCCGGGATCTAATGTCTACGGCACAAGCTCGTATCTCCGACCGCTCTAAACGACGACGCGCCATGCCGGGAGCCACCCTACCGCTACCGTCGCACGCGACCGAGCCAACTCTGGGCAAGTGTGAGCGGACCCTCGGAGAAGGCACAGCAGCAGCTGCAGCGCCGAGATCATGAACAACCTGCTCGTCGCCACGAGCGCACGCGTCCCCGGCAGGGCTCGGCCACGGTCCGATCGGAGGCGACTACTTCTCTGGATGCCGCGCAAAGCAGGTGCGTCCCGGACGTCAGTCAGATGCTCCCTCGTGAGTGAAAGCGGGTCCGCACTGAGAGTGCTCAGATTCGATCAAAGCGCCACTCTCGATTCCCGGCCGCAGACTGCTGGTTTCGTGGCATGACGCACCTCAGCTCCCGTTTGAGCAGCGTTCAACCGCAACGAGACCCACGTCTATGACTAGATGCGGATATGTCGGAGGATCTGGTTGAGCGGCTCCGAGGCACAGATGGCGCGTTCGGCCCAGATCAGGCCGCACCTTTGGGCACACGACCCGAGGCGGCACCGTCAGCTGCGCGTATCGCCGAGCGTGACGGAGGTTTGACCATCGCTAGATCTGCGAACACTCCGATGCTCCCGGCATCGCTTCGTAGCGCACCGTATGGAGTGCTCGGGATCGAGCGGCCGTCCCAGCCGCGCAGGTAGACGTTAGGGGAGGTCTGTGCGTGCTTGGTAATCAATCCGGCGAGTTTGACCGCGAAGTCATAGAGCCGCGCGTCGTGGTTCTGAGAGTAGAGCGCTAGCAGACCGCGGATCAGTACCGAGTCGTACTGTGGTCCGTCGGCAAATGGCGCGAGCCACTTGATCTCGTCGCGGGCACGTTGATCGGCTTCGGTGCACCACGACTGCCTGCCGGTCGCCTCACACAGGGCGGCCATGGCAGCGACGATTGCGCCCTCGCCGTCGTGTGGCATCGCGACGCGCTTTGGTCCGGCGCTGGCCTTCTTGTTGGCCGCCGCGCCGGGGGCAGCGGTAGCCGCGCTGCTGCCGGGCGCGGTCGTGTTCGAGCTAACACCGAGATGCGTCGGCTGGTTCGGCTTGCAGCTCGTCCCGCCGTCGGAGCATTTGCCGCTGGCGCTTACACGCCCATTGATCGTGCTGCCCGGCTTACAAAATCTGGCTCCCACTGCGCACTTCACAATCACGAGCGTTCCCGGGTTGCAGCTCTT
>Ga0302314_10008581_pt1 | contig 18167 bp, 16 predicted proteins | sample III_Palsa_N2_3_FD_200533 | JGI IMG/M metagenome (GOLD analysis project Ga0302314, IMG submission 200533) | Peat permafrost microbial communities from Stordalen Mire near Abisko, Sweden - III_Palsa_N2_3 | ecosystem: Environmental > Terrestrial > Soil > Palsa > Peat permafrost | place: Sweden...
AGCTGGCGACCTCGTAGGTGGCCGCGCGGGCGTCGGTGACCTGGTAGTAGATGACGGTGTCGATGTTCACCACCAGGTTGTCCTGGGTGATCACCGGCTGCGGCGGGAACGGCACGACCTGCTCGCGGAGGTCTATCCGGTTGCGGATGGTGTCGATGAACGGCACGACTATGTTGAGGCCCGCGTTGAGGGTGCGGGTGTAGCGGCCGAACCGCTCCACGATCGCCGCGCTCGCCTGCGGGATCACCTGGATGGTCCGCATCAGGGCGATGAACGCCACTACGACCAGGATGATCAGGACGATGATCACGGGTTGCACAAGGACTCCCTCATAGCGATCCTCGACCGCCTTCCGGGGCGGCCGTTCGGGGCAGTGGCATCGGTGGCGGTTGGGCCGGGATGCCGGTCTCGTCGGCGGACACGTTTCGTCGGGACTGCTTCGTCGGGGTGCGACGGTCGACGGCGCGCCCTCGTCTGGCTCTAGATGATGAGGGCCGTTGCGCCCTCGATCTGCGCGACGCTGACCTGCTCGCCGGGGGCGAAGACGCGTCCTGGTTCGTAGGAGCGGGCCGACCAGACCTCGCCCTGGAGTTTGATCCGGCCGCCGTGCTCGTCGACCTGTTCCAGGACGAGCGCGCCGGCGCCGTGGAGTGCCTCGATGCCCATCCGGACCCGCGGCCCCTGGCGCAGGTGCCGCAGGGCGATCGGGCGGACGAAGACGAGGAGGGCGACGGAGACCACGAGGAAGACGGAGAACTGGGCGATCGTGCCCGCGCCGAGGCCACCGGTCAGTGCGGCCGCGGCGGCTCCGACCGCGAACATGCCGAACTCGGGCAGCGCCGTGATCGTCAGGGGGACGCCGAGCGCCGCCGCGACGACGAGCCACCAGATCCAGTTCTCCACTTGTCCATCGTAGGCGTGCGGAGACCGGTTGGGAGAGGGGTTTGCGCAGGTCGTCCCGAGGAACGGGAGGACGGCGGCGGTGAGTTAACGCAGCGGCAGGCCGCGTGCGGACCAGCGGTCGTCCTGCTGCTCCAGGGTCAGCGGCAGGCCGAAGCAGAGCGAGAGGTTGCGCGGGGTCAGCGCCTCGGCGAGCGGGCCGGCCGCCAGCACCTTGCCCTGACGGATCATCAGCACATGGGTGAAGCCGGGGGGGATCTCCTCGACATGGTGGGTGACCATGACCATGGCGGGCGCCTGCGGGTCGCGGGCCAGCGCGCCGAGGCGGCGGACCAGGTCCTCGCGGCCGCCGAGGTCCAGGCCTGCGGCCGGCTCGTCGAGCAGCAGCAGCTCGGGGTCGGTCATCAGCGCGCGGGCGATCAGGGTGCGCTTGCGCTCGCCCTCGGAGAGGGTGCCGAAGCGGCGGTCGGTGTACTCGGCCATGCCGAGCAGGTCGAGCAGCAGCCGGGCGCGGTCCTCGTCGGGCTGCTCGTAGGTCTCGCGCCAGGTCGCGGTCATGCCGTAGGCGGCGGTGAGAACCGTCTCCAGCACGGTCTGACGGCGCGGCAGCTTGTCCGCCATGGCGGCGCCGGCCAGCCCGATCCGGGGGCGGAGGTCGAAGACGTCGACGCCGCCCAGCTTCTCGCCGAGGATCACGGCGGTGCCGCTGGAGGGGAAGAGATACGAGGAGGCGACCTGGAGCAGCGTGGTCTTGCCGGCGCCGTTGGGACCGAGGATGACCCACCGCTCCCCCTCGGCAACGGCCCAGGACACCTGCTCCACCAGCGCGCGGCCGTCCCGCACCACCGATACGTCCACCAGCTCGAGCACGTCGCTCATTGCGTACGCCTTCCCCAATGCAGAGTGCGAGTTTTGTCGACATTCACACGTTTCGCGCACGCCACGGTTGGCAGCGCGGCGAACGGCACAGGGAAAACCTACGCCACGAAGGTGTGCGAGTTGTTCGTAGGCTTGGGCCTCATGGTGCAGATCTCCGGCAACGGCCGTCCCGACGACGTATTCGACGAACCCCGATCGGGGCGACTGGCCGCCTGGGGCAACGCGGTCCTGGGCGGCTTCGGCTCCCCCGACGACGCCGGCACGGCGATTCGGGGACGTGACGACGGTCACCGGGTGGTCGGGCTCCCGGACGGCGGAACAGGCGGCACAACGGACGGCGGAGCAGCGGCGGACACGGGTGTCGCCCCGGGCTTCGCCATCGGCGCGTTGCGCGCGCTGGGCGTGACCGGTTTCCGGCTGGCGCTGCCCGCCCCGGGCCACCCGCTCGGCCTGACCGGCCCGGCCGGGTTCAACGAGCAGGCGCTGGCGGTCGGCGAGGCGGTGCTGACGGTGGGACGGACCACGCTCGGCCTGCTGCCCGAGGTACAGCTGGTCGGCCCGCCCGGGGACCGGCTGACCCGGGTGTTCTGGCGGGTGCAGCCGGTGGCCGAGGGCGTCCCGGCCGACGTCCCGCAACTGCGGGACGCGGAGCGGGAGCTCGCCCAGGGGCTGCGGGACGCCACCGCGACGCTGATGCGGCTGGACGTCGCCGGCGGCGGTCCCGCGGTGCAGCGGGCGCTGGAGGCCTACCGCCGGCGCAACCAGCCGATGCTGCTCGCCCCCGGCTACCCCCCGCGCGCGGTCCGGGTGCTGGAGTCGGCCCGGCAGGTGCGGGCGCTGCTCTCGCTGGCCTCGGCCAGCGAGGGCGCGGCGGTGAGCGCCGGGGAGATGGCGGCCAGGGCCGAGGCGATCCGCCCGCTGGACCGGATCGCCCGGCGGGCCCAGGTCGCGGCGTACAACGCGCTGGTGGACGAGCCCGTCCGGGACTGACCCTGCGGGGACTCGGGCTGCGGGGACTCGGGCTGCGCGGGACTCGGGCCGTGCGGGCGCGCCTCAGCGGGCGGCGCCGTTGCGGACCGCCCAGAGCGCCGCCTGGGTCCGGTCCGCCAGGTCCAGCTTCATCAGGATGTTGGAGACGTGGGTCTTCACCGTCTTCTCCGACAGGTGCAGCACCCGGGCGATCTCGCGGTTGGAGCGGCCGTCCGCGATATGGCCCAGCACCTCCTGCTCGCGCTCGGTCAGGGTGCCGCCGCGCCCCTGCGGCGGCCGGACCGTGTCGTCGGCCAGCAGCGCGCCGGCCAGCTCCGGCTGGAGCAGCACGTGCCCGGCGTGGACCGAGCGGATCGCGCCGGCCAGCGCCTCCGGGTCGACGTCCTTGTAGACGTACCCGGCGGCGCCGGCCCGGAGCGCGGGGACGACGGTGCGGTGCTCGGTGAAGCTGGTGACCACCAGCACCCGGGCCGGGTTGCCGGCCGCCTTCAGCAGCCGCAGCGCCTCGATGCCGTCGGTGCCCGGCATCTTCACGTCCATCAGCACCACGTCCGGGTGCAGCTCCTCGGCCAGGGCGACGCCCTCCGCGCCGTCGGCGGCCTCGCCGACCACCTCGATGTCGTCCTGGACCTCCAGGAAGGTCCGCAGCCCGCGCCGGACGACCTGGTGGTCGTCGACGACCAGCACTCTGATCCGGCCCTCAGCCACCGGGAACCTCCAGTTCCACCACGGTCCCCTTGCCCGGGGCCGACTCGATCCGCAGCGTGCCGCCGACACCGGCCGCACGGTCCCGCATGGACACCAGGCCCAGGTGCCGCCCGGCGCGGCGGACCTGCTCGGGCTCGAAGCCGCGCCCGTCGTCGCAGACAGACAGCCGGGCCCCGCGACCGCCGGCGGCGGTCCGCAACTCGACCTGGACCGAGGCCGCGCCGGAGTGCCGCAGCGCATTGTGCAGGGCCTCCTGGGCGACCCGGAGCACCGCCTCCTCCTGGGCCGGCGGCAGCGCACGGATCCGGTCGTGGCTGAAGCCGACGCTCGCGCTGTGGGCCCGGTCCAGCACCTCGACGTGGGAGACCAGGGTCGGCAGCAGTCCGTCCTCGTCCAGTGCGGCCGGGCGCAGCTCCACCACGACGCTGCGCAGCTCGTCGGCGGCCTCGGCGGCGAGCCGGGAGACCTCGGCCAGCTCGGCCCTGGCCCGGTCCGGGTCGCGGGTGACCAGGGCGGAGGCGGCCTGGGCGGTCAGCCGGAGCGAGAACAGCTTCTGCGAGACGGCGTCGTGCAGCTCGTGGGCGATCCGGGCGCGCTCGCCGACCAGGGTGAGCTCGCGGCTGCGCTCGTAGAGGCGGGCGTTGGTGAGGGCGATGGCGGCGTGCGAGGCGAGGATGCGGAGCAGGTACTCGTCGTCAGCGGTGAAGCCCGCGTCCGGCGCGGAGCCGCCCTCCTTGTCGGCCTCCTCCTTGTCGGCCAGGAAGATCGCGCCGAGGATCTCGTCGCCGTCGGCGATGGGCATGCCCAGGAAGGCCTTCATGTCCGGGTGGGCCTGCGGCCAGCCCTCGAAGCGGGGGTCCTCCCGCAGGTCGGCCAGCCGCTGGGGGGTGGCCTCGTGCATCATCGCGCCGAGGATGCCGTGCTGCCGGGGCAGCGGGCCGATGGCCCGCCACTGCTCGTCGCTGATGCCGTCGACCACGAACTGGGCGAAGCCGCCGTTGTCGTCCGGGACGCCGAGCGCCGCGTACCGGGCGCCGAGGAGGGTGCGCGCCGAGCTGACGATGCGCTGCAGCACCTCGCGCACCTCCAGGTGCTTGCTCATCGCGAGCACGGCCGTACTGATCGCTTCGATGCCGCCCAGGCACGGGCCGTAGACGGCCCCCTGCTGGACGTAGGGCGGTGCGCACCCGGATTCGGGTGGTGGCGCGGCTTCGGACATGTGGCCACCGTACCGCCGAGTGATCGTCGCGGTATCGGGCTTGTGGGAGCGTCGGAGCGGGCCATCGGTCGTAGGTCGAAGGGCGGTGCCCGCGGTTGGCCCGGGACCGAGGTGCCCCGCCCGGCCCGCGCCTAGCGTCGAAGCCGACCGCAGCTTTTCACGGTCACAACTGATCGCGGTCACAGCTGATCACGGTCTCACGGGAGGAAGCAGAGCATGGCTGTCGCAATCGTCACCGGGGCGTCGCGCGGACTCGGCCGGGCACTGGCCCTGGCCCTCGCCGATCGGGGCTGGTCGCTGGTGCTGGACGCACGCGGAGCGGAGGCGCTGGGCGGGGTGGCCGGGCAGGCGCGGTCCTCGGCCGGGCCCGGCGCGACCGTGCTCGGGCTGCCGGGGGACGTCACCGACCCGGCGCACCGCAGCGCGCTGGTCGCCGCCGCGCACCGACTGGGCGGGCTCGACCTGCTGGTGAACAACGCCAGCGTGCTCGGTGCGGAACCGCTGCGCCCGCTGGCGGATCTGCCGGTGGCCGGCTTCCGGCAGGCGCTGGAGGTCAACACGGTCGCGCCGCTGGCGCTGACCGTCGAGGCCCTGCCGCTGCTCCGGGCGGCCGCGGCCGGGGCGGTGCTGAACATCAGCTCGGACGCGGCGGTCGAGGCCTACCCGGACTGGGGCGGCTACGGCGCGAGCAAGGCGGCGCTGGACCACTGGTCGGCCGTACTGGCGCTGGAGGAGCCGGGGCTGCGGGTGTGGTCGGTGGACCCGGGCGACATGCGGACCGCGATGTACGCGGCGGCCGTGCCCGACGACGCGGACGCCGACTCGCGTCCACTGCCGGATGAGGCGGCGGTGCCGGCCCTGCTGACGCTGATCGGCAGCGGCGGTCCCAGCGGCCGACGGACCGTCGCGGACCTGCTGGGGGCGCGGTGAAGAGCGTCCAGCCGGTCCGGTCCACCGACCTGTCCGGCTCCTGGTCCGGGGGTCCGGCCAAGGACGGCCGCAGCGGTGGGAAGCGCGGGGACCGCGCCGGGCACCGGGCCGGTCCCGTGCCGGACGGCCCCGACCCCGACCGCTTCGAACTGGACGGGTTCGAACTGGACGGCTTCGAACTGCCCCCGGAGCTGGAGGCGACCGCCCCGCCCGAGGAACGCGGTCGGGGACGGGACGATGTGCGGCTGCTGGTCGCGCGCCGGGGCGCGCACACCGTCGGGCACCACGCCTTCGGCGAGCTGCCACGGCTGCTGGACCCCGGCGACGTGCTGGTGGTCAACGTCTCGTCCACCCTCTCGGCGGCCGTGGACGGGACCGTCCCGACCACCGGCGAGCCGGTCGTGGTCCACTTCTCGACCCGGCGGTCGGCGACGGAGTGGGTGGTCGAACTGCGGACCCCGGACGGCCGGGGCAGCACCCGGCAGCGGTCGGCCGAGCTCCCGGGGGCGGCGGTCCGGCTGGCCGGCGGCGCGGAGCTGGCGCTGCTCGGGTCGGTGAGCGGGCGGCTGCGCCGGGCGCGGTTCGCCGTCGCCGACCCGGTGGCCTACCTGGAACGGCACGGGCGGCCGATCCGCTACGCCTACACCGACGCCGACCGTCCGGCCTCGGCCTACCAGACGGTCTTCGCCCGGGCGTTGACCGAGGCGCTGGGTCCGTCACCGACCCCGGCGGCCGCCGGATCGGCCGAAATGCCCAGCGCAGCACGGCCGTTCACGCCGGAGCTGGTCACCCGGCTGGTCAGCCGGGGCGTGCTGGTGGTGCCGATCACCCTGCACACCGGGGTGGCCTCGGCCGAGGCCGGGGAGCCGCCCTACGCGGAGTGGTTCGAGGTGCCCGGGCCGACCGCCCGGGCGGTGACCGCCGCGCGGGCGGCCGGCTCCCGGGTGGTCGCCGTGGGCACGACCGCCGTCCGGGCACTGGAGTCAGCTGTCGGCGCGGACGGTGCGCTGCGGGCGGCGTCCGGCTGGACCGAGCTGGTGGTCACCCCGGAACGGGGCGTCCGCACGGTGGACGGACTGCTGACCGGGCTGCACGAGCCGCGCGCCTCGCACCTGCAGATGCTGGAGGCGGTGGCCGGACGTCCGCTGCTGGACCTCTCCTACGCGGCGGCGCTGCGGGAACGCTACCTCTGGCACGAGTTCGGCGACCTGCACCTGCTGCTGGACCACTGAGCCGGGTCGGCGGAGACCGACCGGACCCGTCCCCGGAACGGCCCGGGGCCGCGTCCCCCGGTGGTGCGGGGACGCGGCCTCGGGCCGTTGTGCGGCGGAACGGCGGGGCGGCGGGCTGACGGGCTGTCAGCGGGAACGCATCACCTCGGGCTCGTGCCGGCGCAGCAGCCGGAGCACGACGAAGCCGAGGACGGCGCTGATGACCACCAGCGCGCCGCAGTCGACGAACCACTGGGCGGCGGTGTGCTGCCACATCGGGTCGAAGTGCGGGGTGCTGGCGAACGGGCCGATCAGGTGCCCCAGGTCGGTGGTGGTGGCCAGGGCGCCGACCGCCCAGCGGGAGGGCATCAGCCAGGCGACCTGCTCCAGTCCGGCGCTGCCGGCGATGGCGAAGCCGAGGCAGCCGGTGAACACCACCTGGATGATGGCGAACATGACCAGTAGCGGCATGGTCTTCTCGGCGGTCTTCACCAGTGCGGAGATCACCAGGCCGAACATCATCGAGGCGAAGCTCAGCAGGATGATCGCGATGGTCATCTCGATCGCCGGGGAGCCGGCGATGATCAGGCCCTTGGCGGGCAGGGTGCGCGAGGAGAAGCCGATGCCGCCGATGATCACGCCCTGGACGATGCTGATCGCACCCAGCACGATCACCTTGGACATCAGGTAGGCGGAGCGGGAGAGGCCGACCGCGCGCTCCCGCTCGTAGATCACCCGCTCCTTGATCAGCTCACGGACCGAGTTGGCCGCCCCGGAGAAGCAGGAGCCGACCGCCATGATCAGCAGAATGGTCGGGGCGTCGCCGTTCAGGCCGTTGTGCGACGCGGGGCCGGTCGTCAGGCCGCTGGGCGCCGGGATGATCATGCTGACCACCCCCAGCACGGCCGGCATCAGCACCGACAGCAGGATGAAGCCCTTGTCCGAGGCGATCACCGAGAGGTAGCGCCGGACCAGCGTCGACAGCTGGGAGAACCAGCCCTGCTGCTTCTGCGGCTGGCTCTGGTGCTGCTGGATCGGCGAGGACTGCGCCTGCACGGCCTCCACGTCCGCCGAGTACATCTGGTAGTGCACCGAGCCGCGGAAACGTCCGGCCCAGTCGTGGTCCGGGTAGTTCTCGAAGGCCTGGAAGACGTCCGCCCAGGTCTCGTAGCCGAAGAAGTGCAGCGCCTCCTTGGGCGGGCCGAAGTAGGCCACGGAACCGCCCGGGGCCATCACCAGCAGCCGGTCGCAGATGGCGAGTTCGGCCACCGAGTGGGTGACCACCAGCACCGTGCGGCCCTCGTCGGCGAGGTTCCGCAGCATCTTCATGACGTCGCGGTCCATGCCCGGGTCGAGACCCGAGGTGGGCTCGTCCAGGAATATCAGCGAGGGCTTGGTGAGCAGCTCCAGCGCGACCGAGACACGCTTGCGCTGGCCGCCGGAGAGCGCGGTGATCTTGTTGTCGCCGCGCTTCTCCAGGTGCAGCTCGACCAGCACCTCCTCCACCCGGCGCTCACGCTCGGAGGCCTCGGTGTCGCCGGGGAAGCGGAGCTCGGCCGCGTACTGCAGTGCGGTACGGACCGTCAGCTGCGAGTGCAGGATGTCGTCCTGCGGGACCAGGCCGATGCGCTGGCGCAGCTCGGCGAACTGCTTGTACAGGTTGCGGCCGTCGTAGAGGACGTCGCCGTTGTCGGCCGGGCGGTAGCCGGTCAACGCGCGCAGCAGGGTCGACTTGCCCGAACCCGACGGGCCGATCACCGCGACCAGCGACTTCTCCGGGACGCCGAAGCTGACGTTGTTCAGCAGGATCTTCTCGGCGCCCTTGTGCTGGACCTTGACCTGGAGGTGGCGGGCCGAGAAGGAGACCTCGCCGGTGTCGACGAACTCCTCCAGCTGGTCGCCGACCAGTCGGAAGGTGGAGTGGCCGACGCCGACGATGTCGTTGGGGCCGAGCAGCACCCGGTTGACCGGCTGGCCGTTGACATAGGTGCCGTTGTGGCTGTCGAGGTCGACTATCTCGTAGCCGCCGTCGGCCAGCTGGCGCAGCTCGGCATGGTGGCGCGAGACCGACAGGTCGGAGACCACCAGCTCGTTGTCGAGCCCGCGACCGATCCGGATGGTCCGCAGTCCGCCGGCCAGGTTGCGGATCATCGTCGGGTTGCGCGAGCCGTAGACCGGCTGGTGCGCGGGCTGGGACGGCTGCGGTTGCGGCTGGTGCTGGGGTTGGTGCTGCGGCTGCTGGATACCGTCCCGCTGGGGGATCACCGAGGGGCCGAAGTCGGCGGGCGGCGGCGTCGTACTGTACGGCTGGTACTGCTGCGGCTGCGGCTGGTACTGCTGGGGCTGTTGCTGGTACTGCTGCGGCTGTTGCTGGTACTGCTGCTGGGGCGGCAGCGGCTGGTGCCGGGGCTGCTGGTACTGCTGCTGGGGCGGCTGCTCGGACTGCGGGGTGCCCGGGGTGTACCGGCTGGTGCTCGCGCCGTACCAGTCCTCCCCCGGCCGCGCGTTCGGTCCCGCGTTCGGTATCGCCTCGGGCACGGCCGAGAAGGTCAGCCTCGGTCCGTTCTCGACGTTGCCGAGGACCACGACGGTGCCGGCGCCGAGCTGGACCTCGTTGCTCCGGCTGCCGTCGGCGAAGGTGCCGTTGGTGCTGCCCAGGTCCTCGAAGACCCAACCGGTGCCCCGAAGAGCGATATTGGCGTGGCGCCAGGAGACCCGTGCGTCGTCGATCGTCACGTCCGCGCGCGGGTCGCGGCCCAGGGTGTAGGTCCGCCCCGGCTCCAGGGTCGTTCGCTGTCCGTTGATGTCAAGTACCAGTTGCGGCACTGTTGCCTGCCCCACGATGTGTTGTCCCCCGAGTTGTCCACGTATGACGAGGGAAGCTTAGAGATGCCGTACGTCGGAGGGAATCATTCCAGCTCCGGCCTGGTTCGGTGAACCGGCCTTCGAGACTGTGACCGTGTGGCAACCTGACAGGTAGTCGAGGGGGGCGATGGCGATGGCCGTGTACGGGCACGTGCGTCCGGCCAGGGGCAGCGGCCGGCGACAGGGACTCCTGCTGTCCTTCTTGTCGGCAGCGGTTTCGGTGAGTTGGGCCTTCACCGCGATGGCCGGCGTCGCGGCCCTCGGCGCCCACCTGCTCGGGCTCGACCGCTACGCCTCGCTACCGGCGCTCACCGCCGCGCTGGTGGCGATGGGCGTCGGCGGCTCTGTCAGCCCGTCAGGCGACCTGTCGGTCTTCGGACTCGGTGCGGCCGGGGCCCAGGGAGCGGTCGGCATCATGCCGCTGGGGGTCTCCTTCGTCGGCGCGGTGGTACTCGGCCTGCTCTTCGTCCGGCCGCTGTACCGGCTGCCGGTGCTCGCCCCGTCCGTACTGGCCACCCGGGCCGCTGGGGCGCTGGCCGGGTTCCTGGTGCTGCTGGGGGTGGTCGCCTGGGCCGGCAACGGCACCGTGGCGATCAAACTCGACTCGCTGGTCGGCGGCGGGAGCGGGAGCGGTGGCGGCAGCGGCGGCGGGCTCCTGGGGGGCCTGGGCGGGCTCGGCGGGCTGATCAGCGGTGCCGTGGGCGACAGCGCCAGTCCCACCGTCGGCTTCAAGGTCGACCTGCCGACCACCCTGGGGCTGGGAGCGCTCTGGCTGCTGGCCGTGCTGCTGCTCGCCCTGCTCGCAGCCCGGCGGGTGCCGCTGCCCCGCGGCTGGGGCGACCTCGGCCGGACCGTCCGACCGGCGGTCTCGGCCGTGGTCACGGTGCTGCTGGCAGCGGTGCTGGCCGGTGCGGTGTCCGGGATCGTGGTCGGGCTCAGCGGCAACGGCGGTGCGAAGACGGTCGGCGGGGTACTGCTCGGTACGCCGAACGGGGTCTCCCTGGCCGTGCCGCTGGGCATGGCCGTCCCGCTGACCGGCAAGGCCGACGGGCCGCTGACGCAGTTCCTGCCCTCCCCGGTGAACCTGCTGCTCAAGGACGGCGACGGCCGGTCGATCACACTCGGCCGACTGGCCCAGCTGGACGGCCGGGTGTGGCTGCTGCCGGTCGCCGTCGCGCTGCTGCTGCTGGCGGCCGGGGTGTTCACCGCCGTCCGGACCCCGCGCCCGGTGCGGCCGCAGGGCGCGCTGCGCGAGGCGGGCGCGGTGGGACTGCGGCTCGGGCTCGCGCTGGCGGTGACCGTCCCGCTGCTGCTGGCCCTGGGCGCGGTGTCGGTCGACGCCAACCTGTCGGTCTTCGGCTTCTCGGCGGTCGGCGCCGGGCTGAGCGTCAGCGGCAGTCTCGCGGCCGGGGCCGGGCTGGGGCTGGTCGAGGGGGTGGTGTTCGGCATCCTCGGCGCCCTGCTGGTGCGCCGCTTCGCCGACGGGAAGCGGCCGAGCCGGACGCTCCGCCCGACTGCCGCACCGGCGACCACCACCGCGCCGGCAGCCACCGCGTCGGCAGCCAGGGCCCAGGACGGGCCCGGGGGCGCATCGAGGACCGGGGGCGCAGACCCCGGCTACGGGGCGCTGCCCACCCCACCGCCACCGCCGGTCGGCACCGGCCCCTCGGCCAACCCGTACGCCGCACCGGTGACGCCGCCCGTGGCACCGCCCCCGCCGCCGGTCAACCCCTACAGCGGCGGGCCGACCCGCGAGCCCCCGCCACCGCCGCTGCCGCCGGGCCGCTGACCTGGGATGTCCGCAAGGCGGGACGGTGCGTGGAACGGCGCTCCGGGCCCGGTAGCGTGGGGCTCACCATGAGCGCTAGCCCCTCGGCCCCTGCGGCCGCCTCCGCCGCGAATTCCTCCGCGACCGACACCGCATCCGAACCCGGCCTCGACCACGGCCTCGACCCCGACCACGACCACGACCCCGAGCACGGCCCCGACGACCAGGCGCCCGAGCCCAGGACCCTGCTGGTCAAGGTTTTCGGCAAGGACCGTCCCGGCATCACCACGGGCCTCTTCACCACCCTCTCCGAGTACGACGTGGACGTCGTCGACTTCGAGCAGGTGGTGACCCGGGGGCGGATAGTGCTGTGCGCGCTGGTGACCGCCCCCGCCCACGAGGGCGAGCTGCGTGCCACCGTGCACCAGTGGGCCGAGAGCCAGCGGCTCCAGGCCGAGGTCATCTCCGGCACCGGTGACAACCGGCCGCGCGGCGAGGGCCGCTCGCACGTCACCGTGCTCGGCCACCCGCTGACCGCTGCCGCCGTGGCCGCGCTCAGCGCCCGGGTCACCGCCTGCGGCGGCAACATCGACCGGGTGTTCCGACTGGCGAAGTACCCGGTCACGGCGGTGGAGCTGGCCGTCTCCGGGGTCCCGACCGAGGAGCTGCGGGCCGCGCTGGCGGTGGAGGCGGCGGCGCAGCGCGTCGACGTCGCCGTGGTCCGTTCGGGGCTGCAGCGCCGGGCGAAGCGGCTGGTGGTGATGGACGTCGACTCGACGCTCATCCAGGACGAGGTGATCGAGCTGTTCGCCGCGCACGCCGGCTGCGAGGAGCAGGTCGCCGAGGTCACGGCGGCGGCGATGCGCGGCGAGCTCGACTTCGCCGAGTCGCTGCGGGCCCGGGTCGCCCTGCTGGCCGGCCTGGACGCGGACGTGGTGGCCAAGGTCCGCGCGGAGGTCCGGCTGACGCCAGGGGCACGGACGCTGATCCGCACCCTGAAGCGGCTGGGCTACCAGGTCGCGATCGTCTCCGGCGGCTTCACCCAGGTGACCGACGACCTGGTGGAGCGATTGGGCCTGGACTTCTCGGCGGCCAACACGCTGGAGGTGGTGGACGGCCGGTTCACCGGCCGGGTGGTGGGCGAGATCGTGGACCGGGCCGGCAAGGCGCGGATGCTGGAGCGGTTCGCGATCGCGGCCGGGGTGCCGCTGGAGCAGACCGTGGCGATCGGCGACGGCGCGAACGACCTGGACATGCTGAACGCCGCCGGGCTCGGCGTGGCCTTCAACGCCAAACCGGTGGTGCGGGAGGCCGCGGACACGGCGGTGAACGTGCCGTTCCTGGACACCGTGCTCTACCTGCTGGGCATCTCCCGCGAGGAGGTCGAGGACGCCGACGGTTCGTCGCTGCCCTCGCTGTAGCGGGCGCTGCGGTCCGTGCGGGTGGCCCCGGCGGGGCCACCCGCTGCCGTTTCAGTCCTCGGGCAGGTCCTTCGGGGTGACGAAGGTGGTGAGCCGGGCCACGCCCGGCTCCAGTGCCTTCCAGGGGCCTTCGACGGCCAGGACCGCCACGGCCGCCGTGGGAAAGCCGGTGCTGCGCAGCTCCGGCAGGGTCTCGCCCTCGTGCTCGCCGGCCAGGACCTCGGTGAGGCCCTGGACGCCCGGGTTGTGGCCGACCAGCAGCACCGTGGCGACGTCCTCAGGGACCTCCTGGAGGACCTCGATCAGCTGTCCGGGGGCGGCCTCGTAGAGGCGCTCCTCGTAGACCGTGCGTGGGCGGGTCGGCAGCTCGTGGGCGAAGAGCTTCCAGGTCTCCCGGGTGCGCGCGGCGGTGGAGCACAGCACCAGGTCGGGGACGATGCCGGTGCCGGCCAGCCAGCGCCCGGCGGCTGGGGCATCCCTCCTGCCGCGATCCGCCAGGGGCCGTTCGTGGTCGGCCACCGAGGGCCAGTCGGCCTTGGCGTGTCGGAGGACGATGATCCTGCGGGACGTATCGACGCTCATACCTGCCAGCTTGGCAGAAAACCCGGCCCCGGGTAGGACAACGTTCCGGCGCGCGCCCTCGTCCGCGCGCCGGGGAAGGGCTTGGTTCAGCCGGTCCAGGAGGCGATCGTGGCGATGATCGAGATGACCACCATGATGCCGCCGATCAGGCCGAACATCTGAAGGAGCTTCTTGTTTCCCCCGGTGGGGTTGGGCTCGAGATAAGGCATGGGCCAGAGTGTGCCACTCCTCGCCGGGCCCGGTGGCGGCGGGGGTGGCGCTCCTGACCCGGTCCTTACCTTGCCCGCGCGGCCCCGGCTCCGGCCCCGGCTCCGGCCGCCGCCGGTGCCGCCGCTGCGAGCTCGTCCTCGATCCGGCACGGCCGGCCTGCGCGCAGCCCGACCACGGCCTGGGCCAGCAGCAGCACGGCGAGCAGCGCCAGCGGCCAGTACCAGCCGTGCTCGCGCTGGTAGAGGACGCCGATCAGGATCGGCCCCGGCACCGAGAGCAGGTAGCCGACCCCCTGGGCGAAGGCGGAGAGCTTGGCCACCCCCTCGCTGCTCCGGGCCCGCAGGCCGATCATGGCGAGCGTCAGCGGGAAGGCGGCATTGGAGAAGCCGGCCAGGACCGCCCAGGCCCAGGGGGCGGCGGCGGGGGCGAAGGCCAGTCCGGCGTAGGCGCCGAAGCCGCAGGCGGCGAGCAGCAGCACCAGGTACCCCTGGTCCGGGCGGCGGGTGGCGAGCGCCGGGATGACGAAGGCGAGCGGTGCGCTGACCGCCATGGTGACGGCGAGCAGCACGCCCGACTCGGTGGCCGAGATCCCGGAGTCCTGGAAGATCTGCGGCAGCCAGCCCATGGTGGTGTAGGCGGCGGTGGCCTGGAGGCCGAAGAAGACGGCGAGCGCCCAGGCGGTACGGCTGCGGGTGATCCGCAGCCCGGTCGTCGCGGCCGGGGCGGCGGGCGCGAGGCCGTCGCGGCGGCGGGTGAGCGCCAACTGGGCCAGCCACAGCAGCAGCGCGACCACGGCGGCCAGCGACCAGACGCCGAGGCCGACCCGCCAGTTGCCGCCGAGCACGCCGGTCAGCGGCACCGCGAAGCCGGCCGCCACGGCGGTGCCGACCGACAGCGACATCGAGTAGAGCCCGGTCATGCTGCCGACGCGGTCCGGGAAGTAGCGCTTGACCAGCACCGGCATCAGCACGTTGGTGACCGCGATCCCGGCCAGGGCGAGCGCGCTGAGCAGCAGGAAGACGGCGCTGCCGGGGGCGAGGGCGCGGGCGGCCAGGCCGAGGGCGACGGCGGCCATGCCGGTGCAGACGGTCGCCGAGGGACCGAACCGGCGGGCGACGCGGGGTGCGAGCAGGCCGACCAGGGCGAAGCAGAGCGAGGGCAGCGCGGTGAGCAGGCCGGCCACGGCGCCGCTCATGTGCAGGCTCGTCCTGACCTGGTCGAGCATCGGACCGAGCGCGGCCACGGTCGGGCGCAGGTTGAAGGCGGCCACGGCGACCGCCGCGACCAGCAGCCAGCGGCCGCGCAGCGGCGCGGCCGGCCCGGCTGCGGGCTGCGGCGCGGACTGCGGCGCGGGCGCTTCGGGGACGGCGGGGGAAGAGGTCTCCGGGACAGACATGGCGACATCATAGAATGATGGGATGACTTTGCGGAGACCGTTCTCAGCGGCCGGGACCCGGGAGGCGGGATGATGGGGTTCCCCGACGGAGCAGTAGGAGAGTCATGGCGCTGACCTCGCCCAGGCGCGAGCCCCTGGCCGACCAGGTGATCGCGCAACTGCGTACCCAGATCACCTCCGGCGAGTGGCCGGTGGGTTCACGGATCCCGACCGAGGTCGAGCTGGTCGAGCAGTTGGGCGTCGCCCGCAACACCGTCCGCGAGGCCGTCCGGGCGCTGGCCCACAACGGGCTGCTGGACATCCGCCAGGGGTCGGGGACGTACGTCCTGGCCACCAGCGAGCTGGCCGGGGTGATGCACCGGCGCTTCGCCGACGCCGACCCGGAACAGGTCACCGAGCTGCGGCTGGCGCTGGAGGCCGCCGCCGCCCGGCTCGCCGCGACCCGCCGGACCGCCCCCGACCTCAAGCTGCTCGACACCGCGCTGGCCCGCCGGGAGGACGCCTGGCGCTCCGGCGACGTCGAGGACTTCATCCAGACCGACGCGGCCTTCCACCAGGCGGTGATGGCCGCCGCCCACAACGAGGTGATCTCCGCGCTCTACGCCGACCTCGGCGAAGTGCTGCGCACCGAGCTGCGACTGACGGTCGGTCCGGTCCTGGTGGAGCAGCGCTACGTCAGCCACGACGGCATCCTCGAAGCCATCCGGGCCGGCGACGGCGAGAAGGCCTCGCTGGAGGCCGTGGTCGCGCTGACCAGCTGCCGCGGCTGACCCCGCCGACGGGCGCCGGAGACGCCGCGAGGCCCGCACCGGACGGTGCGGGCCTCGCGGTGGAGCTGTGCCGCCGGAGCGTCAGGCGCCGATGGCGTGCAGGCCGCCGTCGACGTGGACGATCTCGCCGGTGGTCTTCGGGAACCAGTCCGAGAGCAGCGCGACGACGCCGCGACCGGCCGGCTCGGGGTCGGTGACGTCCCAGCTCAGCGGGGAGCGACCGTCCCAGGTCTCGGCCAGGGTGTCGAAGCCGGGGATGGACTTGGCAGCCATCGACTTGATCGGGCCGGCCGAGACCAGGTTGCAGCGGATGTTCTGCTTCCCGAGGTCGCGGGCGAGGTAGCGGGAGGTGGACTCCAGCGCGGCCTTCGCCGGGCCCATCCAGTCGTACTGCGGCCAGGCGATGGTGGCGTCGAAGGTCAGACCGACGACCGAGCCGCCCTCCTCCATCAGCGGCAGGCAGGCCATGGTCAGCGACTTCAGCGAGAAGGCCGAGACCTGGACGGCGGTGGCCACCGACTCCCAGGGGGTGTTCAGGAAGTTGCCGCCGAGGGCGTCCTGCGGGGCGAAGCCGATGGAGTGGACGACCCCGTCCAGACCGCCGAGCTCGGCCCGAACGTTCTCCGCCAGGCTGTCCAGGTGCTCCTGGTTGGTGACGTCGAGCTCCAGCACCTTGGTGGGCCTGGGGAGCTTCTTGGCGATGCGCTCGGTCAGGGTGGGGCGCGGGAACGCGGTGAGGATGATCTCCGCGCCCTGCTCCTGTGCCAGCTTCGCCACCTGGAACGCGATGGAGGACTCCATCAGCACGCCGGTGACGAGGATGCGCTTGCCCTCGAGAATTCCACTCATGATGGTCAGTGACCCATGCCCAATCCGCCGTCGACAGGAATGACGGCTCCGGTGATGTATGCGGCCTCGTCCGAGGAGAGGAAACGCACGGTGGACGCGATCTCGGCGGGATCGGCGTAGCGGCCGAGCGGCACGCCCGCGACGATCTCGGCGCGGCGCTCGGCGCTGAGCACGGCGGTCATGTCGGTGTCGACGAAGCCGGGGGCGACCACGTTGACGGTGATGTTGCGCGGGCCGAGCTCCCGGGCCAGCGAGCGGGCGAAGCCCACCAGGCCGGCCTTGGACGCGGCGTAGTTGGCCTGCCCCGGCGAGCCGGTCAGCCCGACCACCGAGGAGATCAGGACCACGCGGCCCTTGCGGGCCCGCATCATCAGCTTCGAGGCGCGCTTGACGACCCGGAACGCGCCGGTGAGGTTGGTGTCCAGGACGGAGGTGAAGTCCTCCTCGGTCATCCGGAGCAGCAGGGTGTCCCTGGTGACGCCGGCGTTGGCGACCAGGACCTCCACCGGACCGTGGGCCGCCTCGACCTCCTTGAACGCCTGGTCCACCTGCTCGGCGTCGGTGATGTCGCACCGGACGCCGAGGAGGCCCTCCGGGGGCTCGCCCGAGCGGTAGGTGACGGCGACCTTGTCGCCGGCCTCGGCAAAGGCGCGGGCGATGGCGAGGCCGATGCCCCGATTGCCTCCGGTGACGAGAACCGAGCGGCTCAACGGTCCACCTCTCTCTAGCTGGCTGCCTGTGCAGGTACGTCACTGCATGGTGCGTACGCATGGCGACGCTATCCGCATTCGCTCGGCGGCGACGAATCGACTGCCGACAGCGCGATCGGCACTGGACTGTCGGTTTCCCACAGTCCACTGCCGATCGCGGCGTCCGCTCGGACCGGGACGCGTCGGCCGGCGGCCTCCAGCCGTGCCCGGTAGCGGCCGGCGGCGGCTCCGGCGCCGGCGCCGAGAGCGACCACGCCGACCGGTTCACCGGTCCGGCAGTAGCCGGCCACCAGTTCCCGGCCGCCGCCCTCCAGCAGCCGCACCTCGTCGGCCGGGCCCGGCGCGCCGAGGGACTGCAGCCGGAGGTCGCTGGTCGCTCCAGAAGGAGGGGAGCGGCGCGAACGCCGGGGCGTCGGGCTCCTCCCCCGCCAGCGCGGCGACCAGGGTGCGGGCCGCGTGCCCGGCGGTGTCGGTCGGGATGCACCAGCGCTCGACCCGGCGGGCGGTGGCGTCGTACCGGGGGTCGGCGAAGCGGGCGACGTCGCCGACCGCGACCACCCGCGGCGCGCCCTCGACCCGCAGGGCGGAGTCGCAGCGCACCCCGTCGGAGACAAGGAGCTCCCGGTCACCGTCGTCCGGGCACAGTCCGTCCCGGAGACAGCGGAAGGCCCGGTGCAGTGTGACTGCACCGGGCCTTCCGACAAGGAGTAGCGGGGACAGGATTTGAACCTGCGACCTCTGGGTTATGAGCCCAGCGAG
>Ga0302314_10008582_pt1 | contig 18167 bp, 15 predicted proteins | sample III_Palsa_N2_3_FD_200533 | JGI IMG/M metagenome (GOLD analysis project Ga0302314, IMG submission 200533) | Peat permafrost microbial communities from Stordalen Mire near Abisko, Sweden - III_Palsa_N2_3 | ecosystem: Environmental > Terrestrial > Soil > Palsa > Peat permafrost | place: Sweden...
ATCCATCCGGCCACCGTGACCGGAAGGCTGGAACCCATGACGACAACGAACCTGGCGTCAGCCATGCCCGCGTCGGCGGGCCTTGGAACGAGCCTTAGAAAGGGAATGAATTCCTTGGGATCGATGAAGGACCACGGCCGCGCCGTGCCCACTGTCGCCGTGCCCACTGTCGCCGTGGCCGCCGACGCGACGACGGCGCGGTCGGGCGCCCCCGTGCGGATCGACAACCTCAGCAAGCACTTCGGCCGCCGCCGTAGCACGGTGACGGCCCTCGACGGCGTGTCCCTGGACTTCCCGGCCGGGTCGTTCACCGCCGTTCTCGGCGCGTCCGGCTCGGGCAAGTCGACCCTGCTGCAGTGCGCCGCGGGCCTGGAGCGGCCAAGCGCGGGGCGGGTGACCCTGTGCGGGACCGACCCGGCGTCCCTGTCCGACCGCAAGCGCACCCTGCTGCGCAGGCGGCATGTCGGGTTCGTTTTCCAGGACTTCAGCCTGCTGCCCGAGCTGACGGTGGCCGAGAACATCGCCCTCCCGCTGCGGCTCGATCACCGGCATGTCGCCCGCGCCGCCGTCGAGGACGCCGCCGCGCGCGTCGGCCTGAGTCCCGCCCAGCTGCGCCGGGTGCCGGCCGAGCTGTCGGGGGGCCAGCAGCAGCGGGTGGCGATCGCCCGGGCGCTGCTGTCCCGCCCCGAGGTCATTTTCGCCGACGAGCCGACCGGCGCCCTCGACCCGCACACCGCCTTCCGGGTGCTGCGCCTGCTGCGGGAGACGGCCGACGGCGCGACCGGGATCATCGTCACCCACGACCCGCAGGTCACGCGGTTCTGCGACCGTGCGGTGTTCCTGTACGCGGGCCGGGTCGACGCCATCATCGAACGACCCGAGCCGGACGCCGTCGCCGCGCGGCTGCACGCCCTGGGCGAGCGCGCCATCGCCCCGGAGCAGATCATGAACGCGGCCCGGAGCCGGGCATGAGGCGTGGCTGGATGCTCGCCGGGCTGCTCCGCGCCCCTGGCCCGGTGATCGGGACCCTCGTCGCGTCCGCGGTCACCGCCACCCTCACCGTCGCGGCGATCGCGATCGGGACGGCCCAGTCGCCATCCCCGCCCGGCCGCCTGGCCAGCGCCGACCTCGTGGTGGCGGGCAGTACATCCCTGCGGGTCACCACGGGTCAGGGAGCGGACGCCAGCACGCAGTCGGTGGCGCTGCCCGCCTACCGGGGCATCCCGGCCGGCCTGGCCCGCCAGCTCGCGGCCGTGCCCGGCGTGGCCCGGGCGACGCCGGAGTACGGCTTCGGAGATGGCATCACGAGACCGGGCACCGCCGACCTGATCGCGATCACGGTCGCCCCGGGCGTCAGCCCGGCGGCCGTTCAGCAACGCGTCCGCACCGCCCTGCGGGGCAACGCCGCCCCGCGGGGTAGCGCCGGGTACACGATCGCCGCCGGGGCGGCCCGGGGCGACCTGGCCAACATCGACCTGCCCGTCGAGCGGGCCACCGGCCGGCAGGTCGGCCTCGTGCTGATTCCCTTCATCGTGCTGACCGCGCTGTTCACGCTGGCGACGACGACCGCCCTGGCGGTGAGCCAGCGCCGCCGCCGCTATGCCCTGCTGCGGGCCGTGGGCGCCACCCGGGGCCAGGTCCGGCGGGCGGTGCTGGCCGAGCAGGCGCTGCTGGCCGTCGGCGGCGGCCTCCTCGCCTACCTGCCCGGCGTCCTGCTCGGAAGGCTCGGCGTCAGCACGTTCGCCTCCCACGGCCTTCTCCCGCCGGGCTCGGCCGACTCGGCCGGCCACTGGCTCCTGCTGGCCGGGTGCGCCGTCGGCCTGCCGGCCTGCCTGCTGGCCGGGCTGGCCGGCGCGCACCGCGCGGCCCGGGCTACCCCCGCCCAGGCCATGCGCGAGTCAGGCGCCGAGCGCCGCAGGCTGCCGGTGATCCGGACAGCACTCGGCCTGGCGGCCGGGGCGGGGCTGGCCGCGCTCGTGGCCAGCGCCGCGCGCAGCAACGGCCCCGCGGCCCAGCTCCAGCTGCTAGGGCCGCTGCTGCTGGTTGGCCTGGTGGCCGTCGCCCTCCTCGGCCCCGTGCTGGTCGCCGCGGTGGCCGCGGCCGCCGGGCCGCTGCGGGTGACCGGCCCAGGCGCCCGGCTCGCCCTCGCGGGCATCTCCGCCCTCCCCCGCCGCACCGCGTCCGCCGTGGTCCCGGTCGCGCTGTCGGTCGGGCTGATCGGGGCGATAGCGTTCTCCGCCACCAGCGTCGCCCACGCGGCGACCGTCCAGTCCGCCGCGGCCGTCCGCGCCGCCACGGTCCTGGAACCCAGCGCCGCCGGGGGTGAACTGCCCGGCGGACTGCTCGCCAGCGCGCGGGCGCTGCCGGGAGCGCGGGGCGCGGCCGGGCTGAGCACGGTCAGCCTCGCGGTCGAAGACCCCAGCCTGGAGTACATCAGCGGCACCGCCATCGGCGGCGCGAACCTGGCCCAGGTCCTCGACCTGGGGATCATGGCCGGGCAGCTGAACACGCTGCGGCCGGGGCAGGTCGCGGTGAGCGAGATCGAGGCCGCGACCGGGACGCTGGGCGTCCAGCTCGGCTCCCCGGTGACCGTGTACCTGCCCGACGGGACGCCGTACCGGGCCACGGTCAGCGCCATCTACTCGCGGTCACTGCCCCTGGGCAACCTGCTCATCCCGGCCTCGGCCGCCGCCGGGCATACCGGCGCCCGGTCCGGCTACAACCAGGTCCTGGTCACCGGGGCCAGCCCCCGGGCGCTGGCGGCGCTGACCGCCGCCCATCCCGGCGCGACGGCGCTCTCGCGGCGGGCCTACAGCGCGCAGGTCCAGGCCGGCAACGAGCAGAACACCTTCAGCAACCTGCTCGTCCTCGGCATAATCGCGGCGCTGGCCGCGGTGACGCTGGTCAACACGCTGGCCATCGCGACGTTCGAACGGCGGCGCTCGGTGCGGCTGCTCGGGCGCATAGGAGCGACGGCACGGCAGGTGACCGGCATGTTCGGCGGCCACGCCCTGTTCGTCACGGTCACCGGTGTCGGCGCGGGCGCGCTGATGGCCGCCGGCGCCCTGATCGCCCTCGACCGGGCGCAGACCGGCACCCCCGTGCCCTACATCCCGCCCGCCGCGGGAGCGGCCGTCATCGGCACGGTCGCGCTCCTCGCCACGGGCACGATCATGGTCGCCTTGCGGGCCATGACCGGACGACGCGGATAACCGCTAATCCCGCCGTGAATGACCCCCACACAGGACCAGTAGAAAGACACGAATACTGTGAGCACCAAGAGAATCAATCGCACCGCTCTCATCGCCGCGGCGGCCTTGACGGTCGCGGCCGGCGGTCTGACGTGGGGCATAGGCCCGACCTTCGCGGCCGGCGCCGCCGCTGCCGCCGGCCCGCCGTCCAGGCAGCAGCAGATCCGGGTGCTGACCGCCGCCCTGGCGAACATGCGCGAGAACTTCAACGCCCTGAACCAGCTGACCTCGGACCAGTTCGGCCCCAAGGACGTGTTCGACTACGGCGTCGGCGACCTGTGGAAGCAGGGCATCGACGGCGCGGGCACCACGATCGCCGTGCTCGAAGGCTGGAATTACCCGGGCGTCGACAAGAAGCTGGCGACGATCGACAAGCTGTGGGGCCTGCCGAACCCGAAGATCACCACGATCTACCCGGCCGGCCCGGCCCCGGCCACCTGCCCGCCCAGCATGGCCGGCCGGGGCGACTACGGATCTTGTCAGGCCTGGGAAGGCGAACTGGTGGGCGACATCGCCATTGCTCACCTGCTGGCGCCGTACGCGAAGTTCGTCGTCTCCGTGACCCCGGCCAGCAGCCAGGACGGCGACGCGGCCAGCCAGATCGCCATGCCGGAGATGATGAAGGCCCTGGAAGTGATCTCCACCCGGCACCTGGCCAACGTCATATCGATCAGCGACGGCACCGGCGAGAGCACGTACCCGAACCTGGCCGAGATCGGTGCCAACAACCCGGGCGAGCTGACCGCCGCCGCCGACGGCGTCCCGGTCACGGTCGCCACCGAAGACTGCGGCGTCGTGCAGCCCCTGCCGGTTCCCAACGCCCCGTGCGGGCGCACCACGGCCGGCCCGGACACCGCGACCTGGGACGACTCCCCGTTCGTCACCGCGGTCGGCGGCAGCGTCCCGCACTACGGCGACACCGGCAAGCGGCTCGGCCCGGATACGGTCTGGCACGCGACCGTGCCCGGCTTCGGGCACCTGGCCGAGGGCGCCGGCTACTCCGAGGTGTTCCCGCGCCCGGCCTACCAGAACGAGGTCGCGAAGAGCACCGGCAACCCGATGCGCTCGGTGCCCGACATCACGGCGGACGCTAGCGGGGGCACGTCCGAGGCGGCCCCGATGATCGCCGGACTCCTGGCCCTGGCCACGCAGTGGAACGGCGGGCACGACCTCGGCCCGATCAACCCGGCGCTGTACAAGATCGGCCCCCAAGGCGCCGCGGCCGGCATCGTCGATGTGACCAAGGGCAACGACTCCCTGATCGGCGAGAAGGGCCAGACCGTCGTCCAGGGCTTCACCGCCGGCCCGGGCTTCGACGTGGCCAGCGGCTGGGGCACCGTCTACGCGCCCAGGTTCGTGCCGAGCCTGGTCCACGCGACCGCGGAACTCGACGGCGAAGCGGCCATCAAGGCGCAGGCCGCGGCCCAGCTGGACACCCTGGAACACCACGCCATCACGCTGAGCCCGGTCCCCGGCAACAGCACCTACCTGGAAGCGGGCGGGTTCCTGCCCGGGCACACGGTCACCCTGACCATCGACGGGAAAGCGATCACCACGCTCCGGGCCGACACGCTCGGCGATGTCACCTACATGATCAGCCCGTCACCGCTCCACCTGTCCAGCGGCGCCCACACCGTCTCGCTCGACAGTCTCCTGATCACCGAGACCGCCAGCTTCAGCTCGTGACCGCGGCCGCGAGCACGGTCCCGTAGTCCTTCACGGCCAGTGGCCGGTGCGCACGCACCGGCCACGGTCAGGTGGTCGCGCCCTGCCTGTCGAGATCCGCTCGTTCAGGTCTGGCCGGCAGCCAGGGCGCGCACCAGGGCGACCAGGGCAGCGGAGTCGGCCGGGGGGGCCTTGACGTCCAGGATGCCCGTCTTGCCCTCGGCCTTGAGCTTGGCCTCCTGCTGCGGGGTGACGAACGCGGTGTTGGTGTCCTCGGCGAAGATCCCCGATCCGTCCGGCCGGATAAGCGTCGCCTGAGCCATGGCGTCCTGGCTGGAGACCAAGTGCCCGCTGCGCGCGATCAGGAGATCGCCGTCGGGCAGCCGGGTGATGGAGCACGGGCCGTAGTACCCGTCGCCGCTCCCGGAAGCGAGGTCGCTGAGCTCCGCGCACGTCGGCGTCGTCGTGATGAGCGTATGCGCCGGGCTGACCTGGACGTTGACGTACGGGCCGCCTGGCGTGCCCACGGCGGCACCGAGGTCAAGCTCACCCGAGGGCGGCAGGATGCTGGCCTGGACGGAGGCCAGCGGGGCGCCGACGGTCTTTTCCGTCGCCGCGATGACCTGGGCGGTGCCGAGTCCGTTGACGCCGGCGGAGCCGGGCACGGCGTGCGCGTCGGCCGGGCGGGACGCCGCGGTTTTCGCCAGTGCGGTCAGGGACAGTGCTCCGGTGCTGGCCCCCGCCGGGCTGGCGGCCGGGCCGCCCGGGATGACGAACGCGGTCACCGCGGCGGCGGCGCCGACGGCGCCGGCGACAGCGGCCGCGCCGCCCCTTCTCCGGCGCCGGGACCGGTGCGCGGCGGAGATGACGTCGGTAGCGGAGAAGCCCAGCGGCGGTTCGCCGCTGGAGATCAGCTCGTTCAGGTGAACCTTGATCTCGGCCATTTCCTGTTCCTATCCTTCCGTGAAGACAGCGGCCCAGTCCGCTGCCGCGAGCAGTTCGCGGAGCCTGGTCAGCCCGCGGGCCGCCTGGCTCTTGACCGTGCCTTCGCTGCAGCCGACGAGCCGGGCGGTCTCGGCGACGTCGCAGTCCTCGTAGTACCTGAGCACCAGCACGGCCCGCTGCCGCGGCGGCACCTGGGCCAGCGCTTGCCGGACCGCCAGCCGGTCCTCGACCGGCAGCGGCGGAGCCGCCGCCCGTTCGGGCACGTCGGCCTGCGGCTGTTCCCGTCGCCAGGGGCGCCGGTGTTCGTCAATCAGCTGCCGGACCACTGTCTTGCGTACGAACGAATCCAGTGCTTCCGGTGACCGAAGCCGGTTCCAAGCCAGGTACAGCTTGACCAGGGCGGCCTGTAGCTCGTCTTCCGCGCGCTGCCAGTCGCCGCACAGCAGGTAGGCCATGCGGCGCAACCGGACCGCGGATGCCGCCACGTAGGCGGTGAACTCCTCGTCCGCGGCAGATTTCATAGGCTCCTCCAGATACTCGCCCGGAAAGACGGAATCGAGGCGGCCGAGGTTGCACGAAGACCAGAAACAGTCCCCCGGCCGAGAAGCTCAGCCGCTCGGGCTACCAGGTGACCAGGTCGAACTCGTTGCCCTCCGGGTCGGCGAACGTGGAGTGGCGGAGCGCCGGGAGCGTGATCTCGTTGAGCCGCTTCGCGCCCAGGCCGGCCAGCCGCTCGGTCTCCTCGTCGTGGTGCTCGGTGAGCAGGATGGGACGGAGCCTGTTCTTGACCGGCTCGGGCTCGGTGACCTCGTGGAAGATCAGCCGGGGCCCGCTCGACGGGTCGGTGGCGTCGACCGCCATGTCCCCGGCGACCGCGCCCGGGCTGACCGGGCGGCCGAGGACCTTCCCCCAGAACTCCGCCAGGCCGGCGGGATCGGCGCAGTCGATGTTCAAGGCGGCGAAACCCAGGCTGACAGCGGGGACAGTCGCGTTCATGGTTGTTTCCTCCGATGACCTCGGGCCGGTGTGCGCGGCCGACTTCCTCCACCTTCGGCGGTGTCCTAGCGGGAGGGTCAATAGCGGCCGGCGGCCTCGACCCTCCCCTAGGGGGAGGGCACATACTGGGCAGATGCCGGCCGCCCTGACCATCGGTGACTTCTCCCGGGCCACCCACCTGAGTGTCAAGACGCTGCGCCACTATCACCGCGTCGGGCTCCTGGCGCCAGCCGACGTCGACACCGGTACCGGATACCGCTTGTACGCCACTGACCAGATCCCCACGGCCCAGGTCATCCGCCGCTTCCGTGACCTGGACATGCCACTGGACCAGATTCACGCCGTGCTGGAGGCTCCTGACCTGCGCACGCGCAACGAGCTCATCTCCGCGCACCTGGCCAGCCTTGAGCAAAACCTGGCCCGCACGCAGTCCGCGGTGGCGTCGCTGCGCGACCTGCTCGCCGGCCCGCCCGCCGCCGCGCCGGTCAGCCACCGCCGGGTCGCCGCCACGACGGCGGCGGCCGTCACCGCCGTCATCGCGATGGGCGACCTGCTGCCCTGGTACCTGGGCGCGCTCGGCGAACTGCACGCCACGCTCGAGGCGCTGGGCGTGCCCGCGTCCGGCCCGGCGGGCGGGATCTACGCCGGGGAACTGTTCGCCGACGAGCACGGAGAGGTCACCGTCTTCATCCCGACGGCGACCGAGATCCCGCGGCTAGGCCGGGTCGAACCCCTCGTTGTGCCCGCCGCCGAGCTCGCGGTCACCGTGCACCCCGGCTCGCTCGCCGACGTCGACCGGGCCTACGGGGCGCTGGCCGCCTACGTGGCCAGCCACGCGCTGCGGGTGGACGGCCCGATCCGGGAGCACTACCTGGTCGGCCGCCAGGACACCGCCGACGAGCACGCGTGGCGCACCGAAATCTGCTGGCCCATCTTCAATACCGGGCCGGCCGCCTGAAGACGCGCGTGACTCAGCGCTGGTGGGGCAGCTGGACGTGCGGGTGCGGGAGATCCCGAGGCACCGGGACGCCCTTCCCGCGGGGCTTTGGGTCCCGGGCTCAGTAGAGTCACATGTCCTATTGTGAGCATAAGCGAGCGCAGCGGAAGGAGCGTCCGTGACCGAGGGGTCCCAGAAGGCCAGCGCCGAAGCGGTGCGGATCGCCGGCCAGACGCTCCCGGACGTCGTGCTGATGGACATCCGCATGCCGAAGATCACCGGCCTCCAGGCCGCCCGCCGGATGAAGGAGGTCGCCCCGTCCGCCATGGTCGTGATGCTGACGGTCAGCGACGGGGAAGAAGACCGTTTCGCGGCGATCCAGGCCGGCGCCCGCGGCTACCTGCTCAAGGACATACCGCTGGACGAGGTGGCCGAGGCTGTCCGTGCCCTTATCAAGTAGATTGGCAATTTCATTCCGGGCGTTGATATCGCGGGTAAGGCAGCGCCCCGGTACGTTCGCGAACCTTCGATTTTTCATTGTGAACGAACCGTGGTTTCTCCCGCCCGGGCGACCTTAGCCGACGGTCGCGGTCAGCCCGCGGTTGAGCGGCGGTGCCGGCCGGTAACGGCGCGCGCTTCCCTAGTCGGCCTTCGCGCGGGCCGGGGAAGATCAAGCGAAACACGACAGCGGCTTGCCGTGGTTGTACGCCACCATGTCCGTGAGCGCGGCGATGACGTCGACATCCGTCGTGGCCGCGCCGAGGTCGGCGTAGGCCCGGTGCAGGTTCCCGACGATGCGTTCGCTGTCCAGCCAGCCGGCGTACTCGCCGAGATCGGCCTGGCGGGCCAGGTCGAGCGGCGACAGCCCGGCCTCGATGCCGCTGGCCGCCGTGGCCAGGACGAACTCCAGGTAGCCGACGATGGTGCCGATCAGCTGATGGTCGCAGGGCGCGCCGTGCCCGGGGACGATCACCGCGGCCGGAACCCGCGCGATCACGTTCGTCAGCACGTCGATCGCCCCGCGGACCGAGCCCATGAGCAGGAACGGCGTGCCCCCGTTGAAGAGCAGGTCGCCGCAGAACAGCACCTCCTGCTCCGGCAGCCACACCAGGCTGTCGTTGTTGGTATGCGCCGGCTGGCCGACGTAGCTGACCTCGAGCGGGCGGTCGTCGGACCAGAGCCGGACCCCCTCGGTGAACGTGAGCGTGGGCGGGGCCAGCGTCACCGAGCCCCAGTCCACGGGGTTCCAGATCCCGGTGTCGCGCGGTGTCCCGGTCGCGATCAGCTCGGCCCGGCAGTTCTCGTGGCCGATGATCGTGGCCCCGCCGAACAGCGAGTTGCCGTACGTGTGATCGCCGTGGTGGTGGGTGTTGACCAGCATCGTGACCGGTGACGGGGTGACCGAGGCGATCCGGTCGAGGTAGGCGCGGGTGCGCCGCTCGGTCGAGCAGGCGTCGATGCTGATGACCGACGAGCGCCCGACCACGAAGCCGGTGTTGTTGATGTACCACGATCCGTCGGGCTGGATGTAGGCGAAGACGCCGTCGCCGACCTCTATCAGGTCGGCCGGACCCAGCTCGGGATGCTCATGACCGCTGAAACTCATACCGGCGACGCTACCCATAGTCCGGGCTCGGGCGGCGTGCGGTTCCACAATGCGAAGAGATCTTCGCCGGGGCCGCCGGTGCCCCAGCGGTCGGCGTAATCCGGGGTGGCCGGCCAGACCCGCGGCACCCAGGCGTCCTCGTCGGGGATCTTCTCCAGCGCGGTCGTGTACTCCACCACGAAGTCGTCGGGGCCGGCGAAGTAGGAATACACGTTGTCACCGGAGCTGTGCCGCCCCGGTCCCCAGAGCGGGCCGTGCCCGTGCCGCACCATCCGGCCGGTGCCCCGCATGTACTCGTCGATGTCGCGCATCTCGAAGGAGACGTGGTTCATCCCGGCGGTCGGGGCGTGCGCCACCGCGAGGCTGTGATGATCGTCGGAGCAGCGCAGGAAGCACATGCGGTCCTCGAGCCAGTCCGACAGCCGCAGCCCGAAGTACTTCTCGTAGAAGGACTGCAGGGCGGGCACGTCGGGTGAGTTGACCACGATGTGGCTCAGTTTCCTTGGCACTGACTCGCCCGGCTCGACCGCGCGGTAGGGCTTGGCGGCGACGTCGGCCGACACCTCCACGAGGCGGCCGTCCGGGTCGAAGAAACGGAAACCGTACCCGCCGCCGGGTACCGCCAGGCCGCCGGGTTCGGTGGCGACGCGCACGCCGTCGGAGGCGAGCACGGACGCGAGCCCGTCGACGGCGGCCCGGTCCCGGGCACCGAAGGCGATCAGGTCCGTCCGCCGCTGCGCGGCCGCGCGCAGCCGGACCACGAACGGCTCCGGGCTGCCGACCGTGCCAAGGAACGCGAGATCACCGTCGCCGCCCACCCGGTACAGCCCCCAGATGCCCTCGTAGAAGGCGAGGCTGGCGGCGAGGTTCTCGGTGGCGAGGGCCACGTAGCGGACGTGCGTGATCGGCGAGCGGCGGGCCCGCTCGGACGCCCGCTCGAGGCCGGGGGCGACGGCGGGCGGCAGCGGCGGCCCGGGGCGCGGCGGCGGCGGGATGGCGGCGTCAAGCGCCAGCGCGCCTGAGGATGTCGTGGTCACGGGCGGCTCCCGTTGGTCGGATCGGATGATCGGTCGGGTCAGGCGGGTGCGTCGAGCAGGCGGTCGACCTGGCGGTTCTGCTCCGGCAGGTGATCGCGCATGGCCTGCACCGCGTCGTCGTAGTTGTCGGCGTTGATGCCCATCTCGGTCTCGAGGATGGCCCGGGAGACGTCCTGGACGAGCTTGGCCCGCGGATAGCGCCGTTGTTCGAACGCGCGCAGCCGGCCGTCGAGTGAGCCGTCCGCGGCCAGGCACTCGGCCAGCACCACCGCGTCCTCGAGCGCCATCCCGGCTCCCTGGGTGAGGTGCGGGGCGCAGGCGTGGGCCGCGTCGCCGAGCACCCCGACACGGCCGGAGAACCACGGCAGCGGCAGCATGACGTCGGAAATCGGGCTGTAGACGATCGGCTCGGGGGAACTGAGGCCGTCCCTGACCTCGCCGGGCAGCGCCCGGAACGGCGCCATCCGGGTGCGCACGATGTCGGCGAAGTCTTCCGGCCGGTGGCTGACGCCCTTCGGGTCCGGGGTGACCAGGAACATGTACATGGCCGCCTCGCTCAGCGGTATGAACCCCGCCTTGACCCCCAGCGCCTGGTAGACGCGGATGCCGGTCAGGTCGGACGGCCGGGGCAGGGTGATGCGGAAGACGCCGAACCCGGAGTACACGGCGTCGTGTTCCGGCCCGAACACCGCGCGGCGGGTACCGGACTTGATGCCGTCGAACGCGGCGACCAGGTCGTAGGTGTCCTGCCGCCCGTCGGTGAACCGCACCCGCACCGCGTCGCCGGTATCGCGGAAGTCTTCCATCGAGGTGCCGTAGCTGACCTTCACGTCGTGGCCCTCGGCCGCGCCGATCAGGATGCGGTGCAGGTCAAGCCGCGACAGCGCGTTGTTGGCCGGGACCTCGTCGTCGCCCATCGCGGCGTCCACCCCGACGATGTGCTCGCCGTCGCTGGCGTAGAAGTCGGTGCGGCCGAACTGGTAGCCGACCGCCAGGATCTCGTCGAGCACGCCGAGCGACCGCAGCGCCCGCAGGCTGTTGGCCGGCTGGTTGATGCCGACGCCGTAGACCGCGAATTCCGGCTTTATCTCGACCAGATCGACGTCGATGCCCCGCTGCCGCAGGGCGATCGCCGCGCCGAGCCCGCCGATGCCGGCCCCCTGGACCAGAACCTTCATGACCAGCCTCCGATGCAACGCCGCACCATGTGCTTTCGTGCCTTGGCCTGACGGTAAGGCAGCCTCCCGCCCGCGGACAGCGGCAGTTGGCGATGCCTACCATCGACGGGATCGATAGCGCGCGCGTTCGGTGGCATGATGAGGACGCATGGACATCTCCGATGCGCTGCGCCGGATGGACCTGAACCTGGTGGTGCCGCTGGACGCGCTGCTCGAGGAACGGCACGTGACCAGGGCGGCGGAGTCGATCGGGGTCGGCCAGCCGGCGATGAGCGCCGCGCTGGCCCGGCTGCGGCGGCTGTTCGGTGACCCGCTGCTCGTCCGCAACGGGCGGGTGCACGAGCTGACGCCGATGGGCCTGTCGCTGGTCGAGCCGGTACGGGCCGTGCTGACCGGCCTCGAGCAGCTGCTGGCGACCACCCCGCACTTCGACGCGGGCCGCGACGAGCGCGCCTTTACCGTTGTCGCCAGCGATTACGTGACCCTGGTCCTGCTGCGGCCGCTGCTTCAGCGCCTCTACGACGAGGCGCCGCACGTCGCGGTCAACGTGATCCCGGTCTCCGCCACGACCCAGGTCGAACTCGAACGATCGCAGGTCGACCTGGTCATCATGCCCCGGGAGATCGCCACCCCGACCATGGCGCGCTTCCCGCAGCGCGCCCTGTTCACCGACCGGTACGTGGCGGCGGTGTGGAATCAGCACCGCGACGTGGGGAGCACGCTCGGCCGCGACCAGCTCACCAGCCTTCGCTACGTGCGCTACAACGCGACAACCTCGGGCCCGGCCTTCGTGGACGTGCAGCTGGCCAGCCTGGGGATCGAGCCGAACGTCGCGCTGACCACGCTGAGCTTCACGCTGGTGCCCTGGCTGCTGCCGGGGACCTCCCTGTTCGCGTTCGTGCACGAGCGGCTGGTCAACAGCACTCCCGTTCGCAGCGAGCTGCGGATCCTGGAGCCGCCGGTGCCGTTGCTGCCGATCGAGGAGACGATGTACTGGCATCCGGTATTCCATAACGACCCGGCGCACCACTGGCTGCGGGAGCGGGTCACGACCCTCGCCGCCAACCTCTGACCGGCTCGCCATCGACCATGTCGATGGGTCTCATCGACGAACGGTCGTTCCCCGCCAGCGGCGGGGTACTTAAGCTCACTGTCGGAGGCCCGCGACTCCGGTGCGGCTCCGACGCGGCGACGACGCCGCCACAAGTGGGGAGGGCGAATGCCGCCAGGCACGCCATACGCGCTCGGACGGTTCCGCGCGGACAGCGGTGACGAATTCAGCGGGGTTGTGATCGGGCCGGACGTGGTCCCGCTCAGGTTCCTGCTGCCCGCCGCCGGCGATATCGGGTCGCTCCTGCCGGACTGGACGGCCAGCCGCAAGCTGCTCGACGCCGCGGTGGACGAGGCCGTGGCCGGCCAGGACCTGGCCGCGGCGGCCCGCCCGGCCGACGAACTCGTCCCGCTCGCGCCCCTGACACCGGGCCAAGTCTTCCAGAGCGGCGCCAACTACAAGACCCACGTCGTGGACCTGATGGTGGCCGCCGCCGCCGACAAGGCGGACAGCGGCACCGACCGCGAGGAGGTGCGGCGGCAGGCGACCGCGCTGATGGAGGAGCGCGCGGCCCACGGAACGCCGTACGTGTTCATCGGGCTGCCCTCCGCCGTCTGCGGCCCGCGCGATGACGTGGTGCTGCCGGGCATCGGCACCCAGCACGACTGGGAGCTCGAGCTCGGCGTCGTCATCGGGATCGAGGCGTACCGGGTGAGCCGAGACGACGCGCTCGGGCACGTCGCCTGCTACACGATCGTGAACGACATCACCACCCGCGACCGCGTGTTCAGGCCGGACATGCCGGGGCTGGGCACCGACTGGCTCGCGGGCAAGAACTCCCCCACGTTCCTGCCCCTGGGACCCTGGCTGGTCCCCGCGCAATTCGTCCCCGACCCGCGCGACCTGCGGATCACCCTCCGGCTCAACGGCGAGACGATGCAGGACGAGTTGACGGCGGACATGATCTTCGGCATCCCCGAGCTCATCGAGCACGTCTCGGCGATCACGCCGCTGCGGCCCGGCGACCTCCTGCTGACCGGATCCCCGGCCGGCAACGGCGCGCACTACGGCCGCTACCTGCACGCGGGTGACGTGATGGAGTCGACGATCACCGGCCTGGGGACACAGCGCAACCGGTGCGTGCGGCCATGACGGCCGTGGCCCCGGTGACCGGGCCGACGGTCGACATCCACGCCCACATCGACGTGCCCGCCATCGACGCCCTGGTCAGGGGGAAGCCGGGGCTGGCGGCCGAGCAAGCCGACCAGCTGGCCACCTTCGGCGCCGAGTCAGTGCGGCGGAACATCGAGCTGGCCTCGACGAGCTACCGCCCGCTGCTTGACGACCTCGGCCGCCGGTTCGCCCAGATGGACGCCTCCGGCGTCGACGTCCACGCGATCAGCGTGGTCCCGACGCTCTATCACTACTGGGCGGACCGGTCCCTGGCCGCCGAGATCGTGGCCGCGGCGAACGAGCACATCGCGGCGGCGGTCGCCGCCCGGCCCGACCGCCTCGTCGGGCTGGCCGCGGTCGCGCTCCAGCATCCGGAACTCGCCGCCGAGCAGCTGCGGTCCGCCCACGGACGTCAGGGCCTGCCCGGGGCCGAGATCTCGACCGCGGTCGCCGGACGCGACCTGTCCGACCCGGCGCTTGACCCCTTCTGGGCCGCGGCCGAGGAGCTGGGCTCGCTCCTCTTCGTCCACCCGTGGGGCTGCAGCCTCGGTTCCCGGCTGGCGCCCGCCTACCTCGGCAACATCGTCGGCAACCCCACCGAGACCACGGTGGCGCTCCATCACCTCGTCTTCGGCGGCGTGCTCGACCGGTTCCCGCGGCTGCGGATCTGCGCGGCCCACGGCGGCGGCTACTTCCCGCACTACCTGGGCCGGGCCGACCATGCCTACCGGGTGCGCCCGGAGAGCCGCACGATGAAGCGCCTGCCGAGTGAGTACCTGGACAGCCTGTACTTCGACTCCCTCGTCTACACCGACGACGGCCTGTCCCGGCTGGTCGCCATCGCCGGGGCCGAGCACGTCCTGCTCGGCACCGATTACCCGTTCGACATGGGGGTCACCGATCCCCTCGACCGCATCGACCGCATCGGCCTGGGAGCGGAAGACCGGGCGGCGATCACCGGAGGAAACGCCACCCGGCTCCTGTCGCCCTCGTCGCCCTCGTCGCCCTCGTCGCCCTGAGCCGAGTTCGGCTGCCATCGCCCAATTCCGCTTGGGTCAGCCCTGGCCAGGATCAAATCCTTCGTGATCATGAGCGCGGGCATCGACGCCGGCCGGGCCAAGCACGGGCGACCCGTCCGGATCGTCCGCCGCCAGGTCAAGCCCGCCCGCCATCAGGCTCGCCAGGCCGGCAAACCCGCGGGTCGCAGCGTGAGCCGCAAACGCGCTAAGCGGCCTGTTCCGTGGCAGCGACCACCTAACCGCCGCGTACCGGCAGCGCGCGTCTTTACATAGCGTCTGGACAAAATTAACCGGTTAAGAGAGTCCTAAAATGTCCGGCCGGTATGTAAAGACGGATTCAGGTCCGGGATGCTGGTCGCCGTGCCCTTGCGGGCGGTATGTCGTGGGCCGGATGGACTCAACGAGCTGGACTGTCAGGAGCCGCCAGGCCACACAGGAGCGCCGGGGCGGCACGATTCCTGGCTCAGCGGCATAGCGGCATGCCGAGCCGCGCGAACAGGTCGCGGAGCAAGGCGGGCAGCCGGGCCGCGTCCGCTGCCGCCCCGAAGAAGTAGAAGTCCGGGCGAACCACGATCACCTCGTAGCCGGCCGCGCGCAGCCACCGCCGGTAGAAGCCGTCCACGTCGACTGCCACCTGGTCGAGCTGGTCTTGGCCAGCCGGCTGGGCGCGGGCGGGCGGTTCGGCGGGGTCGGCGGGGTCAGCGGGGTCAGCGGGGTCAGCGGGGTCGGCCAGGCGCACCACTCGGGCGCCGAGCCGTCGGAGCGAGGCGCGGCAGGCCTCGTCCAGGACCGGGGAAAGGTCGGCCGCGCTGAGGATGACGAAACCGGTGCCGATGACCTGGTCGAATCGCTCCGCTCCCCCGTCGGGCCCGGCGACCAGGCCCTGCGGGCTGAGCTGGCCCGCCGGCCCGACCGGCTCGCCGTCCGCCCCGGCGTGCCGTATTCCGGGGCCGAGGATCGGCGGCGGGACCGGCGGGAGCGCGAGTTCGGGCCGGGCGCCGGCCGTGAGCATGACCTCGTCCCGGGCCGCGGCCGCGGCCGGATCGGTCAGGCAGATGACGTTCCCGAGCGCGCGCGACATGCCGATCGCGTTCTGCACGTGCGCCAACCGCTCGCTGGTGTAGGTGTCGAGCAGCGCGTCGCCGGCCCGGTCCGAGAGCACGAGATCCAGTTTCCAGGCGAGGTTGGCGGCGTCGCGCACCCCCGAGCACATGCCCTGCCCGGCGAACGGCGGCATCAGGTGGGCGGCGTCGCCGGCGATCATGATCCGCCCGTTCCGCCAGCGGTCGGCCCAGCGGGCCTGGAACGTGTACACCGTGTGGCGTTCGAGGTCGGCGTTGTCCGGGGTCAGGTCCCACGGCGCCAGCAGCCGCCACGCCGTCCGCTCGGTGTTGAGTTCCTCGATCGTCTCGCCCGGCAGCCGCATGAACTCCCAGCGGCGCCGTCCGGGGCCGCCCGAGACGACCGTCGTCGGCCGCCGGGGATCGCAGATCTGGAGGTTGAACGGCTTCCACTCCCGCTGCTCATGCGGGATCACGTCGAGGATCAGCCAGTCGTAGCAGAACCCGAGGTCGGTGACGGCGGTGCCGAGCCGCTCGCGCACGAAGCTGTTGGCGCCATCGCAGCCAACGACGTAACGCGCGCGGACGCCGCGTTCGCCGGCACCGAAGCGCGCCCGGGCCTCGACGTGATCGCCGTGCTCGGTCAGCGCGATGGCTTCCCAGCCGCGCCGTACCTCGACGTTCGGGAACGAGCCGGCCGCGGCCGCCAGCACCGACTCCAGTTGCGGCTGGGAGAACATGTTGGCGTCCGGCCACCCGCTCGGCCCGGCCGATCCCCAGTCGAAGTGCAGCAGGGTGCGGCCCTCGGCGTTGCGCCAGTCGTACTCGCGGGACGGCTGGCTGATCGCGGCGATCTCCTCGGCCAGCCCGGCCGCGGCGAAGACGCGGGCGATCTCGTCGTCGAAGTGCACGGCGCGCGGCCGCGGGTAGGGGCGCTCCTGCCGTTCCAGGACGGTCACCCGGTGGCCCCGGCGGGCGAGCAGGATCGCGAGCAGCTGGCCGACCGGGCCGTAGCCGACGATCAGCACGTCGCAGTCGAGGCCGGCCATCAGCGTCCCCCGTGCACGCCGGTCATCAGCTCGGCCAGGTCATCGGGGGCCAGGAAGGACGGGGGCGGCGGCGGCCCCCAGCTGTAGAGGCCGCGGGCGCCCTCCCAGGTCCTGGGCGTCCACAGCTCGTCGTCGACGATGCAGTCGAGGTCGGAGTAGTACTCGGAGAAGTTCCCCGCCGGATCGCGCAGGTACCAGAAGAAGTTGGATCCCACGTGGTGGCGGCCGAGCCCCCAGACGTGACGGGCGGGGTCCTTCTCGAGCATGCTGGTGGCGCCGCGCCCGACCTCATCGACGTCGTTGACCTGCCACGAGGTGTGGTGCAGGAACGCCAGCGGTGCCTGCTGGACCAGGACGTTGTGGTGATCGGTCGAGCAGCGCATGAAGGCGGCCAGCCCCGGCACGGTATCGCTGATCTTGAAACCGAGGCCCTCGGTGAACAGCCGCTGCGAGGCGGCCTGGTCGGTTGAGCCGAGCACCACGTGCCCGAGCTTGCGCGGCCGCACCGGCGTCTCGCGGAGCACGCCGGGGGCCCGGGTGCCGGGGCGGCTGATGTGCCCGGGCCCGTTGTACGGCGGGGCGGGGGTGTCGGCCTGCGTGACGCGGTCGGCGATCTCCACCACGACGGAGACCTCGGTACCGGGATCGTAGGCCCGGACCGCCGTGTCCGCGCGTTCCGCGGCGACGCCGAGCCGCGCGAGGGAAGCCGCGACGCGGGCCAGGTCGTCGGGGTCGTCGGCACCGACGCGCAGCTCGATCAGGCGCCGCCGGGCGGCCGGCCGCAGCCGCAGTTGCTCGCCGCCGTCGCCGGTACTGAAGCTGGCCGCCTGCTCGCCGCCGCCGCCGCCGGCGCTGTCGCTGTCGCTGTCGCCGCCGCCGGTCGCGCGGGCGAGGCCGAACTCCGCGTAGTACCGCGCCGTGTCGGCGACGTTGGGGACCCCGATCGTGATCGTGGTGAGCCGGTGCAGGGACATGTCAGTGCTGGTCCTGGTAGCGGGGGCCCGCGACCATTTCGTTGCGCAGCTCGCCGATGCCCTCGATGTGGCTGGTGAGGACGCCGCCCGGCGGCAGAAACCGCTTCGGGTCGCGGGCGGCGCCGACGCCCGACGGCGTGCCGGTGAAGATGATGTCGCCGGGCAGCAGGGTGCAGATGGCCGAGAGCCGGGCGATCAGCTCGGGGACGCTGAAGATCAGGTCGT
>Ga0302314_10008583_pt1 | contig 18167 bp, 17 predicted proteins | sample III_Palsa_N2_3_FD_200533 | JGI IMG/M metagenome (GOLD analysis project Ga0302314, IMG submission 200533) | Peat permafrost microbial communities from Stordalen Mire near Abisko, Sweden - III_Palsa_N2_3 | ecosystem: Environmental > Terrestrial > Soil > Palsa > Peat permafrost | place: Sweden...
CGACGACTTTTGCTTCAAAAATGATCGCAGATGGCGTTCAAGCCGTCGCGGCGACTGGTTCGCGCAGAAACGCCGACGCGGATTGAGGTTCGCATTGCCGGAACGCCAATGCGCCAAGCGCGCAATTGCTCTTGTCGGCAAGTTGAAATTGCGCCGCTGAGGGATTTCAAGTCCCTTCGTAATCCATTGAAATATAACGTTAAAACAGCAATTTTGAGAGATCTCGTCCCGATTTACCGGATCGGCGCCTCGAAAATGCGCTTGCCATTGTTGCGGGAAATGCCGACCGGTGCTGCCGCAATTTTCTGCGTTAACGAACTCGCCTTCATCGCACCTACCTACTTTAGTTTCTCCGTCGTGGCGGTCCTGCGACGGTGTTTCGCTTGCTGAGGGCGCAGGCAAGGCTAGAATGCCGCCAAGATCAAGCAAGACCAAGCAAGACTAAGAAAGTCAGTCAGAGTGGAGAGAAACGATATGAAAAAAACATCGCGACCGCCTTTGTTCGGGTCCCTGCCGAAACTTCTCGGCGCCACCGCCCTCGGCCTGTTGGCGACGGCGTCTGGCCAGGCCCTTGCCGCGGACCCCATCAAGATCGGCGTCATCGCGGAAGCGCAGGCCATTGCCGGGGCGTCGATCCCGCAGGCCGCCCAGATGGCCGCCGATGAAATCAATGCCAAGGGCGGCGTCGACGGACGCAAGATCGAAATCATCACCTATGACAACCACTCATCGTCAGCGGACTCGGTTCGCGCGTTCCAGCGCGCAGTCAATGAGGACAAGGTCAACATCGTCATCGCCAGCTACATCAGCGAAGTGGTGCTGGCGCTCGAGCCCTGGGCGTCACGGCTGAAGACGCCGTTCATCACCCCGGGTGCGGCATCCAACGAGATCAGCAAGAGCGTCCATAACGATTACGAGAAGAACAAATACACTTTCCACGGCTATCTGACCTCGGCCGCGCTGGCGCTGTCGGTCTGCGACGCCGCCAAGGAGCTGCTGGTCGAACAGAAGCACATGAAGACCGCCGTCATCATGAGCGAGGACGCCGCCTGGACCAAGCCGCTCGATGTCGGATACGAGGAATGCCTGCCCAAGATCGGGCTCAAGGTGCTCGACCATATCCGCTTCTCGCCTGACACCACTGATTTCACGCCGATCTTCAACAAGATCGAGGGCGCCAAGCCAGACGTGATGATCACCGGCATTTCGCATGTCGGCGTGCAACCGACGGTGCAGTGGAAGAACCAGCAGGTTCCGATCCCGATGCTCGGCATCAGCTCGCAGGCCACCAACTCCACCTTCGGCAAGGACACCAACGACGCCTCCGACGGCGTGCTGTATCAGGGCGTCTCCGGTCCCGACGTCGCGGTGACGCCGAAGTCGATCCCGTTCGCCGAAGGCTTCAAGGCCAAGTTCGGCAATTATCCGTCCTATGCCGGTTACACCTCCTACGACGAAGTCTATTTCATCGCCGATGCCGTCAAGCGCGCCGATTCCACCGAGGCGGACAAGCTGGTCGAGGCGCTGGAAAAGACCGACTGGGAAGGCACCATCGGCCGCGTCCAGTTCTACGGCAAGGACGACCCTTTCACCCATTCGATCAAATACGGCAAAGGCCTGATCACCGGGCTGATGCTGCAGTGGCAGGATGGCAAGCAGGTCAGCGTCTGGCCCAAGGAAATCGCCAAGGGGCAGTTGAAGTTCCCAAGCTTCATCAAGGTCACCTCCAACTGAGATCCGAATGATCATGCTCCCGGGTTTGCCCGGGAGCATTTTCGTGTTTGCAGCTTTCCACAATGAGGCAGCGCTGCTGCCGCGGCCAATTTAAATGCTTGCCTTCCAGATATTGATCGACGGTTTTGCCATCAGCGCGTTGTATGCCCTGGGGGCGACCGGATTCACCCTGATCTTCGGCGTCTCCGGCGTGCTCAACCTCTCGCACGGTGCCATCATGGTGCTGGCCGCGGTGGCGGCATGGGCGGCCGCGAGCGTGCTGCACGTCAACACCTATGCCGGCGCGCTGATCGGGGTCGCGGCCGCGCTGATAGCCGCGTTCGCCACCTACTTCGCGGTGGTGCAGCCGATCCAGAAATCGACGCGAATTCCCAACGAGGAGAAGGAAATCTTCGTGCTCACCGGCACCCTGCTGTGGGGGATCATGATCCAGGAACTGATCGCGTATTTCTTCACCAACAACGCCAAGACGGTGCTGCCGATCGTTGAGGGCGTCGTCGACATCCTCGGCGTTCGGACGCCGCGAAACGAGATCTTCACCGCCGTGGTCTGCTGTCTGGTGATCGGCCTGCTCTGGCTGATGGTAAACCGCACCCGCACCGGCAAGGCGGTGCTGGCGGCGTCGATGAATCCGCGCGGCGTCACCCTGCTCGGGCTGGAGCTCACCAGCATCTATGTCGTGGTCTGGGCGATCTATGGCATCCTGGCCGGCATCGCCGGCGTGCTGCTCGGCATGTTTCTCGGGGTCAGCTCCTACAGCGTCGGACCGCTCACCGCGAGCGCGTTCTCGATCGTGGTGCTGGGCGGCCTCGGCAGCGTGTCGGGTTCGCTGATCGCCGCCTTCGTGGTCGGTTATCTCGAGACGCTCACCGCCTATCTGGTTTCGCCGGCCTACCGGACCATTCCGGCGCTGCTGCTGCTTGTCGTCGTGATGTACATCCGGCCGCAAGGCCTGCTCGGGAGGCGATGAGCGTGGCGGACTTCTTCAAATCGCGGCTGTTCTTCGTCGCACTCGGAATCGTGATCGTCGCCTCGACGCTGCCGCTCTATGTCTCCGGCTATATTCTCGGCCTGCTCACGGTCGCCTACTATTTCGGCGTGTTCGCGATGTCGTGGGACCTGCTGTTCGGGTTCGCCGGCGAAGTGAATTTCGGCCCGACCTTCCTGATCGGCGTCGGCGCCTATACCGCCGGGATTCTCAACAACCAGTATGGATGGTCGGTCTATCTGTGCATCGTGCTCGGCGCGATGGCGTCAGTGGTTGCCGGCTTCGTGCTGGCGCTGCCCGCACTGCGGGTCCGCGGTCCTTATTTCGGACTGACCACGCTGGTCGCGGTCCTGATGCTGCAGAATTTCATCGTGGTGTTCGCCGATCTCACCGGCGGTGAAATCGGTCTCACCATTCCCGACGTCATTTCGATCGACGCCGGCGTCAACTACTGGATCGCGCTCGGCTTCATGACCATCAGCGGCATCATCCTGTACGGGCTGTCGCAGTCGCCGATCGGTCTCGTGCTGCAGGCCAGCGGACAGGATCCGGTTCAGGCCGGAGCGCTCGGTTTCAACATCGTCAAGCACAAGCTGGCCGCCTTCATCGTCAGCGCCTTCTTCTCGGGCCTATCGGGGGCGCTGCTGGTGTTTTACTTCGGCACCGCATCGGTGGGAACGGTGGTCGATATCGCCGTTGGCGTGCAGGTGATCGTCGCCGCCGTGCTTGGCGGAAGACGCACCGTGCTGGGGGCCGCGCTGGGCGCGATCTTCCTGATCGTCGCCGGCGAGTTTCTCAGACCGACTGGGGAGTTGGCGACCTTCATCGTATCGACTGTCGCGCTGCTGGTGATCCTGTTCTTCCCGGACGGCTTCCTCGGAGCGGCCCTGTCGCGCGAGGCGCGCTCGTGATGGACGCGACAACCACCAACGCTCCCGTGCTCGAAGTCCGCGGCCTGGTCAAGCGCTTCGGCGGCCTCACCGCGGTGAAGAACCTCAGCCTCGATCTGCGCGCCGGCGAGATTTTCGGCCTGATCGGCCCGAACGGCTCCGGCAAGTCGACGGCGATGAAGGCGATCATGGGGATCGAACGCCCGACCGCGGGCGAAGTGATTTTCCAGGGCGAGAACATCGCCGGCCTGCCCGCGCACAAGATCGCGCGCAAGGGTTTCGGCATGGTGTTCCAGCACTCGCGGCCTTTGAACCGGCAGACCGTGCTGGAAAACATCATGGTCGCGCTGTTGCCGGACAGCCTGTTCATGCTGTTCGCGGACAAGGCGCTGACCGAACGCGCCAAATGGATCGCCAACCGCGTCGGCCTCGGCGCGGTGACGGATCGCCGCCCGCCGACCTTGCCGTTTGCGGATTTGCGCCGGCTTGAACTCGCCAAGGCGATCGCCCGGGATCCCAAGGTGGTGCTGGTCGACGAACCCTTCGCCGGACTGACGCTGGCCGAAGTCGGCACCTTCTCGGAACTGATCCGCAGTTTCCGCGACGAGGGCCGTGCGGTGCTGCTGGTCGACCACAACGTCAAGAGCGTCGCGGCATTGGTCGATCGCGTGCTGGCGATGTATCTCGGCGAGGAAATCGTCACCGGCCGCGCCGACGAGGTGATGCGCAACGAGACCGTGCGGCGGGTCTATCTCGGCGGCGCGATCGAGACCTCGGCCCGCCCGGAAACCAACTTCAAGGACAAGGTGCCGCTGCTGCAGGTGGAAAATGTCAGCGTCTTCTACGGCAAGGCCCAGGCGCTGGAGAATGTGTCGATCCATGTCCATCAGGGCGAGTTCGTCTCGGTGGTGGGGCTCAACGGCGCCGGCAAGACCACCCTGTTCAATACCATCTCGGGTTTCCTGCCCTACAGCGGCGACATCGTGCGCGACGGCGAAAAGCTGCGCGGCACCAGCCCTGCCCGCATCGCCCGCAGCGGCATCGTGCAATGCCCGGAATCGCGGGAATTATTCGGCGAGATGAGCGTGCGCGAGAACCTCGATCTCGGCGGCCAGCACCTGACCGACGAGGCCCGGGAAAAGCAGCTCGCCTGGCTGTTCGAACTGTTCCCCATCCTGAAGGAGCGTCAGGGCCAGCTGGCGCAGACGCTGTCCGGCGGCGAGCAGCAGATGCTGGCGATCGGCCGCGCGCTGATGATGCAGCCGAAGATCCTGATCCTGGACGAACCGACGCTCGGCCTGGCGCCGGTCATTCTCGAACTGCTGTCGAAGGCGCTGGAAAAAATGCGCCAGACCACGCCGATCACGGTGTTGCTGGGCGAGCAGAACGTGACCTTCGCGCTTCCCCATGCCGACCGGGTGTATGTGCTGGAGCATGCGCGGATCGTCTGGGAAGGCGATCCCGGCCGTTTTGCCGCGGAGGCCGGCGAAGGCTATCTCTGAAAGCCTTCACTTCCGAAAGCCCTCACTTCTGAAAGCCTTCACTTCTGAAAGCCAACACTTCCGAAATCTTTGAGCCCAGATTTCTGAAAAATTTGCCGGCTTGCGTCAATAATTTCTGACGGTCCGAATTTCCATCGGTCGTGCGAGCTGCGTCGGAGCAGGCTCCGGCATCACATAGATGCCTGCAAGTTCCGCCTGCGCGGCTTCCGATATCCATCTGGACGCCGCCGGTTCCCAAATCACCAATCCGATCAGCACTGCCGCCAGAACCACGGGGAAAACCAGAAATCCAATACGCCGGCGCTCGAACAAGCTTCTGTCGCTCTTGCCTGATTTGTCCAACGAACCATGCATGGCTGCCTCCGCTGTGGGATCGTACCCCAGCGTGGTTTAGCGCAAGGCGCGCCAGATAAATGTGAGTTGCCTCACATAGGTCGAGATCACTTTTTTGGAATCCGAACCGACCTCGCCGCCAGCGATCCAAATGCCGCGCTGGCGTTCGCCGGAAAACCCGATGTTATTTCGACACGTTTTCTTCACGCCAACCGGTGCCCACCGAGCCCGTCATCGGGCGCGCATTCGCGCGACCCGTTGGCTCGAAAAACGCCTTTAGCCGTCTTCGCCGCCGGATCCCGCCAGCGCCTGAAGCGACTCGGTATCCAATACAACGATGGCACCGTGTTCGAGACGAACCCAGTTGCGCGTGGCCCAGGCCCGCAACTGCTTGTTGATGCTTTCCCGGGTCATGCCGACCATCTCGCTGATCTCCTGCTGGGTGATGGCGATGGTGCGGCCGCCCGGCGCAAGCTTGTGTTTTTCGGTCAGGCGTATCAGCGCGCTGGCAAGCCGGCCCGCCAGATCCTGAAGAATGACTTCCTCGACCTGATCGCTGGTCCATCGCAGGCGCGCGCAAAGCAGTTCGATGAATTTCATCGCCAGCGCCGGCTGGCTGCGCACGAAGGGAAGAAATTCCCGGCGATCGATCACAAAGATCTCGCAATTGGAATTTGCCGTGGCGTCGGCGGTTCGCGCCAGGCCATCGAGCAGCGCGACTTCGCCGAAAATCTCGCCGGGACCGATCAGGTTCAAAATCGCGCTGCGGCCCTCGGCCGAGGAGATGCTGATCTTCACCGTGCCGCGGATCACCGCAACCAGGCTGTTGCCGGGATCGCCTTTGGAAAAGATCGCGGCTCCGCGCTTTAACGTGGCGTGCTTGGCGTAACGGCAGAGCTGGTCGAGCGCCTCGGGATCGAGGTCGCAAAAAATCGGGTGCTTGCGCAGCACCGCCAACTTGTTGCCCGGGGCTTCCCGCGCTTCACCCGTCTTGTCTTGAGGCACGCCAATCAGATCTCCAGAAGCGGAGCCAGCACGACAAGGCCCCGGAAGACGGCATCGTAGCACCGTATTCGCGCGGAGCATGCAAGGGCCGGATGCCGATATGGCCGTTATCCCTCCATTAGATTAGCGAAAGATCATGACGGAACAAGCGTCTGGAAGCGCTCCGGCGCCGGATGCCGGCGGATTTGGCGGGTAAGAACCATTCAAAATTGTATCTATTAAAATAATCTACCTTGGAGAATCTTCCGAATCCCGATCGCATGGACATCAGCCGCGCCCTCATGAACCCGGTCTTTACCAACTTTGATCGCGCCCCCGCCCGATGCAGGGAACGTTTACACCCGCTGATCATGCTCCGCCGCAACCGGGGTTGCCGATATGCCGCGAAGTCGAGGCGGCGAACTTCCGGATGACGGAGATGACGCGATGCCGCAGATCTGGATGACATATGACGAAATCGCCGCCCTGATGGGCTGCACCACGGATGCGGTTCGCGTCCAGGTCGCGTATCGATGCCTTGATCGAAAGAAAAGCCACGACGGCGTGACGCGCGTCAAGCTCGATTCCGACTGGACCGCGCATTTCCTTGCGGCGAACAGGGATGCCGACCCCGAGCTGGACCAGGCCATTCGCGATCTGCAAAAAATCCGCGGCGAGATGGCCCGCGACGCCGGCGAGATCGTCAGGCCGGACGCCGACCCGCATCAGGGCGAATTCGCTTTCAAGCGCAGCGGCTGACAACGGAGCCCGGCTCCGACCTTCGCCGGGCAAAGCCACAAGTTTTCTTCACCGCTGGTTGCCAAGCCAATGGCAAAGGGGCACGTTATCCCCATGGTGCCGTCGCCATTACCCAAACCAGCAGCAAAATCCCTCTCACACGCCGAGCGAACGCAGCCGCGGCGGCGCGATCCAGCGCCGCAGCTCGAGGCCGCGATGGCATGCGACACGGCGTTTCGCATTATTGTGCGCCGCGGCCTGAAAGATTTGACCGCAAATCACGCGGCGACGTGCGAAGGCGGCGCCGACGCGCTGCATCGCATGCGCATTGCGCTCACGCGCCTGCGGACGGCGATCTCGTTTTTCTCGCCGATGGTTGCCGGTCCGCAACGCGCGCGAATAAGAGACGAATTGAAATGGCTGAACGCCCATCTCGGCGTCGTCCGCGACCTTGATGTCGCGATCGAGCGCTTGAGGGAAATCGACAAACGGCGTCCCGCGGCGGATCACGGATCCTGGAGCCGCGAGCGCGCCGAGAGCCAGCTGCATCTGGCGCGCGTGCTTCGATCCATCAGATATCAGCGGCTGGTCAACAGCATGTCGCTTTGGGTCGAGAAGGGATCCTGGTCCACCAAGGCGGGCAAGCGTGCAGCCAGGCAGCGCGCTTGCCCGATCGGCGAATACAGCGCGTCCAGGCTGGCGCGGTGGCAGAAGAAGCTGATCCAGAAGAGCCGCAGGCTGCAGGATCTTGACACGAAGCAACGACATCGGCTGCGCCTGCTGAACAAGAAGCTTACTTATTCCATCGAATCCGTCGCGGAGCTGATTTCAAGCCGCGAGATTGCGAAGCAGCAGGCGACGGTGAAATATCTGCGTAAAGCGCAGAGATGCCTCGGACAGTTGAACGACGATGCCAGGGGCCGATCGCTGGCGCTCACGGTGGGACAGAGCGGGGACCGCGCATCCCAGCCGTTTCTCACCCCGAAGCACGAAAAGCGTCTGATACGCTCGGCCGCCACGGCCTACAAAAAGTTGGCCGAGCTGAAACCGTTGCGGATCTGAGATCGGGCAAGCCTGCCCGCCGCCCATCAATCTTGTTGAAATACTACCTTTGGTTTTATACCCTCACACCGATTTCAAAAAAGAACACGTATTTTCTTCGCTTCCTCGGATTTTCACCCAGGAAACCTTCCCTGAGAGGGCTTGAAGTGTCGGTAACTCTCGCGCTTTTTTCGGCAACGGTATCGCTGTTGCTCTCATTCGTGATTGCAAGCGAAGCAGGCAAGCTCGGCTTCGCCGTCGCTTTGCGATTCCTCGAACGCGGCCGCCATATTCCGCCAGGCAACCAGCCGCTCACCGCAGCAAATCTCGAAATCTGGCGATCCGCCCCGGACAACCACGCCTCCGCGCGAGGCTATGCTTCACGCATCATGCTTTACGACATCGCGTTCCTTCTGAGCCTGGGCTGCTTCTTCGGCTTTGGATCGACCGCGCTGGCCGGACCTATCGCGGCATTCCACTTCGACAGCGTTGGGCTTTGGATACTCCCGGCGCTCTACATCGCCAGCGACTTCATCGAGGACATGCTGATCCGCAACGTGCTGCTGTCACCTGCCCCACCCGCAAACAATTTCGTTTTGATGCGGTGGGCGACCGCTGCGAAGCTGGCGAGTTCATCGGCCTGCTTCGTGCAGATTCTTGCGCTCGCAATATGGTCGATGCTGCACTGATCCGCGTTGGTTCAACGCGGCACGACCGCCGTCGCTTCGATCTCGACCCGTGCGGCCTTTTCAACCAGGCGCACGACCTGGACCAGCGCCATCGCCGGATAATGCGCGCCGAAGATCTCGCGATAGATCTGGCCCAGCGCCTTCAGATTCCCGAGATATTCGTCCATGTCGACGACATACCAGGTGAGGCGCACCAGGTGCTCGGGCCGCGCGCCGCCCTCAGTGAGAATGGCCGAAATGTTGCTCAGGGTCTGGCGGACCTGCGCGACGAAATCCGCCGGCAACTGACCCTGAATGTCCCAGCCGATCACGCCACCCGTCACCACGAGGCGGCCGTCGGCGGCCATGCCGTTGGCGTATCCTCGCGGCATCGGCCAGCCGCTTGGTTGCAATATCTGCAAGCCCGCTGATGGCGTCTCGTCCGTTGTCTTCGGCAGCACAGCCAGGCTGGGCCCTTTCGGCATGGTCACAGACAATTCTCCTTCCCATTCATTCCGCGGCCATGCCGGCCGATGCCGCACCGCCCTGGGCCATCTGCCGTAAGGCAAATCGCTTCAGCTTGCCGGTTTCCGTCTTCGGCAATTGGGCGACGAATTCGATCGCACGCGGATATTTATAGGGCGCGATCTCGCGCTTGACGTGGTCCTGCAGCGCCGTCGTCAGCGCGGCGTCGGCGGTAACGTCAGGTGTCAGAACCACATAGGCCTTGACGATCATGCCACGCGCTTCGTCAGGCGCGCCGACCACGCCGCACTCGGCCACCGCTGGATGGGTCAGCAGCGCGGCTTCGATCTCGGGACCCGCGATGTTGTATCCGGAAGAGACGATCATGTCGTCGGATCGGGCCACGAAGGACAGCCGGCCATTCTCGTCACACACGAACGTATCGCCGGTCAGGTTCCAGCCATGGCGCGCATAATTCGACTGTCGCGCATCCGCAAGATAGCGGCATCCGGTCGGGCCGCGCACCGCGAGCTTGCCGGGAGTGCCCGCCGGCAACTCTTTCATGTCGTCACCGACGACCTTGGCCTCGTAACCCGAAACCGGATGTCCCGTCGTTCCCCCGACGGCATCGCCGACCCGGTTGGTAATGAAGATGTGCAGCATCTCGGTGCTGCCGATGCCATCGAGAATCGTCTTGCCGGTCTTGCGGGTCCAGTCTTCGAACACCGGTGCCGGCAGGGTCTCGCCGGCCGAAACCGCAAGACGCAGCGACGAAAGATCAGCCCCCTTGTCCATCGCGGTCATCATCGCCCGATACGCCGTCGGCGAGGTAAAGCAGATGGTGGCCTTGTAGGTTTCGATGATCTTGACCATCTCGGCAGGCGACGCGTTTTCGAGCAAGGTCGCGGTAGCGCCGAACCGCAACGGAAAGATCGCGAGCCCCCCGAGCCCAAACGTGAAGGCCAGCGGCGGGGAGCCTACGAAGACATCATCCGGCGTGACGTTGAGCACTTCCCTGGCATAGCCGTCCGCGATGATCAGTAGATCGCGATGAAAATGCATCGTCGCTTTTGGTTCACCCGTGGTGCCGGAGGTAAATCCCAGCAGGGCGACATCATCGCGGCCGGTCTTGACCGCGTCGAACCGAACCGGCTTGCTCAGCGCGATCCGGTCGAGCTCTGCATCATGATTGGAGGTGCCGTCGAAATTGACGACCTGCTTGAGAAACCGGCTGGTCTTCGCGCATGCGACCAGTTCGTCGGCGATGCGGCTGTCGGTCAGCGCCAACGCGATCTCGGCCTTGTCGATGATCTTGGTCAATTCACCGGCACGCAGCATCGGCATCGTATTGACGACGACGGCGCCGGCCTTGGTGGCCGCAAGCCACGCCGCCACCAGCGCGGGATTGTTGCCCGAGCGTATCAGAACGCGGTTGCCGGGTTTTACGCCGTAGTTCTCCACCAGCGCGTGCGCGAGGCGGTTCGACCAGTCCGCCAGTTCCTTGTAGGTGCGCTGGCGCCCGTTGCCGATCAGCGCGACACGATCGCCGTATCCCTTCTCGACAATCCGGTCGGTCAGTTCGACCGCGGCGTTGAGATACTCAGGATATTGAAATTCGGGCCGGTCGAGCAGCAAGTCCGGCCATTGCTCGAACGGCGGAAGATTTCGCCGCGTGAAGTCATCGACGTGCCCTGAGGGGCCAAGAAGGGATGGGCCAAGTGATAGGTCAAGGGTTGGGATTCTACCTGACATTTCCATCGTCCCCCGTTTGCGGGATGAAAGGCTCAACACCGATCTCCAGGCCGTCCGGCAGCGCTCGATCGCCAATCATTTTATACTTAAAGTAATTTTGCGCAATGGCCCAAATTTGGGCAACCAGCGCTTTTTCGCCGGCACTTTTTTGAGATCTAGCGCGCCGCCAATTCCCGCAACCGCGACACCACCGGCGAATCCGGATCGGCCAGCGGCGCAATCGCCGTGAAATGATTGGCGGCGGGAACCGTGCCGAACCGTGTCGCGACCCCGGCTTTGCCCCAAAGGTCGACGATGGTCCGGCTCTGGCGGAAATATTCCGCGCTTTCGTTGCCGCCGACCACCGCGTCGAGACTGCCGCGCGCCGGTGCCGGCCAAAACAGCGGGCTCGCGGCCCTCGCCGCGGCCTGGTCGAGACCCATCGCCTTGTTGATCGAAGTCTCGACCAGCGGCCCGAGATCAAACAGACCCGAAATCGTGTAGGCCGCCAGGACGAGATCCGCGGGCAAGGAAGCATCGAACGCCGGCCAGTCGGTAGCCAGCATGCAGGCCGCCAGATGCCCGCCGGCCGAATGGCCGCTTACGACCAGTGGCCGCCGAAGCCGCGCCAGTTCGCGCGACGCCATCCGCATCTGCCCGATGATCTGTTCGACGCTGACCTCGGGACAGAGATCGTAGGAGGGAATCGCAACATCGATACCGTGGGCATTCAGCCCTGCGGCGAGATGGCTGGAGGATGAGCCATCCAGCGCCTGCCAGTAACCGCCGTGAATAAACACGACGATCGGGCCTTTGCCATCGATCCCGCCTCGGCCATCGCCGGGAAAGAAATCGATCCGGTGGCGCGCGCCGGGACCGTAGGACATGGCGCGCGGCGCGTGCTTTACGCGATAGGCGGCGGCGTCTTTGGCCCACCCGGCCATCAACGCGGGGTTTTCCGGAACCCGCGCCCGGTTATTGTATTCCACCTCGTAGTCGACACCGGCCATATGATCCATACCTGCTTGATCTAGGCCCGTCTTTGCGCGGATTTCTGCGCCGAAGCCTTGGTCTTGGCCAACAGGCGCATCAATTCGCGAACGTCCTTCGGACCGAGATCGGCGAACAGATCGGCGATCCAGGTCTCGTGCTCGGCGGCCATCTTGCGAAACTCGGCGCGGCCGATTTTCGTCAGCCGGATGACCTGGACACGGCGGTCGGTATCTGACGTTCGCCGGTCGAGATGGCCGGACTCGACCAGGCGCTCCACCAGCCCGGTCACGTTGCCATTGGAGACCATCATCCGCTTCGACACGTCGGTCAGCGTCATGCCTTCCGGGACCTTGTCGAGCTGGGCCATCAGATCGAACCGCGGCAGCGTGACATCGAACCCCTCGCGCAGCCGGCTGCGCACCTCGCCCTCGATCAGGCTGGTGCAGGTCAGGAGGCGGAGCCACAACCGAAGCTCGTTGCCGTGATCTTCCGGAAGTTCGACGGCCTTGGTCTCGGAATCAAGGATCATGATGCAATCATACCTGCGTTGAGCCGAACCCGCCGGGTCGATCTTTTGACCTTCAAATAATTCAGGGATGGCCGCAAGTCAAAACGCCATTAACGGCGGCCTGAGGGACGGCCTGGGCGACCGCTTGCTGCGGTTTCCCAGTTGCTTTAAGGTTCAAATAATTGGCGCGCGGCTTGCATGCCTTGCAGCGACTTCGGCTGATGGGTGCTTGCTTTGCTTGCGGCAGGCGCCGTCATCAGAATAAGCTGCCGGCCTGAAGGCCCAGGATCGTACAGGCAGGCGTGGTAGACGGATTTGGACTTCGGCCGCGACGCGGCTGATCAGGAGAGAGATCATGAAACAGCAGTTGAGATTGGCCGGACTGGCGATTCTGTTCGGGTTCGTTGCCAATGCGGCGGTCGCGGAAGACAAGATCAAGATCGGCGTGATCGTGACATTGTCCGGTCCGGCGGCTGGGCTCGGCCAGCAGGCGCGCGACGGCTTCGCGCTCGCGGTCAAGGATCTCGGCGGCAAGATGGGCGGCAAGGACGTCGAGGTCGTGGTGGCCGATGACGAACTCAAACCGGACGGCGCGGTCAGCAAGGTCAAGGGCCTGCTTGAGCGCGACAAGGTCGATTTCGTGGTGGGACCGATCTTCTCCAATATCCTGCAGGCGATCCACAAGCCGGTGACGGATACAAAGACCTTTCTGATCAGTCCGAACGCCGGCCCGTCGAGCTATGCCGGCAAGAACTGCAGCCCGTATTTCTATGTGACTTCGTACCAGAACGACCAGGTGCACGAGATCCTCGGCAAGGTCGCCCAGGATCGCGGTTACAAACGCGTCTATATCATGGTGCCGAACTATCAGGCCGGCAAGGATTCCGTCGCCGGGTTCAAGCTCGACTACAAGGGCGAGATTGTCGAGGAGTCCTATATTCCGCTCGGCACGCTGGATTTCCAGGTCGAGCTTTCCAAGATCTCGTCGCTGAAGCCCGACGCCGTGTTCACCTTCATGCCGGGCGGCATGGGCGTCGGCCTGGTAAAGCAGTTCAAGCAGGCCGGCCTCGCCGATCAAATTCCCGTCCTCTCCGCCTTCACCGTCGATGAATCGACGCTGCCGGCGCAGCAGGATGCGGCGGTCGGCATGTTCGGCGGCGCCGACTGGGCGCCCAATCTCGACAATCCGCAAAGCAAGAAATTCGTGGCCGGCTATGAAGCCGCCTATAACAGCGTGCCCGGCACCTATGCGATGCAGGCCTACGACGCAGCGCTGTTGATCGACAGCGCGGTCAAGGCGGTCAAGGGCGATCTCTCCAACAAGGAAGCCGTGATCGCGGCGCTGAAGAAGGCCGACTTCACCTCGCTGCGCGGCGGCTTCAAGTTCAATACCAACGGCTATCCGATCCAGGACTTCTACCTGACCAAGGTGGCCAAGCGCGCGGACGGAAAATTCCAGACCGAAATCGTCCAGAAGGTGTTCGAGAATTACGGCGATCGTTACGCCAAGGATTGCACGCCGGGCAACTGAGCAAACCCGAGCGTTTACGAGCGAAAGCCCCTGGCCCGCACTTGATGCGACGTGGATGCCGGTTGGCGTGAAAGCGCGTCCGAATAACGACTGGAAGGAAAACAAGGCGATGAAGAGCGAGATCACCGGCATCACCCGGGCCAATGAGGGCATGCAGGGCATTTCCTGGAATATCCTCGGCCAGACCTATGTGCCGAAAAGCTGTACCGATCATTCCTTCTCCTGGCATGCGACGCTGCCGCCCGGCACCTTCGTACCGCCGCACATCCATCCGGATCAGGACGAATATCTCTATATGCTGGAAGGCAAGCTCGACTTCATGCTGGCTGGCTCCGAAGCCCAGGCGACGCCGGGCGACCTGATACGTCTGGGCATGGGCGTGCCCCACGGCATCTTCAACAAGTCCGACCAGACCGCGAAGGTGCTGTTCTGGGTGTCGCCGAGCCAGAAACTGTACGATCTGTTCTGGGGCCTTCACAACATGAAGGAACAGAAGCCGGAAGACGTGGTGGCGATGGCCGCGGAATACAACATCCACTTCCTGCCCCCGCCCCCGGGGGCGTGAGGGGCGAAGCCGTCATTCCGGAATGGTGCGTTAGCACCAGACCTCAGATGTGCAATCGCACATCGGGGAATCTCGAGATTCCGGGTTCGATGCTGCGCATCGCCCCGGAATGACGGCTTCAGATACTTTGCACCGACCATTGGCTCGCGATGACGACCGCTGAACGAAGCGGTCGCCTACGCCCGTACCGCCGCGAGGCCCGGCAACGCCGCAAAGCCGGCCTTGCTGGCGTAGCCGCGCACGATGGCTTCGCGCTGGCTGTAGCTGAGCACTTTCTCGATATCGGTGAAGCCGTCGGGGGCGAGCTGCTCGACGGCGTCGATCACGCCTTCGGGGCCGCCACGGCGGTTCGAGCGCACGATTTCCGCGGTCATCGGCAGCCGCTTCTGCTCATAGGCAATCAGCGCCTGGCGCGGATGCTCGGAGCGCGCCAGCGCGTCGGCGAGAGCGCGCGCATCGAGAATGGCCTGCGAGGCGCCATTCGATCCCACCGGATACATCGGATGCGCGGCGTCGCCGAGCAAGGTGACGCGGCCGCTGGACCAATAGGGCAAGGGATCGCGGTCGCAGGTCGGATATTCGTAGAATTCCGACGTCGCCGAAATCAGGCTCGGCACATCGACATAGGGCACCGAGAACCGCGCGACATGCGGCATCAATTCCTCGCGCCGGCCCGGCCGCGACCAGTCCTCGCGGCGCGGCGGCGGCGTGTTGCCGTCGCCGACCTTCACCAGCACCGCCCAGTTGGTCAGGCGGTTGGCGGGGCTTGAGCCTTCCGCGATCGGGTAGACCACGACCTTGGCATGGAGGCCGCCGGCGACGATCATCGACCGTCCGGTCAGAAACGCCGGCCAGTCGCGCGCGCCGCGCCACAGCATCAGGCCGTTCCAGCACGGCGGTCCCTCGTTCGGAAACAGCGTCTCGCGCACCCGCGAATGAATGCCGTCGGCACCAATGAGAATATCGCCGCGCACGGTCTTGATATGGCAACCGGCGCGATCGAAGAAATAGGCGGACACGCCGCCCTCGTCCTGGGTGAAGGCCCCGAGCCTGCAGCCGGTGTGGATGGCGTCCGGTCCGAGCCGCTCCTCGACGGCGCGGTGGATCACGCTCTGCAGCCGGCCGCGGTGAATCGAGAATTGCGGCACGTCGTGACCAGCGTTGACGCCGCGGGATTCGCGCCAGACTTCCTGGCCGTGGCGATTGAGATAATAAAGCTCGTCGGTGCGGATCGCGACGTCGTCGAGCTTTTGTAAGAGGCCAAGGCCGGCGAGTTCGCGGATCGCGTGCGGCAGCGTATTGATGCCGACACCGAGTTCGCGGATGGTGTCCGCCTGCTCGAACAATTCGCAACCGATGCCGCGGGCGCGCAGCATCAGCGCCGTGGTCAGGCCCCCGATACCGCCGCCGACGATAATCGCCTTCATCGCTCTACTCCACTCACACCCCAACGCCGCGACGGCTCGTAACGTCGCATAGCGGCTTACTCGGCCGCAAGCGGCTTTGTCGCCTCCGCCTTCAGTTCGGCCCGGGTCTTGGGCTTAGCCTTAATTTTCAGGTCGTCGTAATCCTGCCGGTCCCGAACGCTGTTGCGGAAAATCTGCTCCTTGCCGGGCAGATAGGGCGGCGGGCAGAAAATCCCCTCGGCGCGGTACCAGGCCGCGGCCTTCATCGTGAATGAAGGGTCAATCAGATGCGGCCGCCCCAGCGCCACCAGATCGGCCCGGCCGGCGGCGAGGATGGTATTGACCTGGTCTGATGTGGTGATGTTGCCGACGCACATGGTCGCGACCCGGGCTTCGTTGCGGACCTGTTCGGAGAACGGGGTCTGGAACATGCGGCCATAGACGGGACGGGAATCGCGCACGGTCTGCCCGGTGGAGACATCGACAAGATCGACCCCGGCCTCGGCGAAAGCGCGCGCGATCAGCACCGCGTCATCGCCAACGATGCCGCCGTCGGCCCAGTCGGTGGCGGAGATGCGTACCGACATCGGCTTGTGCGACGGCCAGACCGCCCGCAGCGCCTCGAATATTTCGAGCGGAAAGCGCAGCCGGTTTTCGAGCGAACCGCCATAGGCATCGGTGCGGGTGTTGGTCAGCGGCGAAATGAAACTCGCCAGCAGATAACCGTGCGCGCAATGCAATTCCAGCATATCGAAGCCGCAGGCCTCGCCGCGCTCCGCGGCCTGGACGAACGCCGCCTTGACCGCGTCCATCGCGGCGCGGTCCATCTCGCGCGGCACCTGGCTGTCCGGATAATAGGGGATCGGCGACGCCGACAGCACGTCCCAGCCGCCCTGCTCCAGCGGACGGTCCATGCCGTCCCACATCAGCTTGGTGGCGCCCTTGCGGCCGGCATGGCCGAGCTGCAGGCAGATCCTGGCCGCGGAATTGGCGTGGACGAAATCGACGATGCGCCGCCAGGCGGCTTCCTGCTCGTCGTTCCAGAGTCCGGTGCAGCCGGGGGTGATGCGGGCATCACGCCCCACGCACGTCATTTCGGTAAAGATCAGCCCGGCGCCGCCGATCGCGCGCGATCCGTAATGCACCAGATGAAAATCCCCCGGCACGCCTTCTTTCGCCGAATACGTGCACATCGGCGATACCACCGCGCGGTTGGCCAGCGTCATCTCGCGCAATCGTAACGGCTGGAACATCGGCGCCACCGGCTTCTCGACATCGACCTCGAGTCCGCCGGCGCGGACTTGTTTCGCGAAAGCCTTGTCGACCTCGCTGACGAAATTCGGCGCGCGCAGCATGAGATTGTCGTAGGTGATCGCCTTGGCCCGGGTCATGACGCCGAACGCGAACTGCACGGGATCGAAGTCCCAGAAGCGGTCGACATGCTCGAACCAGACCAGCGACACGTCAGCGGCATGCTGGGTCTTCTCGACCTCCTCGCGACGCCCTTCCTCATATTGCTTCAACGCGGCCTCGACCGTCGGCGCGCGCAGCATGGCGTCCGACAGCGCGATCGCGTCTTCCATCGCCAATTTGGTGCCGGAGCCGATCGAGAAATGCGCGGTCGCCTTGGCGTCGCCGAGCAGCACCATGTTGTCCTTGACCCAGCGCTTGCTGCGGATCATCGGAAAATTTCGCCACATCGAGCGATTGGTCAGCAGCGGATGGCCCTCGAGGAACCAGCCGAAAATCTGGGACATGCGATCGGCCGATTGCTTTTCATTCAGGCCCACGAGCCCGGCACGCTTGAAGGTTTCGGGATCGGTCTCGAAGATCCAGGTCGAGCGTCCGGCTTCATATTGATAGGCGTGGGCGATGAACGGCCCCCACTCGGTCTCCTGGAAAATAAACGTGAAGGCATCGAGCGGCCGGGTCGAGCCCATCCAGGCGAACATATTGGAGCGCAGATCCACCTCGGGCTGGAAGTGCTCGATATATTTGTCGCGGAAGCGGCTGTTGATGCCATCGGCCAGCACCACCAGATCGGCGTCGGCAAAGCGCGTCTCGTCGTCGACATCGGCCTCGAATATCAT